>ERZ1026901.286-NODE-286-length-44453-cov-31.196698_pt1 | contig 44453 bp, 55 predicted proteins | sample MGYA00380179_ERZ1026901 | MGnify/ENA primary metagenome ERZ1026901 (study PRJEB33269, sample SAMEA4719815) | human gut metagenome | biome: human-associated habitat; feature: organic feature; material: feces | place: Cameroon | collected 2013-10 ... | reverse complement strand
ACGGTGGTGTGAGAGGTCGGTAGGTAAACTAATTACCTACCTCCTACTCGATTCTTAGTATAGGAAAACTTGGGAAAAACGTAGGTTTTATGGTACAATATAAGTAAAGAGAATCTATTGGAAAAATGTTACGACTTACAGAAAGGAAAATTATCATGGGAACATATTTGAACGTGGATACAAGCTCTTTTGAGAGCTTACGAAATACTGAGTATATTGATAAGTCTATGCTGATTTCCTATTTTAATTCCTGTCTTGATACGACTAATAGGTTACTATGTGTAAGCAGGCCAAGGCGCTTTGGTAAAACCTCGAGCATTAAAATGTTGGCAGCATATTACAATAGGGATATTGACAGCCATGCTTTGTTTAATGATTTATTGATTGCAAAAGACAAGAGTTATGAGAGGTTTATCAATAAATATAATACAATTTTTATTGATGTATCGGAATTTATTGTTACAGCAGAACAAAATGAAAACGTTGTCGATAACATTCAGAAAAAGATTTGTGCTGAGCTTGCAGCTAATTTTCCGAACGTAACTAATACACAAAAGCTTTTTGATGTACTGAAGGAGATACGTGATATAACCGGAAATAAATTTATTGTGCTTATAGATGAGTGGGACGCAATTTTTAGAGAACGCTATACAGATATTGAATTGCAAAATCAGTATATTGCTATGCTAAGAGGTTTGTTCAAAAGCTCTATCACAGACAGAGTTATAGCAGGTGCTTATCTTACTGGCATTTTGCCGATAAAAAAGTATGGAACGCAGTCTGCCTTGAATAACTTCAACGAGTTCACGATGCTAAATCCAGAGCCGTTAAGCGAATTTATTGGCTTTACTGAGGAGGAAGTTCAGAATTTATGCTTGAAGCATAATGTAAATTTTTCTGAAATGCAGCGATGGTATGATGGTTACGTATTTGGTAATACGCATATTTATAACCCGAAGTCTGTGTTAAGTGCATTACAGAGGAAGCTGTTTGAAAGCTATTGGACTGAAACAGAAACTTATCTGAGCCTGAAAAAGTATATTGATATGAATTTCGATGGGCTTAAGGACAGTATTTTGATAATGGTTAATGGTGGTCGCTGTGAAATAAAAACGCGCACCTTTCAAAACGATATGTTGAATATAAAAAGCCGAGATGATGTTTTAACATTGCTTGTGCATTTAGGATATCTTGCGTTTGACAGGGTGACGAAGGAAGTTTATATTCCTAATGAAGAAATTTTTGAGGAATTTAAAAATGCGTTAGATAGCAAAGCCTGGATAGTTGTCCAAAAAGCGTTGAAAGAATCGGAGCTACTTTTACAAGCAACCTTGGCAGGTAATGCTACTAAAGTTGCTGAGATTATCAGCAGAGAGCATTTGCGCAGTGCATCAGTTATTAAGTATAATGATGAAAATGCACTGGCGAGCGTTTTGTCAATAGCTTATTACAGTGCTAAAAAGGATTATTATATTTTTCGTGAACTACCCACAGGAAAAGGTTTTGCAGATTTAGTATTTTTGCCAAGAAATGATCTGACGTTACCCGCGTTAATAGTGGAATTGAAATGGGATAAGTCAGCGCAATCTGCGATTAAGCAGATAAGAGATAAGCAATATACTGAAGCTTTAGCTGATTATGCAGGCAAGGTGCTTTTGGTGGGAATCAATTATGATAAAGTGACGAAAGAGCATAAATGCGTAATCGAGCAGTGGAACAGAAATTAGCTCATTATAATCGCACAAATTACTCTGCAGCTGTTTGGCTGCGGAGTTTTTGTAGTGCGTTTAGTCTCCCTATGTCTGCACAGTTCTTTCCGCTATAGTTACTTTGCGGTAACTAGAATACATGAAAGTGCGTACTTTACAAGCAGCGCTTTTGGTAATATTATAAGGGAGGATGATGTGCATACATCACAAGGAGGTTAATAGCTTATGAAACAAGAAACTTTGAATTTTGTAAAAGAACAAACCGCAGCTTTGATTGCTGCTCCGAGCTGCAGCGCTGAAGCAAAGGCTGCTGCTGAAAAATGGCTGGCTGCTGTAGGCACTGCTGAGGAGGCAGAGGCGACGAAGGCTTATGTTGCCGAGCTGGAGGCAGACATTATGCCGATTGATGGCTTGATTGCTTTTGCAGGCTCTGAGGCCGGCGTTGGCGTCTTTGGTGCAGAGCTGGCAAAAAATATTCTTGCTCATGCAGAGGAAATCAAGGCAGCAGGCGCTGAATATTGCGACTGCCCGGCTTGTGCAGCCTGCGAAGCAATTCTGGAGAAAAAGGCTGAGCTGCTATAATTTGCGGGAGCGCAAACTCTAACCGCCCAGGCTTCACTTCACGGTGAGGCTTGGGCGGTTTTTTTCTTCGTAAAAAGCTTTTTCTCTTTTTAGCGCCGACAAGCTTAAAAAGTTTATATTTATTTTACCGTAAAATCTTGTCGGGGGGGAAGAATGTGCTATAATTTAATCATATGGACGTGCGCGAATAATGTGGTAATTATTCTGAATAGTATATGCTAATGCTTTCGTGCAGAGTCATTTAGCACGCATATTTTAGGATGAGCTAATATGCTGATGCTGAGTAAAAAAGAAAGGTTGAGTGGTTATGAAGACAAATCATAAGGACAAATCTTTGGCAAAAAAAGTCCTGCTTTCCGTTGTGGCAGCAGGCGTGATGAGCGGCTTCGTGCTGAGTGCAGAGGCAGCTGAGGAAATTTTTTCTGGAAATCAAGTTTTTAATGAAACAAATGTAAAATATGAGAAGGTAAATGCATCCGGAGGAGCTCAGGTTACTTTAAAAGATGGTGTTGTAACTGGACTCAAAGAAAGTCGTTTTGATCCTGATGATCCTGAAGATGATGGTAGAACTCATGCTGATGTTGCTACCGAAATTATAGATTCAGGTACTCGTGTGGAAGCAAATAATATAGCTTTTACTGGTGAAGTGAGCGCTGTTGAAGGTAGTACTGTTGTTATTAATGGTGGTAGCATAACGGCTGGTAATGCTTATTATGATGCTGCACATGGTAATAAAGTAGAGAAGCTGGCTACTGAAATTGGTGCGCATGATGCTTCTACAATTGAACTTAACGGGGTAGAAATTAATTCTAATATTGGTGCTTTTGATGGCGGTGTTGTTACTGTCAATGATTCTGATGTGAATGCAGCGTTTGCTATTTATGCTGAAGGCAAGGGCACGATTAATCTGATTAGCTCTGATGGCAAAGCAACCTATACTGTTGGTGAAGATGGTATTGGAGCTTTTGATGGCGGTATTATTAATATTAGTGGTGGCGGCACCTTGCTGACTACTAACAATATTAGTGCAGAAGGTAATGGGAGCAAGTTCGTTACCGATGGCAGTGTTGAAGCGAAAAAGATTGAAGCTATCTCTAATGCGAGTGTAATTTTAAATGGTGGCGGTAAGATTACAGGTGCTGAGCTGCCGAGTGGAACTAAAGAAGCAGCGACAGTAACGGGCAACTCTACTCTGACAGCAACTGACGTTCATTTTACAGGCGATTTTAAAGCAGAAGATGGCTCTAAGATTATTCTTAAGGGTGGCAGTGTAACTGCAAGTGATTACTATGAAGATGGCAAAAAGGATGGTTATACTGAGTTTGGCGCAGTTGGCAAAGGCTCTAGCGTTGAAGCAGATGGCGTAGATATAAAATCTGCAACGCTTGCAGTTGATGGTGCAAAGGTAACCATCAAAAACTCCAGCATTAACACCGTTGAAGGAATTTGGGCTTGGAGCGAAGATAAAGCTGACAAAGGTTCAGTAATTGTTTTAGATGGCACAGCTGCTAATGTTTATACTGTTGGCGAATCCATCTTTGCTTACAATGGCGGCAAGATTTATATCAACGGCGGCACGCTGAAGGATGATAATTTGAAGAGCAAGATGTTCGGTATTGAGGCTGATGGTGAAAAAATTGACACCGATAAAAAAGGCATCGTCCTCGACCAAAACGGCGTTATCTCCACCATGTCTGACCAGATTTATGCTAACGCTGCATCTGCAACGCAAAAGAAATCCGGCGAAATCACTAACGCAGGTATTGACTTCAAGGGCGGCAGCCTGATTTTGAATGATGCTAAATTCACTCAGTCTTATACAGATTCTGCACAGGCTGAATTGGCAAAGCAAGGCGGAACCAAACTGACTATGAATGGCGAGCTTGTTAAAGAAGAAACTGGTGAAGTAATACCGGAAATCAGCGTAGGTGATGCTGCTGATAAATTTGGCAGCAATACTGAGCTTGATAAGACTACTGCTAAGGCTGACAATAACCTCTTAGTTGGCAGCAACGATGCTTCCTTAGCAGGCAAAGATGTTGCAGGTATCAATGTTCAACAGCAGGTTGGCAATGGCTTTGCTGTTGGCAAGCTTGACCTTGGTGCAGGCAGCGATGGCGTGGTAATTACTAATAACAAAGAGGTAACTCTTGGCGGCAGCCAGGGTGGCAGTGTAATTACTGTTGATGGTGCTGATGTAGATGTTAAGGTTGTTGTTGGTACCACAGCTCCTGTAGCTGGCGCAAGTGAAATGAAGGGCACGCTCAACATTGGCAATAATAATGCTAATGAGAATACTAGCTACACGCTTCAAGGTGATGTTGAGGTCAACGCTGGCAGTTCCTTGAATGTTAAAGGTCAAACGAAAATCACCAAGAGCTTAACTTTGAATGAGGCTGACGTTAATGTAAAGAAGGGCTTATTACAAACTGAAGATCTTAACGTTAATGATGCTGCTAACCTGCTCGGCGCTGTAAATGCAGCTAATTTAAATGCTGCTGGTGCAACCTTAGCGATTGGTAATAAAGATGGCGCAGGCAAGCTCACTGTTGAAAAAGCAAATCTTAATGGCGGTATGGTTTTCCTTGATCCTGCATGGGAGGTTTCCACAGGCATTGAAAACGCGAGCGGTCTGGCAGTAACGAATGTAACTGCTGGCTTGAATGGTGCTTATGTGGCTGGTATGAACTCCAAGCTTTCCTTCGGCGCTAATTTGGCAGATGCTGATGCAGCCTTCGCAAGAAGCGGAGAAACATGGAGCGAAACTGGCGTAACTGCCGGTGCATATATTGCTTCCACTGTTGATGTAACCCATGGTTCTATTACTGTTGATGGTTCCTTGACTACTGCACCTGCTGCATCTGAGGCACCTGCCGGCTCCGTGAAGTTCGAGGCTAATTCTATGCTGATGGTAAACGCTGCTGCGATTAGCGGTACTCAAGCAGCTATTACCAGCGTAACAGCTGCTACTATTTCGGATAAATCTAAGCTTTACTTGGATAACGCAGAAAAGGATAAAACCTATAAGATTATTGATGGCGTTGCTGCTAATTGGAATGTTGACAATATCCTCAGCAATAACAAGCTGCTGAAATTTGAAGTTGATGCAGCTAATAATAGCGTAAAAACTATTTCCCAGTCTGTAAAAGCTGCTTATGGTGATGCAGTTGTAGCAGGCGATGTATATGATGCCGCAGTTCTTGCTGGTGGCGTTGCTGCAGATTTTGTAGCCAAGGCTGCTGATGAGCATGTTAACGCAAATACCGCTACCCAAGTAAGCGCATTTAACAGCGCAGCAGCTATGGGTGAGCTGGCAGGCGTTGAGCATGGCACTTATGCAGCAAGCAATCTGTTTACTGATGCTGTAACTGACCATATGTCCTTGGCAAATGATAAAGACCATGACAGCGATATCTGGGCAAAATACATCCATAGCAAGGAAAATGTTGACGGCCTGGCAGTTGCAGGCGCAGACAGCAAGTACGATGTAAACTATAACGGCATTGTAGTTGGTGCAGACCTGTACAAGAATGGCAAAGCAACCGTTGGCGCAGCACTGAGCTATGTTGATGGCAGCATTAAGGGCAATACTCTGGCAGCTAGAACCGAAAATGATGCGACCTACTATGGCGCAAGCGTTTATGGCGGCATTCAGAACGAGGATAGCGCTGTAATTGGCGATATCAGCTATCTGCATGGCAAGAACGATATTACCCAACATAACAGCGGTATGACTTTGACTGCTGATGCTAAATCTGATGCCTTCAGCATTGGTGTACGTGCAGAAAATACCTTGAAGGCTGGCGTTGGCAAGTTCGTTCCGTATGCTGGTATCCGTTACATGCATCTTGGCACTGGTAACTATAATAACAGCCTTGGCATGAGCTATGATGGCGACGATATGAATCTGTGGCTGCTGCCTGTAGGCGTAAAATACAGCGCTGATGTAAAAGCTGGCGGCTGGACAATTCGTCCTATTGCAGAGATTGGCTATGTATGGAACATGGGCGACCGTGATGCAACGCAGACCGTAAGCCTGAACGGTGCAAGCAATGGCTTTGGCTATGATGTAGCTGATAATGGTAGCTATATTGGCCGCTTTGTTGTCGAGGCTGAAAAGGCTAATGTTACCTATGGCTTAGGCTATGAATATCAAAAGGGCGACAGTGTAAAGGCTAACAAGTGGATGGCTAATGTAAACTGGAGCTTCTAAGCTTAAAAGCATAATATTGCAAACTCTAACCGCCCAGGCTTCACTTCACGGTGAGGCTTGGGCGGTAATATTTTTCTTTGCAAAAGATGAGGCTTGCGATATAATATAGAAAATACTCATTCCTGCTGGAGCCAATTGGCATAATTCTGTGATAGATTACGAAAAAGTCTAGGCTTTACGCAAAATAAATGATGGAAGGAGCAGCGCTATGAAAAAAATTTTGGCAACGGTTTTATTTTTAGTTATGACGGCTGTTGCTTTAAGCGGCTGCCTGTTAGATAGCAGTGAGGCGTCTAATGGCAAGGCGGCTATAGCTAAGCAGGAGGCAAAGAAGGTGGAGGCTCCTAAGGCTGAAGAGAAGCAGGAGAAAAAGCAGCCTACTCTTGCTGAACAATATAAAATGGACGCAGATTTTATTCTGATAAAGAAAAGCGAGTTTAAATTATACGCCGTAGATGCCAAGGGGAATATTGTTGCTGAATATGGCTGTGCTTTAGGCCTGAAGCCCGGCCAAAAGGAAAAATCAGGCGATATGAAGACACCTGACGGCGTTTTTCCTATTGATGAAATACTGGATTCTTCCTACTGGACGCACGACTTCAACGATGGCAAGGGCGAGATTGCCGGCGCTTATGGACCGTGGTTTATTAGTCTGGACACAACGGAGCTGAGCGGCGGACGCTGGAGCGGCATTGGCATTCATGGCACGCATGCTCCGGAATCTATTGGTACCAGAGCCTCTGAGGGCTGCATAAGATTGAATAACGCTGATATTATCAAGCTGAAGCAGTTTGCGAGAGTTGGCATGAAGGTTGTTATTGAAGAGTAAGAGTGTATTGCAGATATTGGAATATCGGCGTATAAAAAACTAGACGATCACATATGCTTGGTTATGTAATCGTCTGGTTTTTCTTTTTATGGTGACCCCGAGCAGATTCGAACTGCTGGTCTTCCGCTCCGGAGGCGGACGCTTTATCCACTGAGCTACGGGGCCATGTTGATGTTTAGCCTATTAGCTAATGAAAAAATTATACCACATCTGTGAAACTTATGCAAAGGTTGCGGAACTTTTTTGTATTGTGCTTGCTTCTATGTTAAAATAGTATTATTAGTTTAGTAAGTGTATGCATATTTGCACGTGTCATGAATTGAGGAGTATTTATGCAAGAAAAAAATCCGTATGGCCTGCTGGCTTTTGCGATAGTGCTTATCTGGGCGCTGTGGAATTATAGCGCCAGCCTGCATTTGCTGGACGGCTTATATCATATGCTGCTGCCGTTTATTATTGGCGGCTGCATGGCCTTTATTGTCAATGTGCTGATGACAAAGCTGGAGGTGTATTGGCGCAGGTATTTGAAGCATAGCGTGGTGTCGCGCTTCGAGCGGCCTGTTTGTCTGCTGCTGAGTCTTGTGCTCATTATCGGCTTTCTGGCCTTCTTCGTGCTGACTATCGTGCCCGAGCTGCACGCCAGCATGAAGCTGCTCGTGAAGATGCTGCCGCCGGCATTGGCGAAGCTGGATGCTTATTTGCAGCAGAAGGCGCAGGAGCTGGCCTTTTCGCCGGACGAGTTGGCCTTTGTACAGGCGCAGGCGAAGGAGATTTATCATACGCTGCTCAATTATCTGCAGAACAATAAGCGTTTGCTGCTAGAGCAGACTGTGTCGGCGACGGCTTTACTTTTGGATGTGCTCACGAACTGCGTTATCGGCTTTGTGGTAGCGGTGTACTGCCTGCTGGAGAAGCATCGCCTTGTGCGTAACTTTAAGCGCGTGCTTTTCGCCTTTTGCTCGAAGGAGCGTGCGGCCTATGTTTTGCATGTTTTGCAAACGTCAGAGAAGATTTTTCGCGGCTTTGTTAGCGGACAGCTTGTTGTGGCGCTGCTTTTGGGAGTTATGTATTTCGTCAGCATGACGCTTTTTGGCTTCCCTTATGCGACTGTGATTTCCCTGATGGTGGCTGTGCTGAGCCTGATACCGATTTTGGGCACCTTTATCAGCGCGCTCATCGGCTGCTTTTTGATTCTTGTGGCAGCACCGGAGAAAATCTGGTACTTCATTATTTTATATTTCGTGCTGCAGCGCGTCGAGGGCGATTTGCTGTATCCGAAGATTGTGGGCAAGGCAGTCGGCCTTTCGGAGCTGTGGGTGCTGGCGGCGGTGACGATTGGCGCGAGCCTTGGCGGTATCGCCGGCATGATTATTTGTGTGCCGCTGTTTTCCGTGCTCTATGCTTTGCTGGCGGAAAAGGTGAAGCGGTTGTTGGAAGAGAAAAATTTACGAAATTTGTAAGATTTATATATGTACTTTGCGTCAAAAGTGCTATAATAAGAAATTGATTTAGTGAAGAAAAAGGAGTATTTATGATTACTATTCGCGATAAAGTACGCTTTGTAGAAACTGATATGATGGGCGTTGTGCATCATGCCAACTATCTGCGCTGGTTTGAGATGGGACGTGTGGCCTATCTGCGTGCCTGTGGCATTACGCTGGGCGAGCTGATGGAGGCCGGCGTGATTTTCCCGATTACTGAGGTACGTGCCCAATATAAAAATTCCTGCACCTTTGATGATGATTTCGAGGTACAGGTGGAGATGAGCGGCTTTAATAAGGCTAAGATGGAGTTTGATTACCGCGTTATCCGCCTGCGCGACGGCGCTGTGGCTGTTGAAGGCCATACGCGCAACGTGTTTACGGATAAGGAAGGACATATTATCCGTCTGGAGCCTAAATGGTATGATAAAATTTACAAGGTTTATGCGGCAGATAAGGCTGAGAAGGAGAAGTGAGAGTATGGAAAAGTATAAGATAGTTCCGGTACCGACAAGAATTTTGACGCACCATGATGATATCTGCGATGCGATTCTGGAATATGCGAAGGACAAGATTGGTCCGAATGATGTTGTTTGCGCTGCTGAAAGCGTTGTCGCGATTACGCAGGGTCGCGCTCTGCGCTGCGAGGAGTTTCATCCGAGCCGGCTGGCAAAGATTTTGTCGCATCTGTTCCCTGCTAAGGGCAGCATCAGCAGCTGGTACAGCATGCAGGCGCTGCTGGATGCCGAAGGCGGTCCGCGTGTAGTTTGGGCGGTTATTTGCGGCTTTGCAGCGAAGTGCGTAGGCGTGAGCGGCACATTCTACCGCATGGCAGGCAAGCAGGCGCGTCTGATTGACGACGTTACCGGTACGATGCCGCCATACGATAAGCATATCGTTTATGGTCCGGATGAGCCGGAGAAGGTGGCAGCAGCTATCACGAAGGCCTGCGGCTGCTATGGCGCAGCTATTGCTGATGTAAACGACCTGAAGCGAGCAGCTGTGCTGGGCTGGTCGAAGGGCGTAGACCCAGACAAGGTTGCTGAGATTCTGATTGACAATCCGTTTGGTAACGGCAGTGAGAAGACTCCTATCTGCATTATCAAAGACTATCATAAGGCATAAGGGGGAAGCAAGATGCTGTTGATTTTAGAAATTCTGGTCGCTCTTGTTATTTTGGGCGTATTGGTTGTTGGCTTATATATTTCGATGCAGGGCGATGCTGTGATGCGTCTGCTGACGAAGAAGCGTTCTGCTGTTGCTTTGGAGAAAAAAGAGGCTGAGCGCGTTGATTTCTCGCTGGAGATTCCGTTCGACAACGTGGGTAAGCAGGAGGGCACAGTGCTCGATGCTTATATGCGTATTTATCTGCCGCAGGAGCAATATAACGATGTACTGCTGCGTGGCAAGGTGAATTTGAAGGATCATCTGCGTGAGGATGATTATTTTGAAGCACTGCTTGTTCCGGCTGGTACGGGTAACACCTTCGTAGCTCGCTTCGAGGCTTATGCTAAGAACGGCAAAACCATCGAGGAGGTTATGGCCGCTATTCCTGATGTGGATGTGGCGCTTTTCGCTGACTGCCGTGGCCGCCGTGAGCTGTATACGGCGAAGGAGTTCTTAACGCTGACAGCGGAAGAGATGCGTGCGCTGGTAAAATAAAAAATGCTCCCCGCATGGGGAGCTCTTTTTTTAGCTAGACAACAAAAAACACCGCAATCTCTTGCGGTGCTAAGTTCAAAATGGTGACCTCGGCAGGACTCGAACCTGCGACCTTTTGATTCGTAGTCAAACGCTCTATCCAGCTGAGCTACGAGGCCAACAACAGATATAATTGTAACTTATCTAACGCTTTTTGTCAACAGTTTTTTGTGAAAAAATCTTGACGAATTTTTAGCAAAGGGCTATAATTTTATTATTAGCTGTATGGCTGCCTGAGTGGATGCATCAGGAGGCTGCTATGCGATCAGGACATGGGTGCTGGTCAGTAGGGCGATGCGGAAGCAGAGGCAGAATACAAAACGGTTTTTATGTGTTGTTAAAGGCTGCACGATTAGGCTCATTGCGGCAGGGATAGCGATGTCTGTTAGCGTGAGCGTTGTATATCTTTGACAGGCATGTATATTTTAAGGAGGATTTTTTGTGCCTGTTTCTTTAGTCATCTTAATATTGTATATTGTTGCGTTGTTCGCTATCAGCTGGTACGCTAAAAAACGTAGTGAGGGCAACAATGAAAACTTTGCGCTTGCTGGTCGCAGACTTTCTGCACCGCTTATTTGTGTTACGATTATCGGTCTGGCTGTCGGCGGTGCGTCGACCATCGGCGTATCCGAGCATGCCTTCCGCGTTGGTCTGAGCGCTGGCTGGTATACGATTGCCTGGGCGCTGGGCGCGATTGTTATGGGCTTGTTCATGGCGAAGAAGTATCGCGAGCAGAATATCACTACGATTACCGAGCTGATTGAACGCCACCATACCAAGGGAGCGGTTATTCTCGGTGTAATCTGCCAGATTGTTATTCAGCTGGTTATCATCAGTCTGCAATATATTGCCGGTGGCAGTATTCTGCATGCTATCCTGCCGGATATTTTCGATTTCCAGACAGGTATGATTGTCAGTGCCATTACCTTCATTGGTATTACCTTCATTGGTGGTATGTGGTCTGCTTCTCTGTCTAACGTGATGAACATTGTGCTGATTTATGTTGGCATTTTGGCTGCTACGATTATTCAGTTTAAAAAAATCGGCAGCATGGACCAGCTTGCTGCTGTTCTGCCGACGAATGTTCCCTGGTTCAGCTTCATTGACGGCGTTGGTCCTGTGACGATTACGAGCTGGGTTGTGACCTTGATTACTGTTAATCTGTCGCTGCAAAGTATCTTGCAGATTTCCTTGGGTGCGAAGGACGCCGAAACTGCGAAGAAGGGCTTTGTCTGGGGCGGTATTCTGATGCTGCCGGTGGGCGTGCTGGCTGCCTTCCTCGGTATCGTGGCGAAGGCTATGTATCCTGACGCGCAGGCTGCTTTGGCGCTGCCGCAGGTTATCGTGGGCTTGCAGCCTGTTTTGGCCGGTATTACTCTGGCTGCTCTGTGGGCTGCGGACGTATCTACGGCGTGCAATCTGCTTTTGAGTGCAGGTACGCTGTTCTCCAGCGACATTTATAAACGCTTCGTTAATCCGCAGTGTGACCAAAACAAGCAGCTGCTCATGACGCGTCTGTGCATTGTTATCAGCGGCGTTTTGACCTTGGGCTTGGCGATGAGCGTTTCCAGTATTTTGGGTACGATTATGATTGGCCTGTCCTTGACGGCTGCCTTCAGCGTTATCGTTATCGTGGCGCTGTTCTTCCCGCAATATGCCTCTAAGGCCGCAGGCTTCTGGACGCTGCTTGCAGGTCTGGTGATGGTGGTGCTGTGGAAGCTGACTCCTGTCGTACACATCTTCCCAAATGTTATTTACATGGAATGGCTGGTGTGCATTGCCGCTTATGCTATCGTGGCTGCTCTCAGTCCGGCGAAGAAGGAAGTTTCTGCTTTAGAAGAATAAAAATATATTGTATACATGAGCTGAAAGCAGCAGTCATTAGAGAAAAATGGCTGCTGCTTTTAATTATTGAGAAATATGCAGTGTATACAGGCAAAAAACAGCCTGCGAAATGTATCCTTCTGAGTAGACATTTCGTGTTGATAGACGCCTATGAAACACTTGGCTGCGTGTAAAGAAAGAAGCGCATTAATTCAACGAAATTTAAGCCTAAAATTTTAAAAAAAGTTGAGAAAAAGTGTTGACATGAAGTGTTTGAGATGTTACAATATACAAGTATCGCGGGTGACCTATGCGATAAAAAAGGAGGTAACAAGATGGCGCTTGAAGCTTTAAAACAAGCGGAGCAACGGACTGTCGGTGTCAAACAGACAGAAAAGGCCGTCGTAAGACAAGCTGCCGCAATCGTCTACATCGCAAAAGATGCCGATGAGCGAGTTACCGCCAGACTGCAGGACCTTTGTGAAGAGCACAACGTTCCGCTGGATTGTTCAGAAACGATGCTGAACATCGGCAGAGCCTGCAGCATTAACGTCAAGGCCGCCGCTGCTGCGGTACTTAAATCCTGATAAGGGTCTGACGCAAGTCAGGTTTTTATAATCATTAAAATCTAATTGTTTGGAAAGGAGGTGCCGATATGCCTACAATTAACCAATTGGTTCGTAAAGGTAGAGAGGTTCTGAAAAGCAAATCTACTGCTCCGGCATTGAAAGAATGCCCGCAAAAACGTGGCGTGTGCACCCGTGTTTACACCACTACCCCGAAAAAACCTAACTCTGCACTTCGTAAAGTAGCTCGTGTACGTTTGACCAACGGCATTGAGGTTACTGCTTACATCCCAGGTATCGGCCATAATCTTCAGGAACATAGTGTTGTTCTGATCAGAGGCGGAAGAGTCAAGGACCTTCCTGGTGTGCGTTACCATATCATTCGTGGTGCTCTTGATACTGCAGGCGTTGCTAACCGCAACCAATCTCGCTCCAAGTACGGTGCAAAACGTGCTAAAGCAAAGAAATAATTTCAAGAAAACATTAAGAATGATTTAATCCTAAGGAGGGAAACACATGCCGAGAAAAGGCCCTGTAACTAAGAGAGACGTACTGCCGGATCCGGTGTACGGTTCTAAGCTTTTAACTAGATTTATTAATAAAATTATGCTCGACGGCAAAAAAGGCGTTGCTGAACGTATTGTATACGACGCATTCGACCTGGTTCGTGCAAAAACCGGCAAAGATCCTTTGGAAGTGTTCGATGCTGCTATGCAGAACGTAATGCCGCTGCTGGAAGTTCGTGCTCGCCGTGTTGGTGGTGCTAACTACCAGGTTCCGGTAGAAGTACGCGCTGACCGTAAAACCACCCTGGGTATCCGTTGGCTGGTAAACTACTCTCGCCTGCGTGGTGAAAGAACCATGTACGAGCGTGTAGCTGGTGAAATCATGGACGCTTCCAATGGCACTGGCGCAGCTGTTAAAAAACGCGAAGATACCCACAAGATGGCAGAAGCAAACAAAGCATTTGCTCATTACCGCTGGTAATGACCTGTCTCAGTTAATTTGAGGAGGATAAAGAAGTGGGCAGATTAATTCCGCTTGAGAGAACTAGAAATATCGGCATCATGGCTCACATCGATGCTGGTAAAACCACCACCACTGAACGTATTCTGTTCTATACCGGCAGAGTACATAAGATTGGTGAAACCCATGAAGGTGCTGCTACCATGGACTGGATGGTTCAGGAGCAAGAGCGTGGTATTACCATCACCTCTGCTGCAACCACCTGCTACTGGGAAGGTTCTGAGCACCAATTCGATAAACATCGTATCAACATCATTGATACCCCGGGCCACGTTGACTTCACTGTAGAAGTTGAACGTTCCCTGCGCGTACTTGATGGTTCCGTTGCAGTTTTCTGTGCTAAGGGCGGTGTTGAGCCTCAGTCCGAAACCGTATGGCGTCAGGCTGACAAATACCATGTACCCCGTATGGCATATGTAAATAAAATGGATATTACCGGTGCTGATTTCTATCGTGTAGTTGACATGATGAAAACTCGTCTGAATGCTAACGCAGTACCTATTCAACTGCCTATCGGCTTTGAAGATACTTTCGAAGGCATGATCGACCTGATCAAAATGAGAGCAATCGTTTATGATGATGCACTCGGTAAAGAAGAAGAGTTCGTAGAAATTCCGGCTGACATGAAAGAGAAAGCAGAAGAATATCGTGCTGCTCTGGTTGAAGCTGTTGCTGAATCCGATGACGAGCTGATGATGAAATACCTCGAAGGCGAAGAGCTGACTGAGGAAGAAATCATGGCTGGCATCCGTAAAGCAACCATCGCTTGCAAAATGACTCCGGTTTGCTGCGGTTCTTCCTACAAAAACAAAGGCGTTCAACCGATGCTGGACGCTGTAATCCAATTCATGCCTGCACCGACCGATGTTCCTAACATCAAAGGTGTAAACCCTGAAACCGGTGAAGAAGACGAGCGTCCGTCTAGCGATGAAGCTCCGTTCTCCGCACTGGCATTCAAGATTGCTACCGACCCGTTCGTTGGTAAGCTGGCATTCTTCCGTGTATACTCCGGTAGCCTGACCGCTGGTTCTTATGTATATAACTCCACCAAAGGCAAACGCGAGCGTATCGGTCGTATCCTGCAAATGCATGCTAACCACCGTGAAGAAATTGAACAAGTTTACTCCGGTGATATCGCAGCTGCTGTAGGTCTGAAAGACACCACTACCGGTGATACTCTCTGCGATGAGAAAAACGAGATCATCCTTGAATCCATGGTATTCCCTGATCCTGTAATCTCCGTTGCAGTTGAACCTAAAACTAAAGCTGACCAAGAAAAAATGGGCATTGCCCTGCAAAAACTTGCTGAAGAAGATCCGACCTTCCGCGTTCACACTGATCCGGAAACCTCCCAAACCATTATCTCTGGTATGGGCGAGCTTCACCTGGACATCATTGTTGACCGTCTGCTGCGCGAATTCAAAGTAGGCTGCACTGTTGGTAACCCGCAGGTTGCTTACCGCGAAACCATTCGCAAAGCTGTTAAATCTGAAGGTAAATTTGTTCGTCAGTCCGGTGGTAAAGGCCAATATGGTCATTGCTGGCTGGAAATCACCCCGCGTGAGCCTGGCGAAGGCTTCCTGTTTGAAAACAAAGTTGTTGGCGGCGCTATTCCTAAGGAATACATCGCTCCTATCGAAGCAGGCGTTAAAGAAGCTATGGAAAACGGCGTAGTTGCTGGTTATCCGATGGTTGATATCGCAGTTACTGTTTACGATGGTTCTTACCATGAAGTCGATTCTTCTGAAATGGCATTTAAGATTGCTGGTTCCATGGGCTTCAAGTCCGGTGCTGAAAAAGCTAACCCGGTTATCCTTGAGCCGTACATGAAAGTAGAAATTACCGTTCCTGAAGAATATATGGGCGATGTAATCGGCGACGTTAACTCCCGCCGTGGTCGTATCGAAGGCATGGAAGCTCGTAACGGCGCCCAAGTTATCAACGCATTCGTTCCCCTGGCTGAAATGTTCGGTTATGCAACCGACCTGCGCAGCAAAACTCAGGGCCGTGGCAACTACTCTATGGAAGTAGACCACTACGAAGACGTTCCTAAAAACATTGCTGAGGCAATTATTGCTAAAAACAAAGGCACCAACTAAGCCTAGTTTTAACAACCAACCTTAAGGAGGAAATTCACAATGGCAAAAGCTAAATATGAAAGAACTAAACCGCATCTGAATATCGGCACCATCGGTCACGTTGACCATGGCAAGACCACTCTGACTGCTGCTATCACCAAAGTACTGGCTGAAAAAGGCGGCGCAGAATTCATGGACTACTCCATGATCGATAAAGCTCCGGAAGAACGTGAACGCGGCATCACCATCAACACCTCTCACGTTGAATATGAAACCGCTACCCGCCACTATGCACACGTTGACTGCCCGGGCCATGCTGACTATGTAAAGAACATGATCACCGGCGCTGCTCAAATGGACGGCGCAATCCTGGTAGTATCCGCTGCTGACGGCCCGATGCCTCAGACTCGTGAGCACATCCTGCTGGCTCGCCAAGTAGGCGTACCTGCAATGGTTGTATTCCTGAACAAAGTTGACATGGTTGACGACGAAGAGCTGCTGGAACTGGTAGAAATGGAAGTTCGCGAACTGCTGAGCTCCTATGACTTCCCCGGCGACGACATCCCTGTAGTTGCTGGTTCTGCTCTGAAAGCTCTGGAAGGCGATGCTAAATATGAAGCAAAAATCATGGAACTGATGGATGCTGTTGACAGCTACATTCCGCTGCCGGAACGTGCAACCGACAAACCGTTCCTGATGCCTGTCGAGGACGTATTCACCATCACCGGTCGTGGCACCGTTGCTACCGGCCGTGTTGAGCGTGGTACTGTTAAAGTTGGCGACACCGTAGAAATCGTTGGCATGAAAGACGAAAAGAAATCTACTGTAGTAACCGGCGTAGAAATGTTCCGCAAACTGCTGGACGAAGCAGTAGCTGGCGATAACATAGGCTGCCTGCTGCGTGGCGTTGACCGTAAAGAAATCGAGCGTGGCCAAGTACTGTCCAAACCGGGCAGCATTCATCCGCACACCAAATTCAAAGGTGAAGTTTATGTACTGACCAAAGAAGAAGGCGGCCGTCACACTCCGTTCTTCAACGGCTACCGTCCGCAATTCTATTTCCGTACTACCGACGTAACTGGTGTAACCGAACTGCCGGAAGGCGTAGAGATGGTAATGCCTGGCGATAACGTAACCATGGAAGTAGAGCTGATCACCCCGATCGCTATCGAAAAAGGTCTGCGTTTCGCTATTCGTGAAGGCGGCCGTACCGTTGGCGCTGGCGTTGTTTCCGAAGTAGAAGACAAATAATTTAAGTTAGATCCCTGGAAGAATACGAGGGGGTTAAAATCCCCCTCTATTCTTATGTTTGTTGGTATGGCCCTGCGATGATGTGAAAGGTTGCTTGCCTGGTAGACAGGGAGATTTTCACGGAGTATGTCCGTTCATAGAAACTGGGCGAATTTAGGAGGATATTTTTTAATGGCTAAGTCTCAAAAGATTAGAATACGCCTCAAAGCGTATGACCACAAAGCACTTGATCAAAGCGCTTCTAAGATTGTAGAAACTGCAAAACGTACCGGTGCACAAGTTTCCGGTCCGATTCCCCTTCCTACAGAAAAAAACATTTACACGATTCTGCGTTCCCCGCATGTTAACAAAGATTCCCGTGAGCAATTCGAAATGCGTACTCACAAACGTCTGGTAGACATTCTGGAACCCACCGCTAAGACTGTTGATGCTCTGATGCGTCTTGATCTTCCGGCTGGCGTAGATATCGAAATTAAACTGTAAGGAGGAGGTGCAATAATGGCTAAAGGTATCTTAGGCAAAAAACTGGGCATGACCCAAATTTTTGAAGCTGATGGCAGACTGATCCCTGTAACTGTTGTAGAAGCAGGCCCCTGCGTTGTACTTCAAAACAAAACCGAAGAAACAGACGGTTATAATGCTGTTCAACTTGGTTTTGGTGAAATTAAAGAAAAACATACCACCAAACCGATGAAAGGCCATTTTGACAAAGCTGGTGTAGCACCGGTGAAATTTGTCAGAGAGCTGCGTCTGGCTGCTCCTTCCGAATATGCAGTTGGCGACAAGATCGCTGCTGACATCTTCGCTGCAGGTGAACTGATTGACGCTAGCGGCGTTTCCCGCGGCAAAGGTTTTGCAGGCACTATTAAGCGCCACAATTTCTCTCGCGGACCTATGAAACATGGTTCCAAGTCTCATCGTGAGCCTGGTTCTATGGGCCCAATGCATTCCGGTCCTGGCGGCCGCGTAATTAAAGGCAAAAAACTGCCTGGCCGTATGGGTAATCAAAATGTAACTGTTCAACGTCTGACCGTTGTTAAGGTTGACGCAGAACGTAATCTTATTCTGGTTAAAGGTGCTATTCCTGGCGCTACTGGTTCTTACGTAGTTCTTAAGGAAACCGTAAAATCTAAGAAATAATAAGATAAGCGAAAGAAAGGAGGATGCTTCTAATGCCGAAGTTATCAGTATATGATCTGTCCGGTAATGTTACCGGTGAAATAGAATTAAATGATTCCGTATTTGGCGCTGAGTTCAACGAAGCTGTAGTACACCAAGCAGTAGTAATGCAGCTGGCTAACCAACGTCAAGGTACTTCCGCTACTAAAACCCGTGCTATGGTACGTGGTGGCGGTCGTAAACCCTGGAAACAAAAAGGTACTGGCCGCGCTCGTTGCGGTTCTAACCGTTCTCCCGTATGGGTTGGCGGTGGTACCACTTTTGGTCCCCAACCTCGCAGCTATGCAAAGAAAATGCCTCGTAAAGCTCGTCGCTTAGCTCTTTGCTGCGCACTGTCTGCTAAAGTAGCAGCTGGTGAACTGGTAGTTGTTGAAGGCCTGGCTTTCGACGCTCCGAAAACCAAACAAGTAGCTTCCCTGCTGAATGCTTTCGAAGCTGCTAACCAAAAAGCTCTGCTCATCACCGATGGCGCTAACGAAAACGTTGCACTTTCCGCACGTAACATGCCGAAAGTAACTGCTATCACCAACATGGGCCTGAACTGCTTTGATATCCTGAACAGCAAGAAAGTTTTCCTTGCTAAAGATGTTGTAGAAAAAATTGAGGAGGTGCTCGCATAATGGCTGCTAATCCTCGCGATTTACTGATTCGTCCTATCATCACTGAGAAAACTTCCCAAATGATGCAGGAGAACAAATACACCTTCCAGGTTCCTCTGGATGCTAACAAAGTAGAAATTCGTCAAGCTGTAGAAGCAGTTTTTGGCGTAAAAGTATTGAATGTAAACACTATCCGCGTAATGGGCAAAACCAAACGCATGGGTAAATATGTTGGCAAACGTTCCGATTATAAGAAAGCAATCGTGAAGCTTGCTGAAGGCAATACGATTCCCCTTTTCGAAGGAATGTAATTAACGTATAGGAGGTAAAATTAAATGGCTATTAAAAGCTTTAATCCGTATTCTCCTTCCAGACGCTTTATTACTGTGTCTGCCTTCGAAGAGATTACGACTGATAAGCCCTACCGCCCGCTTGTTGAAAAACTGAGCAAACATGCAGGCCGTAATAATACCGGTAAAATGACTGTTCGTCATCAAGGCGGCGGTCACAAGAGACAATATCGTATCATTGACTTCAAACGCACCAAAGACGGCATCCCGGCTAAGGTTGCTACCATTGAATACGATCCTAACCGTAACGCTCGCATCGCTCTGATCAACTATGCTGACGGCGAAAAACGTTACATCATCGCTCCGCTTGATCTGAAAGTTGGCGATACTGTAGTAAGCGGTCCGGACGCAGATATCAAAGTTGGTAACTGCCTGCCGCTGAAAAACATTCCCCTTGGTACTACCGTACACAATGTGGAAATGAAAATTGGTAAAGGCGGCCAAATGGCTCGTAGTGCTGGTACAAGCGCTCAGCTGATGGCAAAAGAGGGCGACTACGCTCTGCTCCGTCTTCCTTCTGGCGAAATCCGCAAAGTACATATCAACTGCCGTGCAACCATCGGTCAAGTTGGTAACATTGATGCTGAAAACATCTGCATCGGTAAAGCTGGCCGCAGCCGTTGGCTGGGTATCCGTCCTGCTAACCGCGGCGTTGTAATGAATCCTAACGACCATCCGCACGGTGGTGGTGAAGGTCACTCCCCCGTTGGTCGTAAACGTCCTGTTACTCCTTGGGGTAAATGTGCATTCGGTACTCGTACTCGCAGAGAGAAGAAAGCTTCTACTAAGTTAATTCTGAAACGTAGAACTAAATAATTAAACAGGATAAGGAAAGGAGGCTAATCTAGTGTCCAGATCAGTTAAAAAAGGACCTTTCGTCCATGCAAGTCTGTTGAAAAAAATTGACGTGCTTAATGCCGCTAATGATAAAAAAGTTGTAAAGACCTGGTCTCGCAGCTCTACTATTATTCCGTCTTTCGTTGGTCACACCATTGCGGTTCATGACGGACGCAAACATGTTCCGGTATTCATTACCGAGGATATGGTAGGCCACAAACTGGGAGAATTCGCTCCTACTCGTACTTACAAAGGTCACGCAGATAAGACCACCGGCTTAAAATAAGGGGAAAGGGGGACCAAACAATGGAAGCAAAGGCAATTGCAAAATATATCCGTATTGCGCCGCGCAAACTGCGCATCGTAATCAACCTCATCCGCGGTAAATCCGTTGGTGAAGCATTCGCGATCCTCAAATACACCCCGAAGGTTGGTTCTGAGGTAATCGAGAAAGTTCTGCGCAGTGCAGTAGCAAACGCAGAGCACAACTTTGACATGAACGTGGACAATCTGATCGTATCCTACTGTGCAGTAGATCAAGGTCCGACCATGAAACGTATTCATCCGCGTTCCCGTGGACAGGCTTTCAAAATCCTGAAACGTTCTAGCCACGTAACTGTAGCAGTTAAAGAAAAATAATATCCCGTCAGAAGGAGGGAAAAGATAGTGGGTCAAAAAGTTAATCCGCATGGTCTCCGTGTTGGCGTTATCAAAGGCTGGGATTCCAAATGGTACGCTGATAAAGACTATGAGAAATTCTTGTTAGAAGATATCAAAATCCGTGAATTTATTAAAGAAAAACTGTTCCTGTCCGGCATTTCTAAAGTAGAAATCGAACGCGCATCCAACAAAGCCCGCATTTCCATCCATACTGCTAAACCTGGTATGGTAATCGGTCGTCAAGGCAGCAACATTGAACTGCTGAAATCCGACCTGAAGAAAATGACTGAAAGCGCTATCGACATCAATATCGTAGAAGTTAAAACCCCGGATATGGACGCAACCTTGGTTGCAGAGAATATCGCAGCTCAACTGGAACGCCGTATCGCTTTCCGTCGTGCTATGAAACAATGTGTTGGCCGTACCATGCGTATGGGTGCTAAAGGTATCAAAATTACCTGCGGCGGTCGTCTCGGCGGTGCTGAAATCGCTCGTAGCGAATCCTATCGTGAAGGCAGCATTCCTCTGCATACTCTGCGTGCTAACATCGATTATGGCACTGCAGAAGCTCATACCACTTATGGCCGCATCGGCATTAAGGTATGGATTTACAAAGGCGAAGTTCTTCCTGAAAAAGAAGCAGTTAAAGCTGCTCCGGCAAAGGAGGCATAATCAGACATGTTATTACCGAAGAGAGTTAAACATCGTAAACAACATAGAGGTCGTATGACTGGCCGCGCTATGCGTGGTAACAGAATCGCTCATGGCGATTTTGGTCTGGTAGCTTTGGAGCCCGCTTGGATTACCAACCGCCAGATTGAAGCAGCTCGTATTGCTATGACTCGTTACATCAAACGTGGCGGTCAAGTTTGGATTCAAATTTTCCCGGATAAACCGATTACTGCAAAACCTGCTGAAACTCGTATGGGTTCTGGTAAAGGTTCTCCGGAGTACTGGGTAGCAGTAGTTAAACCTGGTCGCGTACTGTTCGAAATGAACGGTGTTAGTGAAGAAGTTGCTAAAGAAGCAATGCGTCTCGCTAGCCACAAACTGCCTATCAAATGCAAGTTTGTAACTCGCGCTCAACAGGAAGCTGAAGCTGCCGCACAAGAAAAGGGTGGTGAAGCTTAATGAAAACAACAGAAATTCGTGAATTGTCTGCTGCTGAGTTAGACACCAAATTGGCAGATTTGAAAGAAGAGCTCTTCAACCTGCGTTTTCAAATGGCAACCGGTCAATGTGAAAACCCGATGAAAATTCGTGAGGTAAAGAAATCCATTGCCCGTATCAAAACAATCCAGCGTGAACGTGAGCTCCAGGCTTAACTGTTTTGAAGTATAACAAGGAGGAAACAGTCGTGACCGAAGAAAGAAACGCACGTGTTACCCGTGTTGGTAAAGTTGTCAGCGATAAAATGCAGAAAACTGTCGTAGTTGCAGTAGAACGTTTCGTTCAGCATCCGCTGTACAAAAAAGGCGTACAACATACTATTAAATTTAAAGCTCATGATGAAAATAACGAAGCACACGTTGGCGACGTAGTTGAAATTATGCAAACTCGTCCGCTGTCCAAAGATAAATGCTGGCGCGTTATTGAAATCTTAGAGCGTGCAAAATAATTTTGCCGAAGTTTTAGTCCGGCAAGGGAGGGAAATCCATGATACAACAACAAACTATCCTTAATGTTGGTGATAACACCGGCGCTAAGAAGGTTATGTGTATCCGTGTATTAGGCGGTTCTTACCGTAAATATGCTAATATCGGTGACGTTATCGTATGTGCTGTTAAAGATGCATCACCCGGTGGCGTTGTAAAAAAAGGCGACGTAGTTAAAGCAGTTGTTGTTCGTTCCGTTAAAGGTGTTCGTCGTGCTGACGGCTCCTACATCCGTTTTGACGAGAACGCTGCTGTCGTAATTAAAGACGACAAGAGCCCGCGCGGCACCCGTATTTTTGGGCCTGTTGCTCGCGAACTCCGTGAAAAAGACTTCATGAAAATCATTTCTCTGGCACCGGAAGTGCTGTAAGAAATTTAGATAACGCACTGTAAGGAGGTGTTCTTGACATGGCAAATGCTGTAAAGCTGCATGTTAAAAAAGGCGATACCGTTCTTGTTCTGTCCGGTAAGGATAAGGGCAAACAAGGTAAGATCGTTGAAGCTCTGCCTAAGAAAGCCAAAGTGGTTGTTGAAGGCGTAAATAAAGTAAAACGTCATACCAAACCGTCTCAGGCAAATCCTCAAGGCGGCATCATTACTAAAGAAGCTCCGCTTGCTTCCTCTAAAGTAATGCTGGTATGCCCGGCTTGCAAAAAAGCTACCCGTATTAAAAAGACCGAAGTTGCTGGTGCATTCGTAAGAACCTGCAAAAAATGCGGTGAAGTAATCGATAAATAATTTTCCGGGAAAGGAGGAAATAACTGAATGGCAAAGACCAGATTGCAAGAAAAATATGTATCTGAAGTAGCTAAAGCTCTTCATGATAAATTCCAATATAAAAACGTAATGGAAATCCCTAAAATCGAGAAAGTTGTCATCAACATGGGTGTTGGCGAAGCAGTAGGCAACAGCAAAGCTCTGGAGAGCGCAGTTGCTGATATGACCATGATCGCAGGTCAAAAACCTGTTATCACCAAAGCTAAAAAATCCATCGCAGCTTTCAAAGTACGTCAAGGTATGCCTCTGGGTGCTAAAGTAACCCTGCGTGGTGACCGTATGTACTATTTCCTTGATAAACTGATGAATCTCGCTCTTCCGCGCGTACGTGACTTCCGTGGTGTAAGTGCTTCTGCATTCGACGGCCGCGGCAACTACGCACTGGGTCTGAAAGAACAATTGATTTTCCCGGAAATCGAATATGATAAGATCGACAAAGTTCGTGGCATGGATATCATCATTGTGACTACCGCTAAGACAGACGAGGAAGCTAGAGAGCTGCTCAAACTCCTCGGAATGCCGTTCGGCGCATAAGTGAGGAGGGAACACATTGGCTAAAAAAGCCCTGATCGAAAAATGGAAAGGTGAACCGAAATTTGAAGTTCGCCATTATAACCGCTGCAAAGTCTGCGGCAGACCTCATGGCTATATGCGTAAATTTGGCCTCTGCCGTATCTGCTTCCGTGAATATGCTTACAAAGGAGCTATTCCGGGCGTAACTAAAGCAAGCTGGTAAGACAGACAACAAGGAAGGAGGGTATTTAAGTATGGTAATGACTGACCCGATTGCTGATATGCTTACCCGTATTCGTAATGCAAATTCAGTTCATCATGATAAAGTTGAAATCCCCGGCAGCAAGATTAAAGTTGCTATTGCAGAAATCCTGAAAGCCGAAGGTTTCATTAAAGATTTCGAAGTTATTGCTGACAGCAAACAAAATGTTATCCGCGTCAGCCTGAAATACGGTGCAAACAAAGAGAAAGTTATCTCCGGTATTAAACGTATTTCCAAACCTGGTCTGAGAGTTTACTCTCAAAAAGACCAACTGCCTAGAGTCCTCGGAGGTCTGGGTATTGCATTAATTTCTACTTCCCAAGGCTTGATGACCGACAAAGCTGCTCGTAAAGCAGGCTTGGGCGGCGAAGTTCTTGCATACGTATGGTAATACTAAAAAGATAGGAGGTGCTCGTACGTGTCTAGAATTGGTAAGATGCCAATTACTGTTCCCGCTGGTGTAACAGTTACTATTGAAGATAATCACGTGACCGTTAAAGGTCCTAAAGGCGAATTAGCTCGCCAAATCAATAAAAACATGAAATTGACCATGGACAACGGTGTAATCACCGTTGAGCGTCCGGATGATGAGAAGGAAAATCGTTCTCTGCATGGTCTGTCCCGTACCCTGATCAACAACATGATCATTGGTGTAACCCAAGGCTTCAGCAAAACTCTGGAAATTAATGGCGTTGGCTACCGTGCTGCTAAGCAAGGCCAAAACATTAACTTCACTCTGGGTTTCTCTCACCCGGTTGTAAAAGAGCCGCCTGCTGGTATTACTTTTGAAGTTCCCGCTCCGAACAAAATCGTTGTTAGCGGTGCTGATAAAGAAGTAGTAGGTGCTGTAGCTGCTGAAATCCGTACTTTGCGTCCGCCTGAACCTTACAAAGGTAAAGGTATCCGTTACGAGGGCGAACATGTTCGTCGTAAGATTGGTAAAGCTGGCGCGAAAGGCAAAAAATAATTTCTAAAAGAAGGGAGTGAAACTCTTGCTTAACAGAGTTGATAAAAACGAGAAACGTCAAAAACGTCATCTCCGTTCTCGTAGATATATTATCGGTACAGCAGAAAGACCTCGTTTGAACGTATACCGTTCCCTGACCAACATTTATGCTCAGGTAATTAACGATGAGACCGGCGAAACCATCGCTGCTGCTAGCACCGTTCAAAAAGATCTGAAAGAAAACTACGGCGGCAACATTGAGGCTGCTAAAGCTGTAGGCAAAGCAATCGCTGAAGCTGCACTGGCTAAGGGTGTTAAAGAAGTTGTATTTGATCGTGGTGGTTATCTGTACCATGGTCGTGTAGCTGCCCTGGCTGAAGCTGCTCGCGAAGCTGGCCTGGTATTCTAAGAGAAGGAGGAAATAAAGTGGCGAACTTCGAAAATAAAGAAAACGAATTACAAGAAAGAGTCGTTTTCATCAACCGTGTTGCTAAGGTTGTTAAAGGCGGACGTCGTTTCTCCTTCGCTGCACTTGTTGTTGTAGGTGATGAAAATGGTCATGTAGGCATGGGCCTGGGTAAAGCTGCAGAGGTTCCTGAAGCTATTCGCAAAGGTGTTGAAGACGCTAAGAAAAACCTGGTTGCTGTACCGCTGGTTGGTACTACCATTCCTCATGAAATCATTGGTGTATTCGGCGCAGGCCGCGTATTCCTGAAACCGGCTGCAGAAGGTACCGGCGTTATCGCTGGCGGCCCTGTACGTGCCGTACTGGAACTGGCTGGCGTTCGTGATATTCTGACCAAATCTCAAGGCTCTTCCAACCCGAACAACATGGTTCGTGCAACCATTGAGGGTCTGAAATCCTTGAAGAGTGCTGAAGCTGTTGCAGCTCTGCGTGGTAAAACCGTAGAAGAATTGTTGGGCTAAGGAGGACTTTGTCATGGCACAAATTAAAATCACCCTGACCCGCAGCCTGATCGGTTACCCGAAAGATCAGCGTGCAACCGTTAAAGCTCTGGGCTTAGGTAAAATTAATACTAGCGTAGTTAAAGAAGATACTCCGACCATTCGCGGTATGGTTCACAAGGTTGAACATCTCGTGAAGGTTGAAGAAGCGTAAGACAAGGAGGTGTACTGAAGATGAATTTACATGAATTGTCTCCCGCTCCGGGATCTAAACGTGTAGCAGTTCGCGTTGGTCGTGGTCTGGGCAGTGGCCTGGGCAAGACCTCCGGCAAAGGCCAAAAAGGTCAGAAATCCCGTTCCGGCGGCGTTAAGCGCCCTGGTTTCGAGGGTGGTCAAAGACCTCTGTACCTGCGTCTTCCGAAACGCGGTTTCTACAACAAATTTGCTAAACATTATGTTGAAATCAACGTTTCCGCTCTCGAACGTTTCGAGGATGGCACCGTTGTTGAACCTGTAATGCTCATCGAAGAAGGCATCGTTAAGAACATTCGCGACGGTGTTAGAATCCTTGGCAATGGTGAATTAACCAAAAAGCTTACCGTTCAAGCTATGGGCTTCAGCAAATCCGCTGAAGAAAAAATCGTAGCAGCTGGCGGCAAGGTTGAGGTGATCTAAAGTGTTAGCAGCCCTCGCAAACATATTTAGAATAGCAGAACTCAGGCAAAAAGTGATCTTTACTCTCGCCATGTTCATCGTATTCAGGGCTGGAACACATATACCTGTTCCAGGCGTAAACGCTTCTGTAATTGAACAGCTTTTCCGTAGCGGCAATCTCTTCGGACTGCTCGATATGTTCAGTGGCGGCGCCTTGAGCAAATTCTCCATTTTTGCTATGAGTATTACCCCATACATCAACGCTTCGATTATTTTGCAGCTGTTGAAGGTAGTTGTACCGACCTTGGAGCAATGGTCCAAGGAAGGAGAGGAAGGCTTCAAGAAAACGACAAAGCTCACTCGTATGCTGACGGTGGCTTTGGCGTTTATCCAGGCCTGCGGTATGGCTTACGGCCTGAGAATGGCAATCAATAACCCCGGAATCCTTTCGGTTCTGCTTATTGCAATTACTCTTACCGCAGGAACGGTTTTCCTGATGTGGATTGGTGAGCAGATTACTGCTCGCGGTGTTGGTAACGGTATCTCCCTGATCATCTTTGCCGGCATCGTTTCCCGACTCCCTGATGGACTCAAAATAATTTTTCAATACTTACAAGCAGGCACGGTCAACATTTTGAATGTTATTTTGTTCGCGGCTATTGCCTTGGCGATGGTAGTCTTCGTAATTATCATCTCTGAAGGTATTCGCAAAATACCCGTTCAATATGCAAAGCGTGTTGTAGGCAGAAAGGCGTATGGCGGTCATACCAGCTATATTCCTTTAAAAGTTAACCAGGCTGGCGTTATTCCTATCATCTTCGCTTCTTCAGTGTTGATGTTCCCTGTGACTATCGCTCAGTTCGTAGATGTTCCTTGGGTTAAATCCATGGGCAAGTTGTTCGAGTGGGGCAGCCCGCTGCAGACAACGCTCTATGTACTCATGATCCTGTTCTTCACTTACTTCTACACAGCAGTAAGCCTGAACATCGGAGATCTTTCCGATAACATCAAGAAGAACGGCGGCTTTATCCCCGGTCTGCGTCCTGGTAAACCTACTACCGATTATCTTGACAGAGTAATGTCCAGAATAACTCTGGCAGGCGCCATCTTCCTCTCATTAATTGCGCTCATGCCTCATGTTATTGGCTGGATAACCCGCATTGATGGTATATACTTCGGCGGTACTGCTCTTTTGATCGTTGTCGGCGTTGCATTGCAAACTATGAAGCAAATAGAGTCCATGGTGCTGATGCGTCATTATCATGGCTTTATGAAATAGGAGGAGTTCAGAATGTACATTCTTTTAATGGGACCTCCGGGTGCCGGCAAAGGCACTCAAGCAGAAAAACTCATTGATGAATTCAAAATCCCTCACATCTCCACCGGAGATATGTTCCGTGCAGCAGTAAGCGCTGGCACCGAGCTTGGTAAAGAGGCGAAAAAATATATGGACGCTGGCGGACTTGTCCCCGACGTCGTAACCATCGGCATCGTTCGCGAAGGTTTAGCTAAACCTGAATGTGCAAATGGTTTTATCTTAGATGGCTTCCCGAGAACTGAGGAGCAAGCAGTTGCTCTCGACGGAATCCTCAAAGACCTGGGCATTAAATTGACCGGTGTTGTTAATATCTCTGTTCCTGATTCCGAGCTGGTTGCTCGTGTAGTTGGCCGTCGTATCTGCAAGGCTTGCGGCGCTACCTATCATGTAAGCTTCAACCCCAGCAAGGTAGAGGATGTTTGCGATAAATGCGGTGGTAACCTCTATCAACGTAACGATGATAAGGAAGAAACCGTTGTAAATCGTCTGCATGCTTATCATGAACAAACTGAACCGTTAATCGAGTACTACAAAAAACAAGGCCTGTACAAAGAAATCGACGGCATGCAAGCTATCGACAAGGTATATGCTGACGTTAAAGCTAGTCTCGGATGTAGCAAATAAGGAGGTACTGCAGTGTCCAAACAGGATGTTATTGAGGTTGAAGGTACAATCTTAGAAGCACTTCCCAATGCTATGTTCCAAGTTCAACTGGTTAACGGCCACACAATTTTAGCACATATATCCGGTAAGATTCGTATGAACTTCATCAAGATATTGCCTGGTGATAAGGTTACCGTGGAGCTTACTCCGTACGACCTCAATCGTGGAAGAATTACTTATCGGTATAAATAATCCAACAGGCAAAGAGGAGGTTTAAATTATGAAAGTAAGACCGTCTGTTAAGCCAATATGTGAAAAATGCAAAGTCATTAAACGTAAAGGCCATGTAATGGTAATTTGCGAAAACCCGAAACATAAACAAAAACAAGGATAAGAAGGAGGTGCACATTAATGGCACGTATTTCTGGTGTCGATTTACCGAGAGATAAACGTATTGAGTATGCTCTGCCGTACATCTATGGCATCGGCCTGACTCTCTCTCGTGAAATTTTAGCTAAAACCGGTATTAACCCGGACACTCGCGTTCGCGACCTGACTGAAGAAGAAGTTGCTAAGATCCGTGAAACTCTGGATCATGACTATAAAGTTGAAGGTGACCTCCGCCGTGAGGAATCCCTGAACATTAAACGTCTGATTGAAATTGGCAGCTATCGTGGCAGAAGACATCGCATGGGTCTGCCCGTTCGTGGTCAAAATACTAAAAACAATGCCCGCACCCGTAAAGGTCCGAAACGTACTATTGCAGGCAAGAAGAAATAATTAGCGAGGGAGGGATAAACCAGTGGCTGGCAAGAAAGTTGTTCGCAACAAGAAAAAAGTTAGCAAAAACGTAATCAATGGTGTAGCACATATCCGCTCCACCTTCAATAATACTATCGTTACCATCGCTGATACCGAAGGTAATGTTCTGAGCTGGGCCTCCGCAGGCGGCCTCGGTTTCCGTGGCAGCCGTAAGAGCACTCCGTTTGCTGCACAAATGGCTGCTGAAGAAGCAACCAAAGCTGCTATGGAGCATGGCTTGAAACAAGTAGAAGTATATGTAAAAGGTCCTGGCGCAGGCCGTGAAGCTGCAATTCGTGCACTTCAAGCTGCAGGTCTGGAAGTTAACTCTATTAAAGACGTTACTCCGATTCCGCACAATGGCTGCCGTCCGCCGAAACGTAGAAGAGTATAATTGGAGGTGTAGATAGATGGCAATTGATAGAACGCCTGTCCTGAAAAGATGCAGATCTTTGGGCTTAGCTCCGGCATTTCTGGGCATTAGCAAGGAATCTAAACGCCAAGCTAGACGCCAAAGAGGCAAAAAGAGCGAATATGGCATTCAGTTAACTGAAAAACAAAAAGCTAAATTTATCTATGGTGTCTTGGAAAAACAATTCCGTGGCTACTATGATAAAGCTAAAAAAATGGAAGGTATCACCGGTGAAAACCTGCTGATCCTCCTCGAGAGAAGAATTGACAATGTTGTTTTCCGTCTTGGTCTGGCAAACACTCGTCGTCAAGCTCGTCAAATCGTAAGACATGGCCACATTGCTGTAAACGGCAAACGTCTGGACATTCCTTCCGCTTTGGTTAAAGTTGGCGATGTTGTTTCCGTAATGGAAAACAGCCGTGCTAAAGAATACTTCAAAGGCATGGACGAAACTCTGGCTACTAAAGCTGTTCCGGCTTGGCTGGTACAGGATGCTGCTAACTTCGGTGGCAAAGTAGACCGTTTCCCGACTCGTGAGGAAATTGATGTTCCTATTGAAGAGCACTTAATCGTTGAGTTGTACTCCAAATAATTAGTGAATATCTTGTGCCACCCACTTATGAGACGTATTGTGGTAATACGCGATAGAAGGAGGCTTTCCGAATGATTGAATTAGAAAAACCGAAAATGGTTGTAGCTGAAGTCAGCGATGATCGCCGCTATGGCAAGTTCGTTTGGGAGCCGCTCGAGAGAGGCTACGGCATTACACTGGGCAATAGCATGCGCCGTGTACTGCTTTCCTCCCTGCCGGGTGCCGCAGTAACTTACGTTAAAATTGACGGAGTACTGCACGAGTTTGCTACTATTCCTGGTGTTCGTGAAGATGTCGCTGACATTATCCTGAATATCAAGGGATTATGCTTGAAAATGGAAGGCGAAGAGGAAAAAGTCCTGCGAATTGAATGCTCTGGTGAGCAGGAAGTTACTGCAGCAAACATTATTGCTGACAGCGATGTAGAGATTTTGAACCCTGAGCTGCACATTGCAACTTTGGATAAAGACGCAGTTTTCAATATGGAAATCCATGTTGATAAAGGCCTTGGTTATGTACCGGCGGATAAAAACAAGCAACCGGATCAGCCTATCGGAGTTATTCCGGTAGACTCCATCTACTCTCCGATTACGAGAGTTAAGTTTGCTGTAAATGATACCCGCGTGGGCAATGTTACCAACTATGACAAGCTGACTCTGGAAGTTTGGACTGATGGCAGCATTGAACCTGATGAAGCTATTAACAATGCTTCCGGCATCTTAATCGGTTATCTTAAGTTGTTACAAACTGGTGATCCGAAAGGTACTGAGTTCTTCGGTACTCCTGCTCCTGCTGCTGCTGTTGCAGCCGAGGGCAATGAGGGCGCCACTGATGTCGGTCCGACTAGTGTATCCATCGACGATCTGGATCTGTCCGTCCGCAGCAATAACTGCCTGAGACGTGCAGGTATCAACACCGTTGGTGATCTGGTACAAAAGACCGAGGAAGACATGATGAAAGTTCGTAACTTGGGTCGTAAGTCCCTGGACGAAGTTAAGAAAAAACTTAGCGACATGGGTTTATCCTTGCGCAAAAGTGACGAAGAATAATTAAGGGGGTCAGAAGCACATGGCATACAGAAAACTGGGTCGTAATTCCAGCAACCGTAAAGCTCTGTTTCGTAGCATTTTAACTTCCTTCTTCAAATATGGCAGAATTGAAACCACCATTACTAAAGCTAAAGAAGTTGCTAAGCATTCCGCTCAACTGATTACTTTGGCAAAACGCAATGACCTGCATGCTCGTCGTCAGGTTATGGCTGTTCTGGTTGACGAAGCTGTTACCAAAAAACTTTTTGAAGAAATTGCTCCGAAATATGAAGGCAGACAAGGTGGCTTTACTCGTATTTACAGAGTAGGTCCTCGTCGCGGTGATGCTGCTGAAATGGCAATTATCGAGCTCATCTAATTATCAGAGCTGTTCAAAGCAGGAACTTATGTTCCTGCTTTTTTCTTTGCCTAAACTCTATTATATGCTCATATGTTATTGACTATTTCTTTATAACGCTAAATGTGCTATAATAAACAATGCAAATACAGGCAGGAGGTGCGCAATATGAAAAACAAAAAGCAAGGTCCGCTGCAGGTGGAGTTTATTTGTCCGGCATGTGGCAGGCATCTGGCTTGGGCGCTGCCTGCCGCTGCTATCAGCTGTCCCTGCGGTGAGTGGGTGACAAATGAGAATCGCAAAAAAGCAAAGGAAGAAGTTTTTCTGCCTATAGATAGCGAGCAGACTGTACTTTTTTGAATGGGGGTTTAACACATGGAAACAATTTGGCAGCAAGCCGAGGGTTTAAGCAAGGAAATGATTGCACGTCGCAGAGATTTGCATCAGCATCCGGAAACAGGCTGGACGGAGTTCCGTACTGCCTGCATGATTATTAAAGAGCTGAAGGCTTTAGGCTATGAGGTAGCCTTTGGCGCAGACGTTATTGACGAAAAGTCGATGATGGGCGTGCCTGCAGCAGCAGAGCTGGAGGAATATATGCAGCGTGCTATCAGCGAGGGTGCAGATAGCACGCTGGTAGCGAAGATGGCCGGCGGCAAGACCGGTATTGTGGCAACGATGAAAACCGAGCAGCCGGGCAAAACTGTTGCCTTCCGTTTTGATATGGACTGCAACGATGTTGAGGAGGAAAAGGAAGAAACGCACCGTCCGAGCAAGGAGGGCTTTGTTTCCCAGCATAAAAAGGCTATGCATGCCTGCGGTCATGATGGCCACGTAACCATCGGCCTGGCAGCAGCAAAGCTTTTGGCAGCTAACAAAGCACGTCTGTCCGGCACGATTAAGCTGATTTTCCAGCCCGCGGAGGAGGGCGTGCGCGGTGCGTATGCTATGGTCAATGCAGGCGTGGTTGACGATGTAGATTATCTGTTTGGAGGTCATATCGGCTTCAAGGCTACGACTGATAACTGTCTGGTTACGCTGACGGACGGCTTTTTGGCAACAACGAAGCTGGACGCCTTTTTCACCGGTGTTTCTGCACATGCAGGCGCTGCTCCGGAGCAGGGCAAAAATGCACTGCTGGCAGCTGCTCAGGCAGCAATTTCTCTGAATACGATTTCTCGTCATAGCAATGGCTCCAGCCGCATTAACGTTGGCGTGCTCAATGCAGGTACCGGCCGCAATGTTGTGCCTGATGTGGCTTCCATTAAGCTGGAAACCCGCGGCGCTACGACAGAGATTGATGAATACATGGTTACTGAGGCTAAACGTATCATCAACGCCTGCGCTGCTATGTATGACGTTGACGTAAAAATCGTGATGGCTGGTGCTGCACCGGCGTGCTTCGCAGATAAGGAGCTTGGTCATGAGGTGGCAGAGCTTATCGAAGAAAAATGCCACTATGATGAAGTACTGGAATATGTCGACATGGGCGGCAGCGAGGACTGCGGCTACTTTATGGAGCGCGTGCAGCAGCGTGGCGGCCGTGCACTGTATATGATGTATGGTACGCAGATTGCTGCAGGCCATCACAACAGTCACTTTGATTTCAATGAGGACTGCATGTGGAAGGCTGCAGCAACTATAACGGAGATTGCTGTACACTTTAGCAATAAATAAAAGAATATCTTTTTTCCGTCATTATTTTGCCATAATCTTATGTTATACTTATATCATTAAAAGATTTAGTCTAACGGAGGTAAAGATTATGAAAACATTTAAGAAGCTTTCTGCTATCCTGGCGTGTGCGTGCGTGCTCGGGGCAGGCAGTGCCTGGGCAGAGGATAGAGCAGTGGAGAATATGAGTCCTATGGATGCGGTGCAGGTGAATCCTGAGATTATGCGCGCACCGGTAATGTTTACGACCAATGGCAAGCTTGTTGCCGTAGAGGATGGACGCTACGTTGTCGAGGGCGAGGGCAATCTGCGTGTAGTGGCTGCGGATGTAGGCAGAGATACGTATATTATTGACGAGAATGCGAAGCTGCGTCTGCCGCACGCGCTGAAGGTTGGCCAGACTGTGACGGTGTTCTACTCCGCGCAGACGACGCGCAGCCTTCCTGCACAAAGCCACGCGCTGGCTATTGTCATCGGTGAGCGTGAGGCTGCACCGAGCTTTATCGAGGTGGCAGAGGCTAAGCTGTCTGCTGATGGCAAGAGCATGACCGTTTTGAACAATAATAATGATTTAATCGCAACGATTGGCAGCGATGCCTGCAAGGATTTTGCGAAAATTAAAAAGGGTGATAAGCTGCTGCTGTGGAGCCATATGGTGACGATGAGTCTGCCTGGCCTGACAAATGCAGAAAAGGTTATCATCCTGCCTTGATACTGAAGAAAAGAAGGTTTTATTGATATGAAGATTTTTATGGATACCGCAAATGTTGAAGAGATTTCCCGTTTCGTTGATTGGGGCGTTGTTTATGGCGTAACCACCAATCCGAGTCTGGTTGCTAAAAGCGGTCGTACTCAGGCCGAGGTTATTCCTGAAATAGCTAAGCTTGTGGAAGGTCCTGTAAGTGCAGAGGTTATCAGCAAGGAATGTGCCGGTATGGTGGAAGAAGCACGCAAGCTCGTGCAGATTGCCGACAACATTGTTGTTAAGATTCCCTGCATTCCCGAAGGCCTGAAGGCTGTAAAGATTCTCAGTGCTGAAGGCATCAAAACCAACGTAACGCTGGTATTCAGCATGTCGCAAGCGCTGCTGGCTGCTCGTGCAGGCGCAACCTATGTCAGCCCGTTCATCGGTCGTTTGGACGATATCGGTGAAAACGGCGTGCAGCTTGTAGAAAATATCGTTAAAGCCTTTAAGCTGTATGGCATTACTACCGAGGTTATTGCTGCCAGCATCCGTAATCTGGAGCATGTGGAGAAGGTTATGCTGACCGGCTGCCAGATTGCTACGATTCCGACCAAGGTTCTGGAGCAGATGATTAAGCATCAGCTGACGGATAAGGGCCTGGCACAATTCATGGCAGATTACCAAAACAGCCTGAAAAAATAATTATAGTTTACCCCATCTGTCGTCTTTAACGTTCGACGGCTCTCATGGTAGGGCCGTTGGACGTTAGTGAGGCAGAGAGGGTATTTTTTGTTTTCTTATATGATGAGGTGAGAAGATGAATTTAAAAAAATTTATGCAGGCTGCGCTGGTGATGCTGTCCTGCGGCCTGCTGAATATCGCAGGTGCTGAGCAGCGCGTAATTCACGTGCCGACAGATTATGCGCAGCAAAAGGCTGAGGCGAGTCTGAAGATGACGGGACCGAAGCTGCTTTTCAGCGATAGTCCGGAAACAGTTTATGACAACGGCATTTTGTATCGCGATAAGGTGCAGGGCGAGGTGCGCTTGTTTTTGCATCATGTCAACGGCGTGAGCGGTACGACGAAGAAGCTGGCGGTGCTGGTGAAGAATAAGGACAGCCTGCGGCCTGTTGCGTATAGCATTACGCGTCGCGGTGAGGCTGGTTATAGCTATGATTATCTGGCCGCAGGCAAAAAGGCGCAGAAAAAATATCTGCTAGAGGATAAGCAAAAGCCGCTGGAGAGCAAGCTGGGCTTTGGGCGCAGCGCCGAGCTGCTGACGGGACGCGGCATTGCTATGCCCTCGGATAAGCTATATACAGAGACGATAGATATGTATTTTGCTAAGCCAGTTGAGTTCAGCGTGCTTATGTGCGAGGAAAAAACTGATTTAGAGCTGTTTAATGAAGCGGCGCCGATTCTGCCGATGGATGAGCATCCGCTGCGCGGCACCTTTGAGGGTAGCGACTGGACTTACAAACTCAAGAATCCTGTCAGCAAGCCATCCGAGGCGCTGTATCTGGAGCTGGCTTCACCGAGCCTGCCTGAAGGCTATGCCAAGGGCGTGGACGCAACGACGGGACTGCCTGCTGAGAATTATGGAAACTATGGTGTGCTTTATAATGTAGATTTCACGATTAAGGGCAAGGAGCCTGTGACCTTTATCTTTAATCCAATTGGCGGCTGGTTTGCCGGCTATGGCGTGCTGGAGAATAAGACAAAGGGCGAGCGCAAGCTTATCGGCTTGCCGCAGAACCAGATTTCTGTAGGCGATCCGGAGGATGAAGCGCTGGACCTTGGCCTGCTGCATGCTGGAGAATATCGCTTTACCTGGTCCCCGCCGGGAGCATCGAATCTGCCGGTGCAGGTCATCTGGATCAGACCTGGCGAGCTGGAGTCGAGCAAGCGTATAAGTAAATAATTTTTTGAGCCGAGCGTTTTTTCGCCCGGCTTTTTTTAGTTATAAAATTTTTTTTGAAAAATTTTTGTCAGGTGTTGGCTTTCAATATTTTCTCAGGGAAGAATAAATTGTAGCTAGTTGCGCCAGGTAAATAGATAAAAAGTAAATATAGTAGTATCAAAAGATTAATTTTTCTAAGCATTAGGCAAGAACGAGACTTATGTCGTCGGCCTAATGCTTTTTTTATTAGTACGCGAGCGTTGGCAATGCGCCCCGCGAGGGGCGCGCAAGCAAAGGGACTCGATGTACCTTTGCTTGACTGGGGGGGACAACGTGGTACACTATGTTTATAAAAATGTTGAATATAAGTTGCGTTTCAAATTTGAAAGCGTTTCAAAGTTTTAATAAACGTAGGACTTAAGGAGAAAAAGCATGAGCGAACAGACGAAGAAGGTAGGAGAACGCATTAGGCTTATCCGCATGAGTAAGGATATTCCGCAGGCTATTGTGGCTGAAAGCATTGGCGTTAGTCAGTCACTTTTGAGCAATATTGAAAGTGGTCGCTGTAATGTGACGCTGGATAATCTGATTAAGCTGCATGATGTGCTCAAGTGTCCCATGCGCGATTTTTTTGTGGATATTGATGGCGCGTGTGCGTCGGAGCTGCCAGAGGGATGCTTTTCGCTGGAGGAGCTGGCGGGGGCGCTGGCGAGCTTGCGAGGGAAGCAGGCGGAGAGGTGTTAATTTGATAGACATACATTCCCACATAATTCCAGCGGTCGATGATGGCTGCAAGGATGAGGCGATGGCGCTGGCGATGCTGCGCAAGGCGGCAGCGAGCGGCACGCGTGCAATTTTTGCGACGAGCCATGTGCTCAGCGCAGGCGAGCATCCGAGCTGGGAGAAGCTGCAGGCAGGCGTAGAGTGGCTGCGCGATGCTTGCAGGGACAACGAGATAGATTTACAGATTTACAGCGGCACGGAGGTCTTTATGGACTGGGAGCTGCTGGATGAATTGGCAGTTGATGGCAGCTATTGCCTGAATGGTGAAGCGTTCGGCAAGCAGGCTGTGACCTATATGCTGGTGGAATTGCCGATGCAGTTCCTGCCGCAGTATGCGGATGATTTCTGGTATGAGCTGCGCTTGAAGGGAGTGGTGCCGATTCTGGCGCATCCGGAGCGTTATCCGGAGCTGATGGCGAAGACGGAGAAATTGCTCAAGTGGCGCAAGGAGGGCTTGCTTTTGCAATGCAATGCAGGCAGCTTTGCCGGAAGGTTTGGCGAGGCCGCCCAGCGGGCGGCGAAGCTGCTCTTACGCAATCACCTTGTTGACTTCATTGGCAGCGATGCGCACAGAGCTGTTGGCAGGGATACGGATATGCGCGAGGGAGTGCAGGTTATCCGCGAGCTGGCAGGTGAAGCGGAGTGCAGACGCATTTGCGTTGAGAATCCCGAGAGGGTTGTTGCTGGTGAGAGAATTGAGGTTGAGACGATTTCGGAGCTTGTGAGGGAGAAGAAGAAGGGGTTTTGGAGTAGGCTGTTTGGCTGACAAATGCGTTCTTCTTTTACTGCAACTTCTTTCGTCCCCGAAAGAAGTTGCAAGAAAGGTTCGCGCTTTCTGGAAAGCGCGGCAAAGCAAAAACTTTTTCGAGAAAAAGTTTTATCAAAAAGCTTTAAAAAAGGTGAGTCGCTTTGCTGCAAATAGCTATTCTTTCGTAGTTCTGTAGCACGTTTTATTCGGTAGTGGTTACAGAGCAGTGGTTAGAGTAAGCCTAGGATAGTGTGGCTAAAGTTTTGGGTAGCTGTGGGCTGTGAAGCTAAGGGTGTTAGTTTTCAGTACTAATGTAATGATAGAACCTCGAATAAGCTCTCCCTAACAGGGAGAGGTGCCGAGCTTTAGCGAGGCGGAGAGGGTATTACTAGAGAAGATATATAAGGTATTTAACTACGAATATAAGGAGAGAGAACATGAGAAAAACAATTCTGGCGCTGGGGTTGGCGGCGTCGCTGAGTGCGTTTAGCTTGACGGCAGATGCAGCTAATGCGCAAAACACAACTGATTATATTATGTGTCCCGGAGATGTGCTGCAGGTTATCGTGTATGGTCACGAGGATTTGAGTACGCCTGCGAATGCGAGCAACAGCAGTCCATACGTTGTCCGTCCGGACGGCAAGGTGAGCTTTCCGCTGATTGGCGATGTGGATGTTACGGGCAAGACGGTGGCGCAGTTCCGCGAGGAGTTGGCGAATCGTTTTAGTCAGTATCTTGTTACGCCGAGCATCAGCGTGAATGTGATGAAGCTGGGCACGACGCGTGTGTACGTGCTGGGCGAGATTAAGCGCCCCGGTCTTTATGAGCTGGAGAAAAGCCATAAGGTGATTGATGCTTTGGCGAAGGCTGAGGGCTTTACGGAGAAGGCTGCGAAGAAGAATGTGTTCCTCGTGCGTGCATGTTCGACTGAGGTACAAAAACTCAATGTGAATAATTATCTCACGAAGGCGGATCAGAAGGCGAATGTGGTGCTGAACGAGGGCGATTGCTTGTATCTGACGAGTAATCATAAGGTAATCTTCAGCAGAGATATTATGCCGTTCTTGAGTGGCGCATATTATATCAACGAGATTAAGAACAATAACGACTAAGTGAAGGAGAAATAAGCGTGAGCAACAACTTCAACGAAGAAGAAATTACTATAGACCTGCGCGAGATTGGCGCGATCCTGAAGCGCAACGCGGCGAATATTGCACGCGTGACGGGCGTGTGCATTGTGGCGGCAGGCGTGTACTTGGCAGTGGCAACGCCGGTATATGAATCTCAAGCGCTGCTGCGCGTGAAGCAGCCGAAGGGCATTGGCACCAGCTTGCTGGAGGCAATGCCGATGGGCAACGCTATGGCGAACACCCAGCTGATGAATACGTATGCGGAGATTTTGAAGAGCCGCAGCGTTATCGTGCCGGTAATTGAGAAAACCGAGGAGCCGAATAAAGAAGGCAGATTTATTCAGTATGAGGATTATCTGAAAAAGAATATTACCACTGCTCCCTTTAAGGATACAGAAATCATGCAGTTCACAGCGCGTGCTGAAACTGCTGAAAAGGCGCAGCAGGTGAATAAGATGATCGTCGAGGGCTTCTTGAACCGTCTGACGGAGCTTTCTCGCGACCAGCAGAAGGCAACGCGCGGCTTTATTGAAGAGCGTGCGGTAGCTGCGAAGAAGGAGCTACAGGCAGCTGAGGATAAGCTGACGGAATACAAGAAGGCGAACGATATTATCGCGCCGGACGATGCAGTTAAGCTGGCGACCGAGAAAATGGGTATGGTCGATAAGCTGAATGCGGAGAACAGAGTGGCTTTAGCGACGGCGAACGCCCGCCTGGCATCCACCAATGCGCAGCTCAACGGCGAAGCAGCTTCGATTGCAGATAATAAGAGCATTCAATTGTATAACCAGCAGCTGGCTCAATTAGAGGGCGAGCGCATCAGCTATCTTGATAAGTACACCGCGCAGCATCCCAAGGTGCAGCAGGTGGAGCAAGAGATTGCGAACTTAAAGCAAAAAATCAACAGCGAAATCAATAAGGTTGCTTCCCTGCAGGCTCCGAGTGATAACCCTGTGCACCAGCAGCTGCTGGCAGCGAAGTTCCAAAGCGAGGCAGAGGCAAGCGTGGCGCAGAGCAATTTGGCCAAATTAGCACAAATCGACAGCGACAATAAGACGGATCTGCGTAACCTCTCCGATAAGGAGCAGGAGTTTGTGAACCTAATGCGTGATGTGACCGTAGCAAACGAGATTTACGTAATGCTGGCGAAACGCGTGGAGGAAGCGAAGGTTGCCGAGGCAAGCGTAGCAACCGAGGTGCAGGTAGTCGACAGCGGCACGCTGCCGGAGAAGCCTGCAAAGCCGAAGAAGGCATTAACGCTGCTGTTGGCTGCTTTGCTTGGCGCTTTGGCAAGCAGCGGCTTTGTTGTTGTACGCGAGCTGCTGAACAGAACGATTAAGAACAGCGATGACGTGGCGAATTATCTGGACCTGCCAGTGCTTGGCAGCGTGCCGGATATGTATGAGCTGCATAAGGAAATGGAAAAGAATGACAAGGGCCCTGGCCTGTTGGCAAAAATCTGGAGGAAAGTATGGAAGGCTTAAACTTAGTAACACAAAATGATCCCAAGAACCCTGCAGCAGAGGCGTACAGGGTAATCCGTACAAGCGTCCAGTTTGCGCAGGCAGGCAAGGAGTTGCAGACGATCGCTTTGACAAGCTGCACGCCAAACGAGGGCAAGAGCACGACGATTGCTAATCTTGCAGTTGTGCTGACGCAGGCTGGCAAAAGCGTGCTGCTGATTGACTGCGATATGCGCAATCCGACTGTACATAAGAATTTTAATTTATCCAATAAAATTGGCCTTTCGAGCTGCATCAGCATGGGCACTGCTCTTGCTGACGCCGTGCAAGCAACAGCTATCGAAGGCCTCGACGCACTGACCGCAGGCGTAATTCCGCCGAATCCGAGCGAGCTGCTGGGCAGCGAGCGTATGCAGAATGTTTTGCAGCGTGCGAAGGAACAGTATGATTACGTGCTCATCGACACGCCGCCGGTTATGCCGGTTACTGACGCCTTGATAGTTAGCCGCTTTGTAGACGGCGTGATACTTACGATTGCCAGCGGCGAGGTAAAGGTGGAGATGGCGCGAGATGTGAAGAATCAGTTCGTTCATGCCGGAGCGAACATTCTCGGCGTAGTGCTGAACAAGGTGCGCAGCGAGCATCACGGCTATGGTTATGGATACTACTATTACTACGGTAACGATGGCGAAAAGCATAAGAAGAGTGAGTAAGGCAGAGCTTTGAGGTTGGTGAAGGCTGCTGTTTTGAGGAAGTAATGAGGAAGATTTACAAAGGGGTTAGAGGATGAGTGTGTTTATACGAGAGTTTTTATTACGCTTGTTGAAATTATTTAATGTGTTCTTAATAACTATACCGTTCGCCTGGGGATGGTTTAATTATTACGCACAGCATATGGCTTTGCCGTTTTATGACCGCGGCAATTGGGTTGTCGTAGCGTTATATGCGGTATTGTATATGATTTTTGGCAGGGTGTATGGCGGCTTTTGGATTTCGCTGAACCGTATTTCCGAGAGCGTTTATAGCCAGGCTTTAGCCGTGATGATGACGAGCGGCATCATGTATGTGGTGACTGTTTTGCTGGAGCGTCAGCTGCCGAATATATGGCCGGTTATAGCTGCTTTTGCTGTGCAGCTGGTGCTGTCCGGACTTTGGAGCATGGCAGCGCATGTAGCCTACTATATGCTGTTTCCAGCAACCAAGACGATTATCGTTTACGATGAGCGCCAGGGTATGGAGAAGCTGATTCAGGATTATGGCTTTGAGAAGAAGTTCACGGTAATCAAGACGCTGACGGTGGAGAAGTGCATTGCTAATATCGACCTGCTGCATAACGCGCAGACGGTTTTTGTCAGCGGTGTGCATAGTCATGAGCGTAATATCATCCTTAAGTATTGTGTGGAGCAGGGCATTATGATGTATCTTGTGCCGCGTATCGGCGATGTACTGATGAGCGGTGCGCAGCAGATGCATATGTTCCATTTGCCGATGCTGCGCGTTGGCCGTTATAATCCGTCTCCGTGGCATACGATTGCGAAGCGTACCTTTGACGTGGTTTCCGCAGGAGCACTGTTCTTAGTGATTTCGCCGCTGATGCTGATCACGGCTATTGCGATTAAAACGGACGGCGGTCCGGTGTTCTATAAGCAGCGCCGCCTGACGCAGGACGGCAAGGAGTTCGATGTGCTCAAGTTCCGCTCTATGCGCGTGGATGCAGAGAAGGACGGCGTGGCAAGGCTTTCGACTGGTGATAACGACGACCGTATTACGAAGGTAGGACGCTTTATCCGCAAGGTGCGTATTGACGAGCTGCCCCAGCTTTTGAACATCATCGGCGGCAGCATGAGCGTTGTTGGCCCGCGTCCGGAGCGTCCGGAAATTGCCAGCCAATATGTGAAGGAGATGCCGGAGTTTTCTCTGCGCTTGCAGGCGAAGGCCGGTCTTACAGGCTATGCGCAGGTGTATGGCAAGTACAACACGACGCCATACGACAAGCTGCAGATGGATTTGATGTATATTTCTAATCCCAGCTTCTGGGAGGATTTGCGCATAATTTTTGCGACGATAAAGATTTTGTTTGTGCCTGAAAGCACGGAAGGTGTTGCTGAGGGACAGAAGACGGCGATGAAGTGAGGGAATAGACTGAGATGAAAAAGAAAATTTTATTGGTTTCATTTTCTGATAATGCGGATCATCAAGATACTATTTTTGGTTTATATGAAGCTTTGGAAGATGAAGGCAAGCAAGATGTTTATCTGTTAGCTATTAAGACGCCTAAAGTTGCATTGCGCAGATCTAGTCATACATGGCTTGTTGATTGTCCTGAGAGACCAGGAATCACTAAGAAGACATTCAATATTTTTCTTCTGTCCGCTTTAATAAAGAAAATACGAAAAGAAAAGTTTGATGTTATATATTTTGAAAGTCTGCATGTGTGGAATTTGCCGATAATGATCTTTTCTGGCAGTGCTTGTACTTATCAGGTAATACATGAGGTTATTCCTCATGAAGGTGATAAGCAAGTAAAAATGGTAGATTTGATGAATAAAGCTGTAGTAAAGCTGTCAGATAATATTGTCTTGCGGAACAAGAAATATGTTGCTGATTTAGTTGAACGCTATAATGTAGATTCTAAAAGAGTTCATTACTTGGAATTATGGCGCAGGTTTCCTGCTTTTACTAAGCCGAGATTCAGCAAAAGAGTTTTATTCTTCGGTCGCATTAATCCATATAAGGGAGCAGATAACTTGCTAGAAATAGCCAGATTATGTCCTGAAATACAGTTTGATGTTGTCGGTAGGGTTGATCCGCAAATGCAGGAGATAGTGAAGCAGCTAAAAATGCTGCCTAATGTCGTGGTTAAAAGCGGATATGTATCTGATGAGGATATGAAGGATGCTTTTGTTAATGCTGATTGGGCGATTGTGCCTTACAATAGCGCTTCACAGTCAGGTGTCATCATTGATGCTTATAAATATAGCAGACCAGTAATTGCTTTTGATGTGGGGGCGATTTCTGAGCAGGTTGAGGATGGCAAGAGCGGATATCTTGTAAAGGCTGGAGATAATCAGAAGTTTGCGGAGAGGCTGAAAAAAGAGTTTGCAATGAATAAAAGTCAATATATTGCAATGGGCTTATACGCATATGGATATGGAAGTAAAAAGTATGCGGCTGTTGGAGCAGTTGAGAGATTTGTTAAGATGTTAAAAAAAGGTTAAAAGGAGAATAATATGGAGCTTGAAATAGCACTAATTTCTGTTAGTGCATATATTTACCGTTTAATAAAAACTAATAGTTTGTGGATTACACAGCAATTAGAACTTCTGATGATTTTTATTATAGGATTAACATTTATCGGTAAATTGGATGTCTTATTACCTATCTATTTTTTGGCTTCATTAGTTTTGCTAATTAAACATCTTAAAAATATTTCGTATTGGACATTGTTTTTTTGCGGTTACTTTGGAGTATATTTGTTATATGGTCTAATAGTACAAAGTACTGTATCAACTATAATAGCCTTTGTAGCTAAATGCTGGCAGTTTATAGTATTTTTCTTGGTAATAAATTCAACGTTACATTTAAAAAAAGAAAATATTTATTACAATATTAAATTAGGTCTAGTTATTGAAACTTTACTTGGTATATATTTGTTGTTTACTGGACAAATGGTTGATCCTAATGGTTTAGTAAGATTAGTATCTAATTCACAGCCAATTACCGGAAATTTAGCAATAGCAACGTTACCACTAACAGTATATTTATACTTTAATTCTAATAATAAAATTAAATCTAAGATAATATTAATGAATTTATTTTTTCTTGTATGGATTATATTATCAGGAACAAGAGGATATTTGTTGGTATATGCATTGACGATGTTTGTTATTATGCTTGATTACTTTAGAATAAAAACAAATAATATGATTTCATTATTGAAAAATATTTTGGTTTGCATAGTATTGCTAGGATTAATAATTATTATTGCTATGCTGGTTTTTCCTGAAATGATTGATATTGTAGATAGTATACTACGTTTAAATGCTTCAGTTGGTATACGGACTTTTGAAAATGCGTTAGCAATTGATTTTTTTAATAATACTTCACTTATTAATGAGATTTTTGGTATTGGAATGGGAGGAACTGCTGGAGATTATCCAGAGTATCTTATTGCATTGAATAGACAGCTACTATTGGGAATGTGGCATTCTGCAAAATATATGAATGATAGTGGCGTATTATTTCATAATTTATATGCTAATGTGTTGCTTAATTTTGGAGTAATAGGGATTTTCATCATAATAACAATGAGCTGTCGTATATATCATATTATTAATAAAATTTCCTGTAAATCGTATCA
>ERZ1026901.283-NODE-283-length-44693-cov-7.828173_pt1 | contig 44693 bp, 37 predicted proteins | sample MGYA00380179_ERZ1026901 | MGnify/ENA primary metagenome ERZ1026901 (study PRJEB33269, sample SAMEA4719815) | human gut metagenome | biome: human-associated habitat; feature: organic feature; material: feces | place: Cameroon | collected 2013-10 ... | reverse complement strand
AATGTAGTATGGTTTCTTACAGTTTGTACACATGGATTGATTCCTCCTGTTTTTTTATCTCTTTTTACGGCTCTTCTCCTGCCGGTTATCTGCTCACAAAATACAGCTTTTTCTGTATCTTTCAGGCATAAATGGCACACAGGACGTTTTCTGCGCTGAGGACTTTTTCTGCCGCGTTATGTGCCGCAATGCATAAAAAAAGCCCGTCTTTATTATTAAAGACGAGTCTCCCCGTGTTACCACTTTAAATTCGGCGATGCCTCACGGTCATCTCCCTCACCGGCTGTCACCAAACAGCCTGACGCGCTAACGGGCGCTTCCGGCACAGGCTAAACAGAGATTTTCCTTTCACCTGCACAGCTCCGGGACCATCTTCCGCCGACTCTTCGCTCCCCTTTCGCACCAACCGGGGTCTCTGAAAGCTTCCTTTCGGCATACTCTTCCCTTCCAAGCTTTTTCCATATGATGTCTTTAGTCTATCCTGTTCAAATAAATTTGTCAAGATACCGTTTATTTTTCCAGAAGTTTCCATTGACTTTACTTACTTTTCTTGATTTTTCCTATTGAAAAGACTACACTGTGTGTTACCATAGAATATTCGTCTATTCATCACCTTCATAGTTACACGCAAAAATCCATTCCATATCAGCTTCGCTGATGGGATTTTTGCCTTCCAGCCTATGTTTTCTTACGGTCAGCGCGGCAAGTGCGCAGACCTGCTGAACAGTTACGAATATTTTTACTACGCCGTCCTATGGGCTGTTTCCACGGCGACTTCGCAATCAGGTTTGACTCTGGAGGAATAACTTATGAATACGTTACTTAAAAATCAGGAGCGGAAGCGGCAGACCCGGATCCGGATCGAAAATATCACGATCCTTCTGCTCGCCGTCTTTTCCTTTTTCCTGTTCCTTTTGACCTTTTTCCCGTTTTTAAAGATCTCCCAGTCCATGCAGTCATCCTTTGAGATGGGACGGATGGTCCAGCGCGCCTTTTCCGTTGTTCTTTTCGTCCTGTCCCTACAGTTATGGAAGAGGAAGCGGAATGCCTGGATGATCGCAATGGGGATCTTTATCCTGAATTTCCTGCGCGGTCTCATCGGGATGGGACATCCGCTGCACAACGGAGTCATGATCTTTGACCTCGTTCTGTTTCTTCTGTTTTTTGCCCTGCGGAAGGATTTCTGTATCCCGGCCGGACGCGAAAACCGAAAGCAGACCGTAACACTTGCTTTTCTTGCCATTGCAGGTGTCCTGATCAATGTCGGGATCACCTGGCATTACATGCAGGTTGGGACCGTTGCCGGATCCTCCGTCTCCTTTGCGGACAGTTTCGCCCAGGGCATCGGCATGATCTTCGGAATGGGCGATCTTCCTGCTTCCATGGCAAACCGTCATGGAACAGAATTTGTCCTTTTCTGGTTCAGCTGGGGCTGCATCCTCGCCGCCATTCTCTGCGCACTGCGTCCATGGCTTCAGAAACAGGCTCATGGAGCCCAGGAGATCCAGCATGCCAGAACACTTTTAAACCTGTACAGCCAGAATCCCTGTTCCTACCTGGCGTTGGAAGATGACAAATGTCTGTATTTCGGGCATTCCGTCGATGGGGTACTCCCTTATGGCACGATTGGCGATACCATCGTTGTAAACGGCGATCCGGTCTGTAAGGATGAAGATTTTCCTGCACTTCTCGCTGAGTTCCGCGAGTTCTGCCAGAACAGTGCCCACAATATTTTCTTTCTCGGTCTGACCGACTACTACCTGTCGGAATATGAAAAGCAGGGATTCGGTCTCGTAAAAAGCGGGGAGGAAGCGCGGTTTAAGCTTTCTGACTATGAGATCAGCGGCAAGAAGGGCGCCAAGATGCGCATGAACATCAACCATGCGACAAAAGCCGGCATCACGGTCCACGAATACAAAGTGCTGGAGAAACGGGATCCTGATCTCGACCGCGAATTTGACTGGATCACGGACGAATGGCTCAAAGGGAAGAAGAGCGGAATGCTTCAGTTTACGATGGGAACCGTCGGACTCGATGATCCGATGGACAAGCGTTACTTCTACGCCCTGAATTCGGATGGAAAAATGGTTGCCTTTATCGTTTTTGTTCCTTTTCTTGGAAAGAACGGCTACATGGCCGATGTGACGAGACACGGAAAAGATGCGCCGAGCGGTGTCATGGAGACGATCATCTACGAGGCGTTCCAAGTATTTAAAGAAGAGGGCATCGGCTACGGCAGTCTCGGAGTCGCCCCACTTGCCGGTCTGAACGCAGAGAGTAAAAATCCGATGGAACGCCTGCTCCAGTTTATCTATGACCATTTAAACGCGTGCTACGGTTTCCGGGATCTTTACCGGGCAAAAGAAAAATACAGCCCGACGGAATGGGTTCCGTCTTACTATGCGTACCTTCCGAAATATCCGACGCCGAGCATGCTGTATGCCGCTGTTGAGATCCAGAATCCTCATGGGATCCGCGGGTACATTCTCACGCTTTTAAAAGGGGAACTTCACAAATGGAAAAAATGATCTGTCGTCAGGGTATGGCGGATACGCCCAAAGCTTGGATTTATTATAAGGAAAGCGGGCACGGAGTTCCGATCCTGATGCTCCACGGGAACGCGGAGACGCATATGATCTTTGACTTCTACGAGAAAAAATTGTCTGCAAACTACCGAGTGATCCTGATGGACAGCCGTGCCCACGGACGTTCCCGGATCAAACCGGGCGATGCAGATGCTGAGTTTACGACTGCCGATATGGCAAAGGATGCGGCGGCGCTTCTGGATGTTCTCCGGATCCCGTCGTGTATCCTCTTTGGATTCAGTGACGGGGCGAACATCGCGCTGGAATTCGCTTCTCTTTTTCCGGAGCGGACGCTTTCTGTGATCGCTGTCAGCGGAAATATCACGCCGGACGGACTGATCTTTCCCGTCCGGCTGTTCTGCATTGGGAAGTATTATTTTTATCGGATCTTGTCCACGCTTTTCCGCACATGTTTTCTTTCACAGAAACGTCCGCGCCGTGCGGACTCACCAGCTTCCCATCCGCAGAAAAAAGGGCATTCATTTGCTGACATGGTCTATTCTCATGTTTTCCGCTGCCAGCAGCTCGCCTCCCTGCTCTGCAACTCGCCGCTGATGACAAAAGAACAGCTGCATGCGATACAGGCGCCGGTCCTTCTTCTTGCGGGGACAAGAGATCTCGTGAAAACCTCCCACTCCCGGCTGATGGCGCGGCTGATCCCGCGTGCGCAGCTCGTCCTTGTGAACGGTGCTACCCATACTTCCGTGTTTGGAAGAAAGCAGTTTTATCTGAACGTCATTCTGGACTTTTTGAAAGGGTGCCCGGCAGCGCCTTTCGGATGCATGGCAGCAAAAAAGGACCTTTGATCTGTTTAAGGTCCTTTTTTGTTGGCTGTGTGTTTCACAGCCCTTTATTTATGCGGATATATACGCACTGTTTTAATAATTCTCGATCCGTCTCTGCTTTCTCAGCGCGTTTCTGCGCTCTCCGGCTGCCCATGCAGCTTTTTCTTCCTCGGTTTCCACGATCAGTCCCGGAACCTCAACCGGATGATCATTTTTATCAAGAGCAACCATAACGATGTGGGCTGTATTTACCAGTTTCCTGTTTCCGTCAAGATCTTCCACATAGCTATCCACCTGTACTTCCATGGATGTATGTCCCACATATGTGATCTTTCCGAAAAGAAGCAGGGTATCATTGATATGGACTGCTTCTTTAAACTGCAGGTTATCTACCGATGCTGTTGTCTGATTGCAGTGGGAATGTCTTCTCGCTACAACACTTGCAACGATATCGATCCACTCCATCAGCTGTCCGCCAAATAAACGGCCAGCACCGTTGATATGGCTGCTTAAAATGATCTGTGTCTGCTCAACTGCAGATTCTGATACATGACGCATCAATCTTTCACTCATAATGATCTTTCTCCTCTCTTTTCCCTCTGCAGATATGCGTAATAGATTGGGGGACGCACATCTGCCCTTAGTCGCGATATGGTCCAGTATACTTTCTTTTATAATGTTTTTCAAGTTTTTGATTAAATTTTATTATTTCATTATTTGATAAACATCATTTTATTAAGTTCCCGTGTCAAGAATGCAGTGCGTACTTTTTCAACGTGTTCTAGATTTTCTCCAATTTCCATATACTGGACTAAATGGCTCTCTGCGCAGACCTGTCTGCAGCTTCCGGAGGTTTATCTATGAATTCAAAATGGCTTCGAAACACATTTCTATCTGTTTTTATAATATGCTCACTCACTGCCTGCGGAAATGAGCGGATTTTCTCTGCCAGTCCGGCGGAGACCGGGGAATCTTACTCTTCCAATGACTTTTCATCCGGCAATCCCGCTACTTCTGAAAAATCTTTAAAGCTCCAGGCAGATTTCGACTCATTCTGCTCTGACCTCTTTCACACCGAGATGGAGTCTTCCAGCACTCTGGATCTCCACTACACGCTGCTTCACCCGGAAAATTACGGAATTGATGCGGGGGATGCCACCCTTGGCACTTACCGCCTGTCCGAACTCATCAAAAATCACCATGACCTCCATGATCTCCGAAAAAGACTCAACGACTTTGATCCTGGCTCCTTATCAGCAAACCAGCAGATCCTTTACGATTCCCTTTCCGCGATGACTGATACTTCTCTGATGGCGGAAAGTCTCGAGCTCTACGAACAGCCGCTTGCCCCCACCATCGGGATCCAGGCGCAGCTCCCGATCCTGCTGTCGGAGTATTCTTTCCATTCTATCCAGGATGTCGAAGACTATCTCTCTCTGCTTTCCCAGCTCGACTCCTATTACGGTGATATTCTTTTCTTTGAGCAGCAAAAATCTGATGCCGGACTCGGTCTGTCCGACGCTTCGATCGACCGGATCATCGAATCCTGTGAAAGTTATCTCATTGATCCGGAAGACAATTTCCTGACGGAGACCTTTGAAAGCCGCCTGAAATTTCTGGAACATGAGATCACTCTGACAGAACAGCAGAAAACTGACTTTCGTTCCCGTCATCTTGACATGATCAAACACGCGTTTTTGCCCGCTTATCGCCATCTGATCGACGGGCTTTCAAGCTTAAAAGGGCGCGGGATCAACGAAAGCGGTCTCGCCGGATTCCGGGACGGAAAGCAGTACTATGAATATCTTGTAAGATCAGGTCCCGGTCTCTCTTATCATACGATCGAAGAGTTGAAAACTGCGCTGTCTTACCGGATGCAGAAAGACCTGGAGACGATCTCCTCTTTTTCCAAAACTGCCGCTTCCGATCTCACTTTTTCCTGTATACAGCCTGACCAGATCCTTACAGATCTTCAGGATCAGATGAGTTCTGACTTTCCGGCGCTCTCTGAGGCTGCCAGGCAGTACGAAATCCGCTATGTCCCGGACCAGCTGGAAGCGGCGTTGAGTCCTGCGTTTTATCTCACCGCGCCGCTCGACGATCCCGCTCAGAATGTGATCTATATCAATAACGGCAGTACCGGCGCAGAGGATGAACTTTATCCCACGCTCGCCCACGAAGGTTTCCCCGGACATCTCTACCAGACAGTCTATTTCCGGGAACATGCGAAACATCCGCTGTCCGCCCTGCTGACCTGTTCCGGCGCAGCGGAAGGCTGGGCGACTTACGTGGAAAATCTGGCCTGGTCCTATGATAATGGTGTTTCCACAGAAACCAGCGCCTATCATGCCGCCATGCGATCCTTTTCGCTCTGTTTTCACTCCCTTTTGGACATCGGGATCAACTACGACGGCTGGTCCAAAGATCAGGCCGCCGCGTTTATCCGCACCTGTTTTGACGCAGACGATGATCTGGTAAAAGAGCTCTGGCAGACAATGATTGACAGTCCCACGAACTATCTCGAATACGCTGGGGGATACGTGGAGATCATGGAAATGCGGGAAGAGGCGGAAAAAGCACTCGGGAACCGGTTCTCCGCAAAAGAATTTCACAGATTTCTTCTTGATCTCGGACCCATGCCGTTTTCTGTCATCAGGAAATATTTCAGACTATGGCTTGAGAAGAATGCATGAAATCGCGAATCGTGATATAATGAGCGCAAGAAAGCCGGAAAACTGTCTGCAGATTTCCGGCAAGCGGCGAATGCTGATCACGATCGCTGCACCAGCTGCATACATCAAGCGAGTACAGGAGGAAATCTCAATGAACGAAGTCATGAACAATATCCTTACAAGAAGAAGCATCCGTAAATTCACCGACACTCCAATCTCCAGAGAGATTCTGGGCGATCTGGTACAGGCTGCTCTCCACGCGCCGAGCGGCATGGGAAAGCAGACCTGGAAATTTACGGTTGTGACAAATAAAAATGCCATCAAACGTCTGGCTGAGGCGATCAAAACCACATTAAACCGCCCGGGGTATGATCTATACTGCCCGGCTGCCATCATCATACCGTCCAACCTGCGCGACAGTAACTGGGGAAAAGAAGATGATGCCTGCGCTCTCGAAAATATCTTTTTAGCGGCCAATTCCTACGGAGTCGGCTCTGTCTGGATCAACCAGCTCCAGAATATCTGCGATACTCCGGCGATCCGTGATATCTTAAATGATTTTGGTGTTCCGGCCGATCATGTAGTCTATGGGATGGCTGCTTTAGGCTATCCGGATCCGGATACTGAGATCCAGCCGAAAGAGCGGATTGGAAAAGTTGCCTATATTGAATAATCAAAAGCTTTCCGGCGCCGCTGTTTACAGTGGCGCCAGTCTTTATACACATCCAGTTACAGACACAAAAATACCTGGTCAGAGTGAAGTGATCCATCTCTGCCAGGTATTTTTATCCGGATCTTTGTGCTGATCTACTCTACGTATCCCGCATTCCAGAAGTAGAGTCCGCTGTAATTATTTAAGCCTTTTACATGATCATTCCATGCATAGTTTGCAATATAATGACCAAAGTTGAGAACTGCCAGATACTGCCAGGAATATTCCTGAACTTTATCCCATGCTGCTTTCACATCGTCCATGTTTGTTGCCGTGTTCATGTCATTTAAAAGGCTCTGAAGCATCTCATCATCATTCCAGCCAGCGTAGTTCGGTCCAAAATAGAGTTTCAAGGACGGGATCGGCACCTGGGAGAATGTGCAGATATACATATCATATGCTGTCGGATCGGTGCTCTGCGCCTGGAGTGTCGGCCAGTCTACGATATTCAGTTCCACCGGGATGCCGACTTCTTCCAGCTCCGACTGCATGGCCACTGCCATATAATCCATCTTATTCAGGGTCGCTGCTGTCAGTCTCAGCGGAGTTCCATCATATCCATGTTTCTTCAGGATCTCTTTCGCCTTTTCCGGATCGTGTACATTGTATTCCTCAGATCCGGCATCCGTGTACCAGAACGGCTGTGCTTCATCCATGTAGCAAGACCCCATCGTAAAGCCATTGGCCCCATAGGTTGCCGTCATGACTTCCTCATAATCAAGTGCATAGCTGACCGCCTGACGGAACCACTGATTCGCGCAGAGCCCTTCTTTATGATTGATGATCGGTGTAATGGTCCCCTGCTGTGTGGAGTAAACCGTGACATCGTCCAGACCGGAAACCCGGTCCACATCATCCGCCGGAAGATTAAATATTGTTTTTATCAACTTTGCTTAATATTTTTAAGTTATATTTATATATACTTTACTTTTTTAATTCAACTTTTTATTGCTTTCTCTCTGCTATCACGACAGTCGCCAAGGTCTCGCGCAAATTAAAAATACGCACCTGACTTCTCGCTGAAACAGCGATCGTGCAGTGCGCATTTTATTCCCGTCCTGTTTTGTTCTCCTCTTCCTTATCCCGAAACCAGTTGTCCAGCTTCGTGAGTCCACGGATCAGGATCTTTTTCTCATCCTCGTCAAATTCATCCAGGATCGAGGTGATCATTTCTTTATGGAATCTCGCATGGTGGATAAACGCTTTCTTTCCCTTATCCGAAAGCGAGATATATACGACCCTGCGGTCTTCCTCCCCGCGTTCCCTCTTCACATACCCTTTTTTTACCAGGCTGTTCATCGCGATCGTCAGGGTGCCTACCGTGACAGAGAGTTCTTTTGCGATCGATGACATGTTTTTCGGTGTTCCCATACCGATGGCCTCGATCACATGCATATCATTGTTTGTTATATCCTGGAACTCCTGGGTGATGATCGCCTTCTCTTCAACGTCCATGATGCTGCGGAACAGTCTCACCAGGATCTCGTTCAATACTTTATAATCGTCCAACCGTGGAATCCTCTTCCTCTCTGGGCTGTCCAACCGCAATATCCGATCTTCCTGACGCCCCGGATCTTTTGTTTTTTACGGCTTTTATTATAAACGATTCCAATTCACGACACAACCGATTTTCTCCGGTTTTCCGCTTTTTCTGTGAAAATACATTACAGTACACGGACGCCCCACCGCCGGGCTGTAACAAGATTATGCCGATGCTTCGCATTCCGACCCGGCTGTATCAGGTATGGAATAATTGCCCCGTCAAAAAGATACTTGCAGCGATCCCAGCCGCTGTTGCAGCAAGAGCTCCAGGCAATGTCCAGCGTGTCTTTCGGATATGTGCAGACATAAAATACACACTCATGGTATAAAACACTGTCTCCGTACACCCCATCATGATAGAAACCATATTTCCGACCAGAGAATCCGGCCCATATTCTTTAAAGATGTCAAGGATCAGACCAACGGCTGCAGAGCTGGATACGATCCTCACCAGAATGATCGGGATTACCGGAACAGGGATATGGCAGAGTGCGGCGGGAATCTTCAGAAGTTCCGATACTGCTTCAAGAATCCCCGAAGCTCTTAAAACTCCCACCGCTGTCATCAGTCCGATCAGAGTCGGAAGTACATCCGCCACAGTGTGCATTCCTTCCTTTGCGCCATCCAGAAAATCATCGAACACCGGTCGTTTTGCAAGGATTCCGGAACCGACGATATAAAATACCGTGAGCGGTACCATAAACTCTGAAAGAAAGATCAGAATATCCATATTTCTTTCCGCCCGATCAACTTCTTCTCCTTTTCATTGTATTCTCCGGAAAAATCCATTATACTAAGCACATGGAGGTGTTTTTCACTATGAATATTCTTTTTCTCGAATATCCGCCGTGTTCCACCTGTCAAAAGGCAAAGCGCTGGCTCGATGAGCACCAGGTATCTTATACCAGCCGCCATATCAAGGAAAATAATCCCAGTGTGGCAGAACTGACAGAATGGTACAAAATGAGCGGACTTCCGTTAAAAAAATTCTTTAACACCAGCGGACTTCTCTATAAATCCATGGGACTGAAAGATAAACTCCCGACTATGAGCGAGGAAGAACAGATTGCCCTTCTGGCAACTGACGGCATGCTCGTAAAACGTCCGTTAGTGATCGGTGACTCCTTTGTTCTCACCGGATTTAAGGAAAAAGACTGGCAGGAAAAGCTAGGGTGACTGACGCCCTGGCTTTTTTCCGCTTTTCACAAACAGCCAGATTCCCGCTGCCAGTAAAAGTACACTTACAAAACTCACCGTTATCGTCGTGATATGGCTCTCCAGCCATTCAATGATCCGCTCTGCGAGACTTGCCTGTACAGTTTCTTCGGAAGTATCCGGGATCGTTTCCGGCTGGCTCATGCTCTCCGGCTCTGGTTCGATCCTTGTCTCATCTTCCGTTTCCGGGAGAACTTCCTCATAAATTCCAATATACTGCTTTCCTTCCAGATCCGGTGTCCGGATCTGACCGCCGTACTTCGCTTTTACGTTTCGGACCAGTTTGCTTCCAACTGCGGCTGCGTTTCTGCATATCACCTCCCCATCTTCATAAGATTCTCCGTCCCACTCCACGCGGTCTACCCGGTAATACTCCCGGGACAGTCCGGCGAGATCCAGAAGTTCTTCTCCGTAGTCAGCAAGATCCGCATTCCCGGGGATCTCCATATCTCCCAGATAAAATGAGTCTGCTCCATACCCGGAAACCGTGACCGAAAAAGAAAAGGTATCTGACCATTCTCTCGATATTTCTTCCACATCCACAAGAGAAAGCTCCCGCTCAAACTCTGTGCCGGACTCCTCATCGATCAAGGGAACATCCGCTGTCTCCGGCACTGTATCATCTCCTTCCAGATCATATGGGATCGTCACCTGGGCATACGTCATTTCTCCTGTTTTCTTTGCGTTTCGGATCCGCGTTGATACCAGACGGTATTCTTTTTCGCCCTCGGTCCTTGTCTCTTCCGGTAGAAATTCCTCTCCCCCACCCGTAAATATGGGGCTTTCATACGTCAGAGTCTCTTTTTCTTCTCTTTTTTTCTCCGCAGGCGATGTCTCTTCTCCGAACAGAGTTTCTTCCACCTGCAGCTTTCTTTCCTCTGACGGCAATTTTTCCGCGAATGCAGGCATGAAAAAAGATACACATAAGAGAACTGCCTCCATTCCTAAAAATCCGAATATTTTTCTGACCGGAAGCCGGATTTTCCGGCTTCCATCATTTTTCATCCTCATGTTCATTGTTCCTTTCTCCTCTCTCCTTTTTTATGTGAAGATACCAGAGTCCAAGGAATCCGACAAACAGACCGGTTACTGCAAGCTCTGGTCTTCCCGTATCTCCCATTTCCGGGGTTCTGAGATCTGTCCTGCCTTTTTGGTGGACGTGCCCCTTTCCGCTGCCTGAAAATTCCCGTTCATAGCGTACCGTGATCGTCCCATATGTTTTTTTCCGTTCCGGTTCTGGTTCTGTCTCAGGCTCTGTCCACTCCGCTTCCACCGGTTTCTTTGGCTTCTCACCAGGAACTGATGGCGTCGGACGTTCCGGCTCCGTTGGTGTTTCCGGCGTCTCCGGTATTTCCGGTTCCGTCGGTGTTTCCGGAAGAGTCGGGATATCGGGTTCTGTCGGCTGTTCCGGCTTCGTCGGTGTTTCCGGTTCCTCCGGCGGCTTTCTTCGATCCGTCATCTCGATCTTCACGAAATTTCCGTTCTCCGGCACTGTAAAGGAAATGGATTCCGCGAGCTCGTACCCGTCAGGAGCGGATATTTCTGTCAGAATATAGTTCTCACCTGCCGTCAGCTTTCCTTCTACAAGATGCGGAGTCTTCCCGGATATCCAGGAATCAACAAGCCTTCCATCAGAAGTTTTTAACTCCAGGGAAGCTCCCGGAAGTTCTTCCCCTGTCGTGAGATCCAGTTTACTGAATCCGGCTCTTGTCGTTTTATTTTCGACAGAAAGTTCATACAGCTGGATCAGATCCTCTTTTTCCCTGTCAAACACGACCGAAAAGGTTTCTTCACAGCGTCCGTATCCCGGAGGCGGCATGAGCTCCCGAACTGTATATTCATACATGATCCAGGCTCCATGATCCAGATATCCGATCGGAAGTTCCGGCGATAACGCGATCCCATCTTCACCGGTTACAAATACAGTCTTTTCCCCGGTCTGTACACAGACAGCTTCAAACCAGGCACCGGAAAGCCGCAGATCTTTATCATCCGCATCCATCTTCCTGATCCTGATGCGCCCAAATGCTGCCCGTTCCTCCGGTTTCCGTTTATTTTCCACTTCATAACGGATAACGGTTCCGGACTGATCCACTGTGATCAGCATCGGATCTGCTCCCTGATATCCATCCGGAACCTTACTCTCCAGAAGCACATATTTTCCTTCCGGAAGCCGGTCGATTCGGTGCAGACCGCCTCTTGTATCGTAGCTGGTCACTTCCGGAAAGCTGCCGGAAAATCCGGAACGGTAACGGAACTGATACTCAAATGCCGGTGACGGCTGACCATTCTGCGTTAATTTTTCCGGATTTCCATTTGCGGATACAGAAACCTGCATTCTGCTTCCATCCGATAGCTCCCAGAGCTGCAGGATGATCCCCTGATCCTCTGTTTCTTTATTCTCCAGAAGTCTGGCCTCTCCGGAGATCACTCGTCCCGTGATTTCTTTTCTCCATGAAAACTGTTCAAATCCATTTCCATACTCGCCAAACATCTTTTCATACGCCTCCGGGACCGTCGGAAGGTACTCTGACAGGTCATCTGCCTTCCAACTGTCTGCGATCCGGTCTTTCCGGTACCCATAAGTACCGTTCTCCATCTTCACCTCCCCGTTTTCATCAAGATCCGCTTCACAGAGAACAAATTCGGGAGACGCTGGCCAGGACAGCGCTTCTTTCTCGCCGGACGTATTTCTCTCAAACTTAAGGATCTCCAGTTTTGTATGGTCATCCTTCAGGACAAAGCTCTGCAGCTCTTTTGTCTCTTCCACTGTGATCTCCATCGAAGCAGGAAGATAACCGGGCGGAGTCTCTAGCTCCTCCAGGATATAGTTTCCCACCGGAATTCCCTCAAAATACTTTGGTTTTCCATCCGTAATCCACAGCGCCGTCACCGGAACTTTGTGATTGTCCAACGGGTCTTCTAAGCTCCACACAGCAGGCGTCTCTTCTGCCTTCACAAGGTAGTATCCTTTGGGGTATTTCTCATGATCCGCAGAATTCACACGCTTCGCTTTAAAGAGCGCAAGTTTTGCTCCTTTGACAAACTTCTGACCGTATGATCCGCGGATCTCCGTCCCGTTTTCTTTATTCTGGCTGTCCGTCCGGTTTTCGATATTCTGAACATAGTTTTCTGTCCCGTCTGTCTTTGCAATCTCCACCTTCGTCTTCTCATCTGACAGGACGACTCTCTGGATTTCTTTTGTCTCATTCACCTCCACTGCTACCGGAAGCGCACGCACATACCCATCCGGCGCCTCCAGTTCCTCAAGAATGTAGCTTCCCGGGATCACACGTCTTAAAAGATCCGGCTGTCCATCCGTCTCCTCATCCGTGCTGCCGTCCTGGATCGTTTTCTCACCGCTGACCCATACATTCGGAATGATCCATACCTCTCCCTTTCTGTGTTTCAAAGGTACATCATCCGCCTCATCCTCCGGATCCCCTACATCAAGAAGATCCTTTCTCCTGTTCAAGTGGTATGCCGCACGGTTCTCCATTTCCAGAAGATCTTCATACCGGTATGTCACATAATCCCCATCCCGGTCATAGACCGATTCTCCTTTCTTGTACACTGCGCCGCTTTCCGGATAATATTTTACCAGTCCAAACTCATCGAGAACTGGTTCCATCTTTTTTTCGAAACGGCCTGTTTTCGGGTTCCATGTCCCAGTAATATAGGCATTCTCAGTTTCTTCTGCGATTTCTGCCGGTCTTCCGGTCAATATTTTCCGTCTTCCGATCAGATTCCCTGATGAATCCGTCTCTTTTACCACCGGCCACACGTAAAAGACCGGTCGTTCCCTTCCATACCTTCCAATCTCCATCTTCCTCACATATGCCAGTCCCGTATAGGGATCTGTTTCCGCGTCCCTGCACAGGGATGAGTCAAGATGAAACAGCGTAGTCTCCGGATCCATCGATGTAAACGCCTTCGACTTCCGATCATATACAAGTTTTGAGAAATCGCCTCCAGATACTTCAAATACAGGTTTTCCATTTTTCAGCGCGTAGATCGATCTCGTATCAAAGGTGATCTTCTGCCGCCGCCCTTCCCGGTCATAGCCGTAAAGAGTTCCATCTTTTCCTTTCGTTATCACATCAAGATTCCCGAGATCGTAGAGCAGGACCGGGGTATCCGGTCTCTTCACAGTCCTGAGTTTCCAGATTCCTTCGCCCCGGGTATCATCTTCCGATCCTGGTTCACGAGAGAATTCCTGTTTTTCTCCTGCATATCCCTCCTTTACGACAATATCTGTCACATTTCCGTTTCTGTCCCTTGTGACCTCCACACCTTCAAATGCGTAGTCCTCGGAATCTCCGGTCGTTTCTACCCGGATCGCGTCATAAAGCGCAAGTTTCGCTCTGGTTACATATGGGTTCTCATGATCTGCCGTTTCAAGCCTTTTTGTCACATAGCCGTATCCCTGAAAGACACCGTTCTCATAAACGAGCTCCACCCTCTCTCCGGCATGTTTCCGCTCTTCCAGTATCTCCAGTGTCCCTTTCTTCCAGCCAAATCCCTGGTATATCCCTGCATGATCATAGGCAAGGTCGAGATTCTCCAGTCCATACTGTGCGCGAAGTTCAGAGATCGTACCTTCCACACGGCCTGATACCTTCATTCCACGAGTTGTATCTATTGTCTTTGTTTTTGAAACTTCCAGAATTGTTGCGGTATTTTCCGCGTAGATTCTGGCTGTATCCGTGACATTCTCCGGATGGATCCCCTTCGGATCCTGCTCATATCCATAAACGGATGCTGCCGTTTTCTCTTCCGTCCAGCCACCGGAATACAGGATCCTGTCACTGTAGATTTCCACCGCCACAGGTCCTGAACGTACATATCCAGACGGCGCCTTTATCTCTGCCAGCACATAGACCCCTGCCGGAAGAGGATTTGGCGTTTTCGCGTAACCTGCTGCCTGAAGAATCCCCTTTTCCGCAATATCCCGGATTGTTGGGATCGCCAGGAGCGTTCCCGTCTGCAGTCCATCTCTGTCCGTAAAGCTTACAAGATCTTCCTCATGACAGACCGGCGTTCCCGCAGGAACCGTTCCGTAAAAGAGTTCTCCGGCTCCAGGCGCTTTCCGCGCAAACGGCCGGATCTCCTTCGCTCCCATCGCCTCCAGAAAATATCTGCTTCCCAGGATCATCGTATCAGCCGTGTAACACGTTACAGCGCCATCACCATTCTCTGCCTCATTTCTCTCTGCACGGTAGATCCCGAATACTGCGTCATCGTGAAGGATCGGTTCCCCTGTTTCCGCATCAAGCTTTTCAATTCTCACATCAGCATAATATTTCCGGTCCAGAAATGATTTTTCTCCATATCCTGTCCAGCTCTTGCCATCTTTCTGCTCATTCGGATCTACAATGCTCCATGGAACCAGCATCGGCGCATATTCTCCGTCACGAGCTGTTTTTACCCCTGTCATCGTCTCCTTTCCATCCGTTTTCGCTCCGTATTCGCTGTCTGACCGGTAGTGATAATATCGCCCCACCTTCCCGTTTCCATAAGGTTCATAATGGCCGGTCTTTGCTTTTTCTGAGAGGCCATATGGATAAACTTCAAAATCCCCGTCATTGCTGTGGGCACTGATCACATACTCCCGCAGCTCCTGCTGCTGATTTTTGTCCCACTCCTCATTGAAGCGGATCAGGTACTTTTTCGCAAGATCCCATGGGGAATCCGCTCTCTTATAAATATAGTTTTCTCTCTGATCATCCACGGACTGTCTTGCTGCCTCCGGAAGGAAGATCTCCTTCGGCGCATCGATCTCATAATGCCTGTTCTTAAAGTCCAGTAATTCAGGTGCATATGGCTGTTCCTCTGCGATCACATACTCTCCGTATGGGAGATATTCAGAAACTGCCGCAGCTGCCTCTTCCTTTGTCTCCCCATTTTTCTTTTGAACGGTCAGAGTTGTCTGATCTCCGTCAGAACCACCGTCCTCCTCGCTGTCCCATGCGATCGCGTAGATCTTTCCAAGATCATATCGGAAAAATGGCTGCAGATACTCCTCCGCCTTTTGGATCGCAAGAAAAAAGGCATGGTCGTACTGCTCATCCGGATATTTGCTCTCCTTATACTGCAGATTTTCCAGCTCCTCTTTCAGATACCAGTCGATGGCGAACTGCCGGACCGCATCCGAGCGCTTTGCGTTTTCTTTCGCATATTCTGAAGTATTGATCTCATTTTTCTTTCCGCTGATAAGGCTGGACGCAAATGGTTTAAATGACGTATTCCACAGTTTTTCCTTTCTCTTCCAGCGATCTGTATCCGCCGTTCGGATAGCCGCGAAGAACTTCTCATAGTTATACTCGTGAATCGTTCCTTCACCCTGGTCAGAATCTTTCCTCCGCTCCACCGTCTCCAGTACCTGTCGGATTTCCTTTCTCGTATAGATCTTCTGCACCAGCTCTGGAAAATGTTCCCGGTATTCTTCGATCTGCACCGGATTTCCGTTTTTATCTTCCCAGGAAATCTCTCCGTCTTTTGCACAGAAAATTCGTTCCAGATTGGACTTCAGGTAGATCTTAAAGCGGAAATTCCCGATATTTTCTCCGTCGTCCGTCTTTTTTTCCACGCGTATTTTCTGTTTCATAGGCCGCTCAAGAACAATTGCCGGTGTCAGTCCCGTATCCCCGTCCTCGCTGATCTTATCCTGCCCGCGATAGATCAGCCGCTTTGCAATAATATAGGTATCGGAAAGATCCCGGTTCTTCGAAACAGACGCTGCAAGAGCTGCACCTGCAAATCTTACAAGGTATTCTGCATAGCCGATCCGGTCCCCCGCCCGATATCCCCGGACATTCGCATTTCCAAGCATCCAGATCTCTTTTTCCGTCAGAACATGGCTTTTTTCCGGAAGTTTTGCAGTAAAGTTTAAAGTAAGACTCGTCTTTTTATCATTGAATTCTTTTCCAAAAGAATCCTTTCCCGCGGTCTTTATATGGATCCTGTATACACCGTTTTTTTTCTCTCTCACCACATCCGGAAGTTCCACGTCTTTTTCCACGACTTCTTTTTCTGTCGTGATCTCGATCTTATCTTTCGTCTTTGTAAGTGGAACGCGGTATCCATGTGCCGGATCTCCAGACAGGTAATCGATCACGTCTTCCCCTTTTTTATGGTAAACCATGACCTGATGCATGATCTCCGTCAGTTTTCCATCTGTTCCCGGCATCATGACCGGGGTCAGTGTCGCGTCAAGATAATATCTTCTGCCTCTGCCGTTCCCGAGCATGTACTGTCTGTCCACCTGAAACCGATACTTTCCACTGTTTTTATATTCTTGGTAGACCCAGCGAAGATTTACCGGATCCTCGTATACGGCATACACGCAGTCCACCGTTTTCCTTCCATTTTCCGTTTTCGATGTGAAAAATCTTCGATTCCCGATCGAGGATGCCCCGGCGTACAGGGTGATCTGATAGTGGTCTCCTTCTCGTCTGATCATGTCGATCCCACCAAAATTCCACTGGGGATGTTCCTGATACCAGGTGAAAATATTCTGCATGAGATCCAGGATACTGTCATTCTTTTTGCATGTGATAGAGATTTCCTGTACTGCTGCCCCATATACTGTTTTTTTCGCTGTTTCTCCTGGTTCCGTCGTCATACCCCAGACATCTGTCTGACCTTTTTTCACTCCCCGGTTGTAAATCGGTGCAGTTTCCATAGAACGGATCCCTCCTGCAGTAACCGGGACATCATATCCGTTCTTTCCGAGGATTTCCTCCGTCTGCGCTTTCAAAAAGAGAAACGCGTCTGCTGTTTCGTCTGAAAGATCACATTCCTCCAGTTTTGCCTGAAAACGTTCATCGTCCTCATCGACAGACAGATTTTCAAGGCGCATCCGTATTTTCTCCGGGATCTGCTCCACCTTTAAAATCTGCGGTTCCATTCGGATCACCGGTTCCTGCCCGGTGATCTTTCCCGCTGCGTTACGTTCCGGCTGATAGAGAAGGTCACTGGAATCGCTTTCCGCCTGCTTCCATATCGTTCTTCCTGCCGCATCTTTCACGATCACGGTCTCTGTTCCCGTCACATGAGGTCCTGTGACCAGCTCTTCTCCTGTATCGACACGATAAAACTTTGTCCCTTCCGGGAAGCCGCAGGCGAGGATCTCATATCCTCCATCTCCGTTTTCCCCGGCAGTTCCCGAGGAACTCACCGTAAATGCAAGTTCATCGTATCCTTTTCCGCTTCCATCATCGCCTTCCATCGCAGCCGCAAGCTCCGGCATCGTAACCACCGCAGTTCCATTGGCATCTGTCACAGAATCCGGCACATCATATCCGCTTCCCCGGTTTGTAATCTGCTGCTCCATTCCATTTACAGAAAGTTCATATCCCTCGCTTCTTGAGAGCTCCTTTATATAATATTTTCCAAGGATCAGCGGACGTCCGATCCAGCAGTTTCCGTTCTTTTCTCTATTCTTCTGATAAAGATTTTCCGGTCCGTTCCAGGAAATATCATTTCTTTTGCTGATCTTTCCTTCCCCGTAATCGTATTCCATCCCCGGTTTTACGGTATAACACAGGAAATCTGCATTTCCGTCCTGATCTGTCGATGCCGCAGCCACAAGATCATTCTTCCTGTAGACGATCCCTGTATTTGTCAGGGTCCCGTTTCCCGCTACTTCTGCGTCCGGATGGATAATGTCTTCCGCCGCAAAAAGACCGTAAACAGCCCCCTGAAGTGTTCCGTCCCCTTCTGTATCCCCGTAGGATGAATACTTATCAGATTCTCCCCGGAAAAGGTCCAGATCTTTTTTTGTAATATGGATCCGTCCTTCCGTCCGGTGGTCATAGACATGCCATGCATCCCCACAGTTTTCCGCTCCGTTACAATGCGAATATTTTCCGGGATCCCCGGTATTCAGATGCCGGATCCCATCTTCCTCTGCATCTGCCAGGATATCCGCAAAATCTCCAACACCTTCAAACTCACCCCAACCGTCTGATCCTCCATTTTCCTCTTCCTCATCCTGATCTTTTCCCCGGAACAAGTCATAAAGCATCCGGAAAATACTTTTCTTTTCCGCATTGGACTCCGTCGCCCTGACAGCCGCAGCTTCTGAGTCGGAAGCAGTTCTCCTTAGAACATTTCCCATCGTGCTTTTCACCATCGGTATTTTTCTTTCTGAAACACTGTTCTCACCCATACTTCCATTTCCCGAATACCAGATGTTTTCCGCGATCTCGCGGCTGCTTCCGGACACCTTCTCCGCATTCGCTCCTGCCTCGGAAGAATCCGTCATGATCATCTCCACCGGAATATCATCCTGATGCAGATCATGGAGTATATACCCACTTCTCGCCTGGATTTCTTTCCAGGTATAAGTAAAACGCAGTCCGATAAATTTCCGGTAAGTCTCTTCACAATCTGCTTTACAGCCGGATCCTTCAAATGCATCCTGAGACGCGGCACGGTTCTTTCGCATCATCCCGGCGCCTTCCCGGCTTCTTCCGTCTGCTTCTCCGCTCTCCAATACCTCCTTCACTTCGTCATAGACACTCTCATCTGCAAGCCAGTGGAAGTGGCATCCGCCGTCCGCCTCTGCCTCGCAGGCCTCTGCTAACTCCAGCCACTGTTTTGCCGCCGCCCGGTTATTGTCCCGCGTCTGTTCTGCCGCCTCCTCATAGGCATCGCTTTTCCCATCATCTTTTCCCTGATCTTCCGGCATATTTGCCCAGGATGGAACGGCATGTCCGTCGCAATATGTCTTTTCATAGGCATATTTTCTGGTATCGCGATAAGTAATTTCACCCTTTTCATTCGTGGTTCCTTCAGAAAACACCTGGAAGTCTCTCCATGGACGAAAACTTAAATTTTTTTCCGCAAGTTTTCCCTCTCCATCCGCCTTTGAGATCTTATCCTGATCCTCAAATCTTTCATACAGATAGAACTGGCTTCCCTTTAACGGCATTCCCGTCTCATCATCATGTTTTACGAGTCTGACATTGTAATCCGCCGAAAAAGTCTCTTTATGGCGATAGATCTGAAATTCCAGTGTCGGCGTCTCTACTCCGTATTCCTGCTTTTCGTCTTTTTCTCCTCCGTCCTGGCTGATCACAAGATAAAATACCATATCCGACGGAATGATCCTCATATCTGCTTTGTAGAGTCTCTGGTGTTCCGGTGCATTGATACAGACCTTAAAATCCATCCATTCCCGGAGATATTCCGGATTCCAGCTGCCTTCCGTGTACCAGCCGGAATTACCTCGCATCGTGATCTTATAACGAACCGTAGTCTTATTATATTTTTCTTCATCCGTCATACTGCTGCCGATCGCATTTTCATTTGCAGTCGCCGAGCCGTTATTATGGATGCGGATCGCGTCTCCGCTCCAGGTCACCTCATACAGATTTGTACCCATCACAGATTTTGCAATATTTTTATCCTGGGAGGCATCCAGCCAGCCCACATTTCCCCCGGTTGATCCATTGTCCCAGACACTCTGAGGTTCGATCTTTGCAATATCGCGGATAAACTCCTTTCCGAGCACAAATTCTGTATCCAGTGCCCCCGGTCCGTCGGAAAAAGGCAGTACCTGGAATGGCACTGCCGTATCTTCTGAAGTCGCTCCCCGGATCGCGTCCGGTGCTTCTTTCCCCGCCGCCAGTCCGACCGATGACGCCTGCTCCATTGCAGCGATCGCGCGATCTTCGATTTCCGGATTGTCAGCCACCCAGGCAAATTTTGTTCCGGCATCGTCTTTCACATATTTTACGATATTGGCACTCGATGTTGTGGAGGCAATTTCCGCATAGAGGCCCGGATCAAATTTTTTTGCCGCGTCCTTTAACGCTGACCAGTTATCCGGATACGCCCAGAATAGCCGTTTCGCCTGCGTCTCCGTAAGGGGAGACGGCATCGTATCAAATTTATACATGTCATACCGGTCGACTTTTTTCCATCCTTTTCCTCCATCGAGGCAGTAGAACGGTGCCGTCGATTTCTGCGGCCATATATCCGATGCCTCGGACGGGAACGGGAGTGGAATCCCCACTCCCGTGATCGTCATGATAACCGCCAGAAAACCGGCTATCCATCGCCTTCTTTTCTTCTTTTCCATCCTGATCCCCCGCCATTATTTCTTTCCAAATGTCTGCACAACCCCGTGAACACACCATGCACCTGTATCATCCACGGTATATCCGTCCGGTGTCATACAGCCCGCCAGCATATGTCCGTTTTTCTGGTCCATATAGTAACATTTTCCGTCGATCCAGTTCCATCCCTTTGTCATTCGTCCCGTCGGTCCAAGGTAATACCATTTTTCTCCCTCTTTCAGCCATCCGGTCTGCATTTTTCCCTGATTTCCGTCGCTCGTCTTCCGGAGGTAATACCAGCTGCCATCCTTTTCGTCGAGAAACCAGCCGGTCTGCATCCTGCCGTCACTTGCGAAATGAAACCAGGAAGTTTTTTCCTGACCTTCTTTTGCGTATGGATTGTAGATCCAGGCCCATTCACCGGCATAAGTTTTTCCGCCGGAAACAAACCGCCAGCTTCCGTCTGCTTCTTTTCTCCATTCACCGGCAATACTTCCTTTCGGCTGTTCTCCTGTATTCTGCTGCTTTTTCAATACACTTCCCGTACTTCCACTGCCAGAAGAATGTCCTCCGGAACTTCCGGACCATGTCCGGTCTACAAGTTTAAACGTCAATTTTACCGGGATCTTTTTCTCAATAGTTCCTGCCTTCACCGTGATCTCATCCGTGGTTTCCGCCGTATACGGGTATTTCTTCATCGCCTCCGTGATCCAGGATGCGCCTGTATCTGCCGATATCACTCCGTTTTCCGCTTTCACAGCTCCGGATCGAGATCTCCATTCAAGTACAAAATTTCCGTCTTCATTCCCTTTGAGCGCCTCTGCGGGAACAAGTTCTGCCGTAATCTTCTGAGCATCCGCGCCCTCCCAGCTAAGTACCGGGTTGTATCTTGATCCGCTTTTCGTAAGTGTCAGCGCAAAGGTCAGCGTATCCTGATCCGCCCTGATCTCCTCAGGCATCACCACCGTCTGGTCATCCGTCACAAAGTCCACTTTCACACTGCAGGCTGCCGACTGGATATTTCCAAGCGCATCCTTCGCCGCCATGATCACATCGGTGCTTCGGGTCCCATATCCGGTGCGTTTTTCATAAATATGTTCCGCATGAGCCGCGTCATCTGCTTCCATGAGATCCAGGATCCATCTTGTATCCTTTTTGGCGCTCACCTTCGCGTTCCGGTAATCGCCGTCCGCGATCCCTTCTTCCACAAAACCGGCATCCACCTGGATGATCGCATGGTCACCGACTGTCCAATTGATATCTTTTTTGTCAAAGTAATCCGGTGCAAAAGTCCCCGAAAGGATCTGCGGTGCTGATACCGTGAGTGTCTCCTGCGGATTTTTTCGGTCACCGGTCAGTTTTCTCGTGACCGTAAAATTTAAAGCCGTCTTATTGAGAGATGCTCCTTCCGCCGCGACCTTCGTCCGGTCTTTGATCTGGAAGGTTACCGGGATCCTGCAGTTTGCCGTCACAGACTTCTCCTCGAAACTGGATACAGGTCTCGTTTTTGCCGTCAGGACAGCAAGTCCACCCTGAATTCCGTTTCCGTAAATCGTATCCTCGATCGGATACCGGTACTGTTTCTTTGCCTGCTCTGCCTCAGCCTTCCCGACGATGTCCTTAAAAAATCCGGCATTCAGATTCAGCTCGATCGAAGCGCTCTTTTTCGTATATCCGGACTCATCCTCATCATCATTTTTCTTTAAAAGGATCAGTTCATCATCGTCCACGCTCCATCTCACCGCCTCATCAGCGACATCATTATTCTTATCGACTACCGCCTGGATCTTCACATCCTGGACCTTTGTCCCTGCTTCCGGCTTTCCGTTCAGATATCTCGCCAAAAGTTTTCCCGCGCTGTCCCGCACTTCCGTTGTGATCGACGGGTTCATCCGGTCGCCGGTGCGCTCCTCTGTGACCCTGAAAGCAAATTCCTGAGGCTCCACCCGCACGCCTGCAGCCACCTTCTTATAGACAGCAGATACTTCCGTGTCATGCTCCGGCATCACAAACTGGTAGGAACCGCCTGTCTGATAGCTCGTCTTCCTTCTTCGCCCCAGAGAGTCCGTATAAGTCGGCACACCGTCCATCTGGAATTTTTCCGTCTCCGTATTCCTGGGCGCTGTGAGGACTGTCACCGTGTCCCCGGCCGCCACTGCACCCCGGTACGCTTTATGAAATTCTTTACTGTATGCGGACGGACCTTTTGCTGTGAGAACTGCGACATCGTAGAAATTCTCTGAATTTGCCGCCGTATCCACCTGGAGAACCGAAAGCAGATATCCCCGCACTGGCCGTCCCACGGAATTTGGCGCGAAATGGTCCGGAGTATAGAGGCCCTGTCTCGCCGCATCCTCCGTATCCACAACATGGAGGACTCCATTTTCGAGTTCCTCGTAGAAATAGAACTCATCCTCTTTCTTTGTATTCTGTCCCTGGACTAATGTGTAGAAATTATCGCCCTTGTTCCAGAATCCGATATGGGCATCATATGAAAACCGGTTATCATCCGAAACTCCGGAACCACAGACTCCGGCCGCGATCTTTTCCTCCGTGTCTGCGAACAGATACGCTGCGTCCGCGCCAGCCTCCGCACCATAGCGGAAATGGAACCCAGTATCGTGCGTTCCGATGAAGGTTCCCTCCCGCGCCGCACTTCCGAGCCCAGAGGACGCGATCGTTCCCTCAAATCTCGCCACTTTGATCTTTCCGGAGGCATATTTTCCGGTAATTCCGCCGATAGACTGAGAACCGCTTCCGCCTATGGTCCCCATCACATGCGAATTAAAGATATCTGCAGAATTCTGAAAGCCCGCAATTCCGCCAACATAACCACCGCCCTGGATCCTGGCGCTCAGGCTGTCCCCGGTATTCACTTCACAATCCGCGATCAGTGACTCGGAGGCCCGCCCGGCAATTCCGCCAATGAAGATCTCCTTTCCGCTTCCCGCGTCGATCGCCACATGGTCGGAAACACAGTTTTCCACCACAGAATCTTCCAGAACATCCGCAACCACTCCGCCAACGGTGCCGGTAGTACTCAGTGTCCCATTTACCGTCACATTCCGGATCACCGAATGCTTTGCCCGGCCCGCAAGAATTCCTCCATTTTCCTTCACTGTGATCACATGTCCCGGCTTTACTTTAAGATCCGTGATCTCCGCATTCTCCACCATTCCGAACAGTCCTCCAAAGTCCCAGGACGGCTGGTACATGCGAAAATTCGAGACAGTCTTCCCATTTCCGTCAAAATGACCTTCAAACGGACTCACTTTTCCCGCCCGCATATCCGCACCGGTTCGGTAAAAACCGATCGGGATCCAGTTCATGCCGCTGAGATCGATATTTTTCCCCAGTTCAAACCAGGCACCTCTATAATTACCCGGGTACGTTCCCTCCCCGCTTCCAATTTCCATTCCCATGGACGCGAGAACCGCAAGTCCGATCAGATGCTCTTTTGTCGTGAGCTGGTAAGGTTTTTCTTTGCTCCCGTCTCCGGATCTTCCACTCAGGAAGCTCATATCACCTACATCCGCACCCCAGATCTCATCGTCCGCCGCGAATACAGCGATCTTCCCGGACGCATCCGACGCAGTCGCGATTTTCCCCTCCGCCGTCTCCACGCTTCTTAAAACTGCCATTCCCTTTACCGGTGTTCCGAGCGCCATGCAGACTCCTAATCCCGCTAACATCATCCGGCTCTTTCTTCCTCTGTTTTTTCTGCTCTTTTTCATATTTTCTCCCCTCTATGCCTGCGGCAGACAGAACGCCGGACAGATTCCGATCCCGCTATCCGACACATCCGCCTGTCTGAGGCATCCGTTTTCCAGATCTACAACATATTCCCTGTTTCCGTATACAAAATTTCCATTCTCGTCTGTCTCATAAGCCGGTGTGCGGAGCCAGAATCCCCTGCTGTAAGAACTTCCCTTTCCTTCCGGGTTCCAGATCTCCTCCCGGTACCGGTACGCCTCCTCAAGAGACAGCAGAAAGAAGCGGTCCCGGCATTCCTGATACGAAAGCCGGTAGCTCCGAAGCCCATCCATCCGGATCTGCGCAAAATCTCCGGTTTCTGTCCTTCCTGTAAATGCGGTTACTGTTCCCGTGTATACAAAGTCCGCATCCGGAACCGCATTCTCCTCCTGTTCTCCCAGCCACTTTCTTACCTGGGATTTCTTATAATTATTATCCTCCCCAAACAAAAGCAGGACCCGTTCCTCATATGTGCTCTCCACGTCAGACCGGATCACACACTCCGCCAGAAACAGCGCGCGTTTTCCGTAGTTTCCGCTTCCATCCTGATAATCATCATCAATGCAGCGGAATCTGCAGACTTTTCCCGCGACATTCCGCAGGATCACATCGCCGATCTTCCAGGACGCCCGGTCTTTTTCATCCCCAAACTGATCTCCTGTTCCGGGCACTTTCTCTTCTCCGGGATCCGGCGCCCGCCCCCGCCACTCAAAACCGATCCGGCAGTCCGTAAACTGCTCACCGTTCACACTTCTCGTTCCCAGATCTGTCTTTGAAATATTGATCACATCCGGAAACATCTGCGCGATCACCAGCGTATCAAATGCACTTTCTCTTCCGGTCACTGTGATCTCCAGTCTTCCTTCCCGGTCTGCAGCAGACACGGATTCCATAAAGAATCTTCTGCCTGCTTCCCGGTCCTGCAGGATCACCTGCTCCGCTGCCGAGATCTCTATCGGTCTCTCCGCCGCATAGGGGACAAGTTCCCCGCTGCAGCCTGCGAGTGCGCCAAAAGAACCTGCAGCAGCAAGCCACTTTACCATTTTCCTTCGATTCATTTTTCCTCCTGGATATTCCGGCTAAAGCCGCCGGCGGCTTTTCGATGAAGCAGACACCATCTGCTTCCGGAGATTTTTAAGACTTTAAAAAGATCTGTCATGATTTGACTGGAATGTCCCGGACGGTTCATTCCTCTGTTTGTCCATAACTATATCACAGGACCTTTCCGGAATCCATATCGGATCCGTAAAACCATGCCCCTGTTATTTGGTCAATTTCACGAAAATATTTTTCTATTTTCGTCATTTTTGCCAATCCGTTTTCATAAAAATCCCTGCAAAGTCAATGTTTACAGGCATTTGATAATGTAAAAAAGAGTGTGCACCATTGGCACGGAGTGCCTTTGGATTTCACAGGAAGTTCCTTTTAAGAAAAAACGGGACACGCCGCGGCATCCCGTTTTCTTCTCCATATTGTATTTACCGAACTTCCACCGTCCGTAGGAACTCCTCCATCGGGATCACACCGTCACACACCAGATCTGCCAGCTCTTCCCGCATGGTCCGCATTCCCTGTGTCTTCACTATATATTCCTCGATCTCCCATGCAGGCCGGTTCTCCGCTGTCATCCTCTTTAATTCCCGGTCCATCACAAAGATCTCATGGACCGCAGTTCTCCCTTTGTATCCTGTATTCAGGCAGTGTTCACATCCGCGCCCGCGTTTTGCACTTTTCACCGTTCTTCCAAGCAGACGCTGTTCCTCCTCCGTGAGTTCCACCGCCTCCGCGCAGTGCGGACACACCTTTCTCACCAGTCTCTGTGCCGCCATGCCGCACAGACTGTCCGCCGTGAGGTATGGCTCCACGCCCATATCCGCCATTCTTGTGATCCCGCCCACTGCACTTTTCGTGTGCAGAGTCGAGAGCACCAGATGACCGGTGATCGCCGCGCGGACACTGATCTTCGCAGTCTCCGGATCTCTCGTCTCGCCGACCATGATGATATCAGGATCCTGTCTCAAAACCGCGCGGAGTCCCGATTCAAAGGTAAGTCCCGCCTGTTCATTCACCTGGATCTGGCTGATCCCCGGAAGATATCGCTCTACAGGATCCTCGATCGTCACGATATTTACCGGCTGTCTCAACAGATATTCCAGGATCAGGTACAATGTCGTGGTCTTTCCGCATCCTGTCGGTCCGGTAAGATACAGGATCCCGCCCGGACTCCTCAGGATCTGTATCATCTTCTTATAATTTTCTTCATTCATGCCAAATGTCCCGCAATGATCGATCTCCGTCTTTCTGTCCAGAAATCTCAGCACCATCTTTTCCCCGAAGATCGTCGGGATCACGCTCGTTCTCATATCCAGCCGGATCCCTTCGATCGTCTCCCGGAAATGTCCGTCCTGCGGAACTCTCTTTTTTGCGATATCCATCCCGCTGATGACCTTCGCTCTCGTCACGAGCGGCTGGTACATGGATTTGTCAAACTCCCGGACCATCGTCATCATTCCATCGATCCTCATCCGGATCACAAACCGGTCCTCCCACGGTTCCATGTGAATATCGCTGGCATTTTTCCGGTATCCGAAGATCAGAAGTTCTTCCAGGATCTTCACCGCCGATTCTGTCTCTCTTCCAACCCGTTCCGTTTTTTCCGCGCTCTCTTCCCTGTTTCCGTTTCTTCCGTCTCCACCTAATGCAAGCAGCATTTTCACTTCCCCCTATCTCAAAATTTCACTGTCTGGACTGCGGTACCGCCACCGCATAAAAACCAATTTTTTGTCATCGGCATCCCTTATTTAAGGCTGCTGTCCGGGGCTCCCACAAAAAATATTTCCAGATCTCTCATAAAGGACCCGTGCCCCCTCAGACACCGTGATCCTGATAAATACGCGGGATTCACTCGAATCCTCCACTGAAATTTCCGGTACGAGATCATCCTCACAAAACGTATCCAGTGAAAGCTCGTCCAGCTCCCCGACCCGGATCGCACCTGTCTGCAATCCGTCCGTCACATGCCAGAAAACGGCATCACCGATCATTTCCGCATGTTCCTGATCCCCTGTCCGCTCCAGAACGCGAACCATCATCCGCCTCATCGGAAAAATAAGGAGCATCAGCATTCCAAACAGCAGGATCACCGTCATGACTTCCACCAGGGTAAAACCGCCTCTTTTATTCTCCATCTGCAAAAATCTCCTCCATGACCGCCTGATCCGCCCAAAAACCGGTTACCGGACGATCACTGTCTTTCACCGTCTCTTCCACATAGGATCCGGATTCCACAAACTCCTCCCCGCCGATCTCCAGATGGATCTCTGCGGCTGCTGCATATTCCGCATCTCCTGTCAGGCGTTCCACTTCTGTGCCTGCCGCGGAAAGTTCCCGGCTCTTTTCGATCACGCGGGAATACCCTGAAATACAGGAAACGACAGCCTTTGACGCCAGCATCAGAATAAAGAACGCTGTCAATATCTCCACGAGCGTCATTCCGCTGCGATCTGAAAGTATTTTCTTTCTCTTTTTCATGGCGCGTTCTCCTCCTTCCGATCCGCTGTGGATGGTGTATACACTGATAGGCGTTCCCGCCCGAGAACGATCGATGCACTTTCTGTCTGCTCCCGCACCGTACACTCCGCATGCAGCACCAGTTCAGAGCCATCCTCTCGCCAGAAAGATGTCACGACAGTCCTGATCTTTTCTGACTCTCCATTCTCCGTATCCGCCCAGATCACGCCCTCGGTCACCGGAAGACCGTGTCTGGAGACAAGTTTTTCGATCACCTCCGATGACTCTTCTTTCAGGATCTTCCCTGCCAGCACCTGCACGACCGATTCCGCAGCCAGTCTCGCCTCCGTTTTCGCGATATTCCGCTCTGCCCGCGCATATCTTCTCGATGCTGAAGAAAACAGTAAAGTCCCAAAGACCATGACGATCATGACTGTGATCAGAACTTCTGCCATAACAAAGCCTTCATGTCCGTTCTTTTTCAATCGGTTTCCTCCTCTCAACTGCCAATACTCCCATACATGTTCCACATCGGTTCCATGATCCCAAGGATCAGAAGACCGGTGAGTGAGCCGATGACCAGGATCATCGCCGGTTCCAGGAGATTCATCAGTTTCGTGAGTGCCAGATCCGCCTCATGTTCATAATTTTCCGCCAGCCTTTTTAACATATCTTCCAGGTATCCCGCTTCCTCACCGGTGACGATCACCGCCGCCAGTTTCTTATCGAAACTGCCGCTCGCCCGGATTGCCTCGCTAAGCAGCATTCCGTTTTTCACGTCTTCCATGATCAACCGAAGTTTCCCATCCATATAGCGGTTTCCGATGGTCCCGATTGTATACATTAAACAGGATGGGATCGGCAGTCCGCTGGAATAGAGACTCGACATATTTTCACAGAATCTCGCCGTGCAGATCGTTCTCACCTGTCTTCCCAGGACCGGCAGTGCACACAGCATCCTGTCGTACAAAAGCCTGACCACAGGTCTCGTGATCAGAAATTTCCAGACCGTGAAAAGGATCAGTGCTGCTGCCGGAAGAAAATATCAGTATCGATACAGAAAATGGCTGATCTCCATCAGAGTTCTCGTAAGAAACGGAAGCTTCACACCTTTAAGGAGTGGTTCCAGCGTCGGAAGGATCGCTAGAAAGACAAACAGGAGCAGGAAGATCATCATAAAGATAAGGATCTTCGGGTACAGCATAGCACTGCGGATCTTTCCTTCCGTGCGATGTTCTTTTTCATAATGCTCCGAGAGCTTCATAGTCGTTTTCCCGAGATGACCTCCGATCTCCGCCGACCGGATCATCTGGATTGCCAGCTCCGGAAATGCCCCTGTCTCCTCCATGGCATCCCCGATCGCCATTCCATCGGTCATCCGCTGCTTGAAAAGCCGGCATGCCCGGGAAAATCTCTGATCTGTTTCATCCGTTTCCATGATCTCAAGTGCCCCGGCAACCGGAAGTCCCGAGCTTACCAGGACCGAAAACTGTCGAAAAAAATCAGCTAATCCTGCCGTCCCAAGTTTCTTTTGCTTTTTCATGACATATCCCACCTTTTATTACTCTGGATCCCCTACCATGTTCCCCAGAAGAACAGGGAGACGATCTGATCCTCAAAAAGTCTTGCGGCAAATAGTCCCATACAGAGCGCCGGAGCAAACGGGATCCTCGCCCGCTCTCCGAATCTCACCTTTCCAAGTGCCAGCAGGACCACTGACTGAAGTCCTCCAAGAAAAAGTCCCGTGATCGTCCCGATCAGGCATGTTTTCCATCCGAGACAGAATCCTGCGGCTGCCAGCAGCCTGATATCACCGCCACCAAATGCCCCGTCCACAAAAAGATTTGCAAGGTACATGGGAAATGCTGTGCAGAAGATCCCGATGAGCCGGGCAGTAAATGGAATTTCCGGCTCCGTAAATACCGAAAGTCCCGCCAGGATCATCAGCGGAACCAGCACCCGGTCCGGTATCATCATCGTGCGGATATCGGTCCATGCAATCCGGATCAGGACCACCGCAAGGCACAGATCCATACAAAATCTCATCTTTTCCTCCATCGTTTGTAAAAATATTCTTTGAAATTTTCTGTCAAAAAGCAAAACGGCGCAGTTGTCCACTGCACCGCATCAAAAAACCATATTTTTATGTCCCCATTTTACGGAATCTCATAAAGCTTGTCAATTCATTGCCCACATATGGGCTATAAATATCACCCGCGAAGATCAGCCTGCGGATACCGCACCACACGGTCACACACCTTCTCAAGAAGCTCCGGCGAGTGGCTGACCGCGATCATTCCCATCTCCCGCCGTTTCAGTTCCTTCAAAACGAAATCCCAGATCTGTCCCTGCGTGATCAGATCCAGCATTGTCGTCATCTCATCCGCGATCAGAAGTTTCGTCTTTCGCCCCAATGCTCTCGCGATACAGAACCTCTGAAGCTCCCCGCCGGAAACCTCCACCGGAAACCGTTCTTTCCATTCATCCCGGATCCCGAGGCCTTCCTCGATCCGCGCCCGTTCGCCCGGATCCTCAAACGTCCAGTCCCCTTCCGCAAGAACCGTACTCAGGCGCCTTTTCGGATTCACTGAGAGCTCCGGATGCTGCCAGACCATCTGCACCGGGCAGTAACCGCGGATCTTCAGGATCGGCATTCCATCGACCAGGACTTTCCCCTGATCCGGTCTCTCATACCCGGCAAGGATCTTACAAAGCGTTGTCTTTCCATATCCGCTCGGTGCCATGATCCCCACCTTTTCGCCTGGTTCCACCGAAAGATTTACATGGTCCAGGATCTGTCTGCTCCCTTTCCCGTATTTAAAAGAAATGTCGATCGCTTCCAGCTTCATCTTCCGTATTCCTTTCGCATGATCTCCAGGATCTCTCCTGTGTCGCAGAGGTTTTCTCCGTCCTTTTTCCAGTTCTTCGGCATGGATCGGAACAGCGCCTTTGTGTACGGATGTTTCAGGTTCTCCTCATTCTGAAACGCAGCCGCGTCCGTCTCCTCGATGACTCTGCCTCCATAGAGCACGACGACCCGGTCTGCTGTCAAAAGCGCCAGCTCCAGATCGTGGGTGATGAGAAGAACTCCTGCCCCGTCATCCGCCATCTCCCGGAAATGCCCCATGACGCGCGTTGCTGCCTCCATGTGAAGTCCAGGTGTCGGCTCGTCCGCAATGACAAGTTTCGGTGTTTCCATCACCGCTGTGGAGATCAGAACGCGCCGCGTCATGCCGCCGGATAGCTGAAACGGATATTTTTCCCGGATATCCGGAGCCAGACCATAGCGCTTTAACACCGCCAGACATTTTTCCTTGACAGAATGATCCTTTTTCCCGTTCCGGATCTGATCCCCGATCTTCATGAGCGGATCAAGATATGACACACTCTGGGGCACAAAAACGATCTCATGTCCACGGAGCTTTTTTACCCGTTCCGCCGTCAGCGGTGTTCCAAGAAACCGGATCTCCCCGTCCATCGCGCTGTTGTAGGGCAGGATTCCCATGATCGCATGGGCTAACAGACTCTTGCCGGATCCGCTTGATCCCACGACCGCTACGATCTCGCCCGCACGTACCGAGAGGTCCATCTTCTCCACCGCATGGAGTGTCCGTCTCGAAAAACCGCGGTCATACTGTGTAAAGGTGACGGAGAGATCCTTCACTTCCAAAATCGTATTCTTCATCTTCTCCGCCTCCTATTCATGAACACTGCCCGGATCCAGAAGCCTGCACAGCGCCTGACCGATATAATGGAACAGCAGGACCGTTCCCACGAGGAAAAGTCCCGGAAACAGCGCCAGCCACCATTTTCCCATCGCAAGGTACTTCATGCTCTCCGACAGGATCACCCCGATCGCCGGACTTTCCGAGGAAAGCCCAAAGCCCAAAAATGTGATGCTGGCTTCATGAAGGATCGCATGCGGAAACAGGAGGACAAGTCCCGTAATAAACTGCGGGATCAGGTTCGGCGCCATATGGCAGAATGCGATATAAAACTTTCCTTTTCCGAGCTTCTCCGCGATCTTCACGTACTGGCTCTGTTTTAGCTGCAGGACCTCCCCACGGATGAGTCTCGCGAGCGATGCCCAGTGCGTGAACGCGATCCCCCAGACAACACCCCAGAATCCCCGCCCGCAGGCGAAGGAGATCAGGATCAGAAGCAGCATATGTGGAATTCCCATCACGATATCGATGAGCATCTGCACAATGCTGTCCGCCGCTTTTCCGCACACAGCCGCGCAGAGTCCCATAAGAAATGCCGCAGCTGCGCTGACCGCCGCCGTCAGGAGTCCGATCCGGATGCTTAAAGAAAGTCCGGCTATCGTCCGAACAAACATGTCCCGGCCCATCCAGTCCGTTCCGAATGGATACTGGATACAAGGCGCAAAATTTTTTCGCGTAAAATCGGTCTGGATCGCAGCTTCCTTCCAGAAGCTCCCGAGAACCGCAACGAGCACCAGAAGTCCAGCTGCCAGGATCAGCAGTGCGAAGCTTTTTCTTCTGCGATTTTTCATCATCTCTGCTTCGCCCCCTCCCGGATCCTCGGATCGATCACACCGTACAAAATGTTTGCCGCAAGATTTCCCGCGGCGACGATGACCGCCGTCACGACTGTGATCCCTAAAAGTAACGGAACATCACTTCCGAGTCCCGCCGTCACTGCCGCCTGTCCCAGTCCCGGGTAGGAAAATACCTGTTCCACAAGGACAGAGCCGCCGATGATCTCACTCACCGACGAGAACTGAAGTGTCATGGCCGGGAGAAGAATGTTCCGGAGTCCATGACGGCTTAAGATCGCCCAGTCCGACTCTCCCCTTGCTCTCGCAAACAAAACGTAATCACTTTCCATGACCTCGACGAGCTTTTCCCTCGTATGAAGGGCGATGGATGAGATTCCCGTGATGCTCAACGCCGCAGCCGGAAGAACCGCATGCCGGATCCTGTCCGCAATGGAGATTGCCCCTGCATCCATTCCGATCGGAACGCTGAATCCGATCGGGAACCAGTGAAGCTTCACCGCAAATACCATGAGCAGCACCATGGCCACCCAGAACGAAGGCGTACTCGCCACAAACAGCGAATATCCCGTCACGATCCGGTCCATGACTCCGCCGCGCTTTTTCCCTGCGAGAACGCCAAGGAAAAAGCCGAGAATGCCGGATAACAGCCATGCCGTAAATAAAAGCCATACGGAGCTTAAGACCTTCTCACCGATGACTTCCGCCACCGGTCTCCGGTACAGAAGCGAGGTTCCCATGTTTCCATGAAGGAAGTCTTTCAGCCAGTTCAGATACCGCTCCACCGGCGGAAGATCCGTTCCCCAGTAGCTTCTGAGTCTTGCGATCTGTTCCGGACTCATGGAGCCGAGCGCGGTCTGACCGACGTTTGTCTGGAGCGGATCTATAGGCGAGGCCGCCAGGAGCCCAAACGCCAGAATACTCACAAGGAGTACCATCAGACACATCCGCGCTGCCTGTCTGCCGATCCACAGACCCGTTCTCTTTATTTCCATGTCCACTGGTCAACGTTGTTTACGATCGACCAGCCATGTCCGTGCGGATGAAGTTTCTGCTCCGCAACCTGCAGTCCGTCCTTCACCCAGTATAAATGATCAATATTCACAAGCCAGATCCACGGAAGATCCCCATCCTGGGTGATCCCTGTCGTCCCGTCCCACTGGGCATCTTTCCAGAGTTCATAGGACTTTTCAAGGTCACTCTCCGCCAGAGCGGCATCCATGTACTCGTCCACTTTCGCATTTGCATACGGGGAATATTCCGCATATTTCTTTCCAGGAGCCGTATGGTAAATGTTGTAGAGCTCCATCGGCGTGTGCGCGCCCCATCCCCACATGAGCGGAGTGGACTGTGCGCGGTCGTAGGCGGTATCCCAGCCGACTCCCTCGGTCGTCACGTTAATCCCGAATGCTTTTAACTGGTTTGCCGTGTCCTCCGCAAGTGCCTGGCGGACAGAATCACCGGTCGGATACATCAGGGTGAACTCGGCGCGGACTCCGTCTTTTGTGAGGATCCCGTCTTCTCCGGCTTCCCAGCCATCCTCTTTCAGGATCGCCTTCGCCATATCCGGATCATAATCCGTCTCCGCCGCCGGGTTGTACCACGGCATCTGGTCGCAGACGCTGTATGCCACTGTCCCGTACCCGTTTAATACGTGGTCGATCATCTCTTCCCGGTTGATCGCAAGGTTGATCGCCCGGCGCACACTCATATCACTTGTAAAATCGTTTCCGAGCGCCACGCCGTTCTCATCGGTCTCCCCCGCCGGGATTACCGGAAGATTGAAACCGCGGTTATCGACCGTCTTGCAGTCAAAAAGGGAAAATCCATCGACCGTCTGGTCAGAGTATGCCGCCGATGTGTAAGCGAGATCCACCTGTCCGGAAAGAGCCGCCGCATACGCTGCGTCCTCATCCATAAATAAGACCGTCACGGTCTTCATTTTCGGCGCATCCCCATAATAATCCGGGTTTGCCTCAAAGATCACCTGCTGCCCTTTGTCCCACTGTTTCATGATATAGCGGCCGGAACCGATCGGGTTCGTTCCATAGTCCGGACCATAAGCGTGTTCCGGGACAATCCCCGTGATCGCCATCGTGTACGGCCAGATCGAATACGGACGGTTCATATCAAACTCGACCGTGGTATCATCCAGCGCTTTCGCCTCTTTTAACATCGTAAAGTCATTGACCGAGCTGTTGTCCCGCAGTGTATTGTAAGTGAACGCCACGTCCTCCGCCGTGAGTTTCTCCCCATCGGTAAACTTTACGTCATCGCGGATCGTCACGGTCCATGTCATCCCGTCATCACTGACATTCATATCTGTCGCCAGATCATAACCGATCGTCATATCCGCCTTTGTGACGGTCAGCGTGCTCTGGATCAGCGGCTCATGGACATGTTCTCCAGCTCCCCAGCCGTAAGCCGGATCAAATCCTGCCTCCGGCTCGGAGGATGGTCCCATGACAACGATGACGGAGTCTTTCCCGTTTTCTGCTGCCGCGCCTGTGTTCTCCGCAGCAGCGGAGGAACCGGATGCGGAGCTTTCCGCTGTCCCCACGTCCTTTCCGGAACAGCCGGCCATGGAACATACCATGGCGGCTGCCGTCAGAGTTGCCAGTATTGTTTTTATTGTTCGTTTTTTCATGAATTTATCCCCTTTCTGTTCTGAAACCATGTGCAATGACACACTTTTACTCCAGGCGCGAGTGCAAAAAAATACCAGAAAGAAGCATACATTCTGTATGCGTCAACCTTCCTGGTATTGCTTTATCGACTCTTTTTACGATCGGTATGTCATTTCGCTCTGATGACGTACAGATACGAATATTTTTATCGTATTCTGTTTGCAAACCGCCTTGGGCGGGCTCTTTTCCGAGTATGGGCTTCAGCCGCATAATAGTAATATTATAGTAAACTTTTTTTCAAAAATCAATGTTTTTTCTGTCCATGACTTTGCAGAACACTACCCCCGCCGCCGTACTCGCGATCGTCGCGAGCAGCGCCGGTCCCGCGATCGCTGCCGGATCGACGCTGCCGTACTGGCTGCGGTAGGCGATCATGTTGATGGGGATCAGCTGCAGGGACGAGATGTTGATGATCAGAAATGTACACATCTCGTTGCTGGCGGTCCCGGCCGGGCGCTTCCATCTGTACAGTTTTTCTTTTGACTTCGGCTTATCCGGAGTCTCCCCGTATGACCTTCTCCGCTCCCCAGATATTCCGCAATCTTCTTCCCGGTCCTCTCTCCGGCAAATCCCGCCTCTTCTCTCATCCTCCAGCTTTCCCAGCTCCTCCATCGCCTTCAATCCCGCCGGGGTTGCCGCCCAGCCAAGTCCCAGCATATTTGCGATCATATTTGTCGCGATATACTGCCCTGCCGGATGTCCGTCGGGGAGATTTGGGAAGAGGAATCTGATCACCGGGCGCATTTTTTTCGTGAGCGCCTCAATGAGACCGGCCCGCTCCCCGATCTTTAAGATCCCGCACCAGAACGACATGATCCCGAGCATGGTGACTCCCAGAGTCACCGCCTCTTTTGCCGAGTCCAGCAGCCCGTTCGTTACTTCCCCCATATTTCCATGAAACGCCGCCCAGAAGATCCCGGCGGCCATCATCCCAGCCCACAGCGCATTTAACATAAAAAGATCCCGCATTTCTGTCTGAAGAGGTGAAATCCCCGAAAATCCGGTAAAAGACCGGGTCCATCGGGTTATCACCTGAGTTTCTTCATTCTATGACAGAAATGCAGGATCTATGAATCTCCGCAACTTTACAATACTTTGTGGATTATGAGCTATTCTCCGCACAGCGCCGCCATGACTTCCGGCACCGTCTCGATCTTCTCGCAGCGGTACGCGTTGCTCCCGCAGAACAGCAGCGCGTCATCGATCTTTCCTTCCGCGGCATTGATAAGCGCCTTCGTGATGCAGTACGGCGTTGTCGCCGGATCACAGTGCTCCAGGCACCTGAAACAGTGCTCGACCTTGACCGGGCCTTTCGCGACACGCTCTAAGAACTTGTTTTTGATCGCACGCCCCGGCATTCCGACCGGACTCTTCACGATCACGATGTCTTCCTCTTTCGCGTTAATGTATGCCTCTTTGTAAGCGATATCCGCGTCACATTCCTCGGTGGTCACAAATCTCGTCGCCGCCTGGACTCCTTCTGCTCCAAGTTCAAACTGATGCAGAACGTCCTTATAGTCGAAAATTCCGCCCGCCGTGATGACCGGGATATGCTTTTTATACTTCTCGGCAAAGCTTTTCACCGTCTCGATGATCCCGCGGACCTCCTTGTCGTATGCCGGCTCATCATATGTCTCCGCCACATGATCCGTATCGGCTCCAAGCTCCGTAAGCTGTTCCCTGGAAAATCCAAGGTGACCGCCCGCGCAGGGACCTTCCACCACGATGAAATCCGGTGCCGTATGGTACTTTCTGTCCCACATCCGGCAGATGACAAGTGCCGATTTCACAGAAGAAACGATCGGCGCGATCATCGTGCGGCGCTCTTTTTTTTCTCCGCCGTCCGCTTCGCTCTCCGCCTCCGCGACAAATTTCGGCATGTCGATCGGGAGACCGGCTCCTGAGATGATCACGTCCGCTCCGGCCTTTACGGCCTCTTTTACATAGGATGCGTACTCTTTTGTCGCGACCATGATATTAAAGCCGAGAACGCCCTGCGGCGCTTTCTCTCTGGCCTTTTTTAGCTCTGAATGGATCGCTCTTAAGTTCGCTGCCATCGGATTTTTTCCGAAGTCATGATCCTTAAATCCGATCTGCGCTGTGGAAATGATTCCGATGCCGCCCGCTTTTGCAACGGCTCCGGCGAGGGAAGAAAGACTGATGCCGACTCCCATTCCTCCCTGGATCACCGGGCGCTTCGCCACAAGGTTTCCGATCTTTAACGGTTTCAGGACGTTTGTTTTCTCCATACTACCTCCTAGAACTTCCGGAATCTCTCGTAACGGCGTTCTGCTAACGTCTTCCCGCCGAGCGGTGTCCATGTCTCAAAGAATTCCTCCATGGCATCTTCCATAGTCTTTGCGATCTCCGGAAGTGTTTCCGGGTCTGCCGGTTCCGGCTCCGGGATCACCCGTTCAATGATTCCAAGTTCTTTTAATTCTTTTGCAGTCATCTTCATGACTCGTGCCGCCTCATCGGCGCGTTTGCTGTCTTTCCAGAGGATCGAAGCGAAACCTTCCGGGGAAAGGACGGAATAGACTGCATTTTCCATCATCCAGACCTCATTGGCAACCGCCATGGCGAGTGCTCCGCCGCTTCCGCCTTCCCCGATCACGATCGAGAGGACCGGAACGGTGAGATCGGACATCTCAAAGAGGTTTCTCGCGATCGCCTCGCCCTGTCCGCGCTCCTCGGCTTCCAGACCGCAGAACGCCCCTGGTGTATCCACAAAGCATACCACCGGACGTCCTAAGGTCTCCGCCTGTTTCATGAGACGGAGCGCTTTCCGGTATCCGTCCGGGGACGGCATGCCGAAATTGCGCTTAATGTTTTCTTTTGTATTCTTTCCTTTTTCCTGGCCGATCACTGTCACAGGCATTCCGTGGAAGGACGCGATCCCGCCGACAATGGCGCCGTCGTCCTTGCAGTAGCGGTCTCCGTGAAACTCCATAAAGTCATCAAAGATCGCATGGATATAGTCGGTCGCTACCGGGCGATCCGACTTTCTGGAAAGCAGGACGGAATCCCACGCGCTGCGGATCATTCCGGCGGCTTTTTCCGATGCATGGCGGACTTTCTTTCCACGGGACCGGTTCTCCTCTGAAGCACCTTCCCCGGAATGTTCTCTCTCCCAGGCCGCCAGACATCCGCTCTCCGGCTTTTTATGAAGCTTTAAGATCATCGCCAGCGTTTCCTTTAATTCCTCACGCTTTACGATCTTATCGACAAAACCGTGCTCTACGAGGAACTCGGCTCTCTGGAAACCTTCCGGGAGCTTCTGCCCGATCGTCTGCTCGATGACACGCGGTCCGGCAAATCCGATGAGTGCCCCCGGCTCCGCAAGGATGATATCTCCGAGCATCGCGAAACTTGCCGTCACGCCGCCCGTCGTCGGATCAGTCAGAACACTCACATAGAGCTGTCCGGCCTCATGATGTCTCTTTAACGCAGCGGACGTCTTTGCCATCTGCATCAGGGAGACCATGCCTTCCTGCATTCTCGCGCCGCCGGAGCAGGCGAAGAGGATCACCGGAAGTTTTTCCGCTGTGGCGCGCTCGACCGCCCGTGTGATCTTTTCTCCTACATTGTGGCCCATGCTGCTCATTAAAAATCTCGCATCGCAGACGCCGACAACCGTCTCTTCCCCGTGGATCCGGCATTTGCCGGTGACGATCGCCTCGTTGAGTCTCGATTTTTCTCTTGCCGCCGCAAGTTTCTTCTCGTATCCCGGGAAATTTAATGGGTTGGAGACTTCCATCTCCTTGTCCCACTCCTCAAAGCTTCCCTCGTCAGCAATCATCTCGATCCTGCGGTACGCATGGACACGGAAATATCCGCCGCATTTCGGACAGATATAAAAGTTCGCGCGGACATCATCCGTATAGATCGGTTTTCCGCACTTATTACATTTTTTCCACAGACCGGCAGGAATTACCGGTGCGTCTTCCTGCTCCGCTTTCGCAGATTCCTTTTCTTCCGCGCGGTATCTCATATCGATCTTTGTATATGTTTTCTTAAACATATCCCTTAACATACAAAAAAGCTCCTTTCCAGTCTATGGAAACACAATTTTATGTTACAGTACACGGGCACTCCATGCCCGCGCACTATAACAGGATTTTGCCGATGCTCCGCATTCCGAATCGGCAAAATCCGCGCCCCCAACGGTATCATACGGAATTTTCAGTTCAGAAAATTCCTACCCGTGAAGAGTAACAATTTTATTCTTTACAATACTCCGGAAAATGGGACGGGATAAAGTTTGTATCCACCTCGCCCGCCTGGAAATCCGGATCACTGATGATGTCATACTGGAAATCCAGATTTGTGTTGATCCCCTCGATGACAAGCTCTCCGAGTGCGCTGCGCATCTTCGCGATCGCAGACGCGCGGTCCTTGTCGCGGACGATCAGCTTTAAGATCATGGAGTCATAGTTCGGCGGGATCCGGTAATTATTGTAAACAGCCGTATCGACACGGACTCCGCGTCCGCCCGGAAGATGAATGTCTGTGATCATGCCCGGGCACGGCATAAAGTTCTTCTCCGGATTCTCCGCGTTGATCCTGCACTCGATCGCATGCCCGGAGATCCTGATATCTTCCTGGCGCACAGAGAGCGGCTCACCGGAGGCGATCCTGATCTGCTCCTTGATGAGATCCATATCGGTGACAGACTCCGTTACTGGGTGTTCCACCTGGATCCTCGTGTTCATTTCCATGAAATAGAAATTTTTCTGTTTATCCAAAAGGAACTCGATGGTTCCCGCATTCTCATATCCGACTGCTTTCGCCGCCCGGACCGCCGTCTCCCCCATCTTTTTGCGGAGTTCATCGGAGATCGCCGCAGACGGGGACTCTTCAAGAACTTTCTGGTGTCTTCTCTGGATCGAGCAGTCGCGCTCGCCGAGATGGACGACATTTCCGTATCGGTCACCCAGGATCTGGAATTCGATATGGCGCGGATTCTCCACAAACCGCTCGATGTACATGGTATTGTCGGAAAATCCCTTGACCGACTCCATCTGGGCGTTTAAGAAATTGGACTCGAAATCTTCCTCTGATCTTGAGACGCGCATTCCTTTTCCGCCGCCGCCGCTGGATGCCTTGATCATGACCGGGAAACCGACTTCTTTTGCGGTCTTAAGACCTTCTTCCACGGTGTAGACCGGCTCTTTGCTTCCCGGAACGACCGGAACGCCGGCCGCCATCATGGTCTTTCTCGCCTCAGATTTATTTCCCATCTTGTTGATGATCTCGGCAGATGGGCCGATAAAGCGGATATTACACTTTTCGCAGAGTTCCGCGAAGCGGGCATTCTCCGATAAAAATCCGAATCCCGGGTGGATGGCATCCGCCTTCATGACCACGCATGCAGTCAGGATGCGCTCCATATCGAGATAGCTCTCTGTGGACGGAGCCGGTCCGATACAGATCGCCTCGTCCGCGAGAAGTGTGTGGAGAGCATCCCGGTCTGCCTCAGAGTAGACAGCGACCGTCTTGATCCCCATCTCTCTGCATGCCCGGATGATCCGAACGGCGATCTCGCCGCGGTTTGCGATTAAAATCTTCTGAAACATCTTCTCCACCAGCCTAACCGATCATGAATGTGAGTTCTGCAGATACCGCAACTTTTCCGTCCACGGTAGCGACCGCCTTTCCAACGCCGACCGGTCCTTTCTGCTTGATGATCTCGCATTCCAGGCGGAGTTTGTCGCCCGGAACGACCTTTTTCTTGAATTTGACATTGTTCATCGCGCCGAAATATGCAGTCTTTCCTTTGTTTGCCTCAACGGAGAGGATCGCGACCGCTCCGGTCTGCGCCAGCGCCTCAACGATCAGGACGCCCGGTATGACCGGCTCCTGCGGGAAATGGCCGGCAAAATACGGCTCGTTATATGTTACAGATTTATATCCGACCGCTCTCACGCCCGGTTCCAGCTCCTCGACGCAGTCCACGAGAAGAAACGGATGTCTGTGCGGAATAATCTCCTGAATTTCCTTGATTCCTAACATTTTTCCTCCTGTTGCAGATGATCTGAACCGGTGTTTTCTTCCGGCTGGATCAGACCATCTGCCTGAAACATTTATTACCGTTCGGCCATGCCGAATGCCAGCGCCTACCGGATCCGGAATAACGGCTGACCATACTCGACGGTCTCTTCATTCTTCACGAGGATTTCCTCCACGATCCCGTCGTACTCACTCTCGATCTCGTTCATCAGCTTCATGGCTTCCACGATCCCGATGACCTGACCTTTTTTCACGGTATCTCCGACTTTTACATAATCCTCAGCATCCGGAGCCGGGGAAGAGTAGAAGGTTCCGACGAGCGGGCAGGTGATCACTTTCTCAGAGATCCCGGAAGCTTTCTTCTCTTCCTTGTCTCCGGAGACAGACTCTACAGCCGTCACATCAGCCGTCTGGAGCAGTGTTCCCTGGCCTGCGCCCTGCACGATGACCGGAGTCTGAGCCGCCGCAACGATCTTTTTTTCTCTCTTCATCGTCAGCTTCCAGTCGCCTTCTTCCAGCTCGAAACCGGTCATGCCGTTGTCCGACATTGCTTTCATTAACTCAATGATCTCTTTTACTTCCATTGCCGTTCTCCTTACTCCTCAAACTTTCTGACAAGCAGGCACGCATTGTGTCCGCCGAATCCCAGAGAGTTCGTCAAAACTGTCTTTACTTCCATGGAAACGCCGTCGCCCTTTGTGTAGTCAAGATCGCATTCCGGATCGTCTACTTTTAAGCCCGCTGTGGCATGAACGAAGCCGTCCTGGATGGATTTTACACAGTCGATGAACTCAACGCCGCCGGCAGCGCCTAAGAGGTGGCCGATCATGGATTTTGTGGAGTTGATCTTTACTTTATATGCATGGTCACCGAGCGCCAGCTTGATGGCCTTTGTCTCAAACAGATCGTTGTGGTGGGTCGCTGTTCCGTGTGCATTGATGTAGTCAATGTCCTCCGGCTTCATTCCGGCATCCGCGATCGCGTACTCCATCGCCTTTGCTGCGCCGCTTCCGTCCTCGGCCGGAGAAGTAATGTGATAAGCATCACCTGTCGCGCCGTATCCGGCTAACTCCGCGTAGATCTTCGCTCCGCGGGCTTTTGCATGCTCTAATTCCTCTAAGACAACGACACCTGCGCCCTCGCCCATGACGAAACCGTTTCTCTCAAGATCGAACGGAATGGAGGCGCGCTCCGAATCCTCGGAGGTGGAAAGAGCGGTAAGTCCGGAGAATCCCGCAACGCCTAACGGTGTGATGCAGCTCTCGCTTCCGCCTGCTACCATGGCTTCCGCCTCACCATGCTGGATCGCGCGCATCGCCTCACCGATGGAGTTCGTGCCGGACGCACATGCTGTCACGACGTTGATATTTTTTCCCTTTAAGCCAAACTGGATGGACACGTTTCCTGCTGCCATGTTGCTGATCATGAGCGGCACCAGAAGCGGGTTTACACGGTTCGGTCCTTTTTCCAGAAGCTTCTTATATTCCTTCTCAATGATCTGTAAGCTTCCGATACCGGAGCTTACACAGACGCCGACGCGGAACGGATCTTCCTTCGTCATATCAAGACCGGAATCCTCGATCGCCTGACGGGATGCCGCTACTGCAAACTGTGCGAAGCGCTCCATTCTTCTTGCCGCCTTCGGATCCATATAATCCTTCGGCTCAAAGTCCTTGACCTCTGCCGCGAGCTTTGCTTTGTAATCCGTCGTATCAAACGATGTGATCGGTCCAAATCCGAGTTTCTTCTCTTTTAATCCGTTCCAGAATGTCTCAACATCGTTTCCGATCGGGGTGATCGCGCCCATTCCTGTTACTACAACTCTTCTCATGCTTTTCGTTCTCCTGTTCTAAATATGTTATCAGCCACGCCCCGCGCAGATGATAACCGAAACATCCGCCGTCCGGCTGTGTGGCCGGAACAGGCGCTTTTTCCAACTGTCTTTTACACGCTTTACATCGCCATGCCGCCGTCCACCTGAAGGACCTGTCCGGTGATATAAGCGGCCTCATCCGATGCGAGGAACGCGACTGCCTCCGCAATGTCCTTTGTCTCACCGAAACGCTTTAACGGGATCTGTTCGCCCATGGCTTTCTTTACGTCCTCCGGCAGCACATCCGTCATCTCTGTACGGATAAATCCCGGAGCAACTGCGTTTGCTGTGATCCCACGGCTTCCAAGCTCTCTTGCAACAGATTTGGTGAGTCCGATGATGCCCGCCTTGGAGGCACAGTAGTTTGCCTGACCTGCATTTCCCATCACTCCGGAAACGGAAGAGATATTGATGATCCGTCCGCCTCTCTGTTTTAACATCTGGCGGGAAACATGCTTGATACAGTTGAACGCACCCTTTAAGTTTGTGGCGATAACTGCGTCAAAATCGTCCTCGGACATCTTCATGATCAGGTTATCTTTCGTGATTCCGGCATTGTTCACCAGAATGTCGAGACGACCGTATTTTTTTACGATCCCATCGATCATTTCTTTGGATTTTTCAAAATCACTGATGCTGCACTGCATGCTCTCCGCCATTCCGCCGTTTGCGGTGATCTCATTTACGACTTCCTCCGCTTTTGCTGCGGAACCGTTATAGTTGACGATGACGGTCGCACCGTATCCAGCCAGTGTCAGAGCGATCTGACGGCCGATTCCGCGGCTTGCACCTGTCACAAGAGCGATTTTTCCTGTTAAATTCATGTTTCCCTCCGTGTTTCTATCTGTCAGCCGCCAGGTTTTTGTCTCTGACGACATTATTTACCAATCTCAAATTGTTCTTTTTGTCTTTTCTTTCGTGCAAATTAATTTAATTTTTGAATTATGTTATGCCTCAAGACATTTCCTCAACACTTAAAACTTATTATTGTGCATATTTTTTGAACAATTTTCTCTTTCAATTACTCAGTTCAGCTTCTCCAGATCCTCAAATTTCTCAATGTTGATGACCGTCGCCTCCCTGTTGATCTTTCTGATAAATCCGGCCAGTGTCTTTCCCGGTCCGATCTCAATAAACCGGTCAACGCCGTCCGCCAACATGGTCTCCACGCTCTGCTGCCATCTGACAGAAGAAGATACCTGGCGTGTCAAAAGCGGCTTTACGTCCTCGGCCTTTGTCACATAAGCGGCTGTCACATTCGCCACATACGGGATCTTTGGCTCAGATACCGGAATATTCTCTAAGAATTTTCCAAGCTTCTCCCCGGCTTCCTCTAAAAGGTAGGAATGGAACGGACCGCTTACATTGAGCGGGATCACACGTCTTGCGCCCGCCTCTTTTAACTTCACCGCTGCGATCTCCACCGCCTCCTTGAGACCGGAGATCACGATCTGACCCGGACAGTTATAGTTTGCGACCTGTACGTTCGGGATCTCGTCCACAACAGCATTGATCTCATCTGCCGTCATGCCGAGGACAGCGCTCATTCCGCCGACTCCCGCCGGAACTGCCTCCTGCATGAGGATTCCTCTCTCCCGGACCGTGCGGATCGCGTCGTCCGCCGTCATAACGCCTGCTGCCACCAGTGCGCAGTACTCGCCAAGACTTAAGCCAGCCGCCACATCCGCATGGATGCCGCGCTCTTCCATCACCTTCATCATGGCAACGCTCGTGGTCACCATTGCCGCCTGCGTATACTCCGTGA
>ERZ1026901.282-NODE-282-length-44703-cov-21.951756_pt1 | contig 44703 bp, 39 predicted proteins | sample MGYA00380179_ERZ1026901 | MGnify/ENA primary metagenome ERZ1026901 (study PRJEB33269, sample SAMEA4719815) | human gut metagenome | biome: human-associated habitat; feature: organic feature; material: feces | place: Cameroon | collected 2013-10 ... | reverse complement strand
ATTTCTAGTGCGTTATGGAATGAAAAGTTTTTTCTGCGTTTTCCGCACTTTTTGGATAGCTGAGGGCAAATGTAGGGCTTTTGAAGATTGCATGCAAGGAGACTGGGTGGTTTTTTCTTTGTTTTATGCTGAAAAACATATTTCCAGGGGAAAGAAGGAGCTATATGAGGGGTAAGAGTGGGGTATACAAGGAACGCGCACGCGCGTAATAAGAGGGGCTCTGCTTCTTCTTCCTTCCGATGTTAGGTACGAAAATCTCTTTATTTAGCTTTTACGGTGCGAAGATTCGGTCTTCTTTTGAGCACGCAAATTAGGCTCTCTGTGTAGGCAGATTTTTCCCTTTGCGAACGGAGGTATGTGTAAGTTGGGAACGAAGTGCCACAAACTTCGTCATTATCAAGCTAAAACCTAGGTCTTCCCGTTTCTAGATGAAGACTTTCCCGTCGTTCACTGGGCGGTGAACGCTCTACCGGACGGCAGCGGTAGAGCTACCGGACGGCAGTGGTAGAGCTACCGCACGGCAGCGGTAAAGCTACCGGACGGCAGCGGTAAAGCTATAACTGGACATCTGTGGACGGAAAGATGTACATCTGTGAACAGGAGAATGTACATCTGTGGACGGCATATACGAAGCATTCAAAAAAGTTTCTCTGAAAAGGAACTTTTCTCTGAAAGGACTTGGACAACGTGGCATTCCACAGAGCCTATATCACCTTTTTTTCGAAAAACTTCTGCAATGACATAGACGCCGATGCTTAGAGAGAATAGGATATGGCAAAGCGCTCAAGATACACGTTGATGGTCTATTGAGCTAATTTTATGGTTTATTTTTGCATATAAAGAGAGAATATGTGCAATATTTGGTTACTTATTTGTAGCTTTGCAGCCGTTTGTTACACAAAACAGGCCATACCTGTGCAATAAGAAACGAAGAATCATTTCCTTCCCCCACAAGATATACAACCATACCTATTCCTTATGCAAGCTATTCACTCTTTCAATGATCTGAGCGCCCACCTACGATTGCAGGAACGGCGCTACCGCCTAGCCGTAGTATGCGGCACAGACGATAGTACGCTACAAGCCGTGGTGCGTGCCGTAAATGACGGATTTGCTGAAGCCTACTTTGTGGGTCATACGTTGGAAGTGAAGCAAAAACTATCCGTTACAAAGATTTCTTTAGCGGGGATGCACTTTGTCAATGCAGATACCGACGAAGCAGCAGCCCAGGAGGCGGTGATGATGGTGGGCCGAGGCGAAGCAGACGTGCTTGTGAAAGGGCTTATCCACACAGATACATTGCTACGCGCTGTGCTCAACAAGGAGTGGGGCATTCTGCCTCGCGGACGGGTACTTACCCACATAGCCGTGGCCGAGATGAAGAACTATCATAAACTTCTATTCTTCTCAGACGCAGCAGTGATACCCTACCCCACTCACGAACAGCGCTTGCAACAGGTGGGCTACTTAGCACACGTGCTCCATGCCTTTGGAATAGAAGAGCCGCGCATCTCGTTGGTTCATTGTACCGAAACGGTAAGTCCTAAGTTTCCACACACGGAGGGATATGCTGAGATATGTCAGCGAGCAGTTTCAGGAGAATGGGGACGATTACGAGTGGATGGTCCGCTAGACCTTCGCACCTCGTGCGACCCACTTACGCTTCGCGTAAAAGGTATTGATTCTCCGCTTGAGGGCGATGCAGATGCATTGGTGCTCCCCGATATTGAATCGGGCAATGCGCTCTATAAGGCATTGTCACTCTTTGCTGGAGCTCAGGTGGCGGGCATGTTGCAAGGAACAATAGTTCCCGTGGTGTTACCTTCAAGGGGCGACGATGCAGATGCAAAATATTTTAGTTTGGCACTGGCAACGTTGGCTTCATCTATAAACTCTCAGAACTAGGCGCACAGCGCCATCAAGTCATAAAAACTACACAAAGCGCTTTTAAAGACAAGTGTAAAGCACTCACACCTTCATGTCAAATCACACTATTCCCGAAGGCAAACGCATACTCGTGGTGAATCCAGGCTCTACCTCTACCAAGGTGGCAGTCTACGTGGACGATGTTCCCTATTGCATCACAACGATTCGGCATAATGCGGAAGATCTAGCAGCCTATGAGCAGATAATCGACCAACATACGTTTCGACGTCAGTTGGTGACAGACTGGCTAAAGCAGAATCATATTCCTATGCAATTTGATGCAATCATTGGACGCGGTGGACTAATTAAACCAATTCCAGGAGGAGTGTATCAAGTAAACGAAAAAATGTGTCACGAGACGTACTATGCACTTCGTAAGCACGCTTGCAACTTGGGGTGTATCATCGCTTACGAATTGGCACGCTTACAAAAAGAACCATGTGAGGCTTACATTGCCGACCCTGTAACGGTGGATGAACTAGTGCCCGAGGCTCGTGTGAGCGGTTCTCCGCTGATGCCTCGCCTAGCAATATGGCATGCACTTAACCAGCGTGCCACAGCTCGGCGCTATGCCAAAGAAATAGGACAAAGGTATGAAGACCTAAACCTCATCATCTGCCACTTGGGCGGAGGTATTTCTATCGCTGCACACGAGAGGGGAAGAGCTATTGATACAAACAATGCACTCGACGGTGAAGGACCTCTTTCGCCCGAACGTGCAGGTACGTTGCCTGCGGCAGACTTGATTCACCTCTGCTATAGCGGACAATATACAGAGGATCAACTCAAAAAGCGTGTGGCTGGCCAAGCTGGACTGATGGCTCACCTCGGCACAACCGACATTGTGAAGATTCTGCAAATGGCCGACGACGGGGATGCTCATGCCCGATTACTCATCAATGCAATGATTTTCCATACAGCCAAAGGAATTGCTGCAGAGAGTGCCGTATTGTTTGGCCGTGTCGATGCAATATTACTCACAGGAGGTATGGCTCATTCTGATTATATCACTCAAGGTATAGCGCAACGCGTAGAGCACATAGCTCCCGTACGCATTTTCCCTGGCGAAGACGAGATGGAGGCGCTAGCGCTTAATGCACTAGCGGTGTTGAGAGGAGAAAGAATTGCGAATGAATATAAGTAAAAGATACATTCTATTTCATAGCAAAGGCTGCGCATGAAACTCTTTTTAAGATGCTTCATGCGCAGCCTTTGCTATGAAAAGATGGCTTCCAAACAAATCTAGAGCCCACAAAAAGGAAATGTAAAGTTAGCTTTTTTTTCGTCCAAAGAAGTATGTGCGTCGTGCTGACTGAGGAGCAGGGTGTGTAGGCTTACTATTAAGTTCGGGGTAGGCAATTCGGGTATGATAGATGGTCTTGAGACTTTCGGTGAGTACACGCTTGGCCTCAGCAATGTCGCGGAAGGTAATAGGGCATTCCCGAAAATATCCCTCTTGCACTTGCCCATCTATGATGCGATCGACAAGAGCTTTGATGCTTTCTTCCGTATACTCCTTGAGCGAACGCGAGGTAGCCTCTACGGCATCACACATCATGACAATGGCCTGTTCGCGTGTGAAAGGATTGGGACCTGGATAGGTAAAGAGTTTGGGATCGGGTTCCTCGCCCTGATGCTTGTTTTTCCACAGAATGTAGAAATAGCGCACCTTTGAGCGTCCGTGGTGGGTACTAATGAAATCGCGGATGAGCTTAGGCAGATGGTACTTATCGGCCAAGCGAAGTCCATCAGTCACATGGCTGATGATAATCTGAGCCGAGCGTTCTTCGGAGAGAGAATCATGAGGGTTCACCCCCGTCTGATTTTCGGTGAAGAAGGCAGGGTTGAGTTGTTTGCCAATGTCGTGATAAAGCGCTCCCGTACGAGCGAGTTGTGGTTTTGCTCCAATCTTATCGGCTACCTCTGCAGCAAGATTGGCCACCTGCATGGAATGTACGAAACTGCCTTGTGCCACCTTTGACATACGGCGGAGCAACACGTTGTTCGTGTTAGAAAGTTCCACGAGGGTAACACTCGAGGTGAAGCCAAACAACTTCTCTATGAGATAGAGCAAGGGGTAGGCAAAGAGCAGGAGTACGCCATTGACGGCATTGTAGATGTACATGGAATGGTCGAGATGCAGCACATCGACGCCTTGCGAAAGGTCGTAGCCCACCATGATAGCCGTACTCGTGGCGAATACGGCAAGGGCTACTCGGAGAAGTTGCGAACGCTCGGTGAGGTCGCGCAAAGCATAGATGGCGGTGAGGCCAGCCATGAACTGCACAATGACGAACTCATAATTGGAGTGCAGAGCAAAGGAGGAAAGGATGACGCTGCACACCATGGCCATAAATGCTGTGCGGGAATCCATGAAGATACGCACAAACATGGGCACCATGGCATAGGGTACCATATAGACATTGAGAAATTTCTGATCAACCATCAAGTAGGTGATGAGCGGAAAAATGGCAATGAGTGTGGAGAGGAGCATGATGCTATGCGTAGAGCGCAGATAGTCGCGACGAAACAGACGCAGATAGGCAACGAAGGAGATGAGTACACACGATACAAAGATAATCTGTCCGAGGAGTGCTTGCCAGAAGCCCTCTGAAGGGTCGTTGCGACGCACGCTCTCGCGCTCGAACGACTGGAGAATCTTATATTGTTCGGCCGAGACAATCTCACCACGGTCGATGATGCGCTGACCACTCTGCACCATGCCTGCAGCAGGAGCCACAGAGGCTATCACATCTTCACGAGCCGAACGTGTCTTGACACTATCGAGAGCGAGATTGGGCGAGAGGTATTCGTTGAGATTGCAGCGGGCAAGGAGTTCACGCGGATACTGTAAGGTGTCGGCATGGACAATATATTCATAGGCGGAACGCGTAGAATAAAGTTCGGTGAGCTGACGCGAAACAGCTTCTGTGCCTTCGATGATGCGAATACCCGAGGTGCGATCTTTCGCCATTTGCGATATTTCGGCAAAGGGTACTATGCCCGCATCGTAGACGGTTTGCATCAGCGAAGTGATATGAGCTAGGCAATGGGCGGGCACGTCATGAAACTTGCCCGCAAGGAAATCTTGCTTAAAAGCAAGGATCTGACGGTCAGCCATACGAGGGTCTTCAGCATAGAATGGTTGAAAACTGCGAAGGGCACTGTCGCGCTCTGCCTCCACCTCGTGCTGGGTTTTATAGATGGGAAAGTCGTAAGTGGCTATAAGGGAATTGTAACGCCAAGGACGGCCTTGCTCATATTCATAGCCAAACTTCGTTTCGCGCGGTAAGAAATAGACAAGAAGGGCTACCACTACCACAACGGCACCCGCAAGAGTGAAGGTACCGCTAAATCGGAAACGTATTCTGCTGCTATCTGCTGACATATTTTTAAGGAGTATAGGTGTGTGTTGCTGACAAAGCTACAACTTCTTACGCAATGAGGCAAGGCGAGAAAGGAAGTTCTGAAAAAGAGAGGTAAGGTTTTCTTTAGGTCATACTCTCCCTTCTCAACGGATAATTACCACGGAGGGTCTCAAAGTTCTCAGGATGGAGCTTGAGAGCCTGGCTGTCGCGAAGAGGGTCGTAAAGGCGAAGTTCTGGAGCGAGTTCCTTTCCGTCGCCCTCGGGATAATAGGCGAAGTCTTCTGGAAGGGATGGGGCTTGCACCGCAGAGAACTGTTCGGCATCGAAGCCAAAATGGCGAGCTACGGCTTGCAAAGACATGCGTGTGCCATTGGCCTTGCCATCGGCACTATAGCCTGCAATATGGGGAGTGCCTATAAATACGGTGCTGAGGAGGGTGGGGTCGATATAAGGTTCGTGTTCCCAAGTGTCGACCACAGCGGCGCGAATGCTTTGCGTGAGTAAGGCTTGCTTCAAGGCTTCGCCATCGACCACCTCGCCTCGACTGCTGTTGATTACCACGGCCGAGCTACGCAACTGGCGAAAGAAATCTTCTGAGGCCATGTGGTAAGTGGGATGCGGAGCAGGAGCAAAGGTTAAGGGGGTATGGAAAGTGACAACATCGCTCTGATGAGCTATTTCCTCAAGACTAACATAACGACTAGAGTTTTCTAGTTCGGCGCGAGGAGGATCGCAAAGCAGTATTTTTGCGAAACCGAGGCGACGAGCCATTTGTTCCACTTGACTGCCTACATGCCCCACACCGACAATGCCCAAAGTAAGTCCGCTAAACACTTCGCGATGAATGGGCTGAGGGGAAGCGGACAGGAGCGGGGCATCACTCTCCCAACAACCATGGGCTGCGAGCTGCAGAAGCACACACTCTACATACTGCGCCACACTGCTTGCATTGCATCCGGGGCAGTTGGTCCAGGCAATACCAGCCTCGTGGAGGTAGGCGGTGTCGATATGGTCGTAGCCTATGGTAGCCGTGGCAATGAAGCTCACTTTGGAGCCATCGAGCAACTGACGATTGCACTTAGTGCGAGTGCGGATGATGAGAGCATCGGCATCTTTCACATCATCCGCCGTAATGGCTGAACCGGGAAGGTAGACGGTTTTGCCAAAGCTCTCAGCAAAGCCACGGATAAAAGGTATCTTGTCGTCTATTACTAGCTTCATATATTATATGCGATTGTGATTGTATCCTTGAAGATGGAGAAAAAATGGATGAAGGGGATATTGGGAACGCTGAACCTTTCCTCTTCTTATGCACTACTCCTCCCCTTAGCCCCAAAAAACTAGAACTATTTTGCAATATGTGACCTTATGTATTTGCGCTCTATGAACATGTAGGAAAGAATGGCTAAGACGAACGTAATCCCATAGACAGATAGGAACATGAGCAGCCCATGACCACGAAATACTCCTGTCTGCACAATGGCTTGAATAACGGGAAAATGGTAGAGGTAAATGCCATACGTCACATTGGGCAGAGAGAGTAGGACTTTGGGCACAGGCAGATTGTAGGCCAAATAAATGAGGAAAATCGGATAGCTGAATACTTCCAACGTGCGCAGTTGCTCGTACAATAGCGGCATACCATCATAACTTGGCACGTAGAGCAACAACTCTATAAGCACAGAACAGACGAAGACATTGCGAAAGCGATTTCCCCTATTCAGCCAATCTATCGAGGAGAGTACGCCCATTCCGCTCAAGAAGAAGCAGAAATACTTCAACTGGGGAGGAGCTTGCGGATAAATCCAAAAGGTAGCTAAGACCCATGCACCCAAGAGGTAATAACCCACCGAGCTACGGAGAGCACGAACGAACAGCGGAAGAAGCACATAGAAGAGAAGCTCAAACTTCATGGTCCACAACGATCCATCGACCGCCGTCATGTGACAACGGGTAAATGTACCTGGCAGAGATGGCTGCAACCAATTGAGCATCAGCAGATTGGAGCCTAGGTATTTCCAACTTTCCTTAGATGCCAAAAAATCGGCCACGCTATAAGAACTCAGCATCATGCCTAGGAGAAAGCAGAAAAGAACTACCACGACATAGGCTGGGAGGATTCGCTCGAAGCGCTTACGAAAATACTTTTGCAAGTGGTGCTCGTGCTGCAAAAAACTATAGGCTACGAGAAATCCCGTCATGACAAAGAAAGCTTTCACACTGAGAGGCCCCGATTGCACCATCATTTCACTCCACTCCGCATGGGTCAACACGCTAAAGTGAAAAGCCACGATGAGCAACGCAAAGAGGTAGCGAAGCAGATCGAAGCAATTGTTCCTCCGCACATAATGCTTCATGCCGTCGGTTAGGCGGAATGACTGAAGTGGAGAAGAGAAGGAAGAGGGGTACGGCAACTTTCTTTTCATAAAATGCGCTCTCTAGCAGAAGTGTGTGAGACACTTGTTCGCGAAAGGAGCAATAAACTCGCACCTCAATATTGGCGTTCCTCCACGAAGGGGAAAAACGCTAGAGGTAGCTAGCTTATTACTCCTTTATTATACGCGTTAGCTGAATTAGTAAACAAGTTAACCTGTTAACCCAAAATTTCACCGATGGGTTTATTATAGATCTGTAGCATATAGGAGGAGAAAGGGATATAACCCCACTCGTGGAGCACTAATGACGCTGACGGCGTACGCTTAGTCCTCCGCCCGATGAACTCTTGGGTCTTGAGGCTTTCGAAGAAGTACGTTGCTTCCTCTGCTTAGGAGCTTTGGCGGAAGAGGAACTGCTCACACTCGTACGTGTGCGTCGTGAAGAGACTGACGAGGAACGACGCGAGGCAGAAGTACGACGTGTAGCCTTGCCTGCTGCGGCTATGGAATCAGCCTCGGCTTGAGCCAAAGAGTCGGCGCGGAGGCGAGCATAGTAAGCACTGTCGCGACCATAGACATGTTCTTGCACATCTGTGAGTTGCTTCTCTATGCGCTTCTGCTCCTTGAGCATAGCAGAATCATCGAGGCAATAGTTGGAGAGAAGGCGGTCTTGCAGATTGACAGCCTTATAAATGTCGCCCTTATAGCACTTCATTGTGAAGAAATCATCAGCCGACATCATGGCCGCATTGTTAAGCGAAGATCCCATGAGCATGAGTTTTCCCAGATAAGGCGCTACATCTTGCATCTTCACCCAGAACATTGGGTATTGCGCTAATTCTCCGCCGAAGTCAGAATCACCGCGCTTGAGCACGGGACAAAGGGCTGTGACTTGGCTTCGAAAGCTAGCTGTATGCTGATCGTAATAAGTGCTCTCCTTAATGAAGTAAGCCTTTACCTCATCAGAAGGAAGATCGGCATCGTTGACGCGCACCTTATCGCCCTTCGACTCATAGAAGATGTGGTAACGATCCATAAGTTGTTTGGCCGTCACCTCATTTTTCGGTGAGAAGTCTTCATTGCCATCGAGCTTATAGTCGTAGGCTTTGATTTGCTTGCGTAAAAGGAGCTTGAAAAGATAGGTAAAGAGGTTCTCGCGTCCATTCTGCGGCGTTGTAGGATAGTAAAGCACGGCATTAGCATCCTTCGTGAGGTCGAGCGTGCGATAAAGATCACGACGCCATGCCGCATCGCTAGGCATGCTCTGCGCTGTGGGAAATTCGCGATAGGAACTACCACGAGGCGAATTTTGTTGTTGTTCTTGCTTTTGCTGTTGTTCGGCACGACGACGCGGGGGCTGAGCCGAGACTTCGCTGGCTTGCCCTAGGGCGCATATCAAGAGTATAAGAGCAAATATCTTTTTCATTCAGTGTAACTTTGCTTTAGTTCACAATAACTTCGAGGCTACCATTAAGATTGCGCGTGATACCATCGGGGCCTATTGCGCGCACCTTAGAGATGTAGAAACGCTGACCACGACGAAGTTCGCGCACGAGGTTGCGCTGATTTTCGGTAAAGTTGGGACCTGCAGAAGGTTCAGGACGGAAGTTGCCCATGCGATCGGCGAAGACGGTCTCAAAGCTGAGAACTCGGAAAGGTATGTTGAGCAGTCCATCGTCAATGGCAGCGCCCAACCTACCGGCTCCGAGTATAGAGCCCTTGGCTATACGGCCGCCACGGAAGCGATCGGAACCTACTTGAATAAATGCTGTAGGATCGGGGAGTTTACGCACTTGGAAGGTAAAAGAACCCATATTCTGAGTTTTGCCATTGACAGTGCCGCTCACGGTGAAGGTCACGTTCTCGCCCACCTTAGAGGGACGAGCGGTATATTTTCCAGGTCCTGTCTGAGAGAGCGTTCCTCCCGTCATACTGAGATGCACTCCTGCATTGCCCCCTGCAGCCGTGACGCTTATGGGATTGTTGAATCCTGCATAGAGCACATTCATAAGGTCGGCAGCCACAGTGGCTCCTGTGGGAGGAGCTATGACATTATACTTTTGCGTGAAGTTGCGACGAATCACCTCGCCCGCAGCATTGGGCATAAGGATATAGCCCGAGAAAGAATACTGACCAGGGCCACCTACCGTGAAATTGTATGAGCCATCAGCTGCAATACGCCGACCATTGACATAGATTTCAGGACGCTGCGTAGTGTCAACAGCAGCCATGAATATGCGCGAGCGGAATTGGTCACCAGGATAAAGTGTAGTGGCTTCGGCCGAAACGTAGGCATTGAGTTGGTTGACGCGGATATCCTTGAGGTCGATATTGGCTAGCAGACAGTGGATTACCTCATTTTCGGCCTTGCGTACATCGCTTTGGAGCTTGGCAAGCATCGTTACAGCCGCGATAGAGGGCATTTCCTCAAACATATATTGCTGCCAATTTTTTCCTACGTTGTCTTCATTACGAGGCACGTCGGTAGATAGATTCGACGCTATAATGGCACGTTGGCGAGGATCTGTGACGAGAGCAAGTATGCGCTGACGGAAGGAGTTGATCGCATCGAAGAGTTGTTTGCCCTTTCCCTTAGCGGGGGCGAGCATGATGCGACTGGATCCTTCAAGATCTTCTTTATTTTGCAAGTTGTCGGGGTCGGCATCTTTTCCATCTGCTTCGCGAGCAATAGCCCAGCGGAGTTCGCCAGCGAAGTTGTAGAGCGAATCGCTCATACGCTTCACTTCCATAGCCTTGTCATACCAAGGCTTTACCTTGGCAGGATTGCTATTATATGAAGCAGCGAAATCAGAATAAAGCGCTTGATTCTCCTTCATGGCATTTCCGGTGGTGCGCTTTAAGCTATCACCTATAAGCGAGAAGCCCTTGAGCACATCGCTCGAGACGTTCAACGCAAGCATGGCCATCAACACGATGTACATGAGGTTGATCATCTTTTGGCGCGGAGATACCGGTCTTTTCTTTACTGACATATTAGGAGCCTAAGAGGGGGTTAGTTTTGAGTGGTCATCTTGACGGTGAGCGCTTGTATCATGCGCGAGTAAACACCGTTGAGTTCTTCAATCTGCTGAGCAAGTTTGCGAGTTTGTTCGTTGATTTGGTCAATCGTGCCCACCTGTTGACTAATGCTCTTGAAGTGGAGGTCATAAGTTTTATTGATTGCCGTGAGCGTACGATTGAGATTGGCCATTTCTTCGCTATCATGGGCAAGGCGAGCGCTTTGTTCGTCCACTTTCTCGAAGGTCTGAGCCAACGTGCGAAGCTTTTCTATATATTGTTGTGTAGCTTCTTCCATCTCGGGCGATAGTGCTGCTTGTGCACGGCGTAATAGTTCATCATTGGCCAAGCGGATTATCTCTGCCAAACGTTTTGCTTCAGCATCGAAGGGTACTGCACCAGCAGGAGTAGCAGCGGCAATAGCGGCTTGAGCTTGCTGTTCGGCAGTAGGAACAGAAGTTGCAGAAGGTTCGGAAGAAGGAGCCGCCTGCATGGGAGTAGTGTCTTCTTGTGTGGAAGTTGTAGCCGATTGTGCAGGAGCGGCGAACGAAGGAGTTCCTGTAAAAAGAGGTGCTGCAGGCTGAGCAGATGCCGCAGAGACAGCGGGCTGAGCGGCAGGAGTAGTATGCGTTTCGTTCTCTGTGTTCTCTGTGTCTTCAGCTTCATCATCAACTTCATCATCATCGTTAAGGCCAAGGCTTTCGGCTATTTCCTCATCGGTTTGATAGTCGTGGGGTAATTCCTTGCCTATTTCCTCCTTATCGAAAGGACGATCGAAGGCAGAAAGGAAGAACACTACAACCTCGGTGCCCATACCGATGAAGAGCATAAAGTTACCCCCTGGAAGGTGGGTGAGCTTGAAGAGCGCACCCAATATTACGATGGATGCACCCCAAGAGTATGCATAGTTGAGGAATGTCTGTCCGGGCACACTGTCCATCCAATGTTGCAAACGGACCACAATGTTTATCTTACTCATCTCAGTTTGGAGTTTGGAGGTTATAACCTCTGTTTGGAGTTTGGAGGTTATAAGGTTATAAAGTTACCTTTTCTTAGTTTGGAGGTTATTCTCAGTTTGGAGTTTTGAAGTTATCTCTAAACTTTTCAACTTACCAACTAACATCTACTTCTTTTTCTTACCCACACTAGTGGTGCTCACGGTGTTGGCCTTAGAGCGTACACAGCGGAATCCGATGAACGAGCGGGGCTGGTTTTGATATTCCCATGTGCGCCATGCCGATTGAATGAACGACATAGGGTCTTTCCACGAACCACCTCTTACACTCTTGCGCTTGAGCACATAGGGGTCTTCTTTCGCTGCGTTGTAAGAAAGCTCGGGATTGAGATCGGCCATAGCATCCACGCCAGCTTCGGTATAGACGGTACTAGTCCATTCAGCCACATTGCCCGCCATATCGAAAAGCCCATTAGAATTGGCTCCGTAAATACCTACACGCGAAGTGATAAGATTGCCGTCGTCGGTATAGTTACCACGATCGGGCTTGAAGTTAGCAAAGAAGCATCCTTCCTTGCTCTTGGCCTCTATGCCCTCCCAAGGATAGGGGTTTCCTTCCTTACCACGTGCTGCATATTCCCATTCCACTTCGGTCGGGAGGCGATAACGCTGAATGTAGCGAGCTTGCGGTCCCATACCTTTCAAAAGGAAGTTGGTGCGCCAAGCGCAGAAGGCTTGTGCCTGTTCCCAGGTAACTCCTACTACGGGATAATCGTTGTAGTTGGCCGATGAGAAGTAAAGCTTCATATACTGTTCATTGTTGGCATTGGTGAAATCGTTCACCCACACCGTGGTGTCGGGATAGACAGGTACAATGTACGTATTAAGGAAGTCGTAAAGGCTCGACAAAGGACGTTCGATCGTCTGGTTCACCACACGTCCGTTATCGTCAACGTAGGCCGTATCTTTTGAAATCATTACTACTTCGTCTGGATCTACGGAATGGTCCGTATTCAGCGAGCGTTCCTTTGGGTCGAGACGATACTTACGCAAGGCAGCCTTCTCATAGTCGAATACCTCGTAACGATAAAGCAATTGTTTGGTGTCGATCATGCGTGTACCATCAATAGGATGGGTATAATACACGCTGTTAATGGCACGCTCTTGATCTTCCGAAGGCTTGCGCCAAGGTATGGGCTTACTCCAGTTAAGGTGAGGCTTCACAGGGTCGCCATTGCGGTCAACTTCTATCTTATAAGTTTCATCACCGCCATATTGCGGGTCGGCGAGCCGTTCACGGATGATAGAATCGCGTACCCACTCCACGAACTGTCGATACATCGAGTTGGTCACTTCTGTTTGGTCCATCCAAAAACCATCCACAGAGATATCTTTCTGCGGAGATACAATCCCCCAGAGGGAATCGTTCTTCTGAAGTCCCACTTTCAGATAGCCTCGCTTCACCTCCACCATGCCATAAGGCGTAGGTTCGGTAAATGAGGAAGCTCTCGATCCGGTCACTTCGCCACCGCTCATCATGGCACGACTACTTCCCATGCACGAGACAAGGAAGCCGCTCACAGTTACAGCAGCGAGTATGTATAATAGATTGCGTTTCATCGGTTTTATTTGCTAATATGCGAATGGAACATTCTACCCATAAGCTAGCGCAGTAGAAATGCGCCATATATTGTATTATAGGATTTACCCATATACTCTCATTACAGCCATCTTACGCTCCTATGCAGATTCTTTCCTTTCTTTCCTAGATTAAGGTCGAGACGATAGCCAAGCGTCACTTCATGTTGCCCTGCACCAAGCCCCATTCCTGAGGTATTTGCCTCATAAGAATAGCCAAGGTCGATACCATGAAAACGGCCTCCCACAAATCCCATCACGGAATGACACGGACTATAGCCTAGGCCGGCATAAAGTTGCTTCTTCTCATGAGAATATTGCAATCGAGCTGTAATATCGGCACGGAAAGCCGAACCATCGTAGCGAAGAAGTGTAGAGGGTGTCAATGTAAACAACGTACTCTTTAGTCGAATATTGTATCCAGCCGTAAAATTATATACTGCTTTCACCTTATATTCGTTCGTTTCGCCTAGCATAATGGTAGGTGAAGTGACATGTTGCATACCTACGCCAGCATACCATCGGCGATGGGTGTACCACAAACCTACGGATGCATCAAACTTTGAACCGCTCAAGTCACTCGCTGGAAAGGCTGGATCATTTGCATCACCTAAATCGGCTTTTGAACCCTTCAGACTTTCATTGAGCATATCCAATTCGGCGCCTATGCTGAGCCGTCCTCCCCATAAGCGTTGGTGGTAAGCATACTGCACAGAAAAACGCATGTGTGAGAATAGACCAAACTGGTCGTTTTGAAACAACACACCCACACCATGCAGCGTCCGCCCTAGCTGGAAAGCCATATCGGCACCCGCATACATTGTACTTCCACCGTCAGTATAGCCCGAAGCATGACTCTGATAGGCCGCTGTCACGCTTAGTTGCGGATTTCGTCCTACTGCCGCTGGATTAAACTGCGGCTCCACCAACCAATAATGCGCAAAGACAGGCTCTTGTTGTCCGAAAGCATTCAAGCCCGTCAGCATAAAGCCGGCGAGCACACAGAGTATATGGACTAAAATCCTAACAGAGCGCATCTGTAAAGTATATATGGTTGTGCAAAATTAGTGCATGCCCTCAATACAACAAAACGAATGCAGAAAAATCTTTTCTTCTCTATCTCATTTTCACCTATCCGTCTAGACTGAAAAAGCAATTCACTTAATCCATCTTAGATTACTCAGTTTCCGAACCCAACATGACGTAAAGAAAGTCACCATTCCATATCCGAGTTCAATCGTCTGGAAGCACATAATAGGGCGAATTCCATCTTCCCTTCTTTACCAAAAGCCCTTGCTCTACCAGACGACCAAGCACATTGATAGCCATTGTGCGGCGCATCCCAGTTATTGACTGAAATGCTGCACGGTCTAACACCTCGTTAGAACGTTTCTCGAAGAAAGAGCGTACGCGCTTCACGATGTCTTCATCCGTAAGGTTCGAGAAGGTCTTTACCAAATCGTTTGCTCTGCGAAACGACACATTTTCAAACTTTTTCTTAAGCGAAGCCTTCGGATAAAACTTGATATTATCCACGTGTAAATGGTGGGCCAACTGCTTGTCCGACGTATCCACAATGCGCTGATCGCTCGCCAGCGATGGCGAGAACAGCCCTAGGTCGGGCACCTCAACTTGACCTCCATTAGCTAGTTCTTGTCCGATGATTTGTGCCACCGCGTTCAATACAGCGAGAACATCGCCTTTCGTAACCGTACAACGTTCTTGAATCATCTGGCACAGCTGGCTCGCACTAATCTTGGAAGGATGAGCCAATACAGGATAATAGCCACGCAGTTCATCTCCCTCCGACCGAGGAATCTCTTGTAGTTTAAAGGTAATTGTAGACATATATATATTTATATTCTGTTTTATTTACTATCAAAAATACACTCCCCATACCATACAAATCCCATCATCAGAATTTATAGAACCACCCCTTAATTGTTTCAGCACAACGACACATCCGTCTTCAAAACAGGCATTCACTCGTTCCTTCGTTGTCCATATAGCGCTTTACCGCTGCCGTGCGGCAGAGCTACCACAGGCCTGTGGTAGAGCTACCGCTGCCGTCCGGTAAAGCTACCACAGGCCTGTGGTAGAGCTCTCGATGCTCATCTAGCGACGGCAAAGTTATGAAATAGAAACGAATAGACCTACGTTTAAGCTAAGCTTTCACACTCTTGATTTCCACTTTTTAGCTATCATGGAAAGATCCGCGTATATGAGGTTTACTTTGTGTCCTACAAATTGTCTATTTCGAAGCTGTGGTTACATTTTGGTTGAGCCATAGTGAACCACAAAGTTCCGAGATATAAGCACCTTACGTATCATGCGGTAAGGGCACATATCTCGGAACTTCTAATATTCAACTTTCAGTTTTAGAAAGTGAGCTTAACTAGTAAAGTGTTTCGTTAGAGAATCATCTATAAATTGAATCTGAAAGCTAATTTACTTAAACACCACGCCATAGGGGTGAACACCCGTGGTGATTGCTTTCTTAAATACACCATCGGCTGAATAGATATAAATTTTACCCTCAGTGGTGTAAGCATTATTATCAGTAGAAGCGTCGGAGCAGATATAGAGATCGCCCGTAGAAGGATTTACATCCATGATGCCCGTAGGGTTGATGGGTAGGTTATTGACATCGAGGAAGCCTTCTGCAATTCTTTCACGAGTGAGAGAATTGTACTTGTAGCTATTGATGGTGTTTGTCCAACTTTTATAATCACTCGAGTATACGGTCTGTACATTGAGCACGTAGAGCACTGAGCTATTTCCTAATGCGCGCGATGTTCTGTTTTGATTGTTGATAGCAATTATAGAACCTGCGCCAATTTCATGAATTGTGCCATCGGCAGAGATTTCCCACACTTTAGAAGGAACATTTCCATAGTTGCCACGACATACTACAAACACGTTGCCACTATTATCAATGGCCAACTGTCCGGGGTTCATGCCCACAGTATACTGATTTGCTACTTCAAACGAAGCACCATCTATTTGGGCTACCTTAAAGCCATTTTGGTAATTGGGAAAGTTGTAGCCATCACTAACAGACACGTATATTTTGCCTTCATAAGCTGCAATATCGGCAGGGTTAGGACCTACTGTTATAGGAGCAGATTGCTGATAAGCGGTGGTATCCATGCGAGTCACAGTACCATCGTTGTAGGCAATATATACGTAGCCATTGTCACTGCATACGGCTTGGGGACCTTCCGTGTAATCGCCTGCATTCGCATTGGGTTTGCTCACTTCAGCAAGCACATGCATGGTCTGAGCATCGACAACCCACACCTTCTTCTCTGTGAACATCGGAATGTAGAGCTTTGAGCCATAGAGCACGGGGCGCTGTGGCGAATCGCCAAGGCTTTTTTGGTTAGCTGTATAGAATAGGTTTGATGTGCGGCTAGCCTCATCGGTAGAACTGAAAAATTCCATCGTTCCGTCAAGTTGATTTTGATTGCCTTGACAAAGCACATAGAAACCTCTTTGCCCACGAAGTGCAGGAGCAGGAGTGGGAGTAGGTTCATCATCGGAGCAGGCAGTAAATCCTGCGCAAACGAGCAGCGAGAGAGCGGCCAGTTTCAGAGATTTAAAAATGTTCATAACTTCTGTAGTATTTAATGAAATGAATAATATGCTTAACTTCAGGCTATAGGATGGGCCTATTCATTCTGAAAGATAAATTACCTTACTTGCCCACTCTGACTAAAACCTATACTTCACACTTATCTTGTAAGCTCTTCCAGGCATGGGATATCGGCGTATCACTTCATAGCGTTCGTCGAAAGCATTTTGAATATCGGCTCGGAGCGTAAGTATTCGTTGCTGTCGGAAGCGAAACGTATGGTATACGGCAAATCCCCATTCACTATAGGCTGGCAGATTGGTGGTTGGCAGATGGTTATTTGTGTTCCATCGTTCGGATGCGAAGCTGACATGAGCCACAAACGATAGCCACGGATTCTCCCACCCTGCTGAGGCACTTCCGCTATGCACAGGAGTATAAGCTAATTGCTTGTGCCAACTATTATTGCTGGGCGAGGTATGATCAGTGCAGTGGGTAAGCGAATAGTTAAGAGCCAAGAGAATGTTTTGTGCCTCAGCTAGGCGAAGGGTAGATTGCATGGTAAGGTCTATCCCCACGGTGCGAACATCGCCCAAGTTGGTCATTTTCCAAAGGAATAGGTTTACGGGAATGCTCACAATGCGATCGCTCACGCGATTATAATAAGCATCGGCTGTCAGTGTCAACACCGTCCACCATTTGGCGGGAGCTGCTTGCAACGTAACTCCCATAGAGAGTTGACGCGTCAGTTCGGGCTTGAGGTATGTAGAGCCTTGATGATAATAGTAGCTCTCCGTGAAGGTGGGCATACGAAACGATTCCTTATAGCCGCCGCGCACGTAGAGACTGAATGGACTGCGCAGTGCTAACACTGAGGCTGTCAGCGAGGAGAGCAGCCGCTTCGCATCACGAGCAGAAGCAGCTTTACCAGCAGTTTGATTCCAATACTGATGCATTGCAGCACGTGCTATAAGTTGTAAGCGTGAGGTCTTTAGTTGAAGGGAAAGGCTTTGCAACCACGAATCACGACTCACATGATTGTCGGTACTGAGATTGCTATTGAGCGAAGCATGGGCATAGTCGGTGGCATAGGCTGCCGTAAGCCACGACAAAAAGGCATACGAAGCACCTGCCGTGAGATAAGCTTCACGCTGCCAATAGTTTTGATTAAGGCGTCCATTAGGATAGCCTTTGCCCGTATCGGCATACTGACTCGTTTGCCAATTATACTTTCCTGCGGCAAACATTTTCCATCTGTTCCATTGCTGTTGCCATCGGCTTTGTACGAAAGCAGTCTGTTCAAGCAAGCACTCATTACTTCCGTTGACATAATAGTGTACCATGCCAGGCAGGTGGCGATAATTATGATGGAAATAAGCTTTCGAACGGATAGTTCCTCCTTGACGCCCCACAAGTTGTATCCAGTCTATTTCCGTTGTGACACTTTGCATACGGCTATTGTTGCGCCTCCAGTGGGTTGTGGCAACGCCATTATCTACGGTGAACGGATAGTCATTATGCGCAAAGAAGTAGTGCGTCTGCATACCCACATAACTCCGCTCCGTAATTTTTTTGTTCAGTCCCACATAGGGTGACCATTGGCCAAACGCGCCTTGCACGCCTTCTGCGACACCATGCCATCGGCGGTCGGAAGGCATTGTTGCCACCGTGGTGAGACTCACCAAGGCAGAGGCAAGCTGACGCACAGGACAGAGGAGTTCTGCTTGATCGAGCACTTGGAGTTCTATACTGCCTAGTCCCTCCATAGAGAATTGTCCTAGGTCGATTTCTCCTTGTCGGCTATCGCTGACACAAAGTCCATCGTAACTTACAGCGGTGTGACTAGCGCCAAGTCCGCGAACACTCACAGTCTTGAGACCTCCAGCTCCACCATAGTCGCGCAGATTGACACCTGAGAAACGTTTCAGAGCATCGCCCATATCGGTAATGCCACGTAGAGTGAATGCAGTAGAATCAAGTCGCTGCACGGATACGGGTGTGCTGACACCTACCACTCGCCGTGCAGCGGTGACTTCTGCCGTACCCAACGAATCGGGTACACTAGGGTGAGCGGCCACACTGAAGAGCATAGCAACGAGCAGATGCATAAAATGGAAATTTAGAATTTTTGAAGGGGGCATAGGTTGCATAGTAGCTTTCGCTTTATAGGATCGCGGCTACTCTTCCTTTACTCTCAACATATTTATCCCTTCCTCCTCGGGAATGAGACAAATGGCAAACACAGAGTTTTCATCGGTATAATCTATAAGTATAGACAGATTCTTTCTACGCAAGAGATTGCGTCCTCACTTATAATTATCAACTAACGCATGTGCTTGGCAGCGGCAGGTATTCTGGCTCATCCCCTTTGCCGCTCGCCTTCCCGCTTCAGAATCGCAAGTAGAATCGTTCCGAAACAGTGGCCAATCGTGAGCGGCAACGTTGTGAGTAGGACATACAGCAGCGGGACTGCACGAGAATTTCACTCGTTTCCCTAATCCGTTGCGAGTGCAAAGTTAACTTTTCTTACGGAGTTATTCACTAAATACCATAGAAAAAGCCGCAAACTACGTGAATAGTTTGCGGCTTTACAATTCAGTCGGGGTGACTGGATTCGAACCAGCGACCACACGCCCCCCAGACGCGTACTCTAACCGGGCTGAGCTACACCCCGAATTGCGAGTGCAAAAGTACGCTTTTCCTTTGATATGAGCAAATAAAGTGGGCGCTTTTTTTGTTTTTTCGCATTAGCAATGCTTTGAACTATGATTTACTGAAGTTTCGAATCTTACATGAATAAGACAGAGATTTCACCCCATGCTTAATTCTGATTCACACTTCATTTTATCAGAGATGAAGCAATCCCTACTCCTCGCCAGCAAAGAGAGGATCCCAGGCGGGAAGTTTCGTGGGCGATTGCTTGAGTAGTTCGAGCGTCTGAGCGGGCACATATTTCTTGTCCACCACGAGGCGGAACATATACTCATCAAACCATTGGTCGGTCATAATCAAATGCCCTTTATAGCCCGATGAGGCACCCCATGAGTTTTCCACCATCCATTTACTAGGCTTTCCTTCCTTGTCGAGATCCACAGCCATAAGCGTCATGGCATGGCTAGAGGCCGAGGCAAAGGTTTGTATGCGTTCAGCCTTTGTCATGGGAAACTGCGTATTGAATAGAGACTCGTAGTCGTAATTGCGGAGCGAGAGCACTCCCGTATTTGAATCGAGATATTTACCCACGTCGCATGAGAAGTACATCATTGTAGAATCCTTGATAGAGGCGATAGCTAAGGGCTTGATTTCCTCCATGGGAAGGTTGAGATAGGTCCACTGCAAACCATCGTAAGAGTGACGGTCCATATCAATTGTATAAGTCTTATGATAAGGACGAGAGGGATCGTTCATCACCATGACATAAGTCTGCTTCAAATCCTTGCCCACATATTCCTTGTAAAACTCTTGCGGAGTGAAAGTCTTCGTCTCGCCCAAAGCCTTGCCGCTAGCATCACGCAGAGTATAAGTGAAATGCTGCACGGGCTCGCCCAAACAGATGGTCAGAATGTGATAGATGGTGCCGAGCATCTGGAGTTTCTGCTTTTCGAGCTCCGTCGACTTCTTGCCAGCTGCCGAGAGCTTGCGCAGCGTTAGACCATATTCGCGAAGCTTCAAACTCAATATATTGGCCATGCGCGAAGTATTGTTGGCATTATACGATTCGGGCATTACGTCAGCGGGCACAAGGCCATATTTGCTCACCACATCAATCACGCCACAAAATGTTCCGCCATCCGACAATGGATTTTTGAAGAGCCAATCATTGAGTTGATCGCTCATAGGCTTCTTGGCATTGTCTATTACGGCTTGGAGAAAAAGATTGGACTTCTCTAGTTGATCGTAGAAGAAACTATAGCTTTGTGAAAACTGGAAATCGCCCAATCCATACTGACGAATCATCTGTGAACGCATCACGTTAAGACCAGTAAAGAGCCAGCACCGACCCGAACTTTTCTGGTCAGTGATACCCTTTGAGGGCACTTCATTGCTGAAGTGACGATCGGTGGCATCGGGATTATTAGCTTGTGTAGCTAGTTGGTTGATGCTTGTGCCAGCTAGGGCATTGCGCAGCGCACGGTCGGCATTGGTCGTAGGATGACTCTTGCGCATCTGCTGCAGCATTTCTGCAGTGATACCACCGCGACCCACGGAGACTGTGGGCTGTGCACTCACACTCAGCGCAGAGACGCAGAGAAGAAGGGAAAGGAGAGGTTTGATCATATATGAATAATGTTGTTTGTGTTTCTAATTGAAGAATGTTCGTTCGCCAACGAGCGTTCTACTCAAAGGAGAGCATACACGGAATTAGGGTTTCTGATTATACGGCTGAAGCAGAACTACATAGCGGTCGAAAGCGCGATTGGTCAAAACGAAGAATACGAACGCCGTGACTAGTCCACCAAACACATCGACTAGATAGTGGGCCTGAATATAGACTGTGGCGCAGCATAGGAAGAAGTAGAATGGTAATGCACCATAAAAAAGTATACGCCGATTGCGCCAAAGCAAGAGCATGAGCACCGTGCTCATACCCACATGACTCGATGGAAAGGCTGCCGTGGGACGTTCACCCGACTGCTGAGTGGATTCCACCAAGTTGCGAAAGAATCCATCGGGACCAGGCGAGATGGCTAATTCTGTGTGATAACGGAAATAGTCGTTCATATGAGGGAAATGTCCGCTTTGGATGACTTCTTGCCCTACGGCATGGAAATAATATTGCGGACCAGCTACGGGCAAGAATAGATAAATGAGATAATAAAGAAAAAAGCTTGCTAATACCACAAAGGCCGTGCGTGAGAACAGCTCTTTCCGCCCAAAAAGTGGAGCCAATACGGTGAGTAATATGAGTGGGTAGTAGGCAAAGTAGCCCATGTGGAAAAGTTCGCTCCAAAGCTTTTGAGGAAACCATTGTGAAAACGTAATGGAGGGCTGACATCCGAAAAGAGCGGCATCGGCTGCAGCAAACACGTGGTCGAGGTTGGGGAATAGCTGACAAAACTCGTACGTATCAGGATACCAATAACCTAGGAGCGAGAGCGGAAATATGTAGCGAAGAAACAGTATATACTTGTTAGGCCGCACTTGGAAGAAAATCCACAACATGGCCATGCCCACCACTACGAAACCACGTCCCTCAAGCAACTGCAAGGGTGAACTCATTCGCGACCAAAAGAAGAGGATGAGTACGGAGGTGAAGAACGTATAAAGCAGGGTGCATACTTCTACGCCTAAGAGTATATGGTGGGTGCGTGGAAAAGTAGTCATATATAAATTAATAGGGCTATTTGCGGTAAAAACCAATAATAAAAGTGTAGTAAAGAGAGGGCAAATGTGTGTTCAATGGCTATTCGGAAGATATTACGCTTGAGAGCCAAAGGTTGCTTTTACACCTCGACTAAGTGGCCATTCGGGATGGTAGCCCAACTGCTCTTGAGCAGGGCGAATATCGCAACGCCAATTACGCTGGCGCATAATGCGGTATTTGTCAGAATTGAGTGTAGAGAGTGTACCTGTAAGGCGAGCCAAGCGTTCGGCTCCCCAACTCACCACACGCAACACCCATAGGGGGGCTTTGATATGGAGCACGTGGCGCACGCCTAACTCCTCTTGAATGAGATCGCTAAAGGCACGACTAGAATATTCCTGGCCATCGGTAAGGAAATATACACTACCCCGCTTACCACGACTGAGAGCTAAGAAGGCAGCTTGCACGAGATCGGCCACGTAGATAAAAGTAATTACTTGCCGACGATAACCCACAGCAAAGTCAACGTGCCGACGAATGCTGTCGGCCATGAGCGCATAGTCGCGTTCGCGCGGACCATATACGCCTGTGGGACGAAGCACCACATAATTTAATCCTTCTATCTCGCTAAGATAGCTCTCTGCTAAGAGTTTGGAAGCGCCATAGGCCGTATTGGGACGGGGATGATCTTGGAGCGATATGGGATGATAGTCTGTCTCGGCCACAGGTCCCATCACGCTGAGCGAACTAATAAACACGAAACGTCCGTCAGCGGCCAAGGCTCCCGTGAGCACAAGGGCTTCGGCCAAAAACTTCGTTCCCTCGGCATTGACGCTGAAAAATTGTTGGGGATGGCGACACTTGGTGGCTCCCGCAGCATGAATTACATGGGCAAAGGATCCGTTTTCCTTCCGATGAGCTTCGAGTTGAGTTGTCAAAACGGAAAGATTCGAGAAATCTAGTGTAAGAAAATGGATGCGTGGGTCTTGCAAGTAGCGACGGCTACTGCTCTTGCGCACAGCAGCCCATACTTCCATACCCTCTTGCAGCGCATGCTCCACGAGGAAACTGCCTATAAAGCCTGAAGCTCCAGTGATGAGTATCTTTTCCAAATGATAATGTCGTTTTTTTAGAAAACCTGTGTTTTATCTCCAACTCCCCAAAATGGGGTGCACAAGATTATCTTCTCTTTGTAGCAGACTCCTTATTGCATACGTCCAAGATAGTCATAGGCCGTCTGCAAAAAAGCCTTGACAGCTTGCACACGCTGCGGAGAATGATGTGGATGCTCTACGATGGGTTCCGCGGGCTTCGCCAAGATATTAAGAGCAGAAAAGCCCGTTGCATCTTTCCACGAAATGCCTTCGGGCCAAGCATGTACGGCCGAAGGATGCGTGTAGGTGGTACTTAGTACGTCGCGACTAAGAGGAAAATCGCGGTGAGTTATGCCGAGCTGACCAAGGAGTGTGGCTGCTAGGTCAGTCTGATTGCAAAGTGTATGGATTTCACGATGTCTGCTTATGGCTCCTCCCGTCCATATAATGGGGATATGATTGCGTCTTTCGTCGGTCTCTTGTATACCCTCTGGATAGGATATGCCGTGGTCGGGCAAAAAGACGATGAGTGTATGTTCCCAAGCCTTCGTTTGTCGCAAGCGGCTGATAAACCTTCCGATGCAATCATCGAGATAAGCCATAGAATTGGCCACAGGGTCGTGCTTGAGCCGATTGTAGGGAACTCCCCAAGGCTCATGACTCGCTAGGGTGAGGAAGCCCATGTGCCAAGGTTGGTGTTCGGGCATTCGGATGATGCGCTGATAAAGGGTGTCGAAAGTTATGCGGTCGGTCACTCCCCAATTATGGGTGTGGCGCACGCTAGCAGGAAAGGCTTCTTCGCCGTTGATGTGCTCATAGCCCGTGCTTTGCAAGTAGCCGTGTGTGTTGGTAAAATTGATGTCGCCACCATAGAGAAAACTCGTTGTGTAGCCCGCACGTTTCAACGATGAGGCTATGCTCGGAAGCCTATCACAGAGAGCGGGTAGCTTCATTACGCTCAAATCGGGGAAAGCCGGACAGCCACTCAGCGTACATACCATGCCTCGATCGGTACGGAAAGAATTAGCGTATACTTCTGTAAACACCACGCCCTCAGAGGCTAAACGATTGAGATGGGGCGTGACAGTGGGGTCGGCCAGTGAATCTACGGCATGAACGAATGTTCCACCACAGCCTTCCATCAACACGATAAGTACATTAGGACGATTATCTCGAAGCAGCCTTAGCGAATCGGGCACATGGCTCTCACGGCTATAGTGGAGCGAAGATAATATGCGCTGACGTTCGGCTTCGGAGAAAAAGCGACCCTCTTTCTTAAAGTTGCGTGTTTTGGCCGACGACGATACGAGACTAAAGAGCGGATTGACAGCCGTATGATTAAGAAAAGGCGTATTGCTAAAATAGACCATTCCCACATTGGCCGTGCTCTTCCCCACTCCACCTCGAATGGCTAAAAAGAGAATACCACCACATACGAGCCATACGAGACTGAAGCCCAAACGGGGAAGCCAATGATTCTCTTTTCGCGAGCTACGAACTGCAGCTTCAGAACGTGGGAGTGCCACCGCCGTGGCAAAATAATAGAAAGCTACGGCCACTAGAATGACGGATAATGTGGCATAGAGGGCAAATGATGTAGAGACGCTTGAGAGTGCGCCCTGCGGCTGACCGAGATAGGTCCACACCGTGGCATCAAGTTTCATTCCCCAAAAGCTATACAGACAAGCATCGCCCACAAAGACGAGAGCTACCACTATGCCAATCACTCCAGCCCATACCCTGAATAGCAACGACCACTTTCCCCATCCTCGCCATAATGCTACGACAGATAGCAACCATACAGGGGCACATACATAGCCCGCCGTAGCGAGGTCAAGCGGCAATCCGTGCCACATGGCCGAGAGTACATCCATGACACTAGCATTGCCTCTCACCGCTGCTGGTTGAGCCACAACAAAAAGCGGCTTGGCCACAACGAATAGTACCACGCAAAGAGCGTAGAGCATAATGAGGCGTAAGGCTTGAAAGAAAAGGAGGTGAGTAAATCGTTTCATTTGGTAAGACGCGAATATGCAAATGACCTAGAATGTATCACTTCTAGTTGTTATACTTTTAAAGCTGCTGCATATCATTCAGCCTCTTATAGTATCCACCGAGCTTTAGAAGTTCTTCGTGAGTGCCTCGCTCTACTATACGGCCTTCATAAAGCACACAAATTTCATCAGCATTCTTAATGGTAGAAAGGCGGTGAGCAATAGCAATGGTGGTGCGCGTCTTCATCAAACGCTCTAGTGCTTCCTGCACGAGGCGTTCACTCTCCGTATCGAGTGCAGAAGTAGCTTCGTCGAGAATCAATATGTCGGGATTCTTGAGCACAGCACGTGCTATTGATACACGCTGACGCTGACCACCTGAAAGACGGCAACCGCGGTCGCCCACTTTCGTATCGTAGCCTTCTTCACTTTCCATGATGAAGTCGTGTGCGTTGGCCACTTTGGCTGCTTCGACAACTTGCTCCATTGTGGCGTTTTCCACTCCAAAGGTAATGTTATTATAAAAGGAGTCGTTGAAAAGAATGGCTTCTTGATTGACATTGCCTATGAGCTGACGCAAGTCGGAGAGCGAGAGTGTCTTGACATTCTTGCCATCAATAAGAATTTCGCCCCCTGTCACATCATGATAGCGCGGAAGTAGATCTACAAGGGTAGATTTGCCTGAACCGCTCTGCCCCACCAATGCAATAGTCTGGCCACGACGCACAGTAAGATTGACACCACGAAGCACAGGCGTAGTGCCATTGTAAGAGAAGTTCACATTGCGAAACTCTATGCTATCTGTCAATCCGCTGATATGGATGGGATGGGGTGATTCCTTAATTGTATTCTCTGCATTGAGTATTTTATTGACTCGCTCAATAGAGGCCATACCCTTTGGAATGGCATACGAAGCTTTTGAGAAATCCTTGAGAGGCTGGATGATACTATAGAGTATGACCATATAGAAAATGAACGTGGGCGCATCAATGGGCGAATGATCGGAAAAGATAAGCGTGCCGCCATACCATAAAACCATCACTATGAGCACTGTACCAAGAAACTCACTCACGGGATGTGCCGATGCTTGACGAATGGCCACACGATTGGAAGCATCGCGGAAGTCGTTGGTGGATTCGTCGAAGCGCTTTACCATCTTCTTCTCCGCAGTGAAAGCCTTAATAATGCGCATACCACCTAACGTTTCGTCGAGTTGAGCCATCGTGTCGCTCCATTTATTTTGTGCATCAAGACTCTGACGCTTCAATTTTCTACCGATACGCCCCATAGCCCATCCCATCAAGGGAAGCACTATAATGGTAAATAGCGTGAGCTGCCATGATGTGTAGATAAGCACACTAAAGTAGCAGAGAAGCAGAATGGGATTCTTGATAAGCATTTCAAGCGAACCTGTGATAGAATTTTCTATCTCGCCCACATCACCACTCATACGTGCTATTATATCGCCCTTACGCTCGTCACTAAAAAAAGAGAGCGGCAGGGAGATTATCTTATGATAAATGTGCATACGAATGTCGCGCACAATACCTGTGCGAAGCGGCACCATGATTCCAACAGAAGCAAAATAGCATCCCGTTTTAAGAAGTGTGGTAATCACCAAAAACAGTCCGATGAACAGTAAAGCTGTGGCTGCACCATATTTATCCATAAGCTGCGTAGTGTACCAGTACATATTGTTCACGGCAATATCTTTCATGCTCACCCCTACCGTGTTCCAATCCATGAACACATAGCGCGTCTTGTCTATGCCAAAGAGCATTTGCAGCATAGGAATAATGCTTATAAAGGAAAACACATTGAGCAGAGCTGATAGAAGATTAAAAAGGAGTGAGCCTATCATGTAGCCCTTATATGGTGACACAAAATGCCGCATCATGCGGAAAAATTCTTTCATACGTATGAAAAATGCGTTGAATGATAATGATTATTTAGCGTATATCGCGGCAAAATTACGAATAATTCTCCACGTAGAGGCGTATAGGGGTTCGGAGTTTAAGGTGAGAATCTTGTGAACTACCGCTAAACTAAAGATTTAGCGGCTTCGGAGATACCAATACCTCCTCTCTTTTCCTGCTTCTTACTGCCACGGCTTCTTACTGCCACGGCTTTTTAGGACACGGGGTCGTTCATCCACCGTTGGGCAGTCCACAGGCTTGACTTTCCCACGCTCCGTGGGTAGGGCCTTCAAGCCAAATTCCTTGATATTGCAGGCAGCATTGAAATCCCGATCTTTCATTTTCAAACGATTACATTAGAATTAACAGAGTATTGGTAAAGAAGAAAGCAAGTAATATTCTGAACCTTTCTACCTCATTTTTACAGGCACACCATGTGTATTCTTCACTTCTTTCATAACGAATACACTATGGAAATAGCCTACGCTATCGATGTTACCAAGCTTGGTACGCATAAACTCCTGGTATGACTCCATATCGCGAGTTTGTATTTTTAGCGTGAAGTCATATTCACCACTCGTATTATAGCATTCCGTGATTTCTTCGATATCTTGTATTGCTTCCATAAAATCATCCATCAGCATTTGCGAATGGCGCTTAAGACGCATATTACACAATACCGTCATACCATTGTCCGTCTTCTTAGCATCGAGTATGGCATGATAGCCTTTGATAAAGCCCTCACGCTCCAATCGCTTTTGGCGGTCGAAGGTGGGCGAGGTTGAGAGATTAACCCTCATTGCAAGTTCTTTTACTGTAAGCGTACTATTCTCTTGAAGGATGTGCAATATCTTGCGATCTATACTATCAAGTTCCGAGAATTTCATTTATTGCAGAATAATATTCTGTTATTATAAAGTTTTCAAGCACAAAAGTAGCATATTTTCCTTAACTCACCAAATATTCTTTGTCGAAGCACGCAACTATCATACCTTTGCAAACGAAATAATGATAACAACAAAACAAACAACAATCATGACAAAGACTATTAATGGTATTCAGGTTCCACAGCGAGCTGATTTCGTAGGCAGTTTTCTTCGTCCTGCTAATCTCAACGATAGCAATCGCGACGAATACGTAGCACAACTGGTAGAGAAGCAGAAGAAATTAGGCTATACCCTCATCACAGATGGAGAATTTAATCGCACATTCTGGCACCTTGATTTCTTTTGGGGCTTTGGTGGTGTTACCCATGAGCCTGGTGGCGATATAGCCTTCAATGGCGAAACTGCACGTCTTGACAAAGTTTATCTCACTGGCAAACTTACTGCACAGCCTCATCCATTCATCGAGGCTTACAAGAAGCTAAAGAAATATGAAGACGATAAGCATATCGCAAAACTCACCATTCCTGCACCAGCACAGCTATTCCAACAGCTCAACCTACCCAAGAACTTCCTTGGCACAAGAGCCATATATACTAATATCAATGACCTTATAAACGATATTGCTGCTGTATACCAGGATTTCATTCGTCAGTTCTATGCCGTAGGAGGTAGATATCTCCAGCTTGATGATTGCTCGTGGGGAGCAATTTTAGGTAGTTCAAATTCTGTTTCTTTACAGCGATATAAGGAATTGGGTAGCAACCTCGATGATGTAAAAGAACAGCTACTAACTGTCAACAACCGCGCTATAGAAGGTCGTCCTGCAGATTTGGTAGTGGCAACACACATTTGTCGTGGTAACTATCATTCCACATGGTTTAATAGTGGCGCCTACGACTCTGTAGCCGATTGGGCTTTTGCTCGTGAGAATGTAGATGTGCTATATCTTGAATACGACGATGAGCGCTCTGGCGGCTTTGAGCCATTAGCAAAGGTTAGTCCTGACAAGCATGTGGTACTCGGACTGATAACCACCAAGCGCCCTGAACTTGAAGACGAGGACGAAATTATAGCTCGCATCCACGAGGCTGCCAAATACATACCATTGGAGCGTCTTTCGCTCTCGCCACAATGTGGTTTCGCCTCTTGTGCAATTGGTAATAAGCTTACTGTTGAGCAGCAATGGGCAAAACTACAACTTGTAAAGCGTATCTCGGAGAAAGTATGGGGATAAGGAGGTAATATTGTAAAAACAGCAGATTGATTACTATAGAAATGCAAGTGTCAAACAGATGACACTTGCTTCACCTTTATCCAATAGTCTTCCTGCATCTATTTAGCATCGATATTGATTTCTCTTTTGCCAAGCCAGCCCGCTTTTACCCAAACCTTGTGGCTACTTTTCCTTTTGATTCGGAAGGAACCTCGTCGCCTTCAGACAGCTTTTTCAGTTCGCCAGAGGCGGATGTGCAGCTAAGGTTGTTAAGGGTTGCATATTCTTGCAGGATAATAACTCCATGCTTGTCAATCCAGTTGGTGGCACGCTTAGTAATGTTTTAAAAAATAACTTCCGCAATTTTTTCTGTTGCTATTTGTGTTTAGCTCATCATCAGATGCTCTTGAACGCAGATTTTCTGCGGAAGTTATTTTTTGAACCACATTTTGGACAGATGGATACTTTGTGTCATTAGTCGGAAATGTCTGTCAGGAAACCATCAAGAAGTACATCGAAAATCAAGGATAGCTATGCAACCCCGCATTTGAAAACCCCTAAACTGAAGATTTAGGGGTTTTCAAATGCGAGTCCCTATAAAACAATAGAGAGGAGACTTACTTTTCAAAATGCTGATAATCTTTCCGCTTCTTCCAACTACCGCCCCAAGAGAATCCATGTTGGCGAAAGAGGCGATAGAGCAAGTCGCCTTGTACAATACGATAAGGCGACTTTCGCGAACGATTAGCCCATCTACGCCCTGCTCGAGGTTGCACCACGGTGCCTCCCCGAGCCACTAGCGGATTGTATAGCGGATTCACATCAATAGCACGCCCCCAACTATGATTAGAAAGACGCGAAGTGCCAGCAATATGGCGATAGTTGAACGCCGAAGTATTATTGGCTGTCATCGACCGCTCATCATCGGCTCCATAGCGATCAATAAGGCGCATGCTTTCTATAGGATAGCGAGCTTTATAGAGTTCGCGAAAGATGCTCACGAGGTCAGCCGCTATACTGCGATGACACACTAGTTCGCCACGCTTTACCCTGCCCTGTGCATCATAATGAAGCACTTCTACATAACGCAAATCGCTGCGTTTTACCATACATCCTTGTGGATAAGAGCGACCTTGCATAAGCGTGAATATACTGTCGGGCACGGGGCGCAACCGAAAAGCCTCAACCTCGGATTGCAAACGAGCAAAAGCGGAAGATGCAAAAATGATAAAGCAAAAGAATAGGAAGCAAAGGCGAAAAACTGAAATGCGTGAATGCATATAGCGTGAGTTGATTATAATGACCATCATGGCAACGCAAGCAGAATATACATAAAAGAACTGCCGCATCCCAATACGCAAGGCAAGGATAACGGCAGTCCGTGTGAGTTAAGTTGACGATGTGCTGACGAGATATTATTCACCCGGAGCGATTGCGCCAGAGGGGCAAACATCTGCGCAAGTACCGCAGTCAACACACACGTTGGGGTCGATAGAATACTTTTCGCCTTCAGAGATTGCGCCAGAGGGGCACTCGTCGATGCAGGTACCGCAAGCAATGCAGTCGTCACCAATTACGTAAGCCATAATAGTAGAATTAAAAAATTGTTGTTTAAAGAGTTGAGTTTTGTCCTGCACTCCTTGCCATGCACGAGCTAAGCTCGGAAAGCATAGAATGCGCGACAAAGTTACATATTTCTTCGATACAAGAAAGCAAAGGAGCAAACTTTTATTACTTTTGCAGATGCAACAAGCCGCAGTACAATAAAATAGGAGCTAGATAGTTATTATATATTATCGCACTAACGGAATTAGTATATTGATTTTAGCACATTGAAAAAAATACTTCTCATATTATCCCTCTTTCTAGGCATAGCCCTCGTGACTGCTGCCCAGCAACGTCGTGTGCAAAATAAGCCTTTCATTGATGAACGGCGTTTTCACTACGGATTCTTCGTAGGTGCACACGACCAATCCATGCGCCTTGACGGCAATGGCTATGTGCCCCCCCTCACCGACCTTTCCTCGGCCGAAAGCGGACAACAGCAATGGGTGGCACAGACCGATCAGACTAACTTTGGATTCTCTGTTGGTGTGCTAGGCGAGTGGCGAATCAACAGTAACCTCGCTTTACGTATACTTCCCTCTCTCCATTTTGGCTCACGCCACGTCACATTCCGAGAACTTGGAACAGATAGAACGGAGATGCAAGATATGAAGTCGTGTTTCATCGGCATCCCCATCGACCTCAAAATATCTGCTCCTCGATTCAATAATTATCGACCTTACGTGGTCACAGGTATTGCTCCCATGTACGACCTCATCACGTCTAAACAGAGCCAACTCCGCTGCAAGCCCTTCGTACTCATGCTAGAAGCTGGAATGGGTTGCGATATGTACTTGCCTTTCTTTAAGTTTATTCCCGAACTCAAATTCTGCTTTGGCCTCAACAACGTGCTACAAAAGAATCGTCGCGACATTACCGACCCCTCCCAACTTGTCTTCACCCAAAGCATCGATCGTGCTACCATCGGTATGGTAGTGCTCACATTTTATATAGAGTAATGCAGAATATATAATCAAAGGTCTGCTACTTCTTATTTATTAGAATATAAAAGCGGTATAGGAGTTTTTCTGTAAAATTCCTATACCGCTTTTATTCAACGCTTTAAGCTATTTGTGTAGCTTATTTGAGCGATTAGTATTCATCCTCGTTGAAGAGGAATGGCGTGGTTGATAATCAAGACGTTGTGTCATTGTGCCACAGTTATTGATCACTTTATTTCGTGGTGAAAGACCGTAAAAAGCGAACCTGCGATTCTATTATGACAAAGAAAATAATGCCATACACTACACTGTCAACAATGAATTCAAAAGGAAGTCATAAATACTGACTATCTGTATGCCATTCTCGTCACTCCAAGTTTTCGTGTGTTCACCCACAACTATTATCTTTCTGAAAGAATCATCTACAAGTTTCAGAGAACGTTTCTCTTTCTCCATCTTTTCCGTATCTGGCATTTTGTAGGCAGACTGTATATAGATACGCTCACTGCCATTGTTACAGACAAAATCTACTTCAAGTGTCACACGTTGTTATTGCCCTGCTTCATTCCTTATGCGATGAAAGATATTGCCAACATCGACAATCCATCCACGCATACGCATCTCATTGTAGATGACGTTTTCCATAACATAGATGAATTCCTTGTGCTCGCCATGCGTTCCCTTGTGTTCAAGCAACAGAAATTCGGCAAACTGGTTGAGATACGACACACCGTTCTTCCATGTGCTGACTCCAATCTTTCCCTTGTTGTAGCGACTTTCTATCAGCTCCTTGGCAAATGCGATAAAGTCCTTTCCTCCATCAGAACGCAACACCGCGTCATTGTCATCAAGGAATGAGCGGATGATGTCGCAGATGATGTACTGGTGAATGTAACAATACTTGTGTATCTTCAAGTCTATGTCTTCAATGCGCTTGTGCAGGGCATTGTTGTAGTACTTGTAGTCCATGTTGGCAGTGGCGCGTATCTCGCCCACGCCATTATAACCTTTCTCGTTCCATTCTTTCACCGATACGCTAATGCCAGTAGACTTACGGGCATTGTCTGCTTGCCAGTTATACTCAATGTAAAGCGGATACTTCTTGTCAGGCTGCACCATTCTCGGAGTGCGCAGCCTTAATCTTCCTTTAGGATAAGTGCGTGATATTCTTCCCATATACAATTCTATTTCAAAAATTCTTTTCAAATCGATGTATGCGAAGATAGCAGAAAAGTTTACCATGTTACTCCTCTTTCTTTGATTTCAGAAGATTTTAGTGTTGGGGAGGAGTGCTTTTATAAAGTATAAGACTCTCTTGTTTTAGTTTACCACTCGCCAAAAGTATAACAATACACACTTTTGGCGAGTTTCTTTTCATTAGTCTGTATTCCAAAAGTTTGTCTCATCACCTTCATACGCATCCAATGCATCAGGCAAGTCGCCATAAGGATAATATCCAGTTCCTAATCCATGTTCCTCGCTCAAAAAATCATCTTCGGGATAACCGATGCAGTCACCATAATGATTTATATAATGCTTTATGCCATCAGGATGAGTTAAACAAGCAAGTGCCCGTCCGTCTATAAAATGGTTGAAATCGGGTGATGGCCGAAACTTTGCCTCTGTTATAAATTTACCGTCAAGAGACATAAAACCTACATTATTTTCTTTTACATATCCAAAAGTATATTCGCCAGCATCAAAAAAATCATCAAACTGCGGTTGTGCAATATTTGTAAATTTGTCATACTCAAATTTGACTACACCTTTTTTGTCACCTTTACTTACAATAAAATAAGCATTGTTTTCAGTTGCATAAAAAAAATCAATGTCATCATACATATTTCTAAGAAGTACATTCCCTCTAACATCTTTCAACCCTTTATATTTACGACTTGAACCATATCGTCTTAGCTCTGAGAATATCGTATTATGACTTAGTGGTGGTAAGGTATCTGGACATATTGTTTGTCCAAAGCAAAGTAATAAATGGGCAAAATCAACTTTTTTTTCTTCATCATAAAAGTAACCATATAATTTTAGTTCATCTTGCTTGTACCAACAATCTACAGGAATATAGATATGATTATTAATTTCGTTGAAGAAGGAATCTATTTCCACATTTGATTGGAATGACTTATACGCATATTTCATAGTCTGTAATTTTCGTCATTTGATATTCTTTAAGAAAGTCTCTATCCTTAACTTCACGCAAAAGCAGTTTCCATGAAGTGTATGCCAAGACACCGCTCAATCTCTGCAATACTCTTGAAAGAGAAATTGGTACGTCCAGAAAGAATTTTGCTGACATACTGCGGTGAACACCCAAGACGCGCTGCTATGTCGGCACGCGAGAGTTTGTGTTCCTGCATATAGTCAATAATCTTCATGGCAATGCCTTGTGACCACTTCAGCCACACTTCATTGTCCTGTCTCCACTTTGCTTCTTCTACAAAAGTTGAAGGCTCGCTGCTGAGATTTCTCTCAAGGAATTTTAATGTAGTCTCTTTCATAGTTAATCCTCCTCAAAAAAATCCACGAAACTGTCTTTAGGTAGGTTCTACCCTTATGGCATAAATTCTGAGCCAACTTGCGTGTCGTTCCCTATCCCAATTACGAGCTTTCTCACGTGTAAGCTCATGTATTCTGTTGTCAGACAGACTTAATGGGTGAAACAATCCATCCAACTGCTCAGTATAGGGGAAGTCTAATATCAAGCGTTCAAGAACTCTCGCATCTTCCATTGTATCTTTAATAGCATCACTGATTTCTCTACATGGAAGAAGCCTTGCAAATCATCTATATTGGCAAGAAAGAAGTCCAACAGATAGTTGGCATTGCTTCATTCTCGGAAGAGCAGTGTCAACTCATCCGCTTCCTTGGCTTCATCTCTTACTGCCCAAAGATGATTGTATCCTGGTATGGCTCTTACAAACTTCATATATAACCTATATCTTTGTTGCAAAGGTATATATCAAGAACGAGATGTGCAACTTTTAGGTTGCATATTTCTAAGCGTCTCCGAAAAATAAAATGATCACAAAAGAAAGTCGCGGAAACGACGCAGTTATTGATCATTTAATTCTTGAAATACGGCATTATTGGCAAGTTTATTTAGAGGTAAAAGACCGAAAAAAGCGATATGAGAATCTCGTATAGAAATTTCCATACCGCTTATATTCAATGCTTTGAGCTATACTCGATAGCTGTTTAAGCTGTTAATATTCATCCTCGTTGAAGAGGAAGTCTTCCTTTGTAGGATAGTCGGGCCACACGTCTTCAATAGTCTCGTATATTTCGCCTTCGTCTTCGAGCTCCTGAAGGTTTTCTACCACCTCCATCGGAGCACCCGAGCGCATGGCATAGTCTATCAATTCATCTTTCGTTGCAGGCCAAGGGGCATCTTCGAGCTTCGAGGCCAATTCCAATGTCCAATACATAGTTATTGTGAGTTTGAGGTTATATTATTGGTGTTACTACCGCTTCTGAGCGGGCTGTTCCTAGCTTCGAGCGCCAAGAAACTGCAGGAAGCTAATTCCCGACAATGAGCGTAATTGCGCGCAAAAATACTCTTTTTCCATAAATGGAACATTAAAGTTGCGCTTTTTTTTCATCATATCCTGTTAAATAATTGATTTTTCGAGCTAGCGCGTAAAGATAGTCAGAGAGTCTGTTGATTAGGATGAATGCTCCCGTACCTTCTAGCGCCTCGGTCATTGTGGTGGAAAACTCAGGCAGCAAGGCATAGAGTTCACGCTCAAAGCGGCGCACGCTGCAGCGCACAATGTGAGTCTCGGCTGCCACCACGTTGCCTCCGGGGAGGACAAATCCCTTGAAGATTCCACTCACCAAGCGATGAATCTCATCGATGGAGTGCTCTAGCTGCGTGACATCATTGTGGCAAGACTTTACAGGCTGCGGTAGCGAGGCCCAACGAAAAAGGATTTGCTGGACATTTTCTATCAACACTATGTCGGCCTTCACACTTGGCAAGTAGCTCTGCTCACGAAGTAAAGATGCAAGCAAACCTAGACGAGAGCTCAGTTCGTCAAGCATACCATAGAAGCATATTATTGGAGCATGCTTTTCCACGCGTTCGCCTGTGGGGAGCGAGGTGGAGCCTTGGTCACCTGTTTTGGTATATATCATAGTTTTTTAGAAAAATCATCTATTAGTTGTTCTTACCTTTTGCTAGAAAGAAACGAAGAAATGTTGTTTTTTCCCATAAAGCTAACTTTCTGCTAAAAATAATTTATCACATAACTCTGCCTTTGTAGTTCTGGATGGAAGAACACGAGCCCAAAGTCACCTAAGTCGAAACTTACCCTCGCTTGGGGATGTCTCTGGAGCGATTGCCAAGCTTGGGCTGAGGCTCCCTCTGTGCGGCCTACAATGAGTAGTCCGCCTAGAGATAGGGCTTCCATGAGTTCTACTTGACGAGTTTCCCACCCCTTGTATATATATAGGAGATTGGCTTTAGCGGGTGGCTGTGGGCTTCGCACGTATAGAGTCTGACTACTTCCCTTTTCCATAAAACGGCGCACCAATTCGCTTCCTTCTGTAGGGGCTATCCAACAACAGCGTGGGTGCTGATAGTTAGCTATACGGAAGAGGAGAAGCAAATCCTTGAGACGAAGAGAGGTAGAAGCGCGGTGCTTCAGAAAATAACTACGCAAGGTAGGATAGGCATAATATGTTCCACGCTCATAGACCACGCCCGTTACAAAATTGAATGCAAAGGGCGAATGAATTCCGTAGCCGCAGCGGTGGCGAAATCGTCGCACCCAGCGAAGCAGGCGGTAGGGAAATGAAGATAGTGAGTGGAACATGATGAAAATAATTCTCTTTGTGGGGATTATCGCGAAGTGCTTTGCCACACTTCTTCAAATTTTTGGCGGAGTTGCGCTTCGTTCTCGATGATGGTGCGGAGTTCTTTCAAGGGGGCAACATTGGGGCTCTCAGGGAGATAGAGTTTTAGGTAGCCTTTCTTGCCATACTTCTCCTTGAGATGAACTCTGACGCGCTGGTAGTGTTCTTCTTTAGTAAGCGCTGGATAGTGGTCGAGGCCATAGAGAAGAGTTCGACGAATCACGGTGTCGGGATTGATTTGTCGGTCGGCCTCGGCCACAATGCATCCATAAATGCTACGCGGAGGATGATGGGCCGAAGCGCGATGATCTTCGGCAGCCTGAGCTATGATTTCTATTTCTTCATCGGTAAACCATTGCCGAAGCTGCACATCGGATCTGACGATGCGTCCCGAGACGAGGTGGTGATGCTCGCGCCCTTCACATAGGCCTAAGTCGTGATAAGCTGCAGCTACTTCCACCAATATGACATTTACTTGGGGATAGTGCTGAGCCATCTCTACGCTGCGTTTCATCACGCTCTCTACGTGGTCGAGTCGGTGAGCCGCATCGAAATGGGCATAGCACGGAAGGATATGTTGAGCAATGTAATCGTGTAGATTCATTTTTTAATTTTTTCTGCGAGTTTACTCGACTTTTCTAATCATTTTCGCTGATGTTTCGACCGAGGTTGCTATGTTGCCGCCTAGAGGAGATTTTTTAAATATTTTGCCGTATAGCCTTTTCCTTCCTTCACAATTTCCTCAGGAGTACCTGCTGCCACAAGTTGTCCGCCTTCTCTTCCGCCTTCAGGACCGAGGTCGATTACGTGGTCGGCACACTTTATAACATCGAGATTGTGCTCTATAATAACGATGGTATGGCCGCGCTCTATCAGAGCGTTAAAGGCATGAAGCAGACGATTGATATCATGAAAATGAAGACCAGTAGTGGGCTCGTCGAAAATAAAAAGTGTAGGAACAGAGCGCTCAAGCCCCAAATAGTAGGCCAACTTCACACGCTGATTTTCACCGCCTGATAGCGTAGAACTGGCTTGCCCCAACTTGATATATCCTAGACCTACCTCTTGAAGTGGACGCAGACGGTTGACGATCTTTGTCTGTTGATGCTCAGTGAAGAACTCCATGGCTTGATTCACAGTCATCTCCAATATATCGTAGATGTTCTTTCCCTCATAACGCACCTCGAGCACATCGCTTTTGAAACGCTTGCCATGACACGATTCGCACTCTAATACAAGGTCGGCCATAAACTGCATCTCAACCTTCACCGTGCCCTCGCCCTTACACTCTTCGCAACGTCCACCCTCTGCATTAAAAGAAAAGTAGGCTGGCGTATAGTCCATCTGTCGAGCTAGCGGCTGGGCTGCCATGAGTTTGCGTATTTCGTCGTAGGCCTTAACATAGGTAACGGCATTCGAACGCGAAGAACGACCTATCGGGTTTTGATCGACAAACTCTACTGCTTGTACTGCTTCTATATCACCCGATAAACGAATGAACTCGCCTGGACGATCGGCTACCTCATCCTTAGCACGTTTCATGGCACGATAGAAGATATCACGCACAAGAGTAGACTTTCCCGATCCACTCACTCCCGTCACCACTGTCATCACATTGAGCGGAAACTCCACATTGATACCTTTGAGATTATTGGCTCTAGCACCTTCCACCACGATGCTACGATTCCACTGCCTACGCGATGGCGGAAGAGGTATGACCTCCTTGCCGTATAAATAATTGAGGGTGTGCGATTGATACAATCCTGTTTTAGCATCAGCCTTTACACCTATCTGCTTCTGCAATTCTGCTTCTGTGGAAAAGTAAGGCCCATTGTACACGACCTGTCCTCCTAACCTTCCAGCTTCAGGACCAATGTCTATTAAGTAATCAGCAGCACGCATGATTTCTTCGTCGTGTTCCACGACAATCACCGTATTGCCCAAATCACGCAATTCCTTGAGCACGTGAATGAGACGTTCCGTGTCACGCGGATGAAGTCCAATACTCGGTTCGTCAAGAATATAAAGCGAACCTACGAGCGAAGAGCCTAGCGAAGAGGCTAGATTGATGCGTTGACTCTCACCGCCCGAGAGAGAATTGCTTAAGCGGTCGAGCGTAAGATAATCAAGCCCCACTTCCTTGAGAAAATTCAGTCGACTGCGTATTTCCGTAAGCAATCGTTTGGCAATGGTGGCATCGTGCTCCGAGAGCTGAATATGCTCCATCAACGGAAGAAGTTCTTTAATGGGAATACGCACAAGTTCAGTAATGGAATGTCCATCTACGTGCACATATTCAGCATCAGGCTTCAAGCGCGATCCATGACATACAGGACACTCCGTACGGCCACGATAGCGCGCCAACATTACGCGATATTGTATTTTATACTGATTGCGTTCGAGCATACGGAAGAAGGCATCTATACTCACTTGCTCATCCTCAGGAAGTAGCTGTTCGGCTTTATCGCCATGCCAGAGGATGTCCTTCTGTTTATGTGTGAGTTTATAATAAGGCTCAAAAATGGGAAAGTCAATGCCTTTGCGCGCACAACGACGAATAAACTCGTCTTTCCACAAACCCATCTTCTCGCCGCGCCAACACATCACGGCACCATCATGAATGCTCTTCGAGGTGTCGGGCACTACGAGGTGCTCGCTAATTCCCATCACTCGGCCGAATCCCTCGCAACGCTCACAAGCTCCCACTGGCGAATTAAACGAAAACATATTATCGTCGGGCTCACGGAAGGTGATACCATCGGCTTCAAAGCGTGTGGAAAAAGTGTGGACAATGCGTGCAGGATAAAAGCGAAGCATACATGTACCATCCCCCTCAAAGAAGGCAGTCTCGGCCGAATCGGCCAAACGCGATAATATGGATTTATCTTTTCCCGCAGCCATTCGGTCGATGAGTAAAGATATGTCGGACAATTGCAAGTGCTTTACAGTGGTATTTGTATTATCTTGTTGAGGTAAATCCATATCCACACACACTTCACCTTTCTCAATCTGTTCCAAAAAGTCTTCCATGCGCACCATCTCACCATCAATATCGATACGCGAGAGCCCTTGCTGCATATCAATCTGTAGTTGCTCTACGAAATTTCTTCCCGGACGCACACGCATGGGAGCAAGTACAGTGAATCTCGTACCCTCAGAATAGGAGAGCATACAATCTACAACATCTTGCACCGTGTTACGCTTTACTTCAACACCGCTCACAGGAGAAAAGGTATGACCCACACGGGCAAATAGCAAGCGTAAGTATTCATAAATCTCAGTGCTTGTGCCCACAGTCGATCGCGGATTGCGGCTTGTCACCTTTTGTTCGATAGCAATGGCTGGTGGCATGCCTTTTATATAGTCGCATTCAGGCTTATGCATACGTCCCAAAAATTGGCGAGCGTAAGCCGAAAGACTCTCCACGTAGCGTCGTTGACCTTCTGCATAAAGCGTATCGAAGGCCAACGACGATTTGCCCGACCCCGAAAGGCCAGTCACCACGATGAGTTTATCGCGCGGAATATCCAAACTGATGTTTTTAAGATTGTTTACCCTTGCTCCTTTTATCTGTATGCTTTCGTTCATGAAGTGCAACCCCACGATGGGGCGATTAAAATGATGTGACGTGATGAATCATGCAAAGTTACGGAAATGTTTTTGGTTTTACCTTTTTTCTTCACTCGTTTTACTTTCCCAATGAAAGTGTTCATGGCAAAGGGACTATTAAAGAATCAACAAGGAAGTAGCACATTACACACAAAGCTAGAGGAAGCACTCAATGGCTCGAATGCCTGTCATCTCTTTTACCTATACAATCACTCGTACGATTTTTTACCACAATCCCTGAGTTTTTCCACACGTTCTGCTTTCACTTTATAATCTTACTATTCTTTCTTTTCTTTTTACTCTATAGAAAAAAGAGATGAATCCTATGGTGGGTATAGTAGTCTGTGGAAAATGTGAATACTTTGTAAGGAATATATTTGGTCATGAAGTTATCCCCATTAAGACGAGATTTTTCTACATTGTTTTCAACATTGTATATTCGCTATTTTCCTCTCATATATGTAAAGATGTAAGGGAGTGAAAATTTACTTATAAATACCTTGTGGAAAACATCTATGAGTAGAAAAAAAGTATATGGAAAGGGGGAGAAAATAGTGGAAAGGAATGATGATTAACTGCGAATAAGATTGTTAACTCGTGGATAACGATAGAGCGCTTTATTTGTCTCAGAAACGAGTTTTGTTAACATCGACTTCAACACATTTTCCACGTAGTATAAACATGGTTATCCACGGCTTTTTCGTAACTTCGCCGACGACAAAAAAGTTGTACCCTATATTCAAACGAATATACTATTGATAGCAACAAGAATAAAATAACATTAGTAGCAAGAAAGTAATCCCCAAAATGAGAAAACTTACGGTAGAAGACCTCAACCGCATCGATGTAGAAACATTTCACCAAGCTGAAAAACTTCCTCTAGTGATGGTACTCGACAATGTGCGTTCGCTTCACAATGTGGGAAGCGTATTGCGCACGGCAGATGCTTTCCGTGTGGAAGCTGTTTATATGTGTGGTATTACTGCTACCCCACCATCGGCTGAAATTCACAAGACAGCTCTTGGAGCAGAAAATTCCGTTAGTTGGCGCCACTTCGATGATACCCTAGAAGCAGTTATTTTACTGCAGAAGGAAGGTTACACAGTATTGGCAGTAGAACAAGTAGAGGGCAGCCTCAAACTTGGCACTTTCAGTTTTGAGCCTCATCGCCGCTATGCACTCGTAATGGGCAATGAAGTAAAAGGAGTAAGACAAGACGTGGTAGACGCTTGCGATCAAGCCCTTGAAATTCCCCAATATGGAACCAAACACTCTATGAACGTAAGCGTTACGGCTGGCATCGTGATGTGGGAAGTTCAACGTGTGAATGGAGACTATTTTTAAAATTATAGGGAATAATAAGAAGTTATGAGGTGATAAGGCTATCCGTTGAAAAAATCCGAAAGGTAAGAAAGTAAATTTTCTTTTCTGTGGCTACCTAACATCACTTCATCTCCCTAATTATCTAATAAAATTCAAAGAATGTACTCTGTAATAGCCCTCGACCTCGACGGAACACTCACTAATCATAATAAAGAAGTTACTCCTCTCACTCGCCAAGCCTTGCTCCAAGTTGAAAGTCAAGGCACTGTGCTTGTGCTTGCATCAGGACGTCCTACTTACGGCATCATGCCAGTAGCTGAATGTCTAGAAATGCCCCAAAAAGGTGGATATATTCTTTCATATAATGGCGGAAAAATAGTAGATATAAGTACGGGTAAGGAACTCTATTCCAGCCACCTACCTCATGATGCTGTGTCACTTATTCATCAGTATGCTCGCACCCATCGCTATGCACTTTTGGGTTATGTAGGTTCTGAAATAGTGACCGAACTTCCTGATGACCCTTATGTTATAGAAGAAAGTCGCATCAATAAGATGAAAATTCGCTCTGTAACCAATCTACTTGAAGCCATCGAATCGCAGCCTACCAAACTCCTCCTCACAGGAGAGCCCGAAGCCATGGTGCATGCCGAAGCCGAACTGAGTAAAATGCTTGAGGGCACTATGGACGTATATCGTTCCGCTCCTTTCTTTGTGGAACTTGTTCCCCTTGGTATAGATAAGGCCAAAAGCCTTGAGCGTCTTCTCGCCCATCTCCGCATGAACCGCACAGACCTGCTCGCATTTGGTGATGGTTACAACGACCTTTCCATGCTTCGCTATGCTGGATGCGGAGTGGCTATGGCTAATGCCGCACCAGAAGTGCGTGCCGAGGCCGACTATGTTACACTTTCTAACGAAGAAGACGGAATAGCTCATTTCCTATATAAGAAAATGAGTAAAGAATAAGCATTTTTCGGCTCCTAACCCTACAAACTGCCAACAGCAAATGTCAAAGCGTAAACGCCACGGAAAGAGTGAAAATAAAATGCGTTAAAACTTTCCATTTGCACCAACTTTTTCGTACTTTTGCTGCGGTAAAGAAAATGCAGTGTATGCGCTGCTCATCCAAGCCCAAACAAGTAAACCAATTTATTTTATAATTCAATAAATCATTATGGCAACATTAGATTTGACCAAGTACGGTATTACCGGTGTTACTGAGATCGTGCACAACCCCTCTTACGAGCAACTTTTCGAAGAGGAAACTAAGGCAGGCCTCGAAGGTTTCGAGAAAGGCCAAGAGACAGAGCTCGGCGCCGTAAACGTAAAGACAGGTATCTACACCGGCCGTTCTCCTAAGGATAAGTTCATCGTAATGGACGAAAATTCTAAGGACACAGTATGGTGGACTACTCCCGAATATCCCAACGACAACAAGCCCGCTTCTAAGGAAGCTTGGGAAGCCGTTAAGGAAATCGCTAAGAAGGAGCTTTCTAACAAGCGTCTCTTCGTAGTAGATGGTTTCTGTGGTGCCAACAAGGAAACTCGCATGTCTGTGCGCTTCATCGTTGAAGTTGCTTGGCAGGCTCACTTCGTAACTAACATGTTCATCCGTCCTTCAAAGGAAGAACTTGAGAGCTTCGAACCCGACTTTATCGTATACAATGCTTCTAAGGCTAAGGTAACTAACTATAAGGAACTCGGCCTCAACTCTGAAACTGCCGTTGTATTCAACATTACTAGCCGCGAGCAGGTGATCATCAACACTTGGTATGGTGGTGAAATGAAGAAGGGTATGTTCTCTATGATGAACTACTACAACCCCCTCAAGGGCATCGCTTCTATGCACTGCTCTGCCAATACCAACATGGAGGAGACTAGCTCAGCTATCTTCTTCGGCCTCTCTGGTACTGGTAAGACTACCCTCTCTACCGATCCTAAGCGTAAGCTCATCGGTGATGACGAACACGGATGGGACGACAATGGTGTGTTCAACTATGAAGGTGGTTGCTATGCTAAGGTTATCAACCTTGATAAGGAAAGCGAGCCCGATATCTATGGTGCTATCAAGCGCGACGCTCTCCTCGAGAACGTTACCGTTGACGCTAACGGCAAGATCGACTTCGCTGATAAGAGCGTAACCGAGAACACTCGTGTAAGCTATCCTATCTATCACATCAAGAACATCGTTAAGCCCATCAGCAAGGGTCCCGCTGCAAAGCAAGTTATCATGCTTTCTGCCGATGCTTTTGGTGTACTTCCTCCCGTATCTATCCTCTCTGAGGCTCAGGCTCAGTACTACTTCCTTTCTGGCTTTACTGCCAAGTTGGCTGGTACTGAACGTGGTATCACCGAGCCTACTCCTACTTTCTCAGCTTGCTTCGGTCAGGCATTCCTCGAATTGCACCCCACCAAGTACGCTCAGGAACTCGTTAAGAAGATGGAGAAGAACGGTGCCAAGGCTTACCTCGTAAACACTGGTTGGAATGGTTCAGGCAAGCGTATCTCTATCCGCGATACACGTGGTATCATCGACGCTATTCTCGATGGTTCTATCGACAAGGCTCCTACCAAGACTGTTCCTTACTTCGACTTCGTTGTTCCTACTGAACTTCCTGGAGTTGATCCTAAGATTCTTGATCCTCGCGACACTTACGCTGACGCTTCTGTATGGGAAGAGAAGGCTAAGGACCTCGCAGCTCGCTTCATCAAGAATTTCAAGAAGTACGAGACTAACGAAGCTGGTAAGGCTCTCGTTGCCGCTGGTCCCCAGCTCTAATAAAAAATCTGCATAGCTCATTCTCCTATTTTTGAAATGAGTTATACTTGATAAAAATAAGAGTGTGCATGGTTTATCTGTGCACACTCTTTGTGTATATATAGACTATATACGATTAGTAACTGAAGTTTCGGATTTAGCAAGGGCGGGCTGAAAGCCCAATGGAGCGAACAGCCCAGGGCAAGCGAAGCGACACCCTGGGGTAAAGCACGTTCGTTAGTGACGCCCTGAAAGGGCAGAAGCTTTATATCTATTCCCAACATTGAATGCTTTTGCCCTTACAGGTAGGGTGTTCAAAATTGGCATCAAAA
>ERZ1026901.276-NODE-276-length-45168-cov-7.434088_pt1 | contig 45168 bp, 41 predicted proteins | sample MGYA00380179_ERZ1026901 | MGnify/ENA primary metagenome ERZ1026901 (study PRJEB33269, sample SAMEA4719815) | human gut metagenome | biome: human-associated habitat; feature: organic feature; material: feces | place: Cameroon | collected 2013-10 ... | reverse complement strand
TAGCCGAACGCATAGCCAGAACAGAATCTGCCCGTGCCTGGTATCAGGGATTTCTGAAAGATACTATAGATGATCCTGATGTAGTAGCCTATCGGTGGGGAGAGAGTACCCGGCACCCTACAGAAGATGTGTGCGATGAATACGCCAAGGTAGATGCTTACGGGCTGGGACCCGGAATATTCCCGAAGGATAAGGCTCCGGAACTGCCGGCACACCCACACTGCTTATGTCATTATGAGAAGGTGTATGTAATTGAATTGGACGAACTGCTTCATGGTTTAGGGAGTGGAGAAACAGAACGTGGTAAATATGAGGTAATTGTGGCCAGAGAGGAAGATATAAATTATAATGATGATAAAGCAGTAGAAGCATGCTTTCATAATTTTTGCATTGATTATGCCAAGGCAGATATCGAACACGCAGAAGCTAAACGGAGTAAAAGTTATTCATAGCCATCCTGATAGTGAAGAATTTTATGGGACTGTTTTAGCATTGACGACTTTGGAACATTTTTTGAATATAGAATAAAAGATTGGAACTAAATAGTGGGTTGGGGCGTTATTCTATGGAATATAATGGCGAGGCAATTACAAAAGTAAGAGCTCGAGAATTATATAATGAAGCAGATCAGAAAGTACTGAATACGGCGTTTATAAACACAGAAATTAAAAATGCTGAGATCCACGTCAAGCGAGCAAATGAAGCTACTGGAAAACTTACAGAACGAACTAAACGCGACGCAGAAGAACTTGACGAATGCCAGCGTATCACTGACCGAATGTCAGAACGCTCTGAAAGAATCCAGAGAATCATTGCAGACGTTGAAAAAGCAAATAAAACAGATGGAACACAAACAGACAGTCATGCGTAGGCAGAGGGATGTATATGCTACACTGTTTGCGTTGTCCGTGGGCGGGGTTATAGCCCGGAGGTGATTCAGAATCTAAAAAAGAGCTATCAGCTAATCAGCTATTTCCATTTTGGAAACAACTGGTTAACTGGTAGCTCTTTTTGCTTTCTCTGCATCACGAAATCCTTAAATCCCAGACGGTGTCTATATATGCGCAGTATAATCTTGTCACTCCGTTTGTCACTCCTTTTGTCAAAATTTCCTATATTATCCCATGTTATTCTATGTTATACTATGATAATGAAACCCTGATAATATACGACAAATACTAGATTTTTATGACATTCTATGCCATCCCTTGATAGCGGGTAAAAATTACTTCCGATAACATTAAATTATCGGAAGTAATTTTTATATGGTTTTTAGCCCTTAGCTCTACTCTATACCCTGCTTTAATCGAATTTATCGAATTTTGTTTCATTTGCAGTTTCTGTTTGTCCTTTCTGTTGCCTGGAATGATTGGTCTTTCGGATTTGAAGACTATTCTGACGCTGAGTTCAACATCGTATGGTTGTGCTGTGCACAGATCTGTTGGTCAGTGACAGAAATTCATACATTATAAACATGTGTCTGACTATCATAAGTTTGACTGATGCCTTCCTTGGGCTTTTCCTGAGGCCTGTTTCCTGTTTTTAATTATTACTAATATTGGATACTCTGGTATTTTACTTCCTCTGTTTAAGTCAGCTTATTCTAAACTTTTCTATTTATCAGAACATATTATCAGAACATATCAGATTCCGCATGCATTATCATCTCTAAGCAGAAAGTTTTCAGGATTGTATCTGCTTACTGTTTTTTATCTTTATAGGCAATAAGATATTGAATTACTTCCTCTTGTTTTTCTATTATAATCCCCTGGAGACCTCTGAGTTATCAATTCTAAATGATAAAGTGTAATTTTAAATGAGAATTTACGTTTAAAGGCACTTTTAACGCGTGAAAATAAATTTCATGACAAATTACTCGTGGAATATATTGAAAATGCATCTTTGACCGGTGGATTTTGGCTGTTTTGTGCAGTTTTGCAAAAAAATGGATGGTTACAGGTAACTTCCAGAGATTGAAGTTCTGAATTTCAGAAAAATATACCTTTATACCTGTCAATAGTATACCTGTCAATAGCTCTTTGCTTATAAGTTATCCGGATATTTTATTGTTCTGAGGATACCTGGTAGCCTGCAAATCACGTTCTGATATTCTTCAGTAGGCTATGCAGTGATAATCAATGGAGTTCATCTTTTTTGGTCCGATTGTCTTTACCACTGAAAAGGTGAATTTTTTTATCAGATTATACAGTAGAAAGACTTCATCAGAGTCTCCCTGGATTCTATATATCTTCTGCTCTTTTAACATCAGGTTTCGTTTTTTCCGGTGATGTTTGTTATAATCCTTCTTCAAGCAATCTATAGAAGATATTTACTGATTGTGACAGGTTTACAAAGTTAAAACCTGTTTGAACCTGATTAAAACAGGTTGAAATTGTTTGGATCAATTAGAAGCTGACTGAAACTGGTGCAAATTGTTTTTTCCAGTGTGAGATTGAATTTCTTTAACGGGTTGTGACCAAATATGGCGGTAACAGGTGGACGGGCCTTCTGCCAGTGATTAAGAGCGCCTATCTGTTTCGTTTTACCTTTATCCATCTTCTGAGAAAAAATGCGGACAGATTTTAACAGATGCAATATCACACTGGTTTGCGTTGTTATAAACTGCTTGAACCTGACAAAAATGTTTGCAATAGGTAAAATCGGATTGAAATTGTTTCAACCAGTTTTAACCTGACAGAAATAGAGAAAAGAAACAGTTTTTAGACATCGCAATAGAATTTATGTTCTTACTAAAAAATCTTAAAAGAACGTATGTTTGAAAAAGAAAAACAGAGAGCGATAATAAATTCACTCTCTGTTTTTCCTGTTTATATGTATTGTATGTTAAAACAATATGGATTAAATTTATTTTGTAACCATCTGGAGAAATTGCTTATGTATACGTGTATCTTCCCCTATCTCCGGGTGAAAGGATAAAATCATTTGCTTTTTGTACCTGGCAGCGACTATGTGGTTGTTTACTTCTGCCAGAACTTCTACTCCGGGGGAAATGGACTCAATATAAGGAGCCCGTATAAAATTCATGGTCACTTCGCCAATTCCTTTGAAGGGAGCTCTGGTTATGAAGCTTCCCAGCTGACGGCCGTAGGCATTTCGGCGTACAGTGGCAGGAAATGTCTGCAGCCATTGCTTGTTATCATTGCTCAACTTTTTTGCTAGAAGTACCATTCCCGCACAGGTCCCCATAACTGGCAGTCCTTCCATTATCCATTGTCTTATGGTCGCAAACATTTCCAAATCTTTTAAAAGTTTTCCCTGTGTGGTGCTTTCCCCTCCGGGCAGGATTAATGCATCAGGTTTATTCAGTAAATCGGCTTTCTGCCGGAGTTCTACAGTGCTTACGCCCAGTTTCCGGAGCATCTGTTCATGTTCGATAAAGGCACCTTGAAGAGCCAGTACTCCAACTATCATATTAACGGCCTCTTTCTGCCATGAGCAAATCTATTTCATCTTTATTGATACCTACCATGGCCTCGCCAAGATTTTCAGAAATGGAAGCGAGTAAATGGGCGTCCTTGTAATTGGTTACGGCTTTAACAATGGCTGCGGCGCGCTTAGCCGGATTTCCGGATTTAAAAATCCCAGAGCCAACAAATACACCTTCAGCCCCCAGCTGCATCATGAGAGAAGCATCCGCCGGTGTGGCAATGCCTCCGGCTGCAAAATTCACGACCGGGAGTTTCCTGTGTTCATGCACATAGGCAACCAGGGAATACGGTACACTGAGTTTTTTCGCAATTTCGAATAATTCGTCATCCCGGGCAGCTGCTACTTTGGCAATCTGAGACTGGATGAGGCGCATATGACTTACAGCCTGTACTACATCCCCTGTGCCTGGTTCACCTTTAGTTCTGATCATGGAAGCTCCTTCAGCAATGCGTCGCAAAGCTTCTCCCAGGTCTCTGGCACCGCAGACAAATGGAACCTTGAACTGATGTTTATCAATATGGTATATATCATCAGCCGGAGACAGAACTTCACTTTCATCGATATAATCAATTTCAATGGCTTCCAGAACCTGGGCTTCCGCAAAATGGCCAATACGGCACTTCGCCATAACCGGAATAGAAACTGCTTCCTGAATCCCTTTAATCATGGCCGGGTCACTCATGCGAGACACGCCGCCAGCCGCACGGATATCCGCTGGAATACGTTCCAGAGCCATGACGGCACAGGCACCTGCCGCTTCCGCAATCTTTGCCTGTTCCGGAGTAGTAACATCCATAATAACACCGCCCTTAAGCATCTGTGCCAGCTGGCAGTTTAATTCATACCGTTCGTTCTGTGATTTTGTTGTGTTGGTCATAACATACCTCTCCTGTTAATAAATAGAATCTAAATGAATCTAAATAGATTCTATATCAGAGCTGAATATATTAAAATAGTCAGAAATAATAAATATAATATAACCAGATTGATTTAATTATTGGTGAAATATGTGGTGTTTACACTTTTTAACAGCGAATGAATTATTTTGTACGTACATTAAACTCGTATTTGCATATATCCAGAAGAGTGAGCCGTGTTCCATTTAAAGAAAGTTCTGTTTCTATTATCTGTGTTTTATATGTCGGTTGCTTTTCCCGTTTCCAGACTTTAAAAGGTTTATTTTCAGGGGAAAAACAGATACAGTGCACACAGAACGCATGTTCTTATAGGGAATGAACCACGCAAAAGAACATACGTTCCATTACTTCTCAAAAGACAACCATTTCTGCAATAAACAGAAATGGTTGTGTGTTATTCCAAACCGCCATAGAGTTCTTTGACTACCCGGTTGACTTCAAAATCCAGGCGTTCGGTATCAATAGTGAGCAGTTCTTTATTTATCATAACCGGTTTACCATTGATGATTACGGTATCCACATCTCTGGAGTTAGCCGCATAAACGGTAATGGACACATCATTAAAATCAGGTTTCCAGTTAAATCCCGAACGGTCAATCAGGATAATATCCGCCAGCCAGCCTTCACGAAGTTCTCCCAGGTCATCGTAGCCAAGGCATTTAGCCCCTTCCCTGGTAGCCATGTCCAGTGCTTCACCGGCTTCAATGGCTTTCGGATCATAGGAAACCGCTTTATGAATCAATGCGGCGAGGCGCATTTCCGCAAACATATCCAGTTTGTTGTTGCTGGAGGCTCCATCAGTACCAAGGCCGACTGTGATTCCAGCTTTGCGCATGGCAAGAACAGGAGCTATTCCGGAAGCCAGCTTGAGGTTGCTTCCCGGATTATGAGCTACGCGAACGTCTTTTTCGGCCATAATCGCAATATCCTTGTCATTTACATGAACACAGTGAGCTGCCAGTACTGGGACATCAAACAGACCTACATGATCCATCAGGGCAATAGGTGTCATTCCGTATTCTTTCTCACAGTTTTCTACTTCCGTTCTGGTTTCTGCCAGGTGGATATGAATCGGAATATGGTGGGTAATGGCAGCATCCCTTACCTGTTTTAAGTAATCCGGTGGGCAGGTATAAGGTGCATGAGGTCCCAGCATGATGCGGATACGGCCATCGCAGGCGCCATCCCACTGTTCAAATAAATCAATATTTTCCTGTAACGCTGACTGGGCATTGGGAGAAACTCCGGCAAGACCGCGGGCAATATTTCCACGGATTCCAGCCTGAGCCGCTGCCTTCGCACATGAATTCATAAACATGTACATATCGCAGAAGGATGTTGTACCGCCACGAATCATCTCCGCAAAGGCCAGTGTACTTCCCCAATAAACGATATCATCATTGAGCCGGTTTTCCGCTGGCCAGATCTTATTCTGGAGCCAGTCCATAAGTTCCATGTCATCAGCATAACTTCTGAAAAGAGTCATGGCTACATGGGTATGAGTATTTACCAGTCCTGGAAGTGCCAGTTTCCCCTTCCCCTCAATGATCTGGTCATACTGAGATACATCGGGATGTTTTGGGAATGCACTGATTCGGTTTCCTGTAATCTCAATGTTTTTCGCTTTAACCGCTTTCCCATCTTTACCGGGAATATAAACATTTTTAATCAGTAATTTCATAAAGGAATCTCCTTTTTACTTATTTTAATCCCAGATAAGCCTTCTGCTCCTCCGTTAGGGAATCGATGGAATAACCCATAGAGGACAGTTTAATCTGCGCAACCTTAACATCCAGTTCATGAGGCAGGACATAGAGGCCTGGCTTAAGTTCCTTTTCATGACGGCAGATATAATCCGCTGCCAGCGCCTGCATGGCAAAAGACAGATCCATAATTTCTGCCGGATGTCCATCGCCTGCTGCCAGATTGACGAGGCGGCCTTCTGCCATAAGATAAATGGTCCGGCCATCAGGAAGAACGTAACCTTCAATATTTTTCCTGGCTTCAAAGTGGGAAATAGATATTTCTTTGAGGTCTTCCTTATTGACTTCTACGTCAAAGTGACCGGCATTAGCGCAAATGGCCCCATCCTTCATAGCCAGAAAGGCATCCTTGTTAATGACATGAATATCTCCGGTTACAGTGACAAAATAATCTCCATACGGAGCGGCTTCCACCATGGGCTTTACATCAAAACCGTCAAATACGGCTTCGATAGCTTTGATGGGATCTACTTCCGTTACGATAACATGTGCGCCCAGCCCCTTTGCACGCATAGCTACCCCTTTTCCGCACCAGCCATAACCGGCAACGACAACCGTCTTACCGGTTACGGTGAGATTTGTACTGCGGATAATGCCATCCCATACAGACTGTCCTGTGCCATATCGGTTATCAAACAGGAATTTGCACTGGGAATTATTTACCGCAAGCATAGGGAAAAGGAGTTTATTTTCATTGGCTAGCTGACGCAGGCGGTATACACCGGTAGTGGTTTCTTCTGAACCGCCAATCAGATTTTCCAGGGCATCCTTCCTTGTAGTATGGAGAAGATGTACCAGGTCCCCGCCGTCATCAATGATGAGATGCGGCTTATGATCCAGTGCCATATTGAGATAGTCCATATACTCCTTATCCGTACATCCGTGGGTCGCATATACGGTGATTCCCTGACTGACCAGGGCCGACGCGATGGGATCCTGGGTAGACAAAGGGTTGCTCCCGGTGGCAATGACGTTAGCCCCGGCTTTTTTCAGGGTAAGCGCAAGATAAGCGGTCTTAGCTTCCAGATGTATGGACATTACAATGGTTTTGCCTTTAAAGGTATCCGGATTAAAACAGGTTTTGCTTAACGTATTCAATGCAGGCATGAATTTCTCTACCCAGCGGATACGCTGCATGCCTTCATCGGCAAGATGAATATCACGAATAACAGAAGGTTTAACCATGGGATATGCTCCTTTCATAATTAGCAACCGAATCCTTATCGGGATGAGAAATAACTCCTCGTTCGGTAATGATTCCGGAAATCAGAGTGTGCGGCGTTATATCAAAGGATGGATTAAAAACCGGCATATCTGCCGGGGCAATCTGTGTGTTTCCCACATATCGGATCTCATCAGGGTTTCGTTCCTCGATGACAATATGTTCTCCGGAAGGTATAGAAAAATCAAAAGTGGAAAATGGTGCTGCTACATACAGCGGTATATGGTGATAGGCTGCAAGGATGGCCAGTCCGTAAGTGCCTATTTTGTTAGCCGTATCTCCGTTTGCTGCAATCCGGTCAGCTCCTACAATAATGGCATCTATTTTCTTCGTTTTCATAACCAGAGCCGCCATATCATCGCAGATTAGAATAGAGGGAATCCCTTCCTTCCGGAGCTCTGATGCGGTAAGTCTGGCCCCCTGAAGGACCGGACGTGTTTCATCGGCATACACAGCAGAGAGCTGTCCTCTCCTGAACAATTCACGTATTACGCCTAAAGCAGTACCTGTCCCGGCAGTAGCCAGTGTGCCGGTATTGCAATGGGTAAGGATGGTCAGATTCTTTTTCCCGGAAAATAAATCTGCACCATGTACGGCCATGGAATGACAGAGCTGCTGATCCTCTTCTTCCATCGCCATGGCACGGCGGGTCAGGGTTTCACAGCGTTTATCGTCCTCTGCGGAATCAAATGTCTTTTCCATCTCCCGGACAGCCCAGGACAGATTGACTGCCGTGGGTCTGGCCTGCTCCAGTACCTCACCTGCCGCGTAGAGGGCATGGCGGAGGGATTCTCCGGATAGTCCGCGGGCAGTAAACGCAAGCACCGCCAGAACCATGGCATACGCAGCGGTAATACCTATGGCCGGAGCACCCCGTACAGCCAGGGACCGGATGGCTTGGGCTGCTTCCTTATAGTCTGTGCATGCCAGATATTCCTGTTTCTGTGGCAGTTTTCTCTGGTCCAGCAGATACAGTACATTATTCTTCCATTCCAGAGACTTAAGCCTACCGGTCATAAATGGAATCCTCCGAAGGCCTGTCCCGCGTGGAGGCAGGAACAATCCGTATCCGGATCATAGGCGGTTGCCAGACGGGTAATGATTTTACGGAAAGACGACTGATTTTCTTTCATGCAGGCAACAACTTCAGCGTGAGTAAGCGGCTGATCGGTCATACCGGTGGAGAAATTGGTGACCATGGAAATGGTGCAGTAACAGATTTCCGCTTCTCTGGCCAGCTGACATTCTGGAACATTGGTCATTCCGACGACATCGGCTCCCCACATGCGATAAGCTTTGATTTCAGCGGCAGTTTCAAAACGCGGGCCTTCTGTACAGATATAGGTTCCGTGCGGATGGAGAAGTATATTTTCCGCACGGGCGACCTGCTGTACGGCCTGACGGAGTGTTTCGCAGTATGGGTGAGACATGTCATAGTGAGCCACCCCATACCGGTCTCCATCAAAAAACGTGCCAATCCGGTTCTTAGTCATATCAATAAACTGGTCTACCAATACCAGTTCGCCCGGCTTGTACGACGGATTCATTGAGCCTACGGCTGTAGTGGAGACTACAGCGGCTACATCGAGCATCTTCAGGGCATAAATGTTAGCTCGGTAATTAATCTTATGCGGTGGAATGGTATGTTTCACCCCATGACGGGCAAGAAATATGATTTCCTTTGCGCCAAATTTTCCGGATTCTATATGGGCATCTCCATAGGGAGTATGGATGATTTCCTCATGCAGATCAGTAAGTATCTCCGGATCATATACCCCGGTACCTCCTATAAACGCGAGTTTACTCATTGTACATTACTTCCCTTCTCTTCTTCAAACCACAGAGCTATGAGTTCTCTTGGGATAGAGTAATGGCTGTCACAATATTCACAGGTAGCTTCCACTTTGTCATCTTTCAGAATTTCTGCCCGGTCGTGTGCGTTTAATGACAGCAGCGCTGATTTGATACGGTCTGCGGAACAGGTGCAGCGGAAGGATATCTCCATCTTTCCCAGAAGGCTGAATTTGCCCTTCTTCAGCAGATCTTCCACCGATTCCGCGGCACGGCCTTCCCCTGCGAAATGGTAGTTTACGGAGAAATATTCTTTGAATTTATCTTTATTTCCCTGAGGCATCAGCTGAGCCATGAAGGCAAATACGCGCTGTATTCTACCCTGTTCATCTCGGATGACGGCCGTCTGAATATGAGATAGCGTCTGATCGGATTCCTTCATATAATCGGTGAGGCAGGAGGAAACATCATGTCCCTTAAGTTCCACAGAGCTTGTATAAGGCATACGGAGAAGGGAATATCTGGTTACATAGAGCATGCCGTGTTCATTAAGAATGCTTTCATCGGCACCTGCGGCTTCCGGATGGTCCATATAGCCGCGCAGATATTTCCCTTCATAGGCATCGGTATGAATGTTTCCTATCGGTCCATGGGTGTCCCAGCGGAGAGATACCCCTTCATGATTCTTGAAATCGGTAGCCAGAATGGCTGTACCGGCCATAATTTCTCCCAGCATAGCCGCAGCCTGATCAGACATATTATGTCTTTTCGCGGCTTCCAGTGCCGCATCCGTAATGTCTGCCAGTGTCAGACGGATACCATCCAGATTCAAATAATGACAGATTGTGTTTTTTTCAATCATAATGACTCCTTTATAAAAGAAAAGCCTGTAACAATAATTATCCGGTGTGATAAGAAAAAGCCGTGAAAAAGCATGCAGGTCTTTTCACAGCCTTTATGAGAATCAGCGCAGAGCGGCAATGGCAGCCTTCCGGTCTTCCTTTCCAAAAACTGCGGAACCGGCTACCAGGATATCCGCGCCGGCTTCTGCCAGCTTACCGGCATTCTCGGCCTTTACACCGCCATCGATTTCAATCTGACAATTCAGATGACGTTCGGAAATCATGGAACGAAGAGAACGGACCTTACCCATGGTGTAAGAAATAAATTTCTGACCGCCGAATCCAGGATTGACTGACATAAGAAGAACATAATCCACAATCTCAAGCAGGTAGTCCACTGTTGAGAGTGAAGTGGCCGGATTAAGGACGATGCCGGCCTTCATGCCAGCGTCTTTAATCATATGTACTATACGGTCAGCGTGTGGTGCGGCTTCTACATGGAAGGACACCATATTGACACCGGCATCCGCCAGTGGCTTAACATAAATTTCCGGATGATACACCATAAGGTGAGCATCAAAGGTCAGGTTGGTGTGCGGACGCAGGGCCTTGATAACCGGAGCTCCAAATGTCAGATTAGGGACGAAATGGCCATCCATGATATCCAGATGGACCAGATCGGCACCGCCGCATTCAATATCCTTCAGCTCTTCTGCAAGATTTGCAAAATCAGCAGATAATAAGGATGGTGCAATTTTTACCATGTTGAATCCTCCTGATAAACTTGTCTGGGTAGCCCAGGTAATATACGTTTTGTCTTCTATTATTATACAGCATCCGTATTCATTTTATTGTGAATTTCTCTTATCCGGTTTCTATGGATGGGAATCAGTGGGAATCATGGTCATTTTCTGCCGCAATTAATGTACATTGTGGTTGTGCCTGGAAACGATTTCCTCATCAGAAAAAGCAGGACCAGTTTTCCCGATGCCTGCTTTCCTTATCAATAGCGGATAATGCGGTTTTTTATTTCATTCAAAATGGAGACATAGGATGCGTATCTGGACTGTGCGATACATCCCTTGTCCACGGCCCTGGAAACGGCGCATCCAGGTTCTTTCAGATGCCTGCAGTTGTTAAAGCGGCACTGACCCAGATATGGACGGAAATCCCGGAACAGATAGTCCAGTCCGTCTTCCACCTGGCTGTCCAGATCCAGAGAGGTATACCCCGGTGTATCCATCACATACAGGGAATCCATCAGCCGTACCAGCTCAGAATGGCGCGTTGTATTGCGCCCGCGGCCGGTATGCTGACTCACGGCCTGATGGGCAAACTGTTCTCTGCCCAGAAGATGATTGAGCAATGTGGATTTCCCCACCCCGGAAGGACCGGAAAATGAGATAACCGGACCGGATAATGCTTCCTTCAGCTGAGAGATTTCCTTCTCCTGAATGGCCGAAACCGCTATACATGGGTATCCTGCCTTTTCATAAAGGGTCTGCAGCTTTTCCGCGTATTCCGGATTGAGGTCTGCCTTATTGATGCAGAGAAGAATACCGGGAATGCGGGAATATTCCGCCAGCACCAGCATCTTGTTAATCATAAACAGGCTGGGATCCGGATTTTCAGCGGCCACCGTAAGCACCAGCTGATTGATATTGGCAATAGGCGGACGGTGGAGTTCATTGATGCGCGGATATACGGAGACAATGCTGGGAGCGGAATCCTTTGTCTGTTCGTATTCCACCCAGTCCCCTACCAGAATGGAGCCTTTCCTTTTCGTACGGCCGCGGGAACGGGCCAGTGCTGTAGCGCCTTCCGGTCCCGCAATCGTAAAATATCCATTCTGATTCTTGATAATAAGACCTTTCATATCACAGCTCTCTATCCTGAATAACCGACCCGTCGACTACAACCTGAACACGGACAGTACCCGTTCCGGAAACATCCTTAACAATGTTGCTTCCCGGTGCCGCCGTCTGGCTGTATACTTCCCGGCGGCCATTGCTGTCCGTTACGAATATTTCCACTTTCTTGCTGTCTCCGCTTCCCGGGAGGGTAATATTCACGGTACCACTCTTGGTTACCGGCTGAGCCGGCTTGTTATTGCTACTGATGACCAGGTTGACCACATCAGTGGCATTAGCCCCGGCAATAGGACTCTGGCTGACCACGATGGAGGTTACGTCAGAAGGACTGGTTCCATCGTTGGAAGTTACCTGTCCCAAAGACAGATCGCTGACGCGAAGCGCATTCTTAGCGTCTGCCAGGGTCATCCCGACTACGTTTGGTACCTTGGATTGCCGTACATTGATGACGACGTTAATCTGTGTACCGCTGTCTACCTGGGACGCAGAGGCCGGGGTCTGGGAAATGATAACATCAGCCGGCATGTTCGGGTTGCTGCCGTTTCTGACAGTACCCAGTACCAGGTTGAGCTTACTCAGTCTTTCCCTTGCCTGATCCAGGGTAAGGCCCTTCAGATCCGGAGCCAGAATAACGGTTCCGCCCTTGCTGACGGTGAGATGGATAATACGCTGTTCCTTAACTTCAGTTCCTGCGGTAGGTGTCTGGGCGATAACTTCCCCAACCGGCACCTCATTACTTGCCACTTCATCCACAGAGACCTTCAGATTATCATCTTCCAGCATCTGCTGGGCTACTTCCACAGGCTTTCCTTCTACATCCGGAACGGTAACCACCTTGTTGCTCCAGAAGTTGCCAAAGCTGAAAAAGGCCCAGGCAAAAGCAGCGGCAAAGATAACCAGCAGACCGCCCCAGATATATTTCTGTGGCAGATTGGATATGAAACTGGAAACCTTCCCTTCGGAATCACAGCGCTTGATACGCCGTGTCTTCTGTGAGATTGGACGGGTCATAGTGGCAAATTCCCGCTCTGCCGGTTTGAACGGAGACGCGGTGAAACCCTGAGCAATCTTAAGTTCGGAAACAAAATCCTGTACGGTATCATACCGACGGTTCGGATCCCGCTGCAATGCGGTAAGGAGGCACTCTTCCAGCATAGGAGAAATGGCCGGATTGTACCGGGTAGGTCTCGGCACGTCATCCTGCATATGCTTGAGCGCAATGCTGACAGCCGTATCGCCATCAAATGGCAGATGATGAGTCAGCATTTCATACAGGACGATACCCAGAGAGTAAATATCAGTCTTGGCGGTAAGCTTATCCCCTGCCGCCTGTTCAGGTGAGAGATAGTGTACTGAGCCAAGGATGGATTCCCTGGTCATAATGGTGGAAGAATTGACTGCTCTGGCGATACCAAAGTCAGTGACCTTTACCTTATGATTGGCAGTAAGCAAAATGTTCTGCGGTTTAATATCACAATGAATGATTCCGTGGGAATGCGCTTCCGCCAGCGCATTCCCGATATCTATGGCGATGCGGACAGCGGTATCGATAGGGATATGCGGATGCGTATTGATGTACTGTTTCAGTGTCTGCCCTTCCACATATTCCATGACGATGTAGTGATACCCTTCACTGCATCCCACATCATAAATCCCAACAATGTTAGGATGGCTCAATTTACCCGCAGACTGCGCTTCCCGCCGAAAACGAGCAATAAATTCGTTATCTTCAGCAAAATTACTGTGCAGGATTTTTACTGCCACTTTCCGGTCAAGCAGAAGGTCTTTGGCCAGATATACATCCGCCATGCCCCCTGTGCCAATTTTCCTGACAAGCTGATAACGGTCATCGAGTACTTTATTAATCATGATTGTCATTTACTCCATTTTGCAATGATTCATTATATGCTATGATTACGGACACATTATCTTCCGCTCCTGACGCATATGTCTTTTCCATAAGGTCATCCACACAGGCGCATACATCCCACGTATCAGTCATGTGTGCCTGGAGGGAGGCCTTTATTTCTTCATCGGTAAGCATATTGGTCAGGCCATCCGAACAAAGGAGCATGACGGCTCCGTTGTTAAATGGTAAGTGTCCTGTATCTACTTTTAATTCACTGGTAATACCCACCGCCCGGGTAATTTCATTGCGGCGCGGATGGGTTCGCATTTCTTCCCGCGTGATTTCTCCCTGCTTCACCAGCTGCATCACAAAAGAATGGTCTTCTGTAAGCTGGCGGAATGTACCATTTTCCAGCAGGTATAGCCGGCTGTCCCCCACATGGGCCCAGTACAGGCAGTTATCATGAACTACCGCTGCCAGCAGAGTCGTTCCCATGGAAGAAAGATCCGGAGATTCCGCTTTCTTTGCCAGAATGGCCTGATTGGCCTCCTGAAAGCTTTCCGACAGTGTTTCTTCGGTTATGGATGACAGGGATTCCTGTTCTAATGAATTGCGTACAGAAGAAACGGCCAGCCGGCTGGCTGTTTCACCGCCGGCATAACCGCCCATGCCATCCGCCAGGATGAAACAAGGCTGTTCTCCCACGTAGATGCAATCTTCATTATTCTTCCGGACTAAGCCGGTATTGGTCTTTCCACACTTGGTAATCATAATAAATCCTGTGAAATCAAACGAAAAGAAACTGCAATTATCTACTATTTTACCATTGAATGCTTATTTTGACGAATTCTTTACATCCTGGATAAAACGACGCTTCAGCTGCCCGCAGGCGGCCTGAATCTCATCCCCCATCTGTCTTCTTACCGTAGCATTGCGTCCATGGGACGCAAGTACCCGCTGAAAGCGGAAAATCTGATTGGTCGACGGTGGGAACAGCTTAATGTGTTCTGTGCCGTTGATAGGTATCAGATTGATGTGGCAGTTGAGGTCTCCCAGCAGACGATGCAGTTCTTCCGCGTTTTCCAGACTGGAGTTAACATCTTTGATGAGAATGTATTCAAAGGTCACCCGGCGTCCTGTTTTCTTAAAATAATACCGAGCCGCCTTTATGACATCCTCTATCGGGAAGGCGCGGCTGGAAGGAAGGATACGGTTGCGTATTTCATCATTCGGCGCATGAAGGGAAATAGCCAGCGTTACTGGAAGCCCTTCATCAGCCAAACGGTAGATACGGGGAACGATGCCACAGGTGGACAGAGTCATGTTGCGATAGCTGATATTGAGCAGCTCCGGATCATGACAGAGCTTCATAAAGCGAAGAACTTCCTCATAATTCTGCAGTGGTTCTCCTGAGCCCATAAGGACCAGGGAATGAATCGGCGCGTCAAAAACTTCACGGAAAGCAAACATCTGGGCCAGCATTTCACCGGCGGTAAGATTTCTTTCCAGCCCCTTCTGCGTAGAGGCACAGAAGACGCAGCCCATGGCGCATCCGACCTGTGTGGAAACACAGATGGAATTTCCGTACACATGGTGCATGCATACCGTTTCAATGAAACTGCCGTCATCCAGACGGAGCAGAAGCTTTGTCGTATCCTTATCGTCAGACTTCTGTTCCTTCACTATTTCCGGCTTATCAATAACCACATTGTCGGAAAGCCATTCTCTGAGGTTGGCAGGAAGCTGTTTCATTTCACTGAAATCAAAGACAAACCGTTTATAGAGATAATCCCTGAGCTGTTTAGCGCGGAATTTCTGAAAACCGCCCCGAACGAGTATATCTTCTAGTTCCGGCAGTGTTTTCGCCCATATATTAATCATCGTTGTTTCTCCTCACAAGACGAGCTACAAAGAATCCGTCTGTATGGAATTCATCCGGCCAGATGGTAATCATCCCTTCTACCAGATGGCGTCCTGCAAAATTAAAGGTATCCCTGCGGAAATCCTTATGCTTTTCCAGGAACCAGGCTATCATGTCTTCATTCTCTTCCCGGTTCAGCGTACAGGTGCTGTACACCAGAACACCGCCCGGTTTGACATAAACGGATGCGGCATCCAGTAGTTTCTGCTGAAGCGGAGGAAATTCCTTAAGATTGTCTTCCGTACGTCTCCAGCGGATTTCCGGCTTGTGGCCAAGTACGCCCAACCCGGAACAGGGAGCATCCAGAAGGACCTTGTCATACTGCCCTTTTCTGGCTTCATCAATCACAGTGGAATCATGCTGTTCCGCGTGAATACAGCGGATTCCCAGCGTGCGGGCATTGTGGTCAATCAGATTGACCTTATGTTCATATAAATCCCAGGCATCAATGGACGCCCAGTTTCCTGTAAGCTGAGCAATATTAATGGACTTGCTTCCTGGAGCCGCGCACATATCCAGTACCTTGTCTCCTCTGGATGGATTCATTACTACCGCAGGAATCATGGATGCGGCACTCTGCACGTAAGCTTCCCCATTCTTAAGGAGCGGGGACCGGAAAAAGGCATCCCCATTGCCTACCCGGATGCCATTGCCGTCCGGAATGAACGGAATGAGCTCAGGTTCCGCATGATGGAACTTCAGCTTTTCAAAAAGCTTGGAAGCCGGAAGCTTAATAGGATTGGCATGAATATCCAGCGCCGGCGCCTTATTGAATTCTTCGAGGACCGCTTCGGTGCGTGCCTTTCCAATCTGAGCACTCATGCGGCGGATAAGCCATTCCGGTTCATTGAGAGTAAGGGACAGATACTGAAGTTCATGTCCTTTTCTCTGTGGGAGGTGAAGCTGAATTTTCTTGCGCAGATAACTGCGGAGGATAGCATTGATGAACTTTACATTTCCAAGATGGGTTACCTTCTTGGCGATTTCCACGGTTTCATTCACCGCTGCCGACTCCGGAATCCTGTCCAGGAACACCAGCTGATACAGACCGATGGCCAGAAGAATCCGTACTTTGGGATCCATCTTGCGCACCGGACGGGTGGATAACCGGCCCATAATCCATGTGAGAAGATTATACCGGCGGCAGACGCCATATACCAGTTCAGTCAGAAGTCCCTTTTCCGGTTTGGAAAGCGTTTCATATTTTTTTCCAGAATATTTCTTTATGACCTTCTGCAGAGTCAGATTCGCATACGCTTCCTTAACAAACACATCATAAAGCACATCGTAGGCAAGGCGTCGGGCCGACGGTGGTGCAATCGGTTTAGTATTCCAGTTTATCATTTATCTTTACCTGATGACCATTAATAAAATCAGAAACAAGCATTTTCTTGTGGTTTTCCGGTTGTACTTCCGTAAAGGTCAGAATGCCGCGACCGGTCTGTACCCCCATGGCTCCGCCAGAAACAGAAACAATGGTTCCCGGTTCACTGGAAGTATCCGCTGCCTCAGAGACACAGGCTCTGTGAATCTTCAGACGTTTGCCACGGAAAAATGTAAATGTTCCCGGGTTAGGATACATACCGCGGATCAGAGCGTCCAGCGTTACGGCATCCTTTGTCCAGTCGATGCGTCCCATAGGCTTGGTAATCTTTTCCGCGTAGGTAGCTTTGGAAGCGTCCTGCGGAACGGCGCCGGCCATATATTCCGGAAGATTATCCAGCACCTGAAGGAGCAGGTCCGCCCCATCGAGGCTCAGGGCATCAAAAAGTTCACCGGCTGTCATATTCGGACCTATCGGCATCTTTTTCTGAACCAGCATATCTCCGGTATCCATACCGGCATCCAGCTTCATAACGGTCGTACCGGTTTCCTTCTTCCCATCAATGATAGCCCGCTGAATCGGAGCGGCTCCCCGATATTCTGGAAGGAGGGACCCGTGTACGTTAATGGCCCCGTATGCAGGAATGTCCAGAAGCGCTTTCGGAAGGATACGTCCATAGGCGATGACTACCAGAAGATCCGGCTTCATCTCACGGATTCTTTCTATCTCTTCCTCAGTCTTAAGTGTTTCCGGCTGATATACAGGGATATTCTTTTCCATAGCCAGAGCCTTTACCGGCGGAGGGGTAATTTTCTTCCCCCGGCCATTGATACGGTCAGGTTGTGTGTATACAGCAATCGGGGTATATCCATTATCACAGAGTTTTTTCAGGGACGGTACCGCAAAATCGGGAGTCCCCATAAATATGATGCGCAGTGAATGTTCGCTCATTCTTCCAGTCTCCTTAACGCGGTAGCCTTTTCAATAAACAGAATTCCGTTCAGATGGTCGGTTTCATGCTGCATGCAGCGTGCCAGAAGGCCGGTAGCCACCTTCTGTTTTTTCTTGCCGCGCACGTCCTGATACTTGATGCGTACAGTGGTATACCGTTCTACCAAACCAACATATCCTGGAACGGACAGGCATCCTTCCGTGTCCACATTGGTTTCATTCCCTACCGGTTCCCATACCGGGTTTACATAGGCTTCAAAACCACTTTCGCCATCATCGGCTACAAACACACGTATATTGAGGTCAATCTGCGGAGCGGCCAGGCCGACACCGTTGGCTTCATACAGCGTCTTCTTCATATCACTGATGATAAATTTCAGCTTCTTGTCAAATGCAGTAACCGGAAGAGCCTTTCTCTTGAGGTCCGGGTTTCCGGCAGTAATAATTTTGCTCATTGTAAATTCTCCTTTTTATATGTCAATGTCTTTATAACGGATCTACATCTATAATTATACCATTTTCCTGAAGTATAAAGGACTGGCGTATTTTCTGCTTAAGAGGCGCCAGATCCTCCCCTTTGATAAGGATGGAAATGTAATAGGTATCCCTTTTCTTTTTAATCGCTTCATCATACGGCGGAGTAATCTGGAGGGAATCTGCCTGCCTCGTTTCCCGCCTAAGCCATGCGTATACACGGGCGGCCTTTTCGCTCACAGCCCGGTATTCCTTTCCAAAGCAGGAAATCTTAAGCAGTTTCATAAACGGCGGATATCCCAGAAGCTTACGGAACTGAATTTCCTGAGTATAGAAGGCTTCATAATCCTGCCTGGCAGCGTCCTGTATGACAAAGTTCTCCGGAGTATAGGTCTGCAGTATTACATGCCCCTGTTCCCGGTCTCTTCCGGAACGACCGGCACACTGGGTAATCAGCGTGAAAGCATGTTCCGAAGCCAGATAGGTAGGAAGGTTCAGAATCATATCGATACCTACAACACCTACCGCTTGTACACCTGGAATATCATGCCCTTTGGCCACCATCTGTGTGCCTACCAGAATATTGTATTTCCCGTTTCGGAAATCATCCAGAATATCCCTGGCGCTGTTCTTATTCCTGGTGCTGTCCAGGTCAAGTCTGGCAATGCATGCCTGGGGGACCAGAGTGTACAGATTTTCTACCAGCTTCTGCGTTCCGCTTCCACTGTACAGGATTTTCTGTGAATGACATTTCGGACATTCCTGAGGAAGCGGATAACTGGATTCACAGTAGTGGCACTGAAGGCGCTGCCGGTCCTTGTGATATACAAGGGACACTTCACAGTGCGGACACTTAAACACATATCCGCAGTGAGTGCACATGAGTGTAGTGGCGTAGCCGCGACGGTTCAGGAAGACGATGGCCTTTTTTCCCCCGTTCACTGTCTTTTTCAGAAGATGGAGCAGTGCGTCACAGAAAAGCGGGGACTGCACCAGCGCCTGAGGCTGTTTCATATCTACAATGCTTACTTCAGGCAGCGGAGTTTCAAAGACCCGCTTATTCATCGTAATAAGGGAAATACGATTCGTTTTTGCCGCATAATAAGTATTCACTGAGGGAGTGGCTGCGCCCAGTACGATGGGACACTGATAGGTCACCGCCATAACCTTGGCCAGATCACATCCATTATATCTGGGTGTCTCATCCTGTTTATAGGAGGAGTCGTATTCCTCATCCACTACGATGAGCCGAAGGTTTCTGAAAGGCATAAACAGCGCAGAACGGGAGCCGATGATGACATGACTCTCTCCCCGCTCTACCCTCATGCGGTTGTTATATCGTTCCCCTTTGCTGAGCTGGCTATGAATAAATACCACATCATCTCCAAAATGATGAGCAAAATAAGAAACCATCTGCACCGTGAGCGCGATTTCCGGGACAAGGATGAGAGCCATACCCCCCATGGCCAGCGCCTGATCGGCGGCTCTCACATAGACTTCCGTCTTTCCGCTCCCTGTCACCCCTTTAAGGAGGAGGCCCTGGAACTTCTTTTCCTTTTCCGCCTGAATAATCTGTTCACATGCCTTTTTCTGCTCTTCCGTCAATTCCTTATGTGCCAACTGTCCGCTGTCCCCAATGAGGGAATAGGTATCCTTCTTCTTATAGAAAAAACGAGCATGTCCGCCCTGGACAAGAGAACGCATGACTTCCATGGAAAACCCCTGTTTCTTTCCTTCCTTTACCGGTACCGAGCCATGTTCAGTAAGAAAGATATACAGGAGAACCTGTTTCTTTTTCCGGGCCGTTTCTTCTTCCGGAATGGGAAGCGTTGGCGCTATCCATCGTTCCAGCGGTTCTCTATGGGAGGCCTTTACTGATTCCCGGCGGGCGATATACCCATTGGACAGAGCTTTAGCAAACTCACTGTCCGTAAACAGGAGGAGACAGTCTTCCTCTGTAAGCATTTCCACCGATTCATCAATCAGTCCCCGGAGGGGATGGTCCTTGGGAATCTTATCCCAGCACAGGGAATAGTAGACCTTTGTCTTTATCCCTTTCTTGTCAATAAGGAACAGGCGCAGGGCATCTATCAGTGTGCAGAGATAATAAGAAGATATCCACCATGCAGTCTTCAGCATTTCCGGAGTAAAATAGCGGAATGTATCTACAGCTCCCTGTATATCCTTAACGGAATAGGTTAGCCTGGAGATATCTTCCTCCCGTGTGGAAAGAATGATTGCCTCTTCTGTCCGTCCGCTGAAAGGAACTATGCATCGCCATCCTTCGCAGAGAAAAGAGAGCTTTTCCGGAATACGGTAGGAAAAGGTCCGGTTCAGATGCTTGGATGGCCGGTTGATAATGACTTCTGCCAGGGTATCCATGGGTATGCCTCCTTTCCCTGTTCCTGTCTTACCATATAAAAATAGGAGCTGTGAAAAAATGAGAACTCATTTCATCAAAGCCCCTATAAGGATTTGAATAATCGTGTCAGACAGAAAAATCTGAGTCAGTTCCTGTATGGCACAGAAGGTGTTTTCACACCCTTTATTTTATCATATCCGGAAACCTTCTGATTATAAACCGGCTTCTTCACGGAGAATGGCGGCCTTATCGGTAGATTCCCATGGGAATTCCACATCCTGACGGCCAAAGTGGCCATAGGCAGCAGTCTTGCGGTAAATTGGACGTGCCAGATTCAGCATGGAGATGATGCCGTCCGGACGAAGGTCAAAGTACCTGCGGATAAGCTTAGTGATTTCTTTATCAGAAATACGGCCGGTGCCAAAAGTATCAACAAAGATAGATACCGGTTCCGCTACGCCGATAGCATAGGCCAGCTGAATTTCACAGCGGTCAGCAATGCCGGCAGCTACCAGGTTCTTGGCTACATAACGGGCTGCATAGGCTGCGGAACGGTCAACCTTTGTCGGATCCTTACCGGAGAAAGCTCCGCCGCCATGACGGGCCATACCACCGTAGGTATCGACGATAATCTTGCGTCCGGTAAGCCCAGCATCCCCCTGCGGACCTCCGATGACAAAGCGGCCTGTCGGGTTGATGTGATAAATGGTCTGGTCATCCAGCAGTTCTGCCGGAATTACCTGATTAACCACCTTTTCCTTCATGTCCTTTTCAATCTGTTCATGGGAAACGTCTGGGTTATGCTGTGTGGAAATAACGATGGTATCCACACGAACCGGCTTTCCATTTTCATATTCCACAGTAACCTGGGTCTTTCCATCCGGGCGAAGGTAAGGTAATTCTCCATTCTTTCTGACCTGAGCCAGACGATAGGACAGACGATGCGCCAGGGTAATCGGCAGCGGCATATATGCGCCTTTGAAATAAGGTTCGGATTCATTGGAAGCATAGCCAAACATCATACCCTGATCGCCAGCGCCGGTGGTTCCCAGCTTATCCTTGTTCCCATTCTTAGCTTCCTTAGACTGGTCTACCCCCATAGCAATATCAGTGGACTGACGGCCCAGGGAAATAAGAATCCCGCAGTGATCGCCGTCGAACCCATAATCGGCATTGGTATATCCGATATCATTAATGGTCTTACGGATTAATGCGCCATAATCTACATGAGCGGTTGTACGGATTTCACCGAATACATGTACCTGACCGGTAGTTACGATAGTTTCGCAGGCTACACGGCCATGTGGGTCCTGGGCAAGAATGGCATCCAGAATGGTATCAGAAATCTGATCTGCAATTTTATCCGGATGACCTTCTGTCACGGATTCAGATGTAAAAAGAAATTTATCTGCCATATATTCCTCCTATGGTCTTACTGGCAATTATATGTATATTGCAGTGCTTACTCATACGAAAAACCCCCTCAAAATCAATTGAGGGGGTGAAAAGTCATTCCCTCATCTGCCAGCAAAAGCTGATGGAATTAGCACCTTGTCCAAAACGGATGGTTGCTGCAGCGTCCTTGGGCCAATCCCTCAGCTGCTCTTGATGAGACCACTGTCTTTCATATACTATACGAAATCACTGAAGAATGCAAGAGGAAAATAAGAAAGGAAACGCCAGGGCGGAAAAGCCAACTCATCGGGTTCCCTTTTCAGAAAATAATAAAGAATACAAAAGGCGGCCTCCGTAAAAATGGAAGTCGCCTTTATGCTTTTATAAGAAGGCTGTTCGTAAAATCCATTTCCGGAAATCTTCCGGTGACAGATTTTGCCGTCTGGGCGCAGATCCAATCTGCCCCTCCAGTCTTTTACCTTATTTCATGATATTGGCAATCTTTTCAATAATAAGTGTGCCAATATCCTCTTTAGCCATTCGTGGATAGCTGGAAACATGGCCATCCGGAGTGAGAAGAGAAACCTGATTTTCATCCACATGGAAACCGGAGTCCGGAGAGGATACATCATTGGCTACCAGCAGATCCAAATTCTTTCTGACCAGTTTTTCCCTGCCATGAGCTATTACATCATTGGTTTCTGCGGCAAAGCCAACCAGTACCTGATTCTGCTTTCTTTCTCCCAGCCCCAGAAGGATATCCGGATTCAGGGTAAGTTTGAGATCCAGAGAAGTCATGGTTTCCTTCTTAATCTTCTGATCAGCCACAGCGGCCGGACGGTAATCCGCAACGGCTGCCGCCATAACCACCACATCACTGGTGTCATACTGCTTATCCACCGCCTGTTTCATTTCCACGGCGGAAGATACGTATTCTATATCGGCCCCTTCCGGATGAGGAAGCGACGGATTTGTGCTGATAAGGTGAACTATGGCTCCTTCCCTTAAAGCGGCACGGGCAATGGCATATCCCATCTTTCCGCTGGAATAATTGCCAATGTAGCGCACCGGATCAATAGCTTCCCGTGTGCCGCCTGCAGTAATAAGGACTTTTTTACCTTTCAGTAGTCCACGACCATTCAGAATCTGGTCCATGGCTGAAAAAATCTTGCTTTCTTCAGGGAAACGTCCTTTGCCGCTGGCATTGCATGCCAGGTGGCCGCTGTCCGGGTCCACAAAATGATATCCAAAGTTGTGAAGTTTTCTTATGTTATCCTGCACAATCGGATTATCAAACATGTGTGTGTTCATAGCTGGAACGAAAAGGATTGGTGAATGAGCAGAAATCAGTGATGTGCTGAGCATATCATCCCCAATTCCTGACGCTACTTTACCGATAATATTGGCTGTAGCCGGAGCCACAACAAAAATGTCCGCCCAAGCGGCAAGCGCAATGTGACGAACATCAAAGTTTGTGACCTTGCCAAACATATTCACAGCTACCGGATTACCAGACAATTCAGCAAACAGACGGGATGCTACCAATTCAGTTGCATGTTCCGTCATAATGACACGGATTTCTGCACCCATCTGACGAAGGTGGCTTACCAGTCCGCATGCCTTATAGGCAGCAATGCTGCCTGTTACTCCCAGTACAATATGTTTGCCTTTAAAGTTCATAAAGCCTCCGCTTTAACGGTTGCGAATACGACTTGCATCCGCATAGGTAATCTTGCCATCATCAATTTCCTGCAGAGCAATACTTACGGTCTTTTTGCCTTCTGCACCTTCAACCAGTGGTGCAGCACCATCATTCAATTCACGGGCACGCATAGCGGCCAGGGTAACCAGAGTATACTTATTATCGACTTTCTTTACCAGACTGTCGATAGACGGATAACTCATCATTTGGAACCAACCTCCTTGTTAATATACTGATTAAATATAACTTCTACCTGTCCTTCATTGCGGGACAACTTACAGGATTCTGCTTCCAGAATGGAGCAGACCTTGTGTACAGCATCTTCCAGCACATCATTGACAATGATGTAATCGTACTTATGCGCCATAGCCAACTCATCGGTAATCTTTGCCAGACGCTTCTGAATTACTTCCTCGCTGTCTGTCCCACGGCCATGAATACGGGCGGAAAGAACATCCAGAGACGGAGGTACTACATAAACAAATACCCCCTGTGGATATCTCTGCTTGACCTGCATAGCTCCCTGGATATCAATTTCCAGAAGTACGGATTCTCCGTTTTCAATTTTATCGAGAGCATACTTCTTAGGTGTACCGTAATAATGATCATACACCCGGGCATATTCAAGGAATGCATCTTCCTTAATCAGTTTCTCAAATTCTTCATTCGTACGGAAGAAATAACTTGTCCCTTCTACTTCCCCTTTACGCGGAGCTCGTGTAGTCATGGAAATGGAATAATTCAGTTTTGGGAAAACCTTGCGGATAGCCGCACAGATAGTTCCCTTACCAGCCCCAGATGGGCCGGATACTACCAGAAGTATTCCCTTGTCTTTTTTAGTTGTGTTCATTATTCTTCGTCAAGCTCCTCAGATTCAGCACTTACAATATCTTTAGTCAACAGGCGATGAGAAATAGTTTCAGGCTGTACAGCAGACAGGATAATCTGCCCGGTATCCATAATAAGTACGGCACGCGTCTTGCGGCCATACGTGGCATCAATGAGCTGCCCGCGGTCACGGGATTCCTGTACAATACGTTTTACCGGAGCGGATTCAGGACTGATAATTGCCATGATACGATTGGCAGCTGCCATATTGCCAAAGCCGATGTTAATCAGTGAAAAAGCCATATGTCATACCTCTATTCCAAATTCTGAACCTGTTCTCGCATCTTTTCGAGTTCAGTTTTAATCATTATAACACAATTAACTATGTCAAGATTATCTGCCTTGGAGGCGGTGGTATTGACTTCCCTGTTGATTTCCTGAAGAAGGAAGTTAAGTTTCTTCCCTTTCGGGCCATCAGAAAGCAGAATCTTACGGAATTGATCCAGATGACTTCCTAGCCGGACAACCTCTTCTGTAAAATCGGTCTTTTCCGCGTAGGCGGCGATTTCCGTAAGGATACGGCCTTCATCTACCGCGATATGCAGACCGCCAAGCAGTTCAATCAGGCGGGCCTTAAACCGGTTTTCATAGGCATATACCGCTTCATTGGCATGGTCCATAAGGAACTGACGCTTATTCTCAATCCAGTCCAGGCGCTTAAGCAAATCTTCGGTGAGATTTTTACCTTCCCGTACACGCATGGCAATGAGCTGCTGAATGGCTTCCGAAGCCGCTTCTCTGGCCAGGTCAATCATTTCCTCTTCCGGAATCTGCTGTTCTTCCACAGAAAGCCATGGTTCTGGGAGGGCCAGGAGATCCTGCACGGTCACCTTGCTCTTTTTGATGCCTTTAACATGCTTCAGTTCCTGAAGCGCCTTCACATAGGCAGACAGGAGTTTCTTATCCACATGTACCTGACGGCCGCTGCCTCCCTGAGCTGGGATGAAAGATATCTTTACCGTTACCTTGCCCCGTTCCAGTGAATCCTTTACCATCTGATAAACCGTCTGAGATACCGCTGCCGGTATTTTGGAATCATGTAAGGATATTTCAAGGAAACGGCTGTTTACGGTACGGATGTTGACTTCCAACGTCCCCAGCGCATGAAAAGCACTTCCGCTTCCATATCCGGTCATACTCTGCATGAGATTACCTCCCCTTCAGATTAATCCCGGGGTAAAATCCCCTTCAAAGGCCATCGCTGCCGGACCGGTCATAAATACATGACTGTCTCCGCCTTTCCAGGAAATATGCAGTGTGCCTCCATCCACGTCAATGTAGGCTTCGTCTTTGGCCAGTCCATTGAGAATGGCCGCAACTGCCGTAGCGCAGCATCCGGTGCCGCAGGCCATGGTAATTCCTGTTCCCCGTTCCCATACACGCATACGGAAACGATTGTTTCCCATAGGATGGACGAACTCTACATTGGTCTTTCTTGGGAAATGCACATCTTTTTCCATAGCGGATCCTTCCTTCTTCAGGAATTCATCATCTGGCACATTATCCGTAAAGATGACACAGTGCGGATTGCCCATGGAAATACAGGTGACCTTATAGTGACTTCCTGTGGAAGAAACCAGTTCTTCTGAAACCACGGGATTTCCTGAAAATCCGGTAGTAGGAACCACAGCGGCTTCCAGATGAGGTGCCCCCATATCCACGCGCACTCTGTGGTCATCCAGGATTTCCGGATAGAGGATTCCAGCCCCTGTTTCTATAGAGAACCGGCGGGTACTTACCAGGCCCAGTTCATAGGCCCATCTGGCAAAGCACCGGATTCCATTACCGCACATTTCAGCTTCGGAACCATCCGCGTTAAAAATACGCATACGGAGATCTGCCTTCTGGGAGGGCAAAACAAAAATAATGCCATCCGCACCGATGCCGAAATGTCTGTCACAAATGCGTTCACACTTGTCGAGTACAGGTTTCAGGTCATCCATATGCATGGCATTAATAAATACGAAGTCATTGCCGCATCCATTCCACTTAGTAAAATGCATTGAAATCTCCCTTTCTGATGTCGTTTTCCTATCTGAAAACGGCACACAGTCATCAAAAATATATTAATACATTTTAGCATTACCATGGGTAAATGTAAAATGATATACTAAGAAACGGCGAGCATACAGACGAAATAATGTCTGTTGTCTATTTAAAACCACTAATCAGGTAAAAACTCTCTGCTTTTTGCCTGACGAACCTATATACAGTGTAACAGGATAGTGTTAACCTGAAGAAAGGACATACTATGCAACTTGACAGCCTAATGATATGCCATCTGGTAAACGAATTGAATCAGCAGCTGATTGGCGCACAGATTCGTGAAATCCATCAGACCGATGACCGTATGTTTGAAATAGAATTATTCCGTGCGGATGCGAAGCCCATGCATCTTCTTCTCTGCGCGTATACCCCTACATATCTCTGCGTATTGAGCCATAAGAGAAAAAATACGAATTTTATTCCTTCCCAGACATTCTGCATGTCCATGCGGAAACATCTGGAAGGAAGCCGTATTGCCTCTGTGACCCAGATAAACATGGACCGCATTGTCCGTATTGAGTTTAATCGCATTGAAGATGGAAGTGCCATTGTTTCCCGGTATCTTTACTGTGAACTCCTTCCGTCGGCCCCCAATATCATCCTTACTCAGGATGGAACCATTCTGGACGCATGTATCCACAGCCGGAAAGAAGACCGGACCATTCTCCCTCAGATGGAATATACCCTGCCTAAGAATTCCGGGCGCATGAATTTTATGGAATTTTCAGAAGCAGAACTCCGGAATGTACTGGACTATCCGTCTACAGAAGATGATGACACCGTGCCATCCGTCCTTTTCCGTCTGTTTAATGGTCTCAACCGTCAGGTAGTGGAAAAGATCTGTGCTGTGGCAAATATCGGATATGATGATCTGTATTCCATCTTAACTGGCGAAGGAAAAGATAAACTGGCACATGCCCTGTACAACGTGGCTCAGGAAATCGCGGATACCACCGGTCTCTATCTTTATACCGATGCCAGTGGCCGGGTATCCCGGTCAGCGATTCCCCTTTCTGATTCCCTTCCATACACCCATGTGTCAGTCAATGACTGGATTTATCAGGAAGTATCCAGCTCAGGCGGGGTTATTGCCGCCGCGGTAAAGGATCTGGAAAAACAGATTCATTCCTCATTGAAGAAGGAACTCCGGAAAGAGCGGAAAATCTGGGAAGAACTGAATGAAACCGCTAAAATGGAAGAATATAAACTCTGGGGGAATCTCCTTTCCATTAACGCATGGCAGAAAGTTCCCCACGAGAAATCCATAACCGTATCTAACCTATTTGTCGACCCGCCGGTAGATATAACTATTCCACTGAATCCGGAAATGAACCTTTCCTCCAACAGCCAGCTCTACTTCAAAAAGTACAATAAGCTGAAAAAGCGCAAGGAAATTGGCGCGGAGAAGATTAAAGAATGCCAGCAGACGCAGGAATATCTGAACAACCTGGCCTTCTTTGCCGCTGATGTAAAAGACAGAAAGGCACTGGACGCGCTGAAAGAAGAACTGAAAGCCGCCGGTATCCACAAACAGGAAACCCGCAGACCAGGCCATAAGAAGAACAGCCGGAATCCGGAACTAGCCACAGTAACCGTAGATGGATTCACCCTCTATATCGGGCGCAATAACGTTCAGAACGAGTATCTTACCCTCCATAAGGCCGACAAGCAGGATGTATGGTTCCACGCCCAGAAAATTCCTGGCTCCCATGTAGTCATTCACAGACAGGACGCACGGGAAGAAATTCCTGAAAATGTACTCCTCCACGCCGCCCGACTCGCCGCTAAACACAGTCAGGGCCGGGATTCAGGAAAAGTCAGCGTAGACTACACTCTCATCAAATACGTAAAGAAAATCCCACAGGGACCTCCAGGACTGGTTAATTACTCCCACCAGAAAACCCTCGTAGTAACACCGGAGCCGTAGTGATATAGCGTTAATACGCACATTCGAACTATTAACCAGAGAGTCTCTGTTCGTGTTAAGTGTGAAGGCTTAACAGGTCCGTATTTGCCCTCATTCCCTTGAAATCTTCTCACCGAAGTTTTCGAGGGAATGAGGGCAATATCTTGTCGTCATTTGATTCAACTCCTTATCAAAGATATCCAGGTCTTTATGAAAGCCTGATACAGGTAAGAATGCAGACAACAAGCATGCTTTCCTATGTTCTAACACAAAGGAATCAACTTTCCATCATCCGCATTGTGGATGGTCCCACCTTTCTCTACAGAACGGAGCTTAGTTTTGCAATTTTCCTTTTCTTAGTTTTTTGCATTCTATCATTTTGTATTTAAGAAAAACTCCTTATCCCCCTGCAAGCCCATAGGGATTGCACCGTCTCGAGCCGAAGGCTTGCGGACCGAGCGAAGTACTTATCCGCTCATCTATGTATCCCCATCCTTCTATCGCATTTCCCCTTTCCCCTGTGTTAAAATAGGCTAGGTGCTGATTCATGCACCAGATATTTTTTATAAAGGAGTCTTTACTATGCATAAGCACGAAACACCTCATGCACACAACTGTGCATGCCATGCATGTCATGGAACACACGGCCAGAATCATCAGAGCCGGAATGGAAGCTCCTCCTCAGGAGAAAGCCCATCCTCAGATGATGATGGCCCCTCGCAACCTCAATTAACAACTATTCATGATCACAGCCATGATTCGGATCTGAAAGCACTGAAAGAATATACCGATGATGTGATGAAAGACGAAAATGCGCGTAAGGAAGATGAACGCATCGCTTTCGGTCATTACCATGAACAGAAAATACGGCATCCGCTGAAAGGACACAGAGCCGACTGTCACTGCACACAGTGTGAAGAATTGATAAAGCTCTGCGACCAGTGTGGACGTTCTTTGTCAGAATGCACCTGTAATTTTCTGGGTAAGACATATCACGAAAGTATCTATTCTCTCGCTCATCTGGACTGCCTCATTTGTGCAGCTCGCCTGGAAAGTGCCCTCCGCCGTCTCCCGGCTGTGTTTTTTGCATCCCTGAGTTTCCGGACCAAGATGCTGTATGTCATCTCCAGGGAAGATATGTCTCATGTCCTTCCGTCCCTGAAAAAGACAGCCGCTCGAATCGATCCGAAAATTCAGATTATGCCGTTTACATCTCCGGAAAAGGCAGTCACTAAAACCTACGATATGCCGACTCTGGACTGTCCGAACTGCACCCTTAAGCTGGAAAAGATTATAAACCAGCAGGAAGGTGTCATTTCCGCGGAAATCTCCTATGTGAGCAAAAAGCTGAGACTGACCGCACTGAATCCGGATGCCCTTCTCCCTTCCCTCATGGAAGCCTGCAATGCCATTGAACCGGGAACCCGTATAGTGGACGCGTCAGAAGCGCAGGAAGAAAAACCATCCGCTGAATCAAAAGACAGAACCCTTCCAGCAGGACTGGCCTGCTACATTCTGGGGCTCATCCTGTATTATCTGCCCCAGGTACCCCGCCTTTGGGGAATTGTTCTGCTTCTGGCAAGCTACCTTCTTCTCGGCTGGCCGGTATTTAAAAATCTGATTCGAAATATCCGGCATGGTGAATGGTTTGACGAAAATGTGCTCATGACCATCGCTACCGCAGGTGCTCTGGGAGTAGGTGAATATCCGGAAGCGTCCGGTGTACTGTTCTTCTTCCGTATAGGCGAAGTGTTGGAAGACAGAGCATCCGAAAAGAGCCGCCGTCAGATTACGAAAGCTGTGGATATGCGGCCTGATACGGTCATCCTTCTAAGGGATGGCACGAAAACTACTGTGGACCCATCCTCCATCCATATAGGCGACACACTGATGATTCGCCCGGGCGACCGTATCCCTCTGGATGGCATCGTCCTCAGCGGTAATTCCCATGTGGACACCTCTCCTATCACCGGAGAGTCCGATCCCAGAGAGATACATCCGGGAATCAGCCTTGTCTCCGGATGCGTCAACCTGGAAGGAACACTGACTATGCAGGTAACCAAGGAACTTTCGGAATCCATGGTAACCCGTATTCTGGACGCAGTAGAAAACGCAGCGGCCACCAAGCCGGAATTAGACCGGTTCATCACCCGATTTTCCCGTATCTATGTACCGGTTGTCGTAGGCATTGCCTTAGTTACCGCAATCCTTCCACCCCTGTGGATGGGTGGCTGGAAGCACTGGATTTATACAGCTATGACCTTCCTGGTTATCTCCTGCCCGTGCGCCCTGGTTATTTCTGTGCCCCTTTCCTTCTTTGCAGGCATTGGTGCCGCTTCTAAAAAGGGAATCCTGTTTAAGAGCGGACAGGTTATAGAAAAGATGGCCACAATCCGGAATGTACTTCTGGACAAAACAGGAACCCTGACTAAAGGCCGTTTCTCCGTTGTCCGCATTGAACGGGAACCGGGTATAGAAGAAACAGAACTTTTGTCCCTGGCAGCGGGTCTGGAAACCTATTCCACTCACCCTATAGCCCATTCCATTGTCAATGCCGCCCGGGCCAGAGACTGTCAGGCCAAGCCATTTACTGATGTTCAGGAAATATCCGGTCATGGGCTGGAAGGAAACTCCGAAAATGATCATGTATGTGTAGGAAACAGGAAATGGTTGCTTGCCAGAGGAATTCCTGTAAATACCTCGGATACCTGGGAAGGCACATCCATCTATGTGGCTGTCAATAATCATCTAGCCGGAAAAATCTGCATAGCCGATACACCAAAAGATGACGCAGCCGATGCGGTACGCCAGTTGCATGACATGGGACTGCATGTAGTCATGCTCACAGGCGATACAGAAAAATCCGCACGGATGATAGCTGACAAACTGCATATAGACGAAGTACACGCCAGTCTTCTTCCGGAAGACAAGCTGAAGGAAATGCAGAACACCCGCATAGAAAAGGGCCCTGTTCTCTTTACCGGGGATGGGATTAACGACGCGCCGGTGCTGGCCGGAGCCGATGTAGGCGCCGCTATGGGCAGCGGTTCCGATGCCGCTATCACCGTAGCGGATACCGTGTACATGACCTCTCAGGTTTCTTCCATTCCGGAATCCATCCGACTGGCAAAGAAAACCGTGAGAACTGCCCGATTTAACACCCTGTTTGCACTGACAGTTAAAGCCTTGGTCATGCTGCTCGGATTTGCCGGTTACGCCAGCATGTGGCTCGCCGTATTTGCCGATACAGGAGTCACCCTACTCTGCATCCTCTTCTCCATGGCACTGCTCAGAGATTCTCAGAAACAGTAAGATTCTGAAATATCCTGGCTTTTGGCATATAAAGGATAGTCGCGGGAATTTAGAAAGACTAAAGGCTGTGCGAACTTTTTGCTTCGCACAGCGATTCAATTCCAATAAAAAACGTCAGGAATACCAATTTATTCCTGACGTTTTTTATTGGAGATACAGGGCTTTGCCGACTCGAATCCACAGGATTTACATCGACAGCGAACCTGTAGTTCGTGGCTTTGTCCATTCTCTCCAGAAAGGAGCTTCGTGGAGTATTCCTTCCTATTATTTATATTTTCCATTCTTAATGTATAATGCGGGAACAGGAATACCGTCGTGTAATTTACCTTTCCGTTCGACAGCCATCTTATGAACAAATATAGGCAAGCCTATCCAACTGCTCCTTTCTTGAAAGAAAGGGTGGACCGCCAGCCAAAAGCTGGCGGGGGATAGTTGATTCCTCTTTGTGAAGCTGGAGGAATGACGAGTATATGATATGCCTTTCCTCCTCGTCACCCGCATACTCAATTCTAAGATCAGTCTTGTTCCCACTGCAATTCCCAACAACATCAAAAACGACAGGAAAAATTCCTGCCGTTTTTTGTCTGAAGAAAACTTTTCTGGTTTTCATGTCTGAAAGCCTGCATGATTGTCTACTTATCTCAAGCTTTAAAGCCGACCGGCCCACCGATCATAGAAAATTCTTACGAGTTTTCTATGATCGGTGGGCCATCATTTGCAGATAAGCGAAGTGATTCTGCTTTTCTCCTGTCTCAAACCTGTCTTTTTACACCAGTCTTGTTCCGTCTTCTTCCAGTTTGACTCTGCCCATCTTGTAGAGGTGGCCCAGTGCGCGTTTGAACGAGCCTTTGCTCATATCCAGTGCGTATTTGATGTCGCCGGGACTGCTCTTATCAGAAAATGGCATAAAACCATTATGTTTTTCCATAAAATCGAGCAGTTTTTCCATATCTGCATCCATTGCCTTTTCCTTAGTAGGACGCAGGGAAATGTTCAGACGGCCATCTTCACGTACGAAGGTGACGCGACCGGTTACTTCCTGTCCGGCTTCCAGATTTCTCGGCATATCATCCTTATAGAGGAAAGCAATCCACTTCTCGCGGGTAATGATAAACGCGCCAGACCGGGTAATGTTGTAAACAGTACCTTCAATCTTGCCACCCACCTTGATTCCATGAGCAGGTTTTGCAATTTTTATCATATCTTCTGCCACGCCACGCATGGTAACAGCCAGACGGCCTGTCTTATCAGTATAGAGCTTAATCCAGATTTTCTGTCCAGGATGAACACGGCCTATGGTTTCAGAAATAGGAAGAAAAATTCCTCGTTCAGTTCCCACGTCCACAAACGCACCAAACTTAGTAGTAAGCAGGACATCAGTATAGGCAATTTCCCCGTCCTTAACCTTTGGCAATCGCATACTGGCAGTAAGACGGTGATGCGGGTCATGGTACAGGAATACCTTTACCCGATCCCCAACTTTTACCGGTTCCGTCTGCTGTGCATTATGAAGCAGAATATCATCATTGGAATCACCGGTACCTGCGGAAAGGAATGCACCAAAGTCAGCCACACGGACCACTGGAAGTGTGGCAATAGAATTTTCCTTCAGTGTCATTTCTTTTTTCTGTACAAAATTGCGGTTCCGTTCGGAGTATTCTCGCTGTTTTTCTTCATCGTAAACAAGGTGGAATCTCTGGGTACGGCTCTTTGAAAAATCTTTTTTTACTGTTTTCTGTGTAATATCTTTTTCCATCAATTATCTTTTCACCTTAAGCATGCCTTCAAAGCCATCGGCTTCATCATCTTCTTCATGATATTCTTCTGCCGGTGCTTCACTCCAGAGGCTGTCCAGTTCGTAATGACGTCTTTCATCATCTGTGAAGATATGAACGATAACGTCACCAAAATCCAGAAGGATCCAGTCCCCTTCACGATAGCCTTCCTTGCGGAGGCAGTGAACCTTCTTTTCTGACATCTTGTCTTCCACCGCATCAGCAGCTGCCTGGCTCTGCTTCTTGTTTCGTGTAGAAGCCAGAATGAAATAATCGGCAATAGATGTCAGATCTCTCACATTAAGAACCTTGATAAGGACACCTTTCTTATCCGCAATAGCATGACAGATTTCTTTAATTTCCTGATTCATTGATTAAAATCTCCTTTATTTAACTCATAGTAGAAGCAATGGTCTTCTGCATTTCAATCGGGTTTACTACCCATACCTTAGTATTTTTATCTTTATTTTCCATCTCTCCTGGGAGAATGGCAAACTGAATATTTTCAGCCGGGAAACCAGTAATATCATAAGCCAGAGATGCGGCTTCCTTATAGGTAACATTGGAATAATAAGGAGCCCAGTAATGACGCACCATTTCCCAGTTGGTAACCGCATAGTGCTGCTGCATCTGAAGCAGACAGGTCTTCACAAAACGCTGTTGTCTCTGAATTCTGGCAATTTCATCCTGTTCCGGATCTATATAGCGTACATAAGCCATCGCACCATTAGCATCCAGAGTCTGATAACCCGTGTACAGATGGAAATCTACTGTTCCATCTCCCTTATTATGCATCATTTCCTGTTCCACATACAGATTTATATTTCCGAAATGGTTCATAGCCTCATTAAATGTTTTTTCATTGAAAATGATGAAATGGTTAATACGGATATGCATCAGATTTTCAATACAGCTTTTGGCTTCAATGACTCCTCCCTTGCGATAAGCTTCCCCCACCGTAATCTGATTCTTTGCATCAATGCCAAGTCCGGATGATGTACTGGCAGGCACAGAAATCAGATCCAGATGTTTCGTCTTGCGGTCAACAGAGCAGACAATTACCGTCTCTGCAGATGGCACCGGGTCATTATTTATCCCCACCAGCAGATAATAATCAGGTGCTGAAGCCGTCTCTGTTGTTCCCGTATCAAATCTCATTGACACATAGCGGTATATGGATGCGGCGGCATAAACCAGGGCTCCACACAAAGCGATAATGACCAGAATAAATGCCAGCAGCTTTCCCAGACGAATGTGATATTTTCTTCTACGCATTTACTGCCCCTCTTCCATTTTTTTCAGCAAATCATTCCGCCCTTCCATGGTTAGCGGATAAATGAAGGCATTTGTATCCAAAAGATGCGAAATGGTAGATGCATAAGCTGCCAGTACCGCCTTATCCAGTGAAATTTCTGAAAGCCTGCGAAGCTTGTCCACGCCGGGAAAATCTCTGGATGGTTCAATATAATCTGCCAGAAAAACAATCTTTTCCAGAAGCTGCATATCCGGATGTCCTGTGGTGTGATAATAAACAGCAGACAGAATTTCCTCATCCGTTATACCGAACAGTTTTCTTGCCAGAACGGATCCGGCCGGTCCATGGAGGAGCGCCTTACTGTTATATAGTGCCAGATCCAGGGGAATACGGCCTTCATCTGCCAGCTGTTGCATTTCCTCCAGAGGGAGATTTTTTGCACAATCATGCACGAGACCGGCAAGTTCTGCCTTGTCAGGATCGGCATACCCATAGTTTTCAGCCAGGTGGCGGGAAACAGAAGCAACTCCCAGCGAATGGACATATCTCTTATCTTTTAGCAATTCCTTCAAACGTTTTTTTATTTCCTTCTTATCCATGGTTACCTTCTGTATAAATGATGTTCTTTAATAAACTGAATAACGGAATCCGGCATAAGATAGCGCGTGGAAACTCCCCGTGCAAGCCAATCCCTGAGAATGGTTGACGAAATGGCCAATTCAGGCGTTTTCAGTGTAAGAATCTTCTCCTTTCCCAGTTCACCGAAAAAGGCAATGGTTTTTGCAAGCTTTTCCTTCTTTTCCGGACGGCTGGCGCTGATAAAGTAGCAGGCATGGAGAAGTTCCTTATTGTATTTCCATTCCGGCAAATCAGCTACTGCATCTGTACCGGCAATAAAATAAAAATCGGTGTTCACATCACAGCGTTCCCGCAGTTCCCTTATGGTATCCACCGTATAGGAAATGCCTTCCCTCTCAATCTCAATGGGAGAAATTGAAAAGTGGTCATTTCCTGCAATAGCCAGTCTGACCATTTCATATCGAAGGTGCTTATCTATATTATGCATATCCTTCTGCGGGGTATCGGCAGTGGGAATGAAGATAACCTTCTCCAGGCCAAACTCCTGCCATGCGGCTTCCGCTATTACCAGATGTCCAATATGTATGGGATTAAATGAACCACCGAAAATTCCTATTTTATGTGACATAAATAAATTGCTATATCCAAGAATAAAACACAAATAATAATGAAAACAAGTACTTCCAGACAATGACGCACTTCAAAACGGCCTTTTGTCGTCTTAGTCAGATAATACCATATCCACCTGAGCTTATACGCCAGGGAAAAATCCTTTTGTTTATTGCTCATCCACGTACCTGTCCATCGCCAAATATCTTATATTTGCATGTAACCAGTGCTTCCAGTCCCATAGGGCCTCGTACATGGAGTTTCTGTGTACTGATGCCGATTTCAGCACCAAAGCCAAATTCAAAACCATCAGTAAAACGAGTGGACGCATTCACATAGACACAGGCTGCATCAATAGCATTTACAAAAAGGCGTGCATTTTTCTTGTTTTCAGTGACGATACATTCCGAATGATGAGTAGAATAACGGGAAATATGATTTATGGCTTCTTCCAGAGAATCCACTACCCTGACGGAAAGTATCAGATCACCATATTCTGTACTCCAGTCTGCCTCCACTGCTGGAATGGCATGAGGCCACAGAGAACATATTCTTTCATCACCCCGGATTTCCACTCCGTAGGCTTCCAGTTCAGGAAATACCTTCTTCACTGCAGCATCAGCTGCATCCTTATGGATAAGAAGGGTTTCCATGGCATTGCATACGGATGGACGCTGAACCTTGGCATTGACTATGATTCTGACTGTCTTGTCCAGATCCGCTTCTTTATCCACATAGGTGTGGCATACCCCGCTTCCGGTTTCAATCACAGGAACAGAGCTGTTGCTCACCACCGTCTGAATCAGGCGATGGCCGCCTCTGGGGATAACCAAGTCAATAATGCCACGAAGATGAAGCAGTTCGTTTACCAGCTCATGGGATGGATTCAGAATACTGAATACGGCCTGCTTTGGTACATTACAGGATACCAGAGCCTTCTGAATAACCTGTGTCAGTGCCGCATTGGTAAAATGAGCCTCTTTACCACCACGGAGTATGCAGGCATTACCACTCTTGAGACAAAGCACTGCCGCATCCACTGTCACATTCGGACGGGATTCATAAATCATGGCAATCGTACCAAAAGGTACGGATGTCTTTACGATTTCCAGACCGTTAGGCAGTGTACGGTCACTGATAGTCCTGCCCGATGGATCCGGGAGGGTCATAACCTGTCTTACCCCTTCCGCAATGGAGACAATCCTCTTCTCAGTCAGATTAAGTCGTTCCTTCATGGATGATGACAGATGAAATACCGATTCCGCGCGTTCCATATCCTTTGCGTTTTCCGCAAGGATGAAATCCGACTCTTTCAGAAGAGCATCATGAACAGCACCGAGTACTTCATTCTTCTTTGATTCCGAAAGACTGCCTAACACCCGGGAAGCTTTCTTTACTTCCATACAGGCTTCTCTAAGTTCACTGCTGTTCATACTGATTCCTCCTTAGCGGATTACAAGTAAATAATTACGATGTACTACCGTGTCATATGTCTTTTCATACCCAAGACGTTCGCTTAAGTCGTCCGTCTGGCATCCGCGGATGCTGTTCACATCTTCTGCATCATAGTGGGTAATGCCACGGGCTATTTCCTGATCTCCATAACAGATGGATACCGGATCTCCCACATGGAAGTTTCCTTCTGCCCGCAAAATACCGACCGGAAGAAGACTGGATCCATTATTCACAATGGCATCCCGGCATCCTTTATCCACATAGATTCTACCTTTAATAGCAGAGCCAATAATAATCTGCCGCTTCTTCATCTGCGGATGCACATTATCGGCCTGGAACAGGGTACCAATGGCTTCACCATCCATAATAGAAAAGAGAACATCGTGAATACTGCTGTTGGCAATTACCATATCTATCCCCGAGCGGGTACAGATTTCCGCAGCTTTCATCTTAGTCTGCATGCCACCCGTACCACGGGCAGTTCCCGCTCCGCCAGCCATATCCATATATTTTCTGGAGAATTCGCCGACATAGGAAATAAACTGAGCATCAGGATTGGCAGAGGGATTATCTGTATATAACCCGTTGACATCGGAAAGGATAATCAGCAGATCTGCCTCACAGATACTTGCGACTACAGCCGACAGGGTATCATTATCTCCTACCTTAATTTCATCGGCAGTCACCGCATCATTTTCATTAACAATCGGGATAGCACCCAATGCAAGAAGCGCATCCAGACAGCCACGGGCATAGAGATATCGTTTAGGATTCAGCGCATCCCCTTTTGTAAGGAGAAGCTGAGAAACAATCCCTCCATATTCGTGAAAGAACTTTTCATACAGATGCATGAGCGTTCCCTGCCCAACGGCTGCACAAGCCTGCTTTTCCGGAAGATTCTTCGGTTTGGTCGTATAGCCAAGACTCGGCATACCCATGGCAATGGCACCAGAAGATACGAGAACCATTTCATACCCGCGGTTCTGCAAATCCATCAACTGGCGGGCCATGCTGTCAAAAAAGCGAAGGTTTGGTTTTCCGTTCGGATATGTAAGAGAACTGGTCCCAATCTTAACCACCACCCTCTTTTTAGCAGGTATAGCCTGTCTGGCTTTCAGTTCATCTTGGGAGTTCATAATGTGACTTATCATCTTTCTGACGGAACAGTACACAGTTGCGTCCGATAACCTGTACCAGTTCACAGCCGAGATTATCGGCCAGGAGTTCTGCCACATGACGGATATCTTCCGCAGAATTCTGATTAATCTTTACCTTAATCAGTTCATTAGCTGTGATATTTTTTTCTGCACTGTCAATAACGGAAAAAGTAAGGCCATCCTTGCCAATCTGAACGGTTGCCGGCAGATGACTTGCCAGCGCTTTAAGATACTGTTTCTGTTTTCCTGTAAGCATACTATTCTTCATCCTCCTGTGGAGTATCTTCTCCATGTTTTCTTGCTGTATAAGTGAATTCCACACCGTACAGATTTACGGTATCGCCTTCTTTAATGCCTTCTTTCTTCAGAAGCTTTTCCAGATCCATGTATTTCCATGCCTTTTCAAAACGGCGGAGAGATACATAATCATCAAAATTGGTCATATTTACAAGCTTCTGTACGCGTTTACCTGTCAGATAATAAACGCCATCTTCCACCTTAACCTTGAAATCATCAGGCTTCACATCATAAATGATGGAAGTATCCGGAGTTTCCAGCTCTACCTTCGGTGTAGACTCAATAATCTGCCATGCTCTTTCCATGAGCGGCTTAAGTCCACGACCGTCGAGTGTACAGATAGGGAAGAATTCATATCCTTCCGCTTCAATCTCTTCTCTAAGCTTGTCCAGCTGGGACATATCCGTAATAAGGTCAATCTTGTTAGCGGCCACCAGTTGTTTCTTTTTCGTCAGTTTATCGCTGTACTTAGCCAGCTCCTGGTTAATAACATGGAAATCATCTATCGGATCTCTGCCTTCACTGCCGCCAGCATCCAGTACATGAATCAGTACGCGGGTGCGTTCAATATGACGCAGGAATTCATCCCCCAGACCTACCCCTTCACTGGCCCCTTCAATAAGACCTGGAATATCCGCCATAACAAAGCTTCTGGATTCATCCAGGTTAACCATGCCAAGAATCGGATTCAATGTAGTGAAATGATAAGCAGCTACCTGCGGTTTAGCACCGGACACTTTGCGGATAAGGCTTGACTTACCAACGCTTGGGTATCCCAGAAGTCCTACGTCAGCCAGCACCTTCAGTTCAAGACGCATTTCTCTGCGTTCTCCAGGTTCCCCTTTTTCTGCATAAGTTGGTGCTCTTACGGCAGGCGTTGCGAAATGGGAATTGCCTCTGCCTCCCCGGCCGCCTTTTGCCAGTACAACCCGCTGACCATGATGGGTCATGTCGGCAATCAGTTTGCCTGTGTCAATATCATAAATCAGTGTACCCAGCGGAACCGGGACCAGTACATCGTCAGCTGCTTTGCCAAAACAATCCTTGGCACCCCCGTTTTCCCCTTTTTTAGCGGCCCATTTGCGATGGCGTCTGAATGCTTGCAGTGTGTTGATTTCCTGATCAGCTACCGCAATTACAGAACCACCTTCACCGCCATCACCACCAGCCGGGCCTCCGCGGGGAACATACTTTTCCCGGCGAAATGCCACCGCTCCATCGCCACCGGCTCCGGATTCAACGATTATTCTCGCTCTATCAATAAACATAATATACCTCTCAGTCAAAAACGCATAAAGTCTTATCCTATATTATACAAGATACAGGCCCAGATGGAAATGCAGGAAGTTATAAAGACCGCATGGAGATTTGAGGTTTGAGCATGGATATGGAAAAGGTCGTCAGGAATATAGATACATTCTGACGACCTTGTTTTATTTTGAGAAAATATTTACAACATGCTCCCTGCAAAAGTTTGATACTTTTGTGCAGGCTTTGCATTCTACTCATCTTGATTCTCTATTTTGTGGGGATAAAGGATAACGATGCGGATATTGAACATGGCTTTTTTGTCAGGCCCAAACGTTACGTACAACAAGCCGGCTTACCTGCTTCCTGACATAGAGAAATCTACTTTCCACCAAACAGACTGCTGTGATAGTATACAGGAATCTACTTCCCCACCAGCCTAAGGCTGGCGGTCCGCCCTTTCTCTCCAGAACGGGAAACGTACCGCATTCTTTCCTACTCTTAGCTTTTGCATTCCTATCTTTTTACACAGAGGAAGAAGTTCAACATGTTATCGCCATTCCCTTTGATTCCCCTATGTGACTCAAAGGGAATGTATGATCCTTGTTGTGCACCTTTGGGAATTTAGTTTCCCTTTTATCGGGAAACTAAATTCCCAAAGGGTAGTGCTTCATTGTCTGCCACATCCCCTCATAACTTGTGCCCTCAATTTCATACCTGTCTTTTTAGCTATTCGCAGAATCCATGTGCAGATAACTGAAGCACATTTGCCAAACCTCTAATCTGTCTTTATCTCACCAGGTACACCTTTACCTGTTTGCTTCCCCAGTTATATGCCTGCTCTATGGTATCCACACCTACATCTATAATGTTTCCTTTAACACTTCTCCCAATATCATCAGCAATGCAATAGCCATAACCTTCCACAAACAGAATACTACCTATGGGAATCACTGCCGGATCCACTGCCGCATGCCCCTTGCCCGCATAGTTACCGCTGTATGTGAAACCGGTTCCGCCCACATTGGGAGCATACGCAGTAGCCTGCATGGACATCATCTGTTTATAATCTCCAGTAAGAGAAGGGGCCCTACTCAGACGATTCCATACCCCTTCATCCACTACACCGGTCAATGGCATGGAATTTTTCTTCTGAAGCTTCATTACCGCCTGCTTCGTGCCATTACCAAACTGCCCATCTACACCGCCAGGGTTATATCCGTGGAGAAGAAGAAGATTCTGCAGTTTTATCACGCGGTCGCCTGAGTCTCCAAGTGTCAATTCATCTTCTATCTGACTACCGGTACCGCGGTTACCTTTGTCTATTACCCGGTTAAGTACAGATAAGGTCCTGGCGTCCACATTACCGGTTACAGGAATACCAATTTTTTTCTGAAATGCGCTGACAGCCTTTACGGTATTATCCCCGTATATGCCATCCGCCTTGTCAGAAAGGAAACCGGCCTTCTTCAGCTTGTTCTGAATAGAAGCTACATCTGGCCCCTGGTCGCCTTTACCAAATAAATAAGTTCTTCCTCCAGAAGACGGTGCAGCTCGGGAAGGAACGACCTTGGAAGCCGCGGCCCCAGATGACGCAGACTTAACCACCGACTGATGTGCCGACAGTGTAGTTCCTTTATTTATTTTCTTTGCCAGTTCCGGACTCAAGGCCTGCAGCGCACTGGCTGTAGATTCATCAATGACACCAGAAACAGGAAGTCCTGAAGCTTTCTGAAAATCAGAAACTGCCTTAACCGTTCCTGGACCATATCTTCCATCTACGCCGCCCTTCAGATTCCCTTTTGCCTGAAGAATCTGCTGGTAAGTAATTAATGTACCTCCGGTATTACCTTCCGCAATCAGTACTCCGCCACCTGTACGAGTTCCCCCTTTCGCCCGTTTAATGGCCGCCTGCGTTGCATCATCCGCTATTCCAGTTACGCGAATTCCATGATCCTTCTGAAATAATTCAACCGCTTTGACCGTAGTGAATCCATAATCCCCATCCACCTGGCGGGCAAAATAACCGCAGTCTATCAGCTGCTGCTGTAGCTGAGAAACCTCAGATCCCTTCATCCCCCCTGACAGAGATGCAGCTGAAACACTGCCAGCCATCGTCAGAGTGAGAAGAGAGGCCAGAAGAATTTTTCTTATTCCCTTCATGTATCCACCTCCGTAAAAACACTATTATTTTATCATGATTTCCCACTCGTGTAAAAAATCACCTTCTAATCAGGCCTAAGCCCTCCACTATCTGCCTGAACTATATGGGTAAAACAGAAACGCTATAGATGTACTGACCATCATGGAAAGTAAGCTCGTAAAGACAGGTTAAAAATGGAGTTTTGATGTCCGAGGGAAAGTATGGAAGTTTTTTATAACAAGGCTTTATTCAATATCCGTGTGCCTTCCTATGTTCTGACATACATCACACTACTTTCCCCCATTCGCCATTGCGAATGCCTGCAAATCCTTGATGTCTTATATATGGCAGGCGGGGCTGCTTTAAAGCTTGAAACGGTGTATTGCGTATAATATTGCAATACCCTTCCAGAACGGGAAACTGTTGCATGCTTTTTGTTCGTGCGACTTTTGTCCTCTTACCCTTTTATAAGAAGAACATTAGCCCCCTGCAATCCTCAACAGCAACAAAAAGCGACAGGAAAAATCCCTGCCGCTTTTTGTTGTCTGGAGAAAACCTTTTCAATTGCCGACCTGATTGTCTGAACATCTGATTAGCCTGACAGTTCTATGTTTGCAATTCCCCTCTAACCTCAAACCTTAATTATCTCACCTGGCTTTTCGCCTTGCACTTGCAATCCCGCAGGGATTTGTCGACAACAAGATTCAGCTTGTGAGCGTCAGTACATCAAAAACCTCTTACCACAAGGAATCTATCTTTGCAGTAAGAGGTTTTTACTTGCTTATTTAATTAGCCGATTAAGCAGGGAGCTTCCTTAGTTCTGCCACCAAACTACACCAGTGGTATTCTTGAGGACATTTTTTACAAACTTTGGAGAATTTACACCATTAGCCTGCTGTGTTTCGTAATCGTCCAATGCTTCCTTAACTCTCGGGAAAAGAATGAGAATAGCGGTAACGTTAGTCAGAATCTGGAAGGCCATGAACAGGTCAGCAAGATTCCATACCAGTGGCAAATCGGCAATAGAGCCGAAGTATACCATCACGCCTACCAGGCCACGATACAGATTGAGTGGCCACTTCTTCTTGGTAAGATGGGAAATATTGATTTCACCATAATAGTAATTACCTACAATGGAGCTGAATGCAAACAAGACGATCAATATAGCAACAGCAGATGGAGCTACAGAACCAAAGTACTGAGACAGATTCCACTGCACCAGTTCGATACCGGTCAGATTGGTAGTGGAATAATCACCGGAAAGAAGAATAATGAATGCACTGGCAGAACAGATAAACAGGGTATCTACATATACACCAAAGGACTGAATCAACCCCTGCACTACCGGATGATCCGCATCAGCGGTAGCTGCCGCATTCGGAACAGAACCTTCGCCGGCTTCGTTAGAGAACAGACCTCTCTTGAAACCTGTAAGAACAGCTGCACCCATGCCGCCACCAGCAGCCGCCTGGAAGCTGAATGCATCTTCCAAAATTTCTGCAAACACATGCGGAAGCAGATTGATGTGATAAATCATAATTCCCAACGCAACCAGGATATACACTCCGGCCATAAGTGGAACCATCCATTCGGTTACACGGGCGATGCGACCAAGACCGCCACAGATAATAGCCACAGAGGCAATAGCCAGGATAATACCCATAACTGCTCTGTCAAAACCAAATGCGGAATTCAGTGCCAGACTGATGGTGTTAGCCTGTACAGAGTTATAAATCATACCGTAAGTAACAGAAATAAGTACAGCAAACAAGGCTGCCCACACACTGTATCCCAAACCATACTTCAGATAGTAAGCTGGGCCACCTCGGAAGGAAGTTTCCCCCTTTTTTCCTGTTACCGGAACCTTATAAATCTGGCCAAGGGTGGATTCTACAAATCCGGTAGCTGCGCCAACTACGGCAATGAACCACATCCAGAAAATAGCTCCTGGACCACCGGTGGTAATTGCAATGGCAATACCCGCAATATTACCTACCCCTACGCGGGATGCGGTACTAACACAGAATGCCTGGAATGGAGAAATTTCATTCCCCTTTGTCTTGGAACCAGCAGAAGAGACAATAAGCCGGAACATTTCCTTAAAATGTCTGATTTGTACAAAGCGGAGACGGAATGTGAAATAGAATCCCGCAACTACCAGCAATGTAATGATGACGTAGGTCCAGAGGAACCCATTCACGTTAGATACAATGTTGTTCAAAAAATCCATCATACTTTCTTTCCTCCCGTGTCATAAAAAAAGACTTACAGGTACCAGAAAAGTACAAGCCAGTAAGTCTTCTTTGACAAGATATTAACTTTCTTTTAATTTTATACTATATATGTATAAAAAGCAATGGGGGAGATATATAAAGATAGGTAGGAAAGGTACCCCCACAAGTTCCAGCTTGCTGTCATCGGAAATCCTTCCAGGGTTTCGGGTTGGCGCTTAACATCAAAAGGCGGGGCGGCGTGCTCCTTGGGGCGCACAGGGATTGGATTCTGTGAATGCCTCTTTTATGAAAAAGACAGATGGAGCTATCAGCACGCTTCCCTTCGCTCAAACATAGAGAAATCTACTTTCCCCCACCAGCCAACAACGACCGGGCTGTCAATAGTATTGAAATCAAAGATTTCATAATTTTATGGACTTACAGCCAATGA
>ERZ1026901.269-NODE-269-length-45772-cov-8.618610_pt1 | contig 45772 bp, 38 predicted proteins | sample MGYA00380179_ERZ1026901 | MGnify/ENA primary metagenome ERZ1026901 (study PRJEB33269, sample SAMEA4719815) | human gut metagenome | biome: human-associated habitat; feature: organic feature; material: feces | place: Cameroon | collected 2013-10 ... | reverse complement strand
GTCGCGGGCGAACTGCTTGTCGAAGGACGGCTGACCGTGACCTGGCTCATAGCCTTTTGCCGGCCAGAAGCGGGAGCTGTCTGGTGTGAGCATCTCGTCACCGATCACGAGGTTGCCCTCTTCGTCAAGACCGAATTCGAATTTTGTATCGGCGATGATGATTCCCTTTGCGAGGGCGTACTCTGCACATTTTTTATATAAAGCGATAGTGCTGTCACGAAGAAGCTCCGCATACTCGCGGCCCTTTCCCGGGAAGTATTTCTCGAGATGGTCGATGCTCTGCTCGAAGGAAATATTCTCATCATGGTCGCCGATCTCAGCCTTTGTGGACGGAGTATAGATCGGCTCCGGGAGTTTATCGGATTCCTTTAAGCCTTCCGGAAGACGGATTCCGCAGACGGTACCGTCTTTTTTGTAGCTTGCCCAGCCGCTTCCTGTAATATATCCGCGGACGATGCACTCGATCGGCAGCATATGTAACTTGCGGCACATCATCGTCTTTCCTTCAAATTTTTTCTGCTGGAAGAACTCCGGCATATCCTTTGTATCAACGGAGATCATATGGTTCGGGAGAATATCCTTTGTCAGGTCAAACCAGAATTTGGACATCTGGGTCAGAACAGCACCTTTGGAGGTAACCTCATTGTGAAGGATCACGTCAAAACAGCTGATACGGTCAGTGGCAACCATAATAAGGCTGTCCCCGTTGTCATAAATTTCGCGTACTTTTCCCTCTTTGATCGGTTTTAATTCCTGCATGTCTACACCTCTTCATTATATTTTCTTATACAGCGTTTGTCGTATCATGAAAACGCTGAGCGAACTTACAGTAAAATTACCATTAAATGGCGGTTTCTGTCAATGTTCAATTTGCACAATATTTACATAAGAAAAAAGAAATGTTTTGGAAATGGGATCACGTAAAGAATTTTACAGGCTTTTAATAAAATATATAAAAGTTGTGCTAATATTTATAAATAAGCAATACTAATAAATACGTGACCAGTTATAAGAAAAGATGCGGACGGCTTTGAACTCCGGTGTCCGGACCTGACGGGATCCTGCAGATCAGCATGATGGGTGAAAGATGAGTGCGGACGAATGATGTTCAAATGAATATACAGCAATATGCCGGTGCTTCCAATTCTGCCACAGAAAAATATATGTCGAAAATGCACAAAAACATTAGAAATATGGAATGAAATTATACAGATTCACAGGATTCCACAAACTATCACAGTTTTGTCCACTGTTAAAATTTCCTGTGCGCTACTATAATAAAAGTACAAAATGAGTCGTGAGAGAAACAAGATGACCCAGTAAATGAAGGAGGAAAAGTTTTATGAGAAAACGTACTTTGTCATTGGCACTTGCAGTTTCCATGGCAGCGATGTCCCTCGCGGGATGCGGCGGCGGTGGCGGAACGACAGCTACGACAGCAGCAGCCGGCGGTGAGACCACAGCGGCGGCAAGCGAGGCGGCAACAGAGGCTGCGTCCACAGACGATGCCAATCTTTCTGATGTTGAAAAGATCATCAGGGAAGCAGAAGGAATGTCCATGGAAGAGTTGGCGAAGAAAGCCATCGAAGAGTCCAACGGAAAGACCTTCTATGGTGTTGGTAACTCCAGCCGCGGAAAGAGCGCACTGCCGTTATTCATCGAATACCTGCAGTCCATCGATCCATCCTACAAAATGGAATATGAGTGGCAGCAGCCGAAGAACAACAAGATCTTCGAGCAGCTGACCGCAGACTCCTTAAAGACAGAAGGAACCTTCGCGATGACCCTGATCCAGGATGGCAACCAGATCGAGTCCAAGATGGTTCAGCCGGGAATCTTAAAGACCTACATCCCGAAAGAGTGGGCAGAGGCAAACGGAACAACACCGGACGCATATAAAGGATTCCTTCCGTTACAGACATTAAATAAAGTATTTATGTATAACAGCACAGGAAGCGCTGAATATAAGAACTGCTGGGATTTCGTGGCAGAGGGCGTTCATCCGTTATACATGGATATCGATTCCGAAATCGTTGGAAAGAACTTCTTATACATGCTGACAGAAGATAAGTACGCCGGATGGTTAAAGGATGCTTATGATGCTCTCGATGACACAAAGAAGGCATACTTCAAACCGGTTATCGACGAGATGGCAGCAGATGCTGAGGATCTTGGACTTGGCGAGAACGGCGCATATGCCCTTGCATGGATCAAGCTCTGGGTTGAGAACTACAATGAGCAGACAGACGATGGTCCGATCTGCAACACACTTGTTACGGATTCCGCAACAGATCAGGCCGGATTATTAGTTTATTCCAAACTTCGTTCCGTAGAAGAGTCCGCAGGCGTTTCCTTAAATAACATTAAGGTTGCCGCTTATCAGGACGGCTACAAAGGCATCGGTGGTTACGGTTACTGCCATTACCTCTTCGTTACAAACAACAGCCCGCTTCCGTGGACCGCGTGCGCATTCATCCAGTACATGACATGTACAGAGGACGGCTTCTCCGCATGGGGCAAAGATATGGGCGGCTACTCCGCTAACCCGGAAGTTGCAGCAGCGATCGAGGAAACTTACCAGCACAGCAAGGGCGGCTACAACGAGGCCGGCGAAGACCAGTTCCCGTGCAAGGACGACCGTGGATATGACTGGTGGACAACAGACGGCGAGTTAGTTCTGGAAGATCCGGACTATTGTGCATCCGTTTCCTTTACAGTCGGCAGCTGGATCGAACTTCTCACGAAGTACAGCGACTCCGCAAAGTAAATGAACCTGTAACTGCTCAGTGCCTTCACAGTTACATGCAAAAATCCATTTCAAATTGACTTCGTCAATGGGATTTTTGCCTACTGCGCGACGCGTTCTTACGGTCCGCGCATTGAATGCGCAGACCTATTGAACAGTTGCATGAAACAAGATAGTTCGAGGGTGCCGTACATGTGTGCGGCGCCCTCATGTTACATATGGCATCTGCCGTGAGAGAAAAACGGCATCCATGTTTTAAATGAAAGGAGCGGACAATTCTGTGAACAGATACAATCGTGTAAAAACATATTTTTCAAAACCGCAGAACATCATCCTTCTCCTGTTCGGCATCGTACTGACGTTCTCCACTGTTGCGCCGATCATCGCCATCGTAAAAGATACGATCACGATCCATCCGGGAACCATTGACGCCCATCTCGCCGGAAAGGCGTCCGGTTACACGCTGATCAACTATGTGGACCTCTTTACAAGCCGTCTGGCGAAGACAAACCTCTGGAAGCCGTTGTGGAATACGATCCTCTTAGCAGTCTTTACCTGTACGATCTCTATCCTCTACGGCGGAACCTTTGCGTTTCTGGTAACAAGAACGAACCTGAAATTCAAAAAGTATTTAAGCTCCATCTTTATTTTCCCGTACATCATGCCACAGTGGACGTTAGCGGTTGTATGGCAGAACGTATTTAACAGCAACGCAGTCGTTGGTACATCCAACGGACTCCTTGCATCCCTTACCGGCATCTGCATGCCGAAATGGTGGTGTCTGGGATTATTCCCGAGCTCTGTGGTTCTGGGACTTCACTACGCGCCATTCGCTTACATCCTGATCGGCGGAATTTTCCGGAATATGGACGCAAATCTGGAAGAAGCGGCAACGATCCTCGATACACCGAAATGGAAGACGATGTTTCGCATTACGCTTCCGATGGTAAAACCGGCGATCCTCTCGACGATCCTTCTCGTATTCGGAAGCGCCATGGGAAGCTACCCGGTACCGCATTATCTTGGACTTACCACCCTTTCCACGAAGTACATTTCCTTAAACTCCAAGTACACCGGTGAAGCGAGTATTTTAGCCATCATCATGATGATCTTCGGTGTGGCGATCCTCACGATGAATCAGGTGAGCTTAAAGAGCCGGAAGAACTATACGACCGTCACCGGCAAATCCGGTCAGTTATCGAAGATGAACCTTGGAAAAGTCGGAAAATACGCGATTGCAGTTGTGATGATCATTCTGACCTTCTTCACAAGTATCTTCCCGATCTTTTCCTTCGCCCTTGAGACGTTCCTCCCGAACCCGGGCGACTACAGCTTCCTCTACACGAAAGACTTAAGCAACCTGACCACGAAATGGTGGATCACGAAAGAGAATATCACCGAGAACGGTATGTACGGACAGCACGGTATCCTCTATAACAGTACGATCTGGCACGCGTTCGCCGGTACACTTTTAGTTGCTGTCTGCTGTGCGCTGATCGCAGGTACCATCGGTACCCTGATCGGATACGCGGTCGCGAAGAACCGCAGAAGCCGCTGGGCAAGCTATGTAAACGGCGTGGCCTTCCTTCCGTATCTGATGCCCTCCATCGCTGTCGGTGCTGCATTCTTCATCCTGTTCTCCAACGAGAAGATCAACCTCTTCAATACATATACGCTGCTGATCATCGCAGGTACGATCAAGTACATTCCGTTTGCGAGCCGGAGTGCGTTAAACTCCATGCTGCAGATCAGCAATGAGATCGAGGAAGCGGCGATCATACAGGACATTCCATGGACGAAGAGAATGTTCCGGATCATTATCCCGATCCAGAAATCCGCGATCATCAGTGGATACATGCTTCCGTTTATGACATGTCTCCGTGAACTGTCACTGTTCCTGCTCTTATGTACGCAGGGCTTCATCCTCTCGACGACGCTGGACTATTTCGATGAAATGGGTCTGTACGCGTTCTCGAGCGCGATCAACCTGATCCTGATCGTTACGATCCTGATCTTCAATACGTTAGTCAATAAGCTGACAGGTGCAAGCCTTGACGATGGAATAGGAGGAAATTAATATGCCGGAAATCACATTGAGAAATATAACAAAACGCTGGGGAAAATTCTTCGGAGTCGATCATCTGGATCTTGACATCGCGGATAACTCCTTTATCACACTGCTCGGACCGTCCGGATGCGGAAAAACAACGATCCTCCGCATGATCGCGGGGCTCGAGACACCGACCACCGGTCAGATCAAGATCGGAGATAAGGTTGTGTTTGACAGCGAGGCGGGAATCAACATTCCGGCCAATAAGCGTAAGGTCGGATTCCTGTTCCAGAACTACGCGCTGTGGCCGAACATGACCGTTTACCAGAATATTTCTTTTGGTTTAAGCAATATCAAGGAAGAACTTCCGAAATACGATTTTGATGCCATGACGACGGGGGAGCTGATCCGGGCGCTGAAGAGCGGAAAGAAGATCAAAGAGTTAGTGGAAGAGTGCCGCGATAAGAGAGGTAAGCTCGACACGGATAAAGTCTATCTGAAATTTATCGACGCATTCATCCTCTCTATTTATACCGCGAAGATCCTCTACGGATACGGGATTCAGGACGCGGCAGATCCGGACGCAGCCGCAAAGGCGAAGGCAGAGGAGCTGACAAAGAAGCTTGACGGGATCAAAAAATCCTACGAGTCAAAGGGTCAATCCTTAAATGAGGAATATGCCATCGTATCCGGAGGAAAAGTTCTGACAGAAGACAGAAAGCTCACGAAGGAAGAAATCGATAAATCCGTCCGCAGAGTTTCCAGGATCGTCAAGATCGGCATGTTCATGAACCGTTACCCGGCAGAGCTCTCCGGCGGTCAGCAGCAGCGTGTTGCCATCGCGAGAACCCTGGCACCGGAACCGGCAGTTCTCTTCATGGATGAGCCGCTGTCAAACCTTGACGCGAAGCTCCGTCTTGAGATGAGATATGAGCTGCAGAGACTTCATGTTGAGACGGGAAGTACCTTTGTGTATGTCACCCATGACCAGATGGAGGCCATGACACTGGCGACAAAGATCTGTCTGATCAACAACGGTGTGCTTCAGCAGTATGATGCCCCGCTTGATGTATACAACAGGCCGGCAAACCTTTTCGTAGCGGACTTCGTCGGAAATCCGTCCATCAACTTTGTGGAGGCGAAGGGAAAAGAACAGGCTGATGGAAGTTTCAGCTTTAGGATTCTGGATGATCTCGAAGCGACATTCCGACCGAACGAGCCTATCGATATGGCGGCATGGTTCGCAAAGAGAGATAAAGACGCGGCTGATCTGGAAGCTCAGAGGATTGAGATGCTAAAGGATAAGAAGGCCGTTGAGAAGAGCAATAAGGATGAGGTATTCAAGTACCATATCGCGAAGGTCGACGAGTCTGACTATGCGGTGGAGGAAGAGCCGGAGATCACCAACGAGGACTTCGTCCTGGCGATCCGTCCGGAGGCACTGAAGCTCTCCGGGAACGGCGCGATCGCATCCACGATCTACGGTGCAATGCCGACTGGTATGGAATCTACCGTGAAGCTCAGGATCGGAAAGTACCTGCTGACAGGCGTTATCTTCGGCGGTGTTACCTTTAAACTTGGCGAAGAGACAGGTGTTGATATCGCGGGAACGGACATTCTTCTGTTTGACAGAAAGTCTGGAAAGGCGATCACAGCCGGAAATCTTACAGTAAAAGGCTGAGAAAACGAAAAAAGGATAAAAAGGTCAGGATAAAAGAATGTATGACGGCGGCAGAACTGCGAATAGGCGGTTTTGCCGCCTTTTTATGAAAATCGGAGAAACCTGCCGGCATCAGGATCTGCGGTGAAGGTGTTGCGGAATCTGTGAAAATCTGATAAGCTTGAAAAACAGGAAAACAAAAGGGAAAGCAGCGGAATTTAAGATGATTTCGCTGATGGGGATGTATGATGAAAAGGAAGATCATGGCAGCCTGCGGAATGGTCATTCTGGCCGGATTTCTGCTTGGCGGCTGCGGCAGCGTGGAGTCCGGGATTGTGAGAACGACCGCAGCCGTAGAAGGGTATCAGAATCCGGACGCGAAAGAATCCTGCGCAGCGGAGAACGTTTGGAAAGAACAGGAAAGTGAGAAAAACGGAACGGATGGCGGTAAGCCTCACGTTGTACTGCAGCAGAAGGAGACGGAAGCATCCGAGGAAGAAACAGAGGCAGCAGATCCCTATGCGCAGCTCTTAAAGGATCCGGAAGCGATGGCGGCAGACAAGATCTACGCGAAGGAGACGGCGGATCCGGGAAAAACGCGGATCGTCTTTGCAGGTGATATTCTGTTTGATTCCCACTACGCGATCATGGCATCTCTCTTAAAGCGCGGGCAGGGGATCGAAGGAGGAATCTCAGCGGATCTTTTATCCATCATGCGCAGTGCCGATATTTTTATGGTGAACAACGAATTTCCCTACACGACAGGGGGCACTCCCACGGTCGGAAAGAAATTCACGTTCCGGGCGGATCCGAAGTATGCGTCCTGGCTGTTTGACATGGGCGCGGATCTTGTGTCTCTGGCGAACAACCATGCCTACGATTACGGGGAGGTCTCCCTTACGGATACGCTGGACACGCTGGAAGCTATCGGAATGCCCTGTGTGGGAGCGGGACGGAACCTTGATGAGGCGGTGAAACCGGTCTCCTTTATTGCCAATGGAAAGAAGATCACCTTTGTCTCCGCAACACAGATCGAGCGGACACTTCCACCGGATACCAAAGGGGCAACAGAGACAACTCCGGGGGTGTTCCGGTGTCTGGAGATCGGAACGCTTCTGGAAGTGATCTCCGCGGCGAAAGCAGACAGTGATTTCGTGATCGTTTACATCCACTGGGGAACAGAAGGCACGGATAAAATTGACCGCTGGCAGCAGGAGCAGGCGCCCCAGATCGCGGCGGCGGGCGCGGACCTGATCATCGGGGATCACCCCCATGTGCTGCAGCCCATCGGCTATCAGGGGGATATCCCGGTGGTGTACAGCCTCGGAAACTATCTCTTCAACTCAAAGACGCTGGATACCTGTCTCGTGGAGGCCGTGGTTGGGGATGAGGGACTGGAATCCCTGCAGTTTATCCCGGCGAAGCAGTCGAACTGCCGCGTGACGAAGGCGGAAGAAGGGGAGAAGGAGCGGATCCTCAATTATATGAGAAGTATTTCTCCGGAGGCAGTGATCGATGAAGAGGGGTATATTACGAAACAGGATACCCGGTAACGGCAGCAGAATACAATGTAACTGTAAAAGTACTGAACAGTTGCAGTAAGCAATAAAAAAGAACGCGCACCGAAACTTCCAGACCCGATCACCATGTTCCTTGGTCTGACTGTGATCGTAATGATCATCTCCGCGATCAACTGGTATTTTCTCTTAACCCTTCCGCTCGGACCTGGAGGCGCGATCTATCTGTAAAGATATAGAGCCATAGGAACGGCAACCAAATGTGCAGCTGAGTTGGGGAATTTTCCTGTTTACAGAAAAAATATCCTATGTTATAATGTCCATTAGACGTTTCCTGTGCCAGTCTGCCCTTTTGGGCGAGATGGTGCGGAAAAGAAATAGAAACAGTATACGAAAAGGATGGAACTGATATGGCAACATTACTTGAAACATGGAGAAACCTCGCTTACGGTGATGGTCTCGATGATAAAAAGAAAGAAGAACTCTGGACAAACTACTTTACGATCGAGAAAGGCATCTACGAGAAGATCCTCTCCAACCCGGCTGAGGTTGTTGAAGGAACCGTAAAAGAACTCGCTGAGAAGTACGGCACAGAAGTTCTCATTATGACCGGTTTCCTCGATGGAATCAACGAGAGCTTAAAGGGATATGAAAACCCGATTGACACAATGGCTGAAGATACCGTTGTTAAGATCGAGATCGATCCGGAGAAGCTTTACTACAATATGGTAGAGGCTAAGGCTTCCTGGCTTTATGAGCTTCCGCAGTGGTCTGAGATCCTTTCCGCTGAGACAAGAACCGAGCTTTATAAGAAACAGAAAGCTTCCGGAACTGTACGCCGTCAGGGCCACAAGATCTACCCGAACGATCCGTGTCCGTGTGGAAGCGGAAAGAAGTACAAAAAGTGCTGCGGCCGCAACGCATAAGATGAAACGTAAGCCATTACCTATTGCGGGTAGTGGCTTTTTCATTACTGCAGAGGCAGATGAAGGAGAGAATATGCAGGCATATACAGGTTTTGCCGTTGTCTATGACACTTTCATGGATAACATTCCATATGAAGAGTGGTGTGAATATCTGACAGGACTTTTAAAGGAGCAGGGAGTTGCAGGAGGCCTTCTTCTGGATCTCGGCTGCGGAACGGGAAGTCTCACGGAACTTCTCGCGGACGCAGGCTACGACATGATCGGTGTGGACAATTCCGAAGAGATGCTGGAACTGGCCCTGGAGAAGAAGGAAAAGTCCGGAAAAGATATTTTATATCTCTGTCAGGATATGCGGGAATTTGAACTTTACGGCACAGTGGCGGCGGTGGTCTCCATCTGTGACTGTATGAATTATATTCTGGAACCGGAAGATCTGACGGAAGTGTTCCGTCTGGTCAACAACTATCTGGATCCGGGCGGGGTCTTTATCTTTGATATGAATACCGAATACAAATACCGGGAGATCATGGCAGATAACACCATCGCGGAGGATCGGGACGATTCCAGCTTTATCTGGGACAACCAGTATGAGGAAGAGGAAAGGATCAATATTTATGATCTGTCCATCTTTGTCCGTGAAGAGGGGGATCTTTTTCGAAAGTACCATGAGACCCATTACCAGCGGGCATATACTCTGGAGGATATGAAGCGTGCCATCGCGGAGGCAGGAATGGAATTTGTTGCTGCCTACGACGCGTTCACGAAGAATCCGCCGCGGGAGGACAGTGAACGTATTTATGTGATCGCGAGAGAACATGGAAAAGAAAGGAAATAGAACATGAACGATTATATGATCCGTGCGACGGCTGCAGATGGCCAGATCCGCGCTTTCGCCGCAACGACAAGAGATATGGTGGAAAATGCAAAGAATGCCCATAATACGAGCCCGGTGGCTACGGCTGCTCTGGGACGCCTGATGACAGCGGCTGCCATGATGGGTGCTGATCTGAAGGGGGAAAAGGATCTTTTAACACTGAGGATCGAGGGAAGCGGTCCGCTTGGAGGACTTCTTGTTACAGCCAACGGTCACGGTGACGTGAAGGGATATGCGTTCCATCCGGAAGTAATGCTTCCGCCGAACGCACAGGGAAAACTTGATGTTGGCGGTTCTCTGGACCTCGGCGTTTTGAGCGTTATTAAGGATATTGGTTTAAAAGAGCCGTATGTGGGACAGACACAGCTTGTCACAGGTGAGATCGCGGAAGATCTGACCTACTATTTTGCCACATCTGAGCAGGTTCCGTCCTCCGTTGCCCTAGGTGTTCTAATGAATAAGGACAACACGGTTCGTCAGGCAGGCGGCTTTATCATCCAGCTTCTTCCCGGCGCTTCCGATGAGATCATCGACAAGCTTGAGGCAAAGCTTTCCGGAATCTCCTCTATCACATCCCTGCTTGATGCTGGAAAGACTCCGGAGGAGATCCTGACAGATATCCTTGGGGAGTTCGGACTTGAGATCTTATCAAAAATGCCGGTACAGTTCCACTGTGACTGCGAGCGTTCCAGAGTGGAGAAGGCGATCATCAGCATCGGAAAGAAAGAGATCCGGGATATGATCGATGAGGGCAAGGAGATCGAGGTCAACTGCCAGTTCTGCAACAAGCATTATAAATTCTCAGTGGATGAACTGGGAGATCTGTTAAAGAAGGCGACGAGAGAGTAAGAGTATGAGTTCTGTAAAATTGAACGATGAAGAAAAACAGCTGCTCCATAACGCATGGCATCACTTTCTGACCATCACCCATCACAAGCTGGTGGTCATGGAAGGCTGCTTTCAGGTTGGGCTTTTTAAACAGGGACTGCTCCACGATCTGTCGAAGTATTCCTGGGAAGAGTTTAAGACCGGCGTAAAGTATTATCAGGGAACGAGAAGTCCAAACGCGGCGGAGAAAGAAGAAAAGGGATATTCCTCCGCATGGCTCCATCACAAGGGGAGAAATAAACATCACTTCGAATACTGGACCGATGTGTCCACAGCGGAGGATCACTGGAAGATCGTCGGTGTAAAGATGCCGGTGAATTATCTGGCGGAGATGGTCATGGACCGGATTGCGGCTTCAAAGATCTATCAGGGGAAAAATTACACGGATGCAGCACCCTACACGTATTTTTCCAGAAATAAGGAATATATCGTCATGCATCCGGAGACAAAAGAATGTCTTGACAGGATACTTCTGATGCTAAAGGAAAAAGGCGAGAGAAAGACGTTTGCGTATATCAGAAAGCTTCTCAGGAACGGGGATTACTAGAAATAAGCACTCGTACCCGACGCGGGAATGCGTCTCAGCACGTTTTCGCATTGAACGAGATTTACAGCACAACTGCTGCCGTCTGCAGCTAACGCAGGCGGCAGGGCTGATGTGTGAAGATATTGGATTAGCGAAGTTTATTTGAGAAATGAGATGATCTCTTTTATGTACCGGTTCAGCTTTTCAGGGTCGGAAAAACAGTCTTTCCGGATTTCGAAGAATCCTGTTTTATCCTTACAGGAGGTCTTGAATTCCGGATCCCAGATATCTGTGGGCTGAGGGAGAAAGAGACCGTCCTTTTTTGTGTAGCAGGTCTCCTTCGTTGCCTTGATCCGGGCATCCTTGTCGACGAATTCGCCGACACTTTTGTGGATCGCCGTGTCCTCATAGATCAGATAATAGTAATCTTTATAATTAGGATAATAAAATTTTAATGTACCGCTGTAGACCCGGATGGAAAGCTCCATCCGGTCTTTGTCTGCCCGGAAAGCGTAGGCAGGGACAGAGGCGGATACCGGGGACGGAAGAATCGTCTGTGGATCTCCTGAGAGGGACAAGATCAGCCGGTCCGTCTCACCGGAAGCTTCCCGCACCGCATTTAATGTAAAATTCTGGGCAAAAAAATCCGGGTAGAAGAGAATGGGGAGAAGAGCCGGCATTCCCTTTAAGTCGTCTTCGTTGTGGAGGAGAAGAAGGCACTTTTCCTCCTCGTTGCGGGTATTCAGATAATTCAGGTAAACCTCGATGAGTTCGCCGCCGGTATAAAGGTCCTCGCGGCTGATCTTTAGAAAGTGTTCGATGGTCTTCTGCTTCATATCCGGCAGGCTGAGGAGCTTTTTAAATGACTTGATCCGGCGGAAGATGTCAACACTCTCCACGCGGTCAAAGGCAGGAGAGAGTTTCAAGGCTTTGGCGCGCTTCGTGACAAAGGGAATGTCGAACATGTCCCCGTTAAAATGGACGAGGGTGTCAAAAGCGTTTAAAAAGTCAAAGAATGCGGCGAGAACATCGGCCTCCGCGTCCCTTGTGTCCGCAAACCACTGGATCAGGCGGAGATGATCTCCTTCCGGCCAGATACAGCCGATGAGATATACGGTGTTGTAGTCGGCGGAGAAGCCTGTGGTCTCAATATCAAAAAAGACGAGCTTTTTCGGGTCTCCGAGGCGCTTCAAAGGATAGGTGACGGTACCCGGGAATGATTTTTCGATTGTGATCATGTGATATTCCTTTTCCTTGCAGGGATAGTCTGCCTGTGCCTCGTGAAAAATGGCGATGACTGCGCGTGATCGTGATTGTCTGGTACAGCCCGGAACAGGCAGGAAAATTTTTACTTCTGTGTTTTCTGATTATACCCGTGAAAACATGGAAAGTCAACGACAGAGAGATACATAATCGAAAATATGTTCGATTCCTGCGGCGGTTTCACTTGCACTTAAATGGCGGCTATGGTATGATTACGACATGTACAGAACATGCCAAAAAGAAAAGGGAGGTTTACCCAGTGATTTCATATATACGCGGTCCGCTGGAAGAAAAGAGGGAAGATTCCGTCGTTATCGAGGCGGGAAATATTGGCTATCGGATCTTTATTCCGCCATCGCTCCTCGGGGAGCTTCCGGGTCTGGGGGAGGAAGTGAAGATCTACACATATTTTTCCGTGCGTGAGGATGGAATGAGCCTTTTTGGTTTTCTCTCGAAGCAGGATCTTGAAATGTTCCGCCAGCTGATCGGGGTGAACGGGGTTGGCCCGAAAAGCGCCCTGGGAATTCTCTCCGCGCTGAAACCGGATGTCCTGCGTATGGCGGTGCTCTCCGGTGACGCAAAGGCGATCTCGAAGGCGCCAGGTGTCGGCGCAAAGACTGCACAGAGGATCATTCTGGATCTGAAGGATAAAGTGAAGGCGGAGGATGTCCTGTTTGCCGGAGCAGATCTTGCGGAGAACCGGAATACGGATCTCTCTGGAATGGAGGAAGCCGGAAAAGAGGCTGTGGAAGCACTTACGGCCCTCGGTTATTCCGCTTCTGAGGCGCAGACTGCTGTGAAGAAAGTAACGATCACGGAGAATATGACTTCCGAGGATGTGCTGAAGGGTGCACTGAAATACCTGGCATTCTTATAGGATGCTTTCTGTTTTGAAGAGCGGTAAAAATGACAGTGGAGAGATCCGGCTGTAGGATAGAAATATAGATAGGAAATGTTATGAGCCGAAAAATCATTACGACTGAAGAGACTGAGGAAGACAAAAAAATAGAGGGGACCCTGCGCCCGCAATATTTAAAGGATTATATCGGTCAGGAGAAGATAAAATCGACGTTAAAGATCTTTATCGATGCGGCGAAGAGCCGTGGAGAGGCATTGGATCATGTGCTTTTTTATGGCCCACCGGGACTTGGAAAGACGACGCTGTGCGGGATCATTGCGAATGAGATGGGCGTGAACTTAAAAGTGACCTCCGGTCCCGCAATCGAAAAGCCGGGCGAGATGGCCGCGATTTTAAACAATCTTCAGGAGGGCGATGTCCTGTTCGTGGACGAGATCCACAGGCTGAACCGTCAGGTGGAGGAAGTGCTGTATCCTGCGATGGAAGATTTTGCCATTGATATTATGCTGGGAAAGGACTCATCTGCCCGCTCGATCCGACTGGATCTCCCGAAATTTACGCTTGTAGGAGCAACGACGAGAGCGGGACTTCTGACAGCGCCGCTCCGGGACCGTTTCGGCGTGATCCAGAGACTCGAATTTTATACGCCTGAGGAACTCTGTGTGATCGTAAAGCGTTCTGCAAAGGTGCTGGGAGTTGAGATCGATGAGGAAGGTGCCTTTGAGATCGCCCGGAGATCCAGAGGAACCCCAAGGCTGGCAAACCGTCTCTTAAAGAGAGTGCGGGATTTTGCCCAGGTAAAATATGATGGAGTGATCACAAGGAATGTGGCGGATTTCGCTCTGGATATTCTGGATGTGGACAAACTCGGACTTGACAATAATGACCGGACTCTGCTTCTCACCATGATCCGGAAGTTCTCTGGCGGGCCGGTGGGACTTGAGACGCTGGCCGCGTCCATCGGAGAGGACTCCGGAACTCTGGAAGATGTGTACGAACCGTATTTATTAATGAACGGACTCATTATGCGGACGCCGAGGGGAAGAATGGCGACGGATCTTGCCTACAGGCATCTTGGAATCGATATGGAAAAATAATAGGAAGAAATTACAGAAAACAATTTGTGACGGACCGGTGGGCAGTTGCGCAAAAAAGTGAGGAATTATAAATGGATGAGAAGAACTATACACAAGTACTGATCAATGGAAATGTCTACATGCTGGGCGGAGCGGAAGATGCGGAATACCTGCAGAAGGTGGCTGCCTATATAAATGAAAAAATCGCTGTACTGAAGGCACAGCCGGGATTCACCAGGCAGAATAAGGATTATCAGGAAGTCATGATCTATTTAAATCTGGCAGACGATTATTTTAAGACCCTTCAGGAAGCGATGATGCTGCGTGCCCAGAAGGACGAGATGGAGAAGGAGATCTACAGCTTAAAGCATGAGCTGATCGGTCTTCAGATGAAGCAGGAATCTGCGGAGAAGAAGGCGGAATAAAGGAGGAGACCAGCTATGAAAAACAGAACGGTTGAAATCCTCGCACCGGCCGGTTCCTATGAGAGCATGGTGGCTGCAGTGAACGCGGGAGCGGACGCGGTCTATATCGGTGGAAGCCGGTTTGGTGCCCGTGCCTACGCGAACAACCTGGATGAGGAGACGATGGTGAAGGCCATCGACTTCATGCATCTTCACGGATGCAGGATCTATATGACGGTCAACACCCTTGTGAAGGAAAAAGAGATGTGGGATCTGTATTCCTATCTGAAACCGTACTACGAGGCTGGACTGGATGCCGTTTTAGTCCAGGACATGGGAGCTCTCACCTACATCCGGAAACATTTCCCGGACCTTCCGGTCCATATCAGTACCCAGATGACGGTGACGGGAAAGTATAGTGCGAGAGACCTGAAAGCCCTTGGTGCCGTCCGCGTTGTTCCGGCACGGGAGCTTTCTTTAAAAGAGATCCGGGAGATCTACGATGACACGGGACTTGAGGTGGAGACCTTTGTCCACGGTGCTCTCTGTTACTGTTATTCCGGTCAGTGCCTGTTTTCCAGCCTGATCGGCGGCCGGAGCGGAAACCGTGGGCGGTGTGCGCAGACCTGCCGCCTGCCTTTCGACGCGGAGCAGAACGGAACGTATGTCAATAAAAAGAATGAAAAATATATCTTAAGCCTGAAAGACCTGTGTACTCTGGACCTGATCCCGGATATTCTGGAAGCGGGAGTCTGTTCCTTAAAAATTGAGGGGCGGATGAAGAGTCCGCGCTACACGGCCGGCGTTGTGAGCATTTACCGGAAATATGTGGATCTCTATTTGAAAGAGGGACGTGCCGGATACCATGTGGAGAAGACTGACAGGGATGCGCTGCTTGCCCTCTTTGACCGCGGCGGGCAGTCTCAGGGGTATTACAGAACCCACAACGGGCGTGACATGGTGGTATTAAAGGAGAAGCCGGAGTACCGCGACGTGGATCAGGAGCTTTTTGATTATCTGGACCGCACTTATGTGAATGCGGAAAAGAAGATCCCTGTGACGGGAAGCGCATACATTGCAGTTGGAAAGCCGGGATATTTTTCCGTGTCGGATGAGGCCGGAAACACCGCGTGGGTGGAATCCCAGCCTGCGGAGGAGGCAAAAAACGCCCCAATGGACGCGGAGCGCGTTAAAAAGCAGCTTTCAAAGACCGGAGATTCCATGTTCACCTTCTCAGATCTCGCTGTGGAGTGTGAGGGGAATGTGTTTATGCCGGTGCAGGTATTAAATAAGATGCGCCGTGAGGTTCTGAAAAAGCTTCAGGATGAGATCCTGTCCGGCTGCCGGAGAAACAGTTCTGTTCCGCCGATGATGGAGGAGGAGAAAATACCTGAAAAGCCGGACACGGAAAATAAGCCGGAATTTACAGCCTTTGTCCAGACGAAGAAGCAGTTTGAGATGGTTCTCGGTAAATTTAAAATGTACCGGAAGCTGTCTGCTGGGGAATACGGAATTTATCTCGCATCAGAGAGCTTTGATGCCGCAGAGTGGAAGAAATTTGCGGAACGCTGTCATGAGGCCGGGGTCAGATGCTATCTTATGATGCCAAGAATCTTCCGGAAAGAAGCGGAGCAGTATTTCAGAAAGCAGATGGAACAATTAAAGACTGCCGGGTTCGACGCTTTGGGAATCGGCTCCATGGAAGAACCGGGATTTCTCCGAGAAGCCGGAATCGAACTTCCACTGTATTTTGACCATGGAATGTATTCCTGGAACCATCTTGCCGGTGCGGCGATGGAACAGTACGGGGCGGACCGGCTGACGATTCCTGTAGAGTTAAACGAGCGTGAGATCCGGGAATCCGGTGTCCGGGGAGAGATGATCGTATACGGGTATCTTCCGATGATGATCTCTGCCCAGTGTATCAGAAAAACCACGCTGGGATGTTCTGGAAAGCCGGAAGTCATGTGGTTAAAAGACCGCAAGGAGATGCGTTTTCCTGTGGTGAATCAGTGCCGCTTCTGTTATAATACGATTTACAATTCTGCGCCGCTTTCCCTTTTAGGACTTTCAGGACAGGTTGCAGGACTAGAACCGGTTGCGATCCGCCTGAATTTTACGGCGGAGGAACCGGATGCAGTGGGTGAGATCCTGGACGCATTTTTTGAAGAATACGAAATGGGCGAAAAAGCGGCGGAACCGGCTGTCTTAAAGAATCAATTTACGCGCGGACATTTTAAGCGCGGAGTGGAGTAGGTGATAATTCTTGACTAATCTGATCATACAGATATCCAGATACTTGATGATCCTTCTGATCGCTATGGATACCTATTATAATTTCCGTTTCTTTTCTATGCGGGATGAGGCGGGAAGAAACCGTGTCTGCGGACGCCAGTTGGTGTGTCTGTTCATGCTGCACTTTCTGGCAAATATCCTGATCTGGCTGAACACGGAATCCGTGATGATGCTGGCTTTTTACGGTGCACAGGTGATTTTTTTCCTGCTGTATGTCTACCTCACGAGGCTGTTTTACCGGAACAGCTCCAGACTCCTCGTCAATAATATTTGCACGCTTTTAGCGACAAGCTTTATTATCCTTACAAGACTGAATCCTGACCGGGCTATGCGCCAGTTTGTGATTGTGGTGGCAGCAGCGGTGGTGACGTGGATCATACCGTTTATCATTGACAGGGTATGGCAGCTGGTAACATTTCCATGGGTCTACGGGATTCTCGGGCTGGTACTTCTGGCAGTGGTCTGCGTGATCGGCAATACTTCCTACGGTGCCCAGCTTTCCCTGACCTTCGGCGGATTTACGGTTCAGCCGTCTGAGTTTGTGAAAATCAGCTTCGTGTTTTTTGTGGCAGCTATGTTTTACCAGTCCACAGACAGGGATACAATCATAAAGACCACGGTTGTAGCGGCATTACATGTCTTTGTGCTGGTGCTCTCAAAGGATCTTGGAAGCGCGCTGATCTTTTTCGTTGCCTACATGACGATGCTTTTTGTAGCCACATCCAGTTATCTCTGGTTTGGCGCGGGCATTGCGGGGGGATCGCTGGCAGCGGTTGCGGCCTATTATCTTTTCCCGCATGTGAGAAGGCGTGTGGAGACCTGGGCTGATCCGTGGTCAGATATTGCCAACAAGGGCTATCAGGTGGCTCAGGCGCTGTTTGCCATTGGAACGGGCGGATGGTTCGGAATGGGACTCTATCGGGGAATGCCGGAAAAGATCCCGGTGGTGGACAAGGATTTCGTATTTGCGGCGATCTCCGAGGAGATGGGTGCGCTCTATGCTCTCTGCGTTTTGTTTCTGTGCCTCGGATGCTATCTGCAGTTTATGCTGATCGCAATGAAGATGCAGGCAATGTTCTATAAACTGATCGCGTTTGGGCTTGGAAGCGTTTATATCACGCAGGTATTTCTGACCATCGGCGGTGTGACAAAATTTATCCCGTCCACCGGTGTGACCCTGCCGCTTGTGAGCTACGGCGGAAGCTCCATCGTATCGACCTTTATCGTATTTCAGGTCATTCAGGGACTCTATGTCTTAAAACGCGGGGAAGAAGAGGAGGAGGATTCCAGTGAAGAAGAGTAAACCGAATCCGAAGGCAAACCGGAATATCCTCTGGTTTGTGTATGCGGCAGTATTTCTGTTTCTTGCCATGGGAATCTATGTTGGATATTTCCTTGCTGTGAAGAGTGATGCGGTGATCGATAATCCATACAATGCCAGAGTGAATATTTTTGAGGAACGGGTCACACGTGGGAAGATCCTTGCAGATGATGGGACAGTACTTGCAAGGACGGTCACAGCGACGGATTCCAATGGCACAGAGACACGGGAATACCCTTATGGCAGCCTGTTCGCCCATGCGGTGGGCTACTCGACGGTGGGAAAGACGGGGATCGAGTCTCTTGCAAACTTTGACCTTTTAAGGTCCCATACAAACCTCATCGAGCAGACCGCTGATGAGATTATGGGCAGGAAGAGTGTCGGTGACAATGTGGTGACGACCCTGAATGTGAACTTACAGCAGATCGCGTCGGATGCCCTCGGAAAGCACCGTGGAGCGGTCATTGCCATTGAACCGGATACCGGAAAGATCCTCTGTATGGTTTCAAAGCCGTCCTTTGATCCCAATACGGTGGCGGCAAACTGGAATGACCTCGTAAACGGGGACAGCACGGAGGCAAGAATGTTGAACCGTGCGACTCAGGGACTTTACCCTCCGGGATCGACCTTTAAGATCGTTACGGCATTGGAGTACATGAGGGAACATCCGGGAGCGTACAACGATTATCACTTTGACTGCAGTGGAATCTTCACATTTGAGAACAACAAGATCCAGTGCTATCACAAGATCGCTCACGGATCTCAGGATTTTACTCAGGCATTCGCGAATTCCTGCAATGGGGCGTTCGCAAACCTCGGTACGGAGCTTGACCGGACGAGCTACAGGAATCTTGCAGAGCAGTTATTATTTAACAGAAGCCTGCCTCTTGATATTCCGTATAGCAGAAGCACGTTCCCAATGCAGCCGGACGCTGAGGCGTGGGAAATCTTACAGACGAGCATTGGTCAGGGGCAGACCCTGATGTCTCCGATGCACAATCTCCTGATCACTGCAGCGATCGCAAACGGCGGAATCTTAATGAAACCGTATCTGATGGATCATGTGGAAAACTCAGGCGGGGATGTGATCCGAAAATTTTCGCCGTCTGCAGTGGGAGAGTTGATGGTCCCCAACGAGGCGGACGCTTTAAAAAATCTGATGGTACAGGTAGTCAATGTAGGTACGGGATCTGCCCTGAAGCGGGATTCCTATCAGGTAGCGGGAAAGACGGGATCCGCGGAATTTGAAAAAGGGAAAGAGACCCACGCCTGGTTCGTCGGTTTTGCACCGGCGGATGATCCGAAGATCGCGATATGTGTCATCGTTGAGGAAGGCGGCTCCGGCGGACGTACGGCGGCACCGATCGCGGCAAAAATGTTTGACGCGTGGCTGCAGTAAAAAGGAAAGATACCCGGAAGCTTTTGGGCACAGCCAAAGGAGACGGGAAAATGCAGGATGCGGAAATAATGGCGATTGAGAAAAGAAATATGTATCGAATAAAAGAAAAATGATATTTTCTTTTATCCCGGGTAGTGTTAAAATGATAACGAAGACAGGATCCGGGAAAAGGGATCTGAAAAATAACCGTATCTCAGAACGGCAAAAGTTGGGGGAGGTTCATCATGAGAATTTTAGTAACCGGCGGCGCAGGATATATCGGAAGCCATACATGTCTGGCACTCTTAGAGCAGGGACATGAGGTTGTTGTTTTTGATAATCTTTACAACGCGTCTGAAGAAGCATTAAACCGTGTAAAAAAACTTACGGGAAAGGATCTGACATTTTATAAGGCAGATATGCTGGACCGTGACGCGATGGAAAAGATCTTTGATACAGAAAAGATCGATGCAGTGATCCACTTTGCAGGATTAAAGGCTGTAGGTGAGTCTGTTGCAAAACCGTGGGAGTATTACCATAACAATATCACAGGTACCCTGATCCTTCTTGATGTGATGAGAAAACATGGCGTGAAGAAGATCATCTTCAGCTCCTCCGCTACCGTTTACGGAGATCCGGCTTTCGTTCCGATCACAGAGGAGTGCCCGAAAGGACAGTGCACAAACCCATACGGACAGACAAAGAGTATGCTGGAACAGATCCTTACAGATATGCAGAAGGCAGATCCGGAGTGGAATGTGATCCTGCTCCGCTACTTTAATCCGGTCGGAGCACATGAGAGCGGTCTCATCGGAGAAGATCCGGAGGGAATCCCGAACAATCTGACACCGTATATCACGCAGGTTGCCATCGGAAAGTTAAAAGAAGTAGGCGTATTCGGAAACGATTACGATACACCGGACGGAACGGGTGTCCGAGACTATATCCATGTAATGGATCTTGCGGAAGGCCATGTAAAGGCATTAAAGAAATTTGATGATAAGCCGGCGGTATATATCTATAATCTCGGAACAGGTCACGGATACAGCGTTCTTGACGTGATCCACGCTTTTTCCAAGGCGGTTGGAAAAGAGATCCCGTATGTGATCAAACCGCGCCGTGCAGGCGATATCGCGACATGCTATTCTGATGCTACAAAGGCAAAGGTGGAGCTTGGCTGGGAGGCAAAGAGAAACCTCGACGATATGTGCCGTGACGCATGGAACTGGCAGTCCAAGAATCCGAATGGTTATCGTTCATAAAAAATGAATGACTGAACTTTGGTCATAGACAGGAAACTCCGGTGGATGTATGGTCTGCCGGAGTTTTTCTATTACTGAAAATTCCGTACAATACAGTGGTGGTAGTGGATTTTGCCGATTCGGAATGCGAAGCATCGGCAAAATCCTGTTACAGTGCGCGGGCATGGAGTGCCCGTGTACTGTAACACATTATGGAAATTTCTGCGAGTGAAAACGTGGTTGCAAACACGGGTAAAAAGAAGTATACTAAACTCAGTAAAAAACACACCTGCGGAATCTGCCTTCGGGCAGAATCCCTTGAATGCCTGTCAGGAGGAATTGCAATGATAGAAGCAACGAGCTGCGGCGGTGTGGTTATATTTCGCGGCAAGATCCTGGTTCTCTATAAGAACTACAGAAACAAGTACGAAGGCTGGGTCTTACCGAAAGGAACTGTGGAAGCAGGAGAAGAGTTTAAAGAAACGGCTCTCAGAGAGGTGAAGGAGGAGACCGGGGTTCAGGCCCAGATCATTAAGTACATCGGAAAGAGCCAGTATTCATTTAACACGCCTCAGGATACGGTGGAAAAGGAAGTCCACTGGTATTTAATGATGGCGGACAGTTATTACAGTAAACCACAGCGCGAAGAATACTTCGTAGATTCCGGATATTACAAATATTATGAGGCGTATCACCTTTTGAAGTTCTCAAATGAGAAGCAGATTCTGGAAAAAGCCTACCAAGAATATCTGGATCTGAAACGGTGCAATCTCTGGGGCAGCAAGAAATATTTCTAAGCCCCTGAACAGAACGAAAACCCTTGGAGACAGGGGTTTTTGCTGTATATGGAAACAGAGGCTGCTGATGAGATAAGGAGTAAGACTATGAAAATCATTGACGCACATCTTCATTTCGTGCCTGAGAATTCCTATTTTCAGGAGATCGCGGTGCGGGCAGAGCACAAAAACACAGAGGAAGATTTAAGGGCGGTCTATAAGAAATATAACATTGAGGGCGGAGTTGTCATGGGAAACCGGGGCGTGGACCCTGAGAATCATTCCTATCCGGAATTTCTGAAATACTGCGTGGGAATCGACCGGGATTTCCTCGTGAGCACTGATAAAAAGAAGAGTCTGGATCAGGTGGAAAAAAATTTAAAAAAGGGCACCTGCGTCGGAATCAAGCTGTACCCGGGATACAATAAGGCGTACGTGACAGATGAGGTGTATGAGCCGGTCTATGATCTGGCAAAGGTGTATAAGAAGCCTGTGGCAATCCATATGGGGCAGACTGCCGGTTCCCACGCCTATTTAAAATACAGCCACCCGCTGACTCTTGATGAGGCAGCGGTCCGCCATCCGGATGTAACTTTTGTGATGTGCCATTTTGGAAATCCGTGGCTCATGGATGCGTCAGCCGTCGTGGAGAAGAACGAGAACGTAATGACGGATCTCTCCGGCCTTCTGGAGGGAAAGATCAATTTTCCGAAGCTCTTAGAACAGCAGAGAGGATATTTTGAAGCTTTAAAAACCTGGATCTCCTACTGCAGCCAATATGAAAAGTTCATGTTCGGAACCGACTGGCCGTTAGCGAATTATGGAGATTACATTGAAGTTGTAAAATGGCTGATCCCGGAGGAAGAGTGGGAGAGGGTCTTTTATAAGAATGCAAAGAGAATCTACGGACTATAAGAGAAATGGACTGCCTGAGTTCCACACCAGACGTGGGGGTTCAGGGCAGTCCATTTTTTCTATAAAACAGTAAAAACCAGTTGATCTCCGCTCCCACAAACAGGATACAGATCGAGGCATAAAGCCACAGCATAAAAAGGATCACTGCAGTCAGGCTCCCGTATGTGACGGCGTATGAGCCGAAGTAGCGGAAATAAACGGAAAATGCCAGAGATGTGAGTGCCCATCCCGCAGCGGAGAACATCGCTCCGGGAATCTGATCGCAAGGTGAAAGTTTCCGATGCGGGAGAGCTGTGTAGAGGACAATAAAAAAAATCGTCAGCATGATAAACATCACGAGTCCACGGCAGAGGGAGAGCATCCCTGACAGGTATGACAGGGCAGGGATCCATTTTAACAGCATTTTCTGCAGAAAACTTCCGAACACAAGGAGCGCGAGGCTCGCTACGCACATAAGGGAAAATACCAGAGTGTAGACGCTGCAGAGGGCTCTGCGACGAATATAATTTCGTGGGGATGTAACGCCGAATACCCTGTTTAACCCTTTCTCGATTCCGAGCATCCCTTTCGATGCAGACCAGACTGCAGCCACAGCAGTCACAGAGATCAGTGCTGCGGGGGAGTCAGAGTGCAGGGTGTCCAGAAGATAGAGGAAAAGTCCCCGGAACCGGTCCGGAATCGCCGGCAGCAGAAACCGCAGAAGATCCGCTTCATGGATCATGGGAGCGGTCTGGATCAGGGCAAGAAGCACCATGAAAAACGGAAACGCAGCCATGATGATGAAAAATGAAGCCTGCGCGGCATACACGGACATTTCGTCCATGGAATATTTTAAATAGACCTGTCGTCCCAAAAGAAACAGACGAAACATAAAATTTTTGACCTCCTCACGATCACTCAGGAAATCCTGAGCGGTCATGTCCTTTCTTTTACATAAAGACCTTTCGACCTCAACATCTTAACATGGAGAGCGAAAAATAACAAGAGCAGTGATCCTGAACTGAAAATTCCGTACAATACAGTGGTGATAGTGGATTTTGCCGATTTGGAATGCGAAGCATCAGCAAAATCAGTTACTGTTTGCATGGCGTGAACAGTTACTATGGAATCACTGAGACAGGAGACTGTAATGTCATTTTCGAGAGAATCTGCGGTAAAAACAGAAGATCATGCCGGAATTCTGAAAAAGAGTACAGGTTTCGTCGACAAAAACCTGAAAAAACCGGACACAAAATCGTTCTAAATTCCGTTCTAATTACATACAGATATACGGTAAAAAGCCGTATAGCGGAAAAAACAATCAAAAAGGAGAAAATACAATGACAGAAAAAGGAATGGAAAACAACAAAGTAACCGTAATTGGGACGATCGTTTCGGGATTCACATTCAGCCATGCCGTGTTCGGGGAGGGATTTTATCTGGTGGATCTCCTTGTAAACCGTTTGAGTGAACAGGCGGATCTGATTCCGCTTATGATATCGGAACGTCTGATCGACGTGACAAAGGATTATCAGGGATGTACGATAGAAGCTTCCGGACAGTTCCGGTCCTACAACCGCCATGAGGGGACGAAGAACCGTCTTGTACTGTCTGTGTTTGTCAGAGAAGTCCGTTTCCTGGAGGAGTTCACGGACTACACAAAAACAAACCAGATCTTCTTAGACGGATATATCTGTAAGGAACCGGTTTATCGGAAAACACCGCTCGGAAGAGAGATCGCAGACCTTCTGGTGGCAGTGAACCGTCCATACGGCAAGTCCGACTATATCCCATGCATTGCCTGGGGACGCAATGCAAGATACGCTTCCGGGTTTGGTGTCGGAACCAGGATCCAGATCTGGGGCCGTGTCCAGAGCCGGGAGTACACGAAAAAGGTCAGTGAGACGGAATGCGAAAAACGCGTGGCCTATGAGGTATCCGTGAGCAAGCTGGAATGTGCGGATCACACAGAATCGTAGAAATTACGTGGCGGTCCAGTACCTTAATAGTACATAGCTTTCTTCATCCGATCCAGGGTGATCGCTCCGGCGGACGGGTAAATCCCTTGCAAACAGGATCAAGATGTGATAATATAACAGAACAGAAGCCCTAAAAGCTTCGGCTAACGGTATACACAAAGTGAGGGAGAAATCATGGCAAGTGGCAGAGTCCGTGTGATCTGTGGACCTGGATATGGAAAATCCGCATCTGCATTGGGATATGCGATGATGGGTGTTTTCCACGGAAAAAGGGTCATTATGGTACAGTTCTTGAAAGGGATGCTGGGAGAGGGAGCGGCGGACGTCCTGAAACGTCTCGAGCCGGATCTGAAATTCTTCCGTTTTGAGCATTCCAAAGAACGGTTTGAGGACCTTCCGGAGGAGCAGAAACAAGAGGAACTGATGAACATGCGGAATGGATTCAATTTCGCCAGAAAGGTGATGACGACCGGTGAATGTGATGTTCTGATTCTGGATGAGATCCTTGGAATCGTGGATCAGGGAATTATTTCGCAGGAGGAATTCCGGAACTTTCTCGAGTCAAGAGATGAGGAGACGGAACTGGTCATGACCGGGCGGGTGTGTCCGGAGGGCATTGAGAGATATGTGACCGATATTGCACGAGTGGAAAACATTGACGTTGACAATCATCAGGAATGATGATACCATAAATGATAAGTAGAGGTCGCGCCTGACATGAGTAGACCGGCAGATAATGGGAAATGGCTGCCGGAGAAAAGGGGATGGCGCCGAAGAGACAGGAAAACAGGTCCCTAAGTTTCCCGTTTCTGGGCATGTGGTGAAGAACCGCATGACTGTCATCTTTAGAAAAAAGATGGAGGGCTGCTTAATCTGGAAGATCCGGGAGCTGACATCTTATTTGATTTCAGCTCCTTTCTTTTTTGGACAATTTCATTTATACAAATAAAGAGGAGGACGCAGTATGGCTATTTTTGAAGGAGCCGGCGTAGCACTTGTAACGCCATTTAAGGAAAATGGAGCAGTAAATTATGAGGTACTGGAAAGCCTGATCGAGGAACAGATCGCAGGCGGAACAGACTGCATCGTAGCAATGGGAACAACAGGCGAGTCTGCAACCACATCCGAGGAGGAGCACATTCAGGTGATCCGTTTTGTATGTGAAGTTGTAAACGGAAGGATTCCGGTGGTAGCGGGAACAGGTTCCAACTGTACACAGACAGCCGTAGACCTCTCTATCGAAGCTGAGGAGGCAGGCGCAGACGGCGTTCTCTTAGTTTCCCCGTACTACAATAAAGCGACCCAGAACGGTCTGAAAGCGCACTTCACAAAGATCGCGAATGCCATCAAGATCCCGGCGATCCTCTACAACGTACCGAGCCGTACCGGCGTGAATATCGCTCCGGAAACTATCGTTGACCTTTGCAGACACGTGGAGAATATCGTTGGTGTCAAGGAAGCAAGCGGAAACTTTTCCGCAGTTGCGAAGATCCTTCAGCTTTCCGGCGGATATGTGGATGTATACTCCGGAAATGATGATCAGGTCGTTCCGATGCTGGCTCTCGGCGGAAAGGGCGTGATCTCCGTTCTCTCCAACGTAGCTCCGAAGCAGACACACGACATGTGTGCAGAGTTCTTTAAGGGCAATATAGAGGCCAGCAGACGGATCCAGTTAAAGGCAATGCCGTTAATCGAAGCGCTGTTCTCTGAAGTAAACCCGATTCCGGTAAAAGCTGCGCTTAACTTAATGGGCAAGAACGTAGGCGAGCCGAGACTTCCGCTCACAGTTATGGAGCCACAGCATCAGGAAGTATTAAAGAAAGCAATGCAGGATTTTGGTATTCTGTAAAAGAAAAAGAGGAGACAACATGATCAGAGCAATTATGAATGGCTGCCACGGCGTGATGGGTCATGTGATCACGGATATTGTATCCAAGGATGACGCGATCGAGATCGTTGCTGGCGTAGATATGAACACAGAAAATTATGCCGGATATCCGGTGTTTCAGTCCCTCTCCGAGTGTCCGGAGGCAGATGTTATTATTGACTTCTCCACTGCGAAGGCGGTTGACGGATTGCTGAATTACTGTGAGGAGAAAAAGGTACCGGTGGTTTTATGTACCACAGGACTTTCCGAGGATCAGTTAAACCATGTCAAGGAGGCGGGTAAGGTGGATGCAGTCCTCCGCTCCGCGAACATGTCGATCGGAATCAACCTTCTCATGAAGACGTTGAAAGAGGTTGCCCCGGTCCTCGCGGCAGCAGGATTTGATATTGAGATCTTAGAGAAGCATCACAACCGCAAGCTCGATGCTCCGAGCGGAACAGCCATTGCTCTTGCGGATGCCATCAATGAGAGTCTTGACAACAGCTACCACTATAAATATGACCGTTCCTCCGAGCGTGTCGCGAGAGACCCGAAGGAGATCGGGATCCAGGCGCTGCGCGGCGGCACCATCGTCGGTGAGCACGACATTATGTTCGCGGGCCGTGATGAGGTCATCACCTTCACCCACACCGCTTACTCCCGCGAGATCTTCGCGAAGGGCGCTGTGGAAGCTGCAAAATTCCTTGCAGGAAAGCCGGCCGGACTTTACGATATGGCAGATGTGATCGGTTAAGCCACTTTTTTCCAAAATACTTCTCCTTTCTATGGCACATAATAGCCGTAGAAAGGAGATTATTTTTATGGGAAAAATCAGATGGATCAGGGTATGCGCGGTTCTTGTGATGACCGTCGCTGTCATGACAGCCTGCGGGCGAAAAAACGGAAATAACATGACCACATCGCCGGATACGGGAAACGCCGGGGTGGGAAGTACAGTGGAAAGCCAGACGAACGGCACGAACCAGAGTACAAGCGCCCCGTCCCATACAGCCGCAGAGAGCGGCGGAGTGCTTCGGGATATGGTGGATGATGTGGGAGACGGGATCGATCATCTCACAGATGATGTCACAGGCAGGTCGGGAACCACTGCGGCCGGAACAAATGGAACTGCGGCAGAGACTACCCGGGCAAATTAGAGATCCAGACTGGATCCGTGATCGGACGGAAGCAGAGATCCGAAATGGAAGGAAAGAGGAAAATGATCCGCAGTTTCCATGCGCGGATCATTTTTTTCGTGTATGGCGGTGAAAACGCAGGGATAACAAGTTTTCCTGTTGAGAAAAAATTGGAAAAAAGATATAATAGAAACGTGTCTTGAGATCATTTATCAGGTAAGCTGTGGGAGTTGAAAACTCAGCACGAATTCTGAAAGGAGTGAACGCCATCCGTTATCTGTATCGGCCATACCATCCGTGGAGACATGGATACCGAAGGGAAAAGATAAGAAAAGCAGCCTTGAAAACGGCAAGAGTCCTTCTGCTGTTGGAACTTCTCTGGTTTGCGTATTCTTACGCGAAAGCCGGAATGACGGAAAAAACATACCTTGTACCGGATTTTGATACAGGAATTTCTGCCGGCTCTGTCTCTGAGACAGAGGGGGAAATTTATGGCATAGGAATTGAAAAAGAGGCCGGAAATTTGTTCTGGTTTCACAAAGAAGTCCACAGGAAGCCTTAAGAGGGGAACTTCTTCTTGATTTTCCATAGGGTATGTATTATAATTTCTACTGAAACACTGCTGTTTTATCGCAAAAACTTATAAATCAGAGGATGAAAAGCATTTATGGAGAAATCACTTACTTTAGACTGGGGAACAGACGAGCTGCATGAGGAGTGCGGCGTTTTCGGAATGTACGATCTGGACGGAAATGATGTTGCATCAACCATTTATTACGGATTGTTCGCATTACAGCACCGCGGACAGGAGAGCTGCGGAATTGCGGTGAGCGATACATACGGACCGAAAGGTGTTGTCAATGCCTGTAAGGGGATGGGACTCTGCAACGAAGTATTCACGTCAGAGAAGCTGGAAAAATTAAAAGGAAACATCGGTGTCGGCCATGTCCGGTATTCGACTGCCGGAAGCAGCACCATCGAGAATACACAGCCGCTCGTTTTAAATTATGTGAAGGGAACTCTGGCACTGGCACACAACGGAAACCTTGTCAATGCGCCGGAGCTTCGCAGAGAACTCGCTTACGATGGAGCGATTTTCCAGACCACGATCGACTCTGAGGTTATCGCCTACCACATCGCAAGAGAGCGCTGTAAGGTGGGAACCGCTGAGGGAGCCGTGGCAAACGCTATGAAGAAGATCAAGGGTGCGTACTCCCTTGTGATCAGCAGCCCGAGAAAACTCATCGGTGCCCGCGATCCGCAGGGATTCAAGCCGCTCTGTATCGGAAAGCGTGATAATGCCTATATCCTGACCTCCGAGACATGCGCGCTTGACACGATCGGAGCTACCTTTGTCCGTGACGTGCTTCCGGGCGAGATCGTGACGATCAATAAGGATGGCATCAAGTCCAATCTCATGATGCATGACCCGAAAAAAGAGGCGAGATGTATTTTTGAATATATTTACTTTGCAAGACCAGACAGCGTCTTTGACGGCGTCGGTGTATACCACTCCAGAATCTACGCAGGCCGCTGCCTCGCAAAGGATTCACCGGTAGACGCGGACATCGTTGTGGGTGTTCCGGAGTCCGGAAATGCAGCAGCCCTTGGATATTCCATGGAATCCGGCATCCCTTACGCGATGGCCTTTGTAAAGAACTCCTATGTGGGAAGAACCTTCATTAAGCCGGGCCAGAGCAGCCGTGAGTCTGCGGTCCGGATCAAACTGAATGTATTAAAAGAAGCAGTAGAAGGAAAGCGTGTCGTTATGATCGACGACTCCATTGTCCGCGGAACCACCAGCAACCTGATCGTGGATATGCTGCGTGAGGCAGGAGCAAAGGAAGTGCATATGAGAATTTCCGCGCCGCCGTTCCTCTATCCGTGCTATTTCGGAACCGATATCCCGTCCAGCGAGCAGCTCATCGCCCACAATCGTACCGTGGATGAGATCTGCAAGGTGATCGGAGCAGATTCGTTAGCGTACTTAAAGATGGAGCGCTTAAGTGAAATGGCAAACGGACTTCCGATCTGTACGGCATGCTTCTCCGGAGAGTATCCGGTGGATCCGCCGGAAGAAGATATCCGCGGAAGTTATGAGAAATAACAAGGGGAATTTTAATGTTCCACAAAATCCCATAGTTAGCTGAAAATTCGTGAAAGTATATTGAACTACAAAAACATTGAATTAGAAAAGAGGACTTTGTCATGAACGACAGATACCAGAGCCCGCTCTCTGAGCGATACGCAAGCAAGGAAATGCAGTACATTTTCTCTCCGGAGAAAAAATTCCGGACCTGGAGAAAATTATGGATCGCATTAGCTGAGACAGAAAAAGAACTCGGTCTTCCGATCACAGATGAGCAGATCGAAGAGTTAAAGGCACATGCTGAGGATATCAACTTCGAGGAGGCGAAGGCGAGAGAAAAGCTTGTCCGCCACGATGTGATGTCCCACGTATACGCTTACGGACTCCAGTGCCCGAAGGCAAAGGGAATCATCCACCTCGGTGCCACATCCTGCTACGTTGGAGACAACACCGACATCATCCTGATGACGGAGGCATTAAAGCTTGTCAGAAAAAAACTCATCAATGTGATGAAAGAGCTTTCTGATTTCGCTGATAAGTATAAAGAGCTCCCGACACTGGCATTCACACACTTCCAGCCGGCCCAGCCGACAACCGTAGGAAAGCGTGCGACCTTATGGTTACAGGAACTCTGCCTTGACCTTGAGGATCTTGACCATGTGATCGGTTCCATGAAATTACTCGGTTCCAAGGGAACTACAGGTACTCAGGCAAGCTTCTTAGAGCTCTTTGACGGGGATCATGAGAAGTGCCGCGAGGCAGACAGACGGATCGCCGCAAAGATGGGATTCTCCCAGTGCTACCCGGTATCCGGTCAGACATATTCCAGAAAGATCGACAGCCGTGTGCTTTCCGTTCTTGCCGGAATCGCCCAGAGCGCCCATAAGTTCTCCAACGATATCCGTCTTCTCCAGCACTTAAAAGAAGTAGAAGAGCCGTTTGAGAAGAACCAGATCGGTTCCTCCGCTATGGCATATAAGAGAAATCCGATGAGAAGTGAGCGTATCGCATCCTTGGCGAACTATGTGATGTCCGATATGATGAATCCGATGCTCGTTGCCTCCACCCAGTGGTTCGAACGTACTCTGGATGACTCCGCGAACAAGCGTCTTTCCGTGCCGGAAGGATTCCTTGCGATCGACGGTATTCTGGATCTCTACTTAAATGTTGTGGATGGTCTTGTGGTATATCCGAAGGTGATCGAGAAGCACTTAATGGCCGAGCTTCCATTTATGGCTACTGAGAACATCATGATGGATGCGGTAAAGGCCGGCGGAGACAGACAGGAGCTTCACGAGCGTATCCGCGAGCTTTCCATGGAAGCAGGAAAGAATGTGAAGGTAGAAGGAAAGGACAACAACCTCTTAGAGCTTATCGCAGCAGATCCGTCCTTCAATTTAAGCCTTGATGAGTTAAAGAAGACGATGGATCCGAAGAAGTACGTCGGACGCGCACCGAAGCAGGTAGATGAGTTTCTGGATGAGGTTGTCCGCCCGATCTTAAAAGAAAACGCGGATCTTCTCGGAGTGAAAGCGGAGATCAACGTATAATGGATCATGCGAGCAGCATCAGCACGGAATATTATAAAGTATTTTACTATGTAGGGCGCCTCGGCAGCATTACCGCTGCAGCAGAGGCGCTCTGCATTTCCCAGCCTGCGGCGAGTCAGGCGATCAAGCAGCTGGAAAAAGCACTGAACACAAAGCTTTTTCTTCGAACCCAGAAGGGTGTGCGGCTCACCACAGAGGGAAAGCTTCTGTATCCATATGTGGAGCGCGGGATGGAAAACCTCATGGACGGTGAGGAGATGTTAAAACGTCTTGTGGATATGGACATGGGAGAAGTGAGGATCGGTGCCAGCGATATGACACTGCAGTTTTACCTGCTTCCGTATCTTGAGACCTTCCATGAGCGTTATCCGAATATCAAGGTCATGGTGTCAAACGCGCCGACACCGGAGACGATCGAGTCCCTGTATGAAGGAAAGATCGATTTTGGTGTCGTGAGCACGCCATTTGACGCAAGGCCGGAGGTGGAATCCTTCGAGGTGAAGAAGATCCGGAATACCTTTGTGGCTGGAAACAAGTTCTGGACGTTGAAGGGAAAGAGAATGGAGTACGGGGAGCTGGAACAGCTTCCCTGCATCTTTCTGGAAAAGGATACGAGTACCAGAAAGTTTATGGACCGTTTTTTGGAACAGAGGGGGATCATTCTGGAACCGGAGTTCGAGCTGGCCACCAGTGACATGATCGTCCAGTTCGCGATCCGGAACATGGGGATCGGCTGCGTGATGGAAGAGTTCGCAAAGGAGAAGATCGAGAGCGGGGAGCTCTTCGAGCTCGCCTTCCGGGAGATGATGCCGGAGCGCGAGATCTGCGTCGTGACGGATAAGAAGGTGCCGATTTCCTCGGCAGGAGAGAGGTTCTTAGAGGTCTTAAGGGAACGAAAAGTATAGGATAAAATGTTTTCCGTCTGTAGTTCGTGCCCTGTATGAATTGCAGTGCATAATTAGTTACTTTTCATGGGTAGGAATTTTCTGAACTGAAAATTCCGTAAGATACTGTTATGGCCGCGGATTTTGCCGATTCGGAATGCGAAGCATCGGCAAAATCCTGTTACAGTACGCGGGCATGGAGTGCCCGTGTGCTGTAACCATAATCAGCTATTATGGAGTTCATAATAAATATTGTCTTTACTTATGGACGATTTTGTTGTAAACTATGGGAGTGTCATGAGTATGACACGTACAACCGCGTAAGACGCCGGGATGCGGAACGCGCATTCCGTTTAAACGTCCAAAGGAGGATATTAGAACATGGTTAGAGCAATCGTAGGCGCCAACTGGGGCGATGAGGGAAAAGGTAAGATCACAGATATGCTTGCAAAGGAATCCGACATTATTGTCCGTTTCCAGGGCGGCAGCAACGCTGGTCACACAATTATCAACAATTACGGAAAATTTGCCCTTCATCTTCTTCCGTCAGGTGTATTCTATAATCATACAACAAGCATCATCGGCAACGGCGTGGCATTAAACATCCCGTTCCTTGTAAATGAGTTAAACGACCTGACAAGCCAGGGCGTTCCGATGCCGAAGATCCTCGTGTCCGACAGAGCACAGATCTTAATGCCGTACCACATTTTATTTGATACTTATGAGGAAGCGCGTCTGGCAGGTAAGTCTTTCGGCTCCACAAAGTCCGGAATTGCTCCGTTCTATTCTGATAAATACGCAAAGATCGGTTTTCAGGTCAACGAGTTATTCGGTGATGAGAAGGAACTGATGGATAAGATCGAAAACGTCTGCACACTGAAAAATGTGATGTTAGAGCATTTATATCATCAGCCGGCCCTTGATCCGAAGGAGATCTTCAATACACTTATGGAGTACAAGGAGATGGTCGCTCCGTATGTATGCGACACATCCAAATACCTTCGCGATGCGATCAAGGCAGGAAAGAATGTCCTTTTAGAGGGTCAGCTCGGTTCCTTAAAGGATCCGGATCACGGTATCTACCCGATGGTTACATCTTCCTCCACACTGGCAGCTTACGGCGCGATCGGCGCAGGCATCCCGCCGTACGAGATCAAGAACATCACAACAGTCGTTAAGGCTTACTCCAGCGCAGTCGGCGCAGGTGCGTTCGTCAGCGAGATCTTCGGTGAAGAGGCAGACGAGTTAAGACGCCGCGGCGGTGACGGCGGTGAGTTCGGTGCGACGACAGGCCGTCCGAGAAGAATGGGATGGTTCGATGCAGTCGCATCAAGATATGGCGTACAGATCCAGGGATCCACAGAGGTTGCCCTCACGGTTCTCGACGTTTTAGGATATCTTGACGAGCTTCATATCTGCGTAGGCTATGAGATCGATGGAAAGGTAACAAAAGACTTCCCGACAACTCCGGAGCTTGAGAAAGCAAAACCGGTATACAAGACTCTTCCGGGCTGGAAGTGCGAGATCCGCGGAATCAAGAACTACGAGGATCTTCCGGAGAACTGTAAGAAATATATCGAGACGATCGAGGAGGAGATCGGAGTGCCGATCACGATGGTTTCCAATGGTCCGGGAAGAGACGAGATCATTATGAGAAAGTAATCCGGGATGCGTCGGCCGCAGATGATCTTTGAGGGGACAATGTTCGGAATTGTTTTTTCCCGATAGATAGTTTGAAAACGCGAAAAATATAGAAAGACGAAAGGTTCCTGTAAGAGATGACAAAACCTTTCGTCTTTTTTCTTAAGTTTTCATGAATCCCGCCCTTTCCCAGTTCTTAGCGCTTGCGTTATCGTGAAAATCCCTGTATAATGACGTTAGCAGATAAAAATCCATGAAGGAGTGGTGCTCAAATGAAATTAAAGAAAATTATGCTTATGACAGCTATGGCTGCAGCAATCGGTAGTGTAAATATGGTATCGGCTCTCGCTGATGAGACAGCAACAGGTGAGACAAAGTTTGGCTGGGAATGTGACGCAAATAATAACTGGCGTTACTACAATGCAGATGGAAATCTGGCAACCGGCTGGATCAAAGCAGAAGAGGGCGACGGACGCGGAAATGCGGTATGGTATTATATCGATCCGACTTCTCAGATCATGGTCTCCAACGTAACAAGAAATATTGGTGGCGTGGATTATACATTTAATGAGGATGGAAGCTGGGTCGAGCCGGCGGTGACAGCACCGAAGGGACATATCACGGGTGGAAGATATTACAATACATGGTCGAATCTCTGTGTTCCGCAGATTATTGGATCAACTGAGACCAAAGATGATGTTGCGGAAGAATATATCGGAAGTGAGTATGCACCGGTTGGAAATCCGTACCGTACACAGGATCTTTGTATGGATACAGATTTCGGTAGTTTAGAAGTCTTTTATCTTGATATGAAGAATAAGCCGGATATGGATGCACAGACCTTTGCCAATACATTTGCCGGAATCCAGAAGAGCCAGAAGGGTCAGGCAACTCAGGCGGTAACGGTTACAGTTGCAAATCAGGAATACTCTAAAGTTACAGTAACCGGCAAGAAGAATACAGACGCATATTACTGCAGAAAACAGGGTGGATATATGGTTGTTATCTATACCTCCGGAAGAACAAAAAATGCAGCAGCTCTTGAGAGTGTTGTGATGAGCATGACAACTGCACAGTAAACAGAACAAACGCACGATTATACGATGCCCCCGGGTCTTACGACTCCGGGGGCTTTTCGATTGTCATATTCGCGAAAATCGTAACCCAAATTCAGGTTCTGCCGCATAAAATAATCTGAAGGAATCTGTTTGACAGAGCCAATGCGGAAATCTGAATCAGACAGAAAAAATGGATGTGGTGCAGCAGGAATGGAAGATCAGAAGGCGGAAAATTTATTAAATCTGGCACTTTCTGTTCCGGAGGAGATGAGGGAGCGGACAGAAGAACTGAAGGTGGGGTATGACAGGGCAGGACGGACCTGGGAGATTATCGTGAAATACCATGGGGATCTGGAAAATGCTTTAAAGGCAGGATTCCCGGATGCTCTCGGAACGTATCTTTTAAACAGCTTTGCGATCCTGCGGGTTCCGGAAAAAGATGTGCCGGGAGTGATCGCGCTCTCTGAAATCGAATATGCGGAAAAACCAAAGAGACTGTTTTTTGCCCTTAATAAGGCAAAGACAGCCTCCTGTTTTCTTCCGGTGCAGACACAAAAGGATGGGCTTACGGGAAAAGGCGTTCTGGTGGCGGTGATCGATTCGGGAATCGATATTTTTCATGAAGATTTCCGAACGGAGAACGGGACTACGAGGATCCTCTGTCTGGCGGATCAGATCACCGGAAAAATCTACGAAAGACAGGAGATCAATGAGCTTCTTACAGGAGAGTCTGGGGCAGATGGGAACGGAAGACTTTCTATAGATACCAGCGGTCATGGAACGGCGGTGGCAGGAATTGCCGCAGGAAATGGACGAATGAGTGGTGGATTGTACCGCGGTGCGGCATATGAGAGCGATCTGATCATCGTCCGCCTCGGAATACCGGATGCGGAGGGATTTCCACGAACCACGGAGCTTATGCGGGGGATGGATTTTGTGGTGCGGAGAGCGCTGGAACTGGGGCGTGCCATGGCGGTGAATCTAAGCTTTGGGAATACATATGGTTCCCATGACGGCGGCGGACTTTTAGAGCGGTATCTCGATTCCCTGACGCAGATGGGACCGTTTGTCTTTGTGACAGGATCCGGAAACGAGGGAGATTCCGGAGGACACGCGAGGCCGGTGGTCTCACCGGGAATGATCACGGAGATCCGGCTCTCCGTTGGGAGATATGAGACTGGGTTTGGGGTGCAGATCTGGAAGAATTATGAAGATGGGATGCGGATCTTTCTGCGGGATCCCTCAGGCAGTACAGAAATCGAACTTGTTCCGGCGCTGGGAGCGGAGAGGATCCGGGTCAGGGAAACGGAGCTCTTACTCTACTATGGCGAACCGTCCCCGTTTAATGCGGCGCAGGAGATCTATATGGAGTTTGTACCGGAAGGGATGTATGTAGAGAGCGGGATCTGGACATTCCGTTTCCTTGGGACGGGATCCGGGGAGACAACGGCAGATCTCTGGCTTCCTTCTGCTGCGGCGCTCGGGCGGGATACGGCATTTTTAGAACCATCACCGGATACAACGCTGACGATCCCATCTACGGCGTTTCGTCCGGTCACGGTGGGGGCCTATGACAGCCGGACCGGAATTTATGCCCCGTTTTCCGGACGAGGGGACACCAGAATCTGTCAGTTACAGAAACCGGATCTTGCCGCCCCGGGAGTGGGGATCATGGCACCGGACCGGGACGGAGGCTATTCTTCTGTCACAGGAACCTCCTTTGCCGCCCCTCTTGTCACGGGGGCGGCGGCGCTTCTTCTGGAATGGGGGATCGTGAAAGGGAATGATCCATATCTGTATGGAGAAAAAGTGAAGGCGTACTTAAGAAAGGGAGCGAGGAGGCTTCCATCTGAGCAGAGTTATCCGAATCCAAGGCTGGGTTACGGGGCGCTCTGTGTGTCAGAGAGCCTGCCGGAATAAAATTTTTCTTGAAAATATCTGATAACAGATATAAAATGGAAATATATACAAAATTGCGGGCGAAGATATTGAAAAATACAGCACAAATCTGCTGTTGCTCACTCCCTAAAAGAGATGGGAGTCTTCTCGACCGAGATAAAAATCCAGATGGAGATCAGAATTTACACAGAGACCCTGGGAAGCTGAAAGGAACCCTGACTGTTGAAAATTAAGTGAAAGAGAGGAACATGCTATGGAAGTGTTGTTTCAGGCTGTAAATGCCATATGCGGAAAGATCCAGATCATCTCGAACCTGTTCTGGGATTTCCCAACGAATTTTGATTGGTACGGAAAGATCCCGATCCTTGGAAATTTCAGCCTTGCGATCATTCTTCTGGTGGGGACAGGAATCTATTTTACCTTCCGGCTCCGCTTTATCCAGGTGCGGAAATTCCGCTACGGGCTTCACGTCCTGATGAGACAGAAGAGCGGCGGCACGGGAATTTCCTCCCTCACATCCTTTCTCCTGTCAACAGCAATGCGTGTCGGACCCGGAAATATCTTAGGCGTTACTGGCGCAATTTCCACCGGAGGCCCGGGCGCTCTTTTCTGGATGTGGGTCTCCTCGTTTTTCGGAATGGCAACAGCCTTCGTGGAGGCGACGCTCTCCCAGATATTTAAGGAAAGAAAAGATGACGAGTATGTGGGCGGACTGCCGTTTTACGGAAGAAGACTTTTGAAGAACGCGGCGTGGGCCGGAGCGGCACTCAGCATTCTCTATATCATCTATGCCTTTCTCTGCTTCCCGGCTCAGGGATTTAATACGATCTCTGCGGTGGGCGCCATCGCGGGTGTATTTACGGGGAACGTCATTGAGACAAATTCTCCCCTGTACTGGCTCTCTTTCGCAGTTCTCATCGCGGCGACAGCGGTCATCAGCTTTGGCGGCATCAGGAAGGTCACAAAGGTCACGGACCTTTTAGTTCCGGTTATGGCAGTGATCTATATCCTGACGGTTCTTCTTCTCATCGGATTCAACCTTTCGCGGATCCCATGGTTCTTCGCTGCGGTCTTCTCTGAGGCATTTCGTCCGGAAGCAGTCTTTGGAGGCACGTTCGGTGTTGCGCTGAGTCAGGGAATCAAGAGAGGACTGATGTCAAACGAGGCCGGACAGGGAACCATCACCATGCCGGCAGCGGCGGCGGATGCAGGTCATCCATGTGATCAGGGCTGTGTTCAGGCACTTGGTGTATTTTTAGATACCATCGTGATCTGTACCCTGACAGGATTTGTGGTTGTCATGGGAAGAGTCTGGCTCACGGAGGACAGCGCCACTTGGTTTGAACTCGGAAAGCTTGACAGATTTCTGGCATCCTGCGGTGCCCTTACAGGAAACGGTGTGATCTATCATTTCGTCACGATGCTCGTCAGCGTTTGCTTCGGTCTGTTCGCCTTTACCTGCCTTTTGGGTTTTTTGTCATTTACGGAAATGTGCGCGAACCGGATCTCCACAAGACCTGCGTTTATCAATATGATCCGCGTCCTCTGCCTGATCGTCATCTCCTTCGGTGTTATCACAAACATCGCCGGAATGGATCTGAGTGCCCTGTGGGATCTCAGCGATTTCGCGAATATCCTTATGGTATATTGCAACCTTCCGCTGCAGTACATCGGTTTCCGGTATGTGCTCCGGGCATGGGAACACTTTGAGAAGAACGATGGAACCGCGTTCACTTCGAAGATCGCAGGAATCGATGTTCCCGTGTGGGATGAACGGGCAAAGATCAAGTAAAAAAGAATGCCGTCTGACGTATCTGAAAAAGAAACGTCAGGCGGCATTTTTAATCTTTCTCCCAGAAATCACGAAGAGCAAAGAGGCAGACACTGTCAACAAAGATTTCGGCGTCGTATTCGTCAGCCAGCTCCAGATAAGATCTTAGCGTTGTGAGGTAAAAGCTTGACATGAATGAAACATAGAGAGGGAGCGGAATCTTTAAACGGAATCCCTGCACCTCTCCCTGCCAGCCTCCCTCAGTGAGGATCTTTGCCAGATCTTCCTGAATCGTAAACATCAGGGAACCGTTCTTATTTGTCTGATAGATGTTCCGGTATTGGGAAAGATTTTCATTTACCTGATCAATCAGATATTTTAAGAACACCCGGAGGGAATCAATATTTTTAAAGTAAATCAGGTCTTCTACGGGCCGGAGACCCTCGATATACATCTTTACGCAGTAGTGAAGCAGGTCGTATTTATCCTCAAAATACCGGTAGAACGTGGAACGGGAGACCATGGAGACCCGGCAGATATCGGTGAGGGAGATCTTCTCGAACGGAATTTCCGCAAGCAGATCCAGGAGCGCCTTCATTAAAAGAAGGTAGGTTCTGCGGACGGAGACATGCTCCTCCTGAATCGGTAATCTTAACATAAAACACAAAACTCCTATATCCATTCCAAATTGGACAAAATCAGATATTTTGTCTCATTTGGTACATTTTTCAAAAACTGGTTCTTGAGTATTTTAACATAAACGTAGATAATATTGCAAGTAAAAAAGGAATGAAAAGGCGGAGGCGATCAGAATGATCCGAAGGAAAGAAATACGAAAACTGGCAGCGGTCCTCTGCATGGTCACGGGGCTTGCAGCGGTTCCCGCATATGCGGCGGTTCCGGAGACTCTGGGAGCGGTACCGGGATGGAATCAGATCTCCGGAAAGTGGTACTACCTTTTGGGAAACGGCATCTGGAGCACTGATTTTATAGAAGACGAAACTACATGTTACACGTTTGCAAAAGATGGAAGCTTATCCTACGCAAGGAAAACTCCGAACACACGGGGCGGAGCGTATCCGGTATACGTACTGGATGAGAAGGAACAGGAACTCTTTGATGAGATGAATGAGGAGAAGAGTGACCTGTTTTTTGACGTTTATCCGGAAGCGGAAGATGACTATGACAACGGAGATGTGGAATTCTATGACGGATGTGCCACTTTCGTTTTAGATATGAAGCTCTGTGATGTGGCGGGGGCGAGACTTTCCTCCGCGATGGAGAAGGGATATTCGAAGAATAAACAGGAGATCCCGGGCGAGGGCAGTGTGAGCGATTACATAAAGACGGTACTCCCGGAGAGAAAGAGCGCTGTGTTTTTTGAGATGTACCTCTGGGGACCGGAAGAGTCCTATGATCCTTATTGTTCAGTAGAGAACCGGATGCAGGAAAAGTTTAACAGAAAAGACGATAAAAAATATTCTCTGGAGTATTACCGCAGAATGGGCATTGCCCATGAAAAACGTGATGGGAAAGACTACTACATGGTGGTTCTGGAGCGGTAAGATAGCGCTGGTTTTTGCGTGAATTACGAAGAGCAGCAGGAAAATGACCTGCGTGGGCAGGGAATATAAGGAGAGGAAACATGGGAGAGAAATTAAAAAACGCGATCCGCGGGCATAAAGAAAAGAAAAAGAACCGGAGTGGCGGTTTTTCCTACATGCTCGCGTCGTTTATCATCCATAAACGGGGCTGGATCGAGACGGTCTTTGTAATCGGCTGTCTCTTGTCCCTGCTGACGATGAACTTTGTAAATGTAAACTATGACCTGACGAAGTATCTTCCGGACACGGCGGAATCGGCCATCGGACTTGACGTCATGCGTGACAAGTTCGGATATCCGGGAACGGCGAGAGTCATGGTGAAGGATGTCTCGCTGTATGAGGCGAAGCAATATAAAGATGAAATCGCCGATATCGATGGTGTGGATCAGGTCTTATGGTGTGACAGCACAGTAAATATCTACGCCGGTGAAGATTTCATCAACGAGAGTGATATCAAAGATTACTACCGGGACCGGAATGCGGTCTACGACATCACGTTTGTGGAGGAAAGTGATTCCACCCGCACCTCCGGAGCCATCGACGAGATCAAGGAGCTTCTGGGAGATAAGGGCTGCTACGTCGGTATGGCGGTCCAGAATAAGTCCATGACAGAGTCTATGGAGAGTGAGATGAGCAAGATCCTCGTAGTGGCAGTTGTCATGATCTTCGCAGTGCTTTCCGTGACGACAACGGCATGGACAGAACCAATATTATTTCTCCTGGTTATGGGTGTTGCGGTTCTGCTGAACAAGGGAACGAATATCTTTGTCGGAACTGTCTCGTTCCTTACAGAGAATGTGTCGATCATCCTGCAGCTGGCAACCTCTATGGACTACTCGATCTTCCTTCTCGACGCGTTTATGAATTACAGAAAGCAGGGAATGAACGAGGAGGAAGCGATCATCAATGCCGTACAGGAGGCGATCAACTCCATCTTCGCCAGCAGCCTGACGACCGTCGTTGGTTTCTTAGCCCTTGTAACGATGCAGTTCTCGATCGGATTTGACCTGGGTCTCGTTCTGGCAAAGGGTATCGTATTCAGCCTGCTGACAGTCGTATTCTTCATGCCGGCGATGATCCTGAAATTTGCGAAGCTCAATGAGAGGACAAAACACAAGTCCTTCATGCCGGATTTCCACGGACTCGGAAAAGTGATCTACCGGATCCGCCCGATCGTGTTCGCCGTGATCGTTCTTGTGACGCCGCTTGCCTACACGGCTCAGGGATTGAACGATTTCCTTTACGGAAACGATTCCATGGGTGCTTCCGAGGGAACCCAGGTATACGAGGATGACCAGCAGATCACAAAGATCTTCGGACGGAGCAATATGCTGTTAGCACTTTATCCGAATACATCGGAGGTCAATGAGCGGGCCATGGCGAAGGAGATCAAGGCTCTCCCGTATGTAAAGAGCGTGACGGCTCTGGCAGATACACTGCCGGAAGGGATCCCGGAGGAATTCCTTCCAAAATCCACAGTGGAGCTGCTGCATAAAGGCGGCTATTGCCGGATGTTGGTCTATACGAGAACAAAGACGGAGAGTGCCGAGGCATTCAAAGATTCTGATGAGATCCAGACGATCGTAAAGAAGTATTACCCGGAAGGAAGTTATCTTGTGGGTGAGACGCCGTCCACCCAGGATATCAAGTCCTTTATCGTAAAAGATTATGAAAATGTAAATGTCCTGTCTCTGGCAGGTGTATTTCTGGTCGTTATGATGAGCTTTAAGTCGGCCGTTGTGCCGATCCTCGTCATCATCCCCATCGAGGTGGCGATCTTCATCAACATGGCGATGCCGTATTTTCAGGGCGTTGAGATGGTATACATGGGTTATATCATCGTCAGCAGTATCCAGCTGGGAGCAACCGTCGATTACTCGATCCTGCTTGCGAACAACTATCTGGCAAAGAGAAAGACATTGCCGAAGAAGAAGGCGTGCGTGGAAGCCATTGCGGCGTCCTGCTCATCGATCTTTACTTCCGGCTCCATCATTACGCTGGCCGGTTATATCGTATACATGATCTCGTCCACGACGGCGATCGCAGATTTGGGCCATCTGATCGGACGAGGCGGACTTTTCAGCCTTGTGCTGGTGCTGACCGTGCTGCCGCTGCTATTGACATTGTTTGATAATTTCATTGTTGGCGAGAAGCCGGCAGCAGCCCTTGCGAAGCGCCTGCACCGCCGCGTGAAAAACCGGAAAGAGAAGAGACGCTCTGCAAAGAATGCGGATGAGACCGAAGAGGATGCGGATGAAGGCGGAGATCCCTACGAGGACGAGGAGAATGAAGCGGCGGTCAGCAGGGAAGATGAGCCGGAAATGACAGACAGAGAAGGAATGGAGGGAAACGGTGATGAAACGGAAAAATAGAAAGCTCCTGGCAGCGGGTATGGCAGCCGTCACACTCTGCACCAGTCTTGTTTCTGCGCCGGTCTATGCGGCGGAGGCGTCTGTGAGCGTCGATGAAGCAATGTATGTAAATCTGGACTATTACGGCAGGGTCGACAAAGTCAATGTCGTGAAGGGAGTGAGCTTAAACGGTCTCACAAGCTTTACAGATTACGGAAATTATCTTGATGTGACGAATATGACCAACAATACGGCTCCGGAGGTCAGTGACGGAAAGGTCACCTGGAATCTCCCGGCGGACACAAAAGGGTATTTTTATTATAAGGGAGCGATCGACAAGGATACGGTGACGCTTCCGTGGACCATGGATGTCTCCTACAAGTTAAATGGTGTCCCGACGGATGCCGAAAAACTTGCGGGTGCCTCCGGATTGGTGGAGGTCCATGTGACTGCAACGCCGAATGAGGCGGCGAGAGACTACTATAAGAATAACCTCCTGCTGGTGGTGGCGATGCTCGTGGATATGAGTGACTGCTATAGCGTGGAGGCGGAAGGCTCCCAGACCCAGAGCCTTGGCTCCCAGACCGCGATCATGTACACGGCACTTCCGGGCGAGGAAGGCGATTACACGATCCGCATCGGAAGTGATAAGTTTGAGACCTCTGGTGTTATCATGGCGATGGTGCCGGGAACGGTGAAGGATCTGGAGCATATCGTTGATTTAAAGGACGCGAAGGATACCTGGAAAGGTGCAGGGGACCAGCTTTATGACAGCATGGACCAGCTTGCGGCTTCCGTTGAGGCCATGAGAGGCGGTGTCAATGAGTTAAAGCGTGGGCTGAATGAGGCGGAGAATGCCAGGGGAGTCATCAGCGGCTCGAAGGATGAGATCTTAGACAGCAACGATCAGACACTGGCGTCGCTGACAGCTCTTTCCGAACAGCTCGGAACGATCGTTCCGTATATCCAGACGGCAAAGGATGCATCGGAGGTTGCCCACAACAGCATGAACGATGTTGTAAATACTCTCGGCAACATGCAGGAGCCGATCCGCAGACTGGATACGAGCCTGCGGGGCTTAAAGAGCAGTTCCGAAAATGCTTCCGGCAGCATCGGAAACGTAGTTGCTTCTATTCAGCTGATCAAACAGCTGGATACAAAGCTCCAGCAGAGTATACTGGAATATATCAAAAATCTTGCAGCTGCCCAGTCATCTCTGGAAGACGCGATCACCGATTACTGCAATGGTGAAGCCGGGGACGCGGATGTGGAGGCGCTTGCGGAGGCAGCAGCGGGGGCTGATACCTCTGCCGGTCATGCAGGTATGCTAAACGCTCAGGAACTCATCGGAATCTTAAAACAGAAGGAGAAAGCACTTCGCCAGGTGGCTTCCTCCAGCAATGCTCTGGTGTCTGACACGGCGGATATGCTTGACGATGTATCCAACACATCGCGGTATCTGGCTCAGACCACAGACCAGCTGGATTATCTGATCGAGGACGTAAAGGCATTGAAGGATTCGCTGGATGTCTATTATCCGGATCTCCAGTCAGCTCTGGACGATTCGAAGGAGCTTGTAAATCGTACCACGGACGCTCTCAATAAGAGTACAAATTCCCTGACCCTCGTTCAGAACACGGTGCGGGCAAGCGCGGACAGCCTCGACGCGGCGGCAAAGGATTCCATCAAGGGAAGCTTAAATGTTCTGGATAAGAGTCTCAGCGTCCTTGATAGCACCAGCTCTATGAGAAAAGCCGGCCGGACCATGAAGGATACCATGGACAACGAGTGGAACGACATGGAGGATGACAACAATTTCTTAAATATGGACCCGAATGCGGAAAAAGTCTCCTTCACCTCCGACGAGAATGCGGAGCCGAATACTCTGCAGATCATCATGAGGACAGAGGAGATCAGCGCGGATGATGACGCGGAGCTTCTCGACGCCGAGACCGAAAAGGCGGATGTCAACCCGCTTGAGAGAATGTGGAATATGCTTGTCGAGATGTGGAAGGCGATCGTTGAGATCTTTAAGAACAGATAAATAGAGGAGATTGGACAGATTTGTGCAGGAGGATGTGCGGCAGGATGGTTCTGCGGGGGCGTTTTTCTGCACAAACTGGCATATAAGGAAGAAAGAGAAGCGCGTGGAAGAACTTCTTCCGGGAAGGAGAAGAGCTATATGAAAGAATTTGGAAAGAAGATGGCAGGATTTCTGCTGGCAGCAGCTTTGGCAGTGACTGCGGCGGTTCCGGCTTTTGCGGCAAGCAGGTCAGCGGTCGGAAAAATCTATCTGACGATCGACAGCACGGTAGGCCTTAAGAACGACTCTGAGGACGTCACAGTGACGCCATACGGGGATAACACGGATCTCTACTATGTGAGCAGTGTTTATATCGAAAACAACGACGGAAACGGCTATACGGAATCGAATCCTCCGAAGATCACGGTGACGCTGGAAGTTGCGGATGAGGAGAATTACTGTTTTTCGGGAACAGCCTCAAAGGATTTCCGCCTGACGCTTGCAGATTCCGCAAAGGACGGCTACGGAAAAGCAGAGTACGTGAAGGCGGTAAAGAAAGATGACAGAAGTACCATCGAGCTGACGTTCCTCCTGACGTTCAATAAGAAGACGACCGCATCCACAACAAGCACTGTCAAGGCGCCTGCGGGTGTGATCTGGTCTCCGGATGCTTACGGAACGGGAATCTGGCAGACGGTCAGCGGGGCGAAATATTACCAGCTCCGTCTCTTAAAGGACGGCAGTCTCACAGGGGACGAGTTTACGATCTACGGAACCGGATATGATTTCTCGAGACTCATGGGAACCACGGGTTCCTACAGCTTTGAAGTCCGCTCCGTAAAGTCCTCCAACAATGCAAAGAGCGCCTGGGTCCGTTCCGGGGAGATCGGCTCCTACGCCGCAGGTTCCTGGAAACAGAGTGCCGACGGCCGATGGTGGTGGGACTATGGCGATGGCACCTGGCCAGCAGCAGAATGGCTTTACATCAACGGAAAATGGTATTATTTCCAGGAGGACGGATATATGGCGACCGGCTGGATCACCCTGTATAATAAGTCCTATTATCTGGATCCGTCAAGCGGAGCGATGTACAGGAGCGAAAGGACGCCAGACGGGCTTTACGTGAATGAAAGCGGCGTGTATGTGCCGGGAATATAATGTGAAACAGTTTTTTATCATAAAATCGGCAGAATACCCCCATTCCTCGTAGGTGGCGGGATGAATGC
>ERZ1026901.267-NODE-267-length-45885-cov-37.206611_pt1 | contig 45885 bp, 45 predicted proteins | sample MGYA00380179_ERZ1026901 | MGnify/ENA primary metagenome ERZ1026901 (study PRJEB33269, sample SAMEA4719815) | human gut metagenome | biome: human-associated habitat; feature: organic feature; material: feces | place: Cameroon | collected 2013-10 ... | reverse complement strand
AAATACCGACCTCCAATCGTTAGATTTTTAGGTCTAACTTTTGGGGGTCGGTACATTTATGAAAAATTCCCCGGTTCTTTTTTTATCCACACTATCCACATGAATTGAAAGTTATCCACAATATACAAAATCCACAAAAATCGATATATTTCTGCAAAAAATAAAAAATGCAAAAAAATTCATGAAAAAAGTTATCCACATCAAAAAATGCAAAAAATGTAGAAAAATGGGGATTTTCACAAAGTTATCCACGTTATCCACACCCAAATCGGGAAAAACGGGGGATTATTCGGGGATAGAAAAAGAACGCACGTTTTGTAGAGTTGTTATAAAAATGAAGAAATGTCGAAAAAAAGAGTTATCCATATTGACATTTGAGTAGTCAAATATTAAGAATAAATTTGCGGAAAATGTTTACACAATGGTAAAAAGCTACTATAATGGAAACACTGAAATAAAAAGGAGGCGATAAGATGGCACAGATTACAAAAGACATGACATTTGGTGAACTGCTTTCCAAATATTATTCTACATGTCCAAAGCTTGTTGACGATCTGATGGAAGCAGGAATGGGATGCATCGGATGCCCACATTCTCAGATGGAATCTATCGAAGAAGGCGCTATGGGACACGGAATTGATCCAGACCTCTTAGTTGCAAAACTGAATGCAACACTGGAAGCAAGCCAGGCATAATATAAAAATAACTATAAAAAAACTCTACAGGATTCCTGTAGAGTTTTTTTGCAGTTATTTGTAAAGAACTGCCGATAGCAGAGCTTTATGACAATTCCGGATCATAATTCCGGCTAAATATTGGCGAGCTGCTGAACCGCATCTCCGGAAAGAAATGTCTTGCAGTGTTCTTCCAGGAACGCGAAAGTTGCGCCGGACGCTCTTTCTAAAGCACCGTATTCAGACAACATATTGCAGATCCGATTGAAATCTGCGGCGGAGTGATCGGACCGGGCAAGTGCCAGCAGATACATCTCCTCCTGTTCGTCTTTGTATAAAGTATTGGAACCGTGGTACATCGGAGCCAGAAGTCTGGCAGCTTTCAGTACATTCTCCATCACAGGGAAAGAAAAGAGCCGGATATTGTTACCGGAATCCTTTTTTTCTGTATCATCACCGGAAGCGGATGTGGTATCCGGGGCAGACTTCGCTGCCTGTGCTTCAAATGATTCCTGAACCTTTCCGAGCAGATCGAGTAAACCTTCTGCTCCTTCCAGCTTGCCCGGAGTATTCTTTTTCCTGGCATCAGCAATGGAAGAAGGTGCAAATTTTGAAAATCTGGTATCGAGTTCCTCAGGATCCTCGACTTTTGTAATTATCAGCACGATCGAATCGGCGGAAGGGATTGCCTCTATCATGAGAGGAATGTCTTCTGCTTCGAATCCGAATTCGAAGGCTGCCTGTTGCATCATATCGCGGAAAAGTGATTTTGCTTTTTCGGTTCCGTATGCCAGTTCACTGAGCTGTAACTGACGGTCAGCCAGATCGGCGCGTGTCAAAGTACAACGGATCTGGTTGTCACTGATTTTTTCAATCTTCATAATCATCACTTCCTTCTAAAATAGTATATCATAGAAAATGTTTGATGTTCAATAAATTTAGTATAAACAAAACGGAATAATAAAATAAAAAAAGACTTGATTCTTCAAATTTTATCAGATATAATGACGCTACTGGAAGATAGTTTTCCCTGATAACTATGTTGTTAGAACCAATAAGGGAGAATTTCTTGAATTTTAATTTTGGGGACGGAACAGAACGCCGTACCAGGCATTTATATTTCAATTCCACGTTCCGGGTGGGATGGATCTATCAAAAGCAAATCAGATTACACAGCCGTTTCAGGCAGACATTTCACAGTATAATTTTGACATAATATGAAAAATATTTAATTGCCGGGGACTATTTCCAGTTGAAACATAATTTGTTGCTGCATAAAAACAGCATTGTATCACGGGCATCTCCTTCGCTGCAGATATGCGCAACATCCATAGTTATCATCCGGTAAAAAGGAGGAAGGAACATGGGGGACAATGACGAATGGAAGAATATGTTCCAGGAACTGACAGGCTATGAAAAGAAAAATATAAGCCTCAGGATCAATGGAATACCAGCCAGCCCCATGCAGATTGTACAGGCACATACGATGTGTGAAAATCAGGCATATATGAGAGATTATGTGCTCAATGACAAAGGTGATGTAAAAGAGTTGTGGTTTCAGAATATAGCAATTTAATCAGGAAAAATATGTAAATACCCCGCAGATTAAGACGAAAGTTTTAAGGAAAATGTCGAAATATAATGACGTGTATCTTACGTTTTGTTATAATGTGACCTGTAGGAGGTGCAGCATGGAAGACAGAGGAAGAAGTAGCCGCACATATGAAAACCGAAGAACATATGGAAAATCACAGGAAAGAAGACCGTCAGATAATCATCCGCCAGGAAGACAGAGAACTCCGGCGGAGCGTGCGCGTATGCGGCGGAGAAGAAAAAGACAACGCATGATACGATTTGTCCTGTTGATCATATTAATCATTGCAGCAATTGCAGGAATCATTTTGTGGAAACGTTACAGCCCATCAAAAGAACAATATGATATGAAGAAATATTATGGGATAGAAAAGGATGGACAGGTTGGTATCACGGTGGATAATAAAGTCGTGGAGGCAGAAGGAAAACTGGCAGGTGGAAAAGTATATGTTGCATATAATATTGTAAGAGATTATATCAACAGCCGGTTCTACTGGGATCCGAATGAAAATGTTCTGTTGTATATGCTCCCGGAAGATATGATATCGGTAGATGTCGGCAGTAAGGATTACTCTATATCCAAAAAAAAGAAAAGCGAAGATTACGTTATTTTAAAAACAGAAGGAAACACAGCATATATTGCATTGGATTTTGTCCAGCAGTACACGAATATTGATTATGAAGTGTCAAATAATCCGGATCATGTTATGATCAGGACAAAATGGGGAAAAACGGATGTTGCAACTGTGAAAAAGAATACACAGGTGCGTTATCAGGGCGGAGTAAAGAGCCCTGTGCTGGCAGAACTTAAGAAAAAAGATGAAGTAACAGTCGTTGAGAGTGAACAGAACTGGAAAAAGGTACGCACAGCAGATGGTGTGATCGGATATGTAAAGAACAAGACTCTGAAGAACGAAGAAAAGAAGAATATTACCAGAAAGTTTGAAGAGCAGGATTATTCTAATATCAGCAAAGATTACACGATCAATATGGCGTGGCATAATGTGACGAACCAGGATGCGAACAATGCGGTGGCGCAGAGGATCGCCCAGACGAAAGGGCTTACGACACTGGCTCCGACATGGATCCATGTGGCAGATACGAACGGTAACATCAGCTCTATCGCATCGGCAGATTATGTAAGTTACGCACATAAGCAGAATGTGGAAGTGTGGATGACCGTCAGGGATTTTGACGGAGGCATCAGTTCGGAGCAGGAATCTTACGAACTGCTCAGCTATACATCCAGACGTGAGACTTTGATCACGCAGCTGATCGCAGAGGCACTCCGTGTCGGCGTTGATGGTATCAATGTAGACTTCGAAAAGATTTCCGATAAGTGCGGAGAACATTATATTGAATTTATCCGTGAATTATCGGTAAAATGCAGACAGAACGGACTGGTGTTGTCGGTGGACAACTATGTTCCAAAGAGCTTTAACACACAGTATGACCGTAAAGAGCAGGGAATTGTAGCAGATTATGTAGTGATCATGGGATATGATGAGTATTATGCAGGTTCGCCTGAAGCAGGTCCGGTATCTTCTTACAATTATGTAAAAGAAGGAATCACAGAGACGTTAAAAGAGGTTCCGGCGGAGAAGGTTATCAGTGGCATTCCGTTCTTTACACGTCTGTGGAAAGAGACTCCGAAGACGGAAGAAGAATTGAAGAGTGATAAAGGAACGGATGCGGAACAGTATTCTACAACCGTAGAGAGTGATGCATATGGCATGGATAATGCACAGGCCATCGTCAAACAGGCCGGAGTCGATACGACCTGGGATAAGAAGGCCGGACAGAACTATGCCACATGGGAAGCAGACGGATCCAAATACGAGATCTGGATGGAAGACAGCAAATCAATCGAAGCAAAGCTCAAACTCATGAAGAAATATAAGCTTGCAGGTACAGCTGAGTGGTCTCTTGGACAGGAGAGTTCGGATATCTGGAATCTGATCCAGAAATATGTCAATTAATCAAACAGAATAACAGATAAAATATCTCTTGCAGTCATATAGTAGAATATATGAATTGCAGGAGGTATTTTTATTTGTGGAAAAAAATAGAATTTGCAATAGTATTGCTGCTGCTGGCGGTACTTATCATGATGAGTAATCATCTGGAGGAAATGGTATCAAGCGGAAGGGTTACAGGAAGGAATCCATGTATTGTCCTGGACAGCGGACACGGCGGAGAGGATCCGGGAAAGATCGGTGTGAATCAGGCAAAAGAAAAGGATGTAAATCTGAAAATTGCAAAAAAGACAAAAGAGAGACTGGAGAAAAAGGGATGGAAGGTCGTCATGACAAGAGAAAAGGATGTAATGCTTGGAAATCCGGCTGCAGGAAATAAAAAAATCCATGATATGAAAGCGAGAGTGGAACGGATCAATAAGACGATGCCGCAGGCTGCAGTCAGTATCCACCAGAACAGCTACCAGGATGCGCAGATCCACGGGGCGCAGGTCTTCTATTATTCGCATTCGGAAGAGGGAAAGCGAATGGCCGAAGTGATGCAGAAAGCGTTGCTGAAGGCAGATGAAGAGAATACCAGACAGGCAAAAGCGAATGATACCTATTATCTTCTGAAACGGACGGAAGTACCGACGATCATTGTGGAGTGCGGATTCTTAAGTAATCCGGAAGAAGCCGCAAAGCTGGTCAGTCCAAAGTATCAGGAGAAGCTTGCAGAAGCGATCGCAGAAGGAATCCTTGCTTGTATGGAAAACTAGAGTGTAGTATAATAACAATCATGAAAACAATATTAGAAAAAATTGATAAAAATCAAAATAATACAGATATTATAAGAGAAGCAGGACGGATCTTGAAAGAAGGAGGTCTGGTTGCATTTCCCACAGAGACCGTATATGGTCTGGGAGCAGATGCATTGAATGAAGATGCGGCCAAGAAGATATATGCCGCAAAAGGAAGACCGTCTGACAACCCTTTGATCATTCATATCACGAATATGAAAGCACTGGAAAAAATTGTTTCCGAAGTCCCGGAAAAGGCTGTAAAGGTTGCTGAAAAATACTGGCCGGGGCCGCTTACAATGATATTTAACAAAAGTGATATTGTGCCGTACGGAACCACCGGAGGACTGGATACGGTAGCTGTCCGGATGCCGGTAGATGCGATCGCAAGAGAAGTGATCGATGCGGGCGGCGGATACATTGCGGCACCGAGCGCGAATACTTCCGGACGGCCGAGCCCGACAACCGCACAGCATGTAGCAGAAGATCTTACCGGAAGGGTAGACATGATCGTAGACGGCGGGGCAGTAGAGATCGGGGTAGAATCTACAATACTGGATATGACGGTAGAACCACCGATGATCTTAAGACCGGGAGCCATTACAAAAGAGATGTTCGAGGAAGTGATCGGAGAAGTCACGATCGACAGGACGCTGATCAGACCGGACAGCAGGCAGGTTCCGAAAGCACCGGGAATGAAGTACCGTCATTATGCACCGAAAGCGGATCTGACCATTATAGAAGGTCCACTGGAGAAGGTGACGGCAGAGATCAATAAGCGTGCAAAAGAAAAGTCCTGTGCAGGATATAAAGTCGGCATTATCGGAACGGAAGAGACTGTGGCAGAATATAAGGCCGGTGACGTAAAATGCATCGGAACCAGAGCGGATGAATCAACCATCGCCGCAAATCTGTTCGGGATCTTAAGAGAGTTTGATGACGATCAGGTAGATTATATCTACAGTGAGTCGTTTGATACTGCAGGAATCGGAAGCGCAATTATGAACCGTCTTCTGAAAGCTGCAGGACATCATATAGAAAAATTGGTATAGAATCATTTCACAACAAGGAGGAGAAACATGTCAAAAGTACAGGTTATGGATCACCCGTTGATTCAGCACAAGATCAGCTACATCAGAAGCGAAGAGGTAGGGTCAAAAGAATTCAGAGAGATCGTTGGGGAGATCGCATCATTAATGTGTTATGAAGCAACAAGAGATCTGAAACTGGAGGATGTCAGGATAAAGACACCAATCTGCGAGATGGTGGGAAAACAATTAAGCGGTAAAAAGTTAGCAGTAGTGCCGATCTTAAGAGCCGGACTTGGAATGGTTGACGGAATGCTGAATATGATCCCGTCTGCCAAGGTCGGACATATCGGTCTTTACAGAGATCCGGAGACATATGAACCGGTAGAATACTACTGCAAACTTCCGTCAGACTGTGACGAAAGAGAAGTATTTGTCGTAGATCCGATGCTTGCAACAGGCGGGTCCTGTGTGGCAGCACTTCAGATGCTGAAAGATAAAGGTGTAAAACATATGCGTTTTATGTGTATCATTGCAGCTCCGGAAGGTGTAAAACGTCTGCAGGAAGCACATCCGGATGTAGATATCTATATCGGTGCACTCGATGATCATCTGAATGAGCATAAATATATTGTTCCGGGACTGGGAGATGCAGGAGACCGTATTTTTGGGACAAAATAGTGGCGAGGTGACGTATATGGGAGATAAAAGAACAGATTATATCAGCTGGGATGAGTATTTTATGGGCGTTGCAAAGCTTTCCGGAATGCGTTCCAAAGATCCGAATACACAGGTAGGATGCTGTATCGTCAGTCAGGATAACAAGATTCTGTCAATGGGATATAACGGTCTTCCGACAGGATGCTCGGATGATGTATTTCCATGGGCGCGGGAAGGAGAAGATCCTTTGGAGACAAAATATGTATACACGGTTCACAGTGAACTGAATGCGATCCTGAATTACCGTGGAGGAAGTCTGGAAGGGGCAAAATTGTATGTCTCTCTGTTCCCGTGTAACGAATGTGCGAAAGCGATCATACAAAGCGGGATCAAAGAGGTTATCTATGACAGCAACAAGTATGAAGGTACAGCAGCTGTAATGGCTTCCATGAAGATGTTCGATTCTGCCGGCGTGAATTATCATAAATACCATCGGACAGAACGGGAAATCAAGATTTCGTTATAAAATAAAAAGCAGATCAGAGATCATGAGACAGGTTTGAAAAAAGAAAAAGTTTTCAAGCCTGTTTTTTTAGATGCTTTTTGATAATTATGAAAGGTATAAGACAGATACAGATCATCATATAATAAAAAAACAGAGTAATAAAAAAGAGAAAAATATGAAAAAAAAGGGAACAAAAATCATTGTAAATTTTCTGATTCGTGGAATTATTGGGTTCGCGATCATATTTTTTGTAAACGAATTTCTTGACGGACAGGGAATTTCTGCCTGTGTCGGGATGAATCCAATCACTTTTTTGACATCCGGATCCTTTGGATTTCCTGGGGTTGCTCTACTTTACGGTATAACTTTTTATCAAATTATGTAAACATTGCACAAAGATTGAAAACTTTTAAAAAGGGCATAGACAAATACAAATCATCCAGTATATAATCAGCCTACAAGTTACGAAGTAGCTTGCATCTGATTTGTAGTTCTAATTGTTAGATTCAAAAAATTCAAGAAGTATTCAATGCCGTATCGGCAAACGTTTCAGATTTTGTGTAAACGTGTTGAAGGAGGGATAGTATGTGGTAAGCAGAAATCTGGTGATTTGTGACCAGGAAGTGAGATACGCTGCGGCCCTTGCGGAAGTTTTTATGAAAGCGAAGGAGCTGGCACTTGGCGTACAGGTATGTAACAGTGTTGAGCAGACCGTAAAACTGCAGGAGGAATCACCGGTTGATATCCTGTTGATCGGAAGCAGTTATCCGGTAGAAGACAGGAAGAAGATAAAGGCCGGGAATGTGTTCATTCTGGCACAGTCGGAAAATGCAGCACATGAGACAAATGAGAAACTTATCAATAAGTACCAGTCCGGAGAGGCCATTATGGGAGCGGTGATCGAACAGTGTACGCAGTCCGGGGAACCGGAAAGATTTTTCCTTAGGACAGCGAAAAAGCAGAATGTCAGGATCATCGGAATCTTTTCCCCGGTGCACCGGAGTAAGAAGACCGGGTATGCATTAAAGCTGGGAAAAGAACTGGCAAGGACGTACAATGTATTGTACCTGAATCTTGAAGTATATGGAGGGATCGGGGGACATTTTCCGGATGCCGGACAGACGGTAGCGGATGCACTTTATTATTCCAGACAGGAGAAGAAACACTTAAGAGCAGCTCTGGCAGGTATGGTAAAACATATGGGACCGCTTGACTATCTTCTGCCTATGCGGATGTCGGAAGATCTGAAGGCAGTGGAGATCGAAGAGTGGACAGGGTTTGTGGAACAGATTGCAGAACAGAGCATATATGAAGTCCTGATACTGGATATCGATGAAGGGATCCGTGGAGTATATGAGCTCTTGAGGATGTGTACGGAGATACATGTGGCAGTCATAAAAGAGGAGGTGGCGCAGGCAAAATTATTCCAGTTTGAAGAAGAATTACATCTGATGGGTTATGACGATGTAAAGCAGAAGATGGTAAAAAAAGAGCTGGAAGGATGAGGAAAATGATAGAAGCAGAGCAGCTCCATGCAAGGATATTATCCAGACTGGATATGACAAGGGACATGGAGGACGAAGAACTGACAGAGTTGATCTATGAAGTACTTCAGGAAGCTTCGCAGGAAGAATATCTGCCGTTGGATCAGAAAACAATGCTGGGAAAGGAACTTTTCAATGCATTTCGGAAACTAGATCTGCTGCAGGAATTTCTGGAAGACGAACAGATCACAGAGATCATGATCAACGGGACGCAGAATATATTTATTGAAAAAGCAGGAAGGATCATCCAGTCAGACAAAAGATTCTTATCCAGAGACAAACTGGAGGATGTGATCCAGCAGATCGTGGCAGGATCCAACAGACTGGTAAATGAGGCATCGCCGATTGCAGATGCCAGACTGGCAGACGGATCGAGAGTCAATGTCGTACTTCCGCCGGTCGCATTAAATGGGCCGATCGTTACAATTCGAAAATTTGCAAAAGAAGCAATTACAATGAAAAAACTGATGGAATGGCAGTCAATCAATTCAGAAGTATCGGGTTTTCTGGCTTTATTAGTAGCCGCCGGATACAATATATTCATCAGTGGTGGAACCGGATCCGGGAAAACCACTTTCTTGAATGCACTATCGCAATATATACCCAAAAATGAACGCATCATAACGATCGAAGACAACGCAGAACTTCAGATTCAAAATGTAAAGAATCTGGTAAGGCTGGAAGCAAGAAATGCAAATGTAGAAGGAACAGGAGAAGTTACCATCAGGGATCTGATCAAGTCGGCACTTCGTATGAGACCGGACAGGATCATCGTGGGGGAAGTGCGCTCGGCGGAAGCAATTGATATGCTTCAGGCACTTAATACGGGGCATGACGGAAGTCTCAGCACCGGCCATGCAAACAGTCCGAAGGACATGCTAAGCCGTCTGGAAACGATGGTACTGATGGGAATGGATCTTCCCCTTCCTGCAATTCAGAGACAGATCGCCTCCGGTCTGGATATCATTGTACATCTCGGCCGTCTGAGAGATAAGACCAGAAAAGTCCTGGAAGTAACAGAAGTCCTGGGATACTGGGAGGAAGAAATCCACCTGCAGACGCTGTATTGCTTTGAAGAAGCATATAAGGAGGCGGTGAATGTAACAGAAGATGAAGAAAAAAGAGAAATCAGGATGGAAAGAAAAGTCAGCGGAGACTGGAAAAAAATTGCAGAACTTTGTCACCGCGAGAAGCTTATGGCAGCAGGATATCACATTTAAAGAACGTGGGGCAGCCGGGGGAAAGGCTGCCACACTCATTGGGATTACGGCATGGCTTTATTACCGGAAGATATGGGCTGTGCCGGCACTGATCCCGCTGGGGATATGGCTGTATAGAGAATTTCTGAAAGAAGAGAAAAAGAAAAAGGAACAGGAATTCCAGAAGCAGTTCCGCGAGATGATACAGTCTTTGTCGGCAGCACTGAACACGGGCTATTCGGTAGAAAATGCATTCTATGAAACACAGAAAGAATTAAAAATCCTTTATCCTCCGGAGGCCCGGATTTCCAGGGAACTATTGGTTATTACGAGAAAACTGCGGATACATATTCCGGTTGAACAGGTGCTGGAGGAATTTGCAGAACAGGTTCTGTCGGAGGATGTAAAGAGTTTTGTAACCGTATTCGTAACGGCAAAGAAAAGCGGTGGGGACATGATCGGTATTATCCGTAATACAGCGAATCAGATCGGAGACAAGATAGAAGTGAAAAGAGAGATCGATACCATGCTCGCTGCAAAGAAATATGAATTTCAGATCATGTCGGTAGTGCCGTATGGAATTATCGGTTATATGTCACTTAGTTTTCCGGAATTCATGAATGAATTATATGGGAATATGGCAGGAATCGGGGTGATGACATTATGTCTTGGAATCTACGCAGGCGCTTATTATCTGGGAATAAGGATATTGAGAATCGACGTATAGTGCGGATGACTTGTGTACTGTTCATATCCGGAATATTACTGACCGGAGCAGATGCTGTTCGTTCTGTAAAGCAGCTACAACCGGCCATTGAGAGGAATGATTACGGAAAAGGGTCAAAGACGGAAGTCTTAGATGTAAAAGTCGGGGATACAAAGAAAAAAATAAGAACGGATATAGAAGTATCGGAACGCCGGTATACGACAGAAGAGATACAGGAACTGTTCGGAAGGATCATCCGGAGGATGGACAGGCTGATACTAAATGAAAACCAGACGCCGGATCATGTGGAGACAGACCTGAGCCTGATCACAGAGATTCCGGGAGAACCGGTGACGGTCTCCTGGGAACTGGACAGGTATGATGTAATGAATGTTAAGGGCGAGATACAGGAGAAGAATATTGCAGAAAAGGGAACGCTTGTAAAACTGAATGCGGTACTTACTTATACGGAAAATGAAAAAGAACAGGCAGCTTATCAGTGCGTGGTCTGTGTATATCCTAAGAAGTTAAGCGGAGAGGAAAAGATAAAGAAAACAGTAACGGAAAATATGAAAAAGGCAGATGAAAAGCAGCGGGAACAGGAAACGCTGATTCTGCCGGAACGTCTGGGGAAAAATGAACTTCGTTATTATCATCCGTTTCATAACCGGGGAATGATTGTGCTCACAATGAGCATAATGATCGGAATATTGCTCTGCGTATTACAGAAACAGAATGAAAAAAAGGCACTGGAAGACAGAAAAAAACAGATGCTTAAGGACTATCCGGATATTATCAACAAACTGACATTGTATCTGGGAGCAGGCATGACGGTAAAGCGTGCCTGGAGAAAGGTAACCGAGGGCTATGCGAGAGAAAAAGAAGAAGGGAAAAAGAGGTACGCATATGAAGAAATGATACAGACCTGTCATGAAATGGACAGTGGTGTGACAGAATCGGAGAGCTATGAGAATTTCGGCAGACGGTGTGACGTTCAGGTTTATATAAGACTGGGGGCTTTGTTGTCACAGAATCTGCGGAAAGGAACAAAAGGATTGACAGAACTGTTAAAACTGGAATCCATACAGGCATTTGAAGAGCGGAAAGCACAGGCAAAAAGGCTTGGGGAAGAAGCCGGGACAAAGCTGCTGCTTCCAATGTTTCTTATGCTGGCGGTGGTACTGGTCATTGTGATAGTACCGGCATTTCTGACATTGCAGATATAGATGAAAAATAAAAGAAAAAGAAGAAAGGGGAATACAGTATGTGGAGAATTCGATATGCATTACAGGTATTAAAAGACGACCGGGGGATCGGGGTGGTAGAAGTGATCTTGATCCTGGTCGTACTGATCGGACTTGTGATCATCTTCAAATCACAGCTTACCAGTCTGGTGCAGACAATATTCGAAAAGATTACCAGCGAAAGTTCCGGAATTTAAGTGTGGTGAGCACCGGAAAGAAGGAGATGACGACAGGGTATGTAAGAGGAGAGGTAACGGTATATCTGACACTGACATTTATTCTGCTTGTCTCGCTTGTACTTGCGTTGACGGAAAGCGCATCCATCCAGATGGCAAAGAATTACAGAAGGGCAGATATGAACCGGGCAGTGGAGTGCGTATTTGCGGAATATCAAAAAGAACTTCTGGAACATTATGATGTATTTGCCATAGAGGCAGGATATGAAAGCGGGACATACAGTGAGCAGAATTTGTTAGATCGCCTGTCATATTACGGTGCTGATATGGGAAATGATATAAAGAGAATCCGGCTGTTCACAGATCAGAATGGGGAATTGTTCATGGATCAGGCCGGTAAATACATGAAACACAAATACGGGATCTCATGGGCAGACAAATATCTTGGAAGTACTTCCATCTGGAAGAATCAGGAGCGGCAGGCGGATGAAATTACCAGAGAAGAAAAAGTGCAGACAGATCATTTGGAGGAGCTTCTGAACGGGCAGGAAATGGAACTTCCGGGCGAAGAGAATCCGTTGGAACATGTAGCAGGACTGAAGCAGGCACCGATTTTGAATCTGGTATTACCGAAAGAAACACAGGTATCAGAAAAACAGATTGTGTCAGAGGACATGCCGGAGAACCGAGAGAATCAGACCGGTCACGGAACATTTGAAGATGTGGAATCGGAAGGAGGAACACTGGATTCCGTATTGCTGGGCGGGTATATACAGGAACATTTTGCGGATTTTCTGGATGAACCGAAGGGTGGGAGCCTGGACTATGAAGTGGAATATATTCTGGCTGGCAGGCAAAGTGACCGGGAGAATCTGGAAGCGGTCGCGAACAAATTAGTGCTGCTGAGATTCGTGCCGAATTATCTGTATCTGCAGACCAACAGTACCAGACAGGCTGAGGCACGGGCAGCGGCAGGAACATTATGTACACTGCTTGCGGTACCGGCGGTTACAGAAGCTGCAGCGCAGGGAATTCTTCTGGCATGGGCATACGGGGAATCCGTGATGGATGTGAGAACATTGCTGAATGGAAAAAAGACTGCAGTTGTAAAAGATGATGCAAGCTGGCAGCTCTCATTATCCGGTCTTATGAAGCTTGGAACAGAGGAAGACACCGGCGACGGGGCGGATGTAGAAGGTGGTATGGACTACAAAGACTATGTGCGAATGTTGTTATTCCTGGAACATAAAGGGAAATTAACAGTAAGAACCATGGGAGTGATCGAGAAGGATATGCAGACGATTTACAGCCAGCCATCATTTCGGATCGATTACTGTGTCGGAAGAATGGAAGTGGACACGGTGTGTAAGCTGAGAAGAGGGATAGCGTATAGATTTCAGACATATTACGGCTATCAGTAGTGCGTGTAAGAACAATAACATGAGGCGGATAAAGATGCCCTTTCAGGTATCGTTAGAAATCCCGGAAATATAAAAATAATAAAGAAAGGAGCAGGATTCGCAAAATGAGAAATAATTTATTCTCCCCCTCACAACCTATCAATCATTCAGTATCTGAAAGGGTATCTTTATCCGCCTCAACACGATTGGAAAAATTATTCCGTAATAAAAGAAAGGGAAGCGTTACCGTAGAGGCGGCAGCAACGGTACCGCTGTTTTTCCTGGCGGTTGTAACACTGCTGTACCTTCTGGAAATGATGGCAGTACATACTGCAGTCAGGAGCAGTCTGCAGTATGCAGGAAAACAGGCGGCAAAAGACACCTGTATCACACAGATGCTGATGCCGTCAAAGATAGAGCGTGATGTCGTCTATGCAATCGGAGAGACAAGGATGGAAAGAAGTATCATTGCAGGCGGCAGCAGTGGGATGGACTGTTCGGCATCAAGAATGTCTGTGCGTACCGGGATTGGAACATTGAACGCAGAATATCAGGTGAAAATTCCTGTGCCGGTATTCGGTATCAGACCGGTAAAATGCAGGGAAACCATGAAGATAAAAGCATGGAGCGGATATGAAAAAGAGGGATTATCCGATATGGGAAATGATACGGTCTATGTGACGGAGAACGGTCTTGTATATCACAAAGATTATCATTGTTCCTATCTGGATCTGTCGATCCGGATGACACATATGGGTACGGTGTCTGATCTTCGTAATGAAAGTGGCGGCAGATATTATCCATGTGAACATTGCATGAAAGGAAATGCAGGAACTATATACATTACAAATTTTGGAGACCGGTATCATAGTTCATTGTCATGCAGTGGATTAAAACGGACAATCTATGCGATACCGGTATCGGAGGCAGCGGGAAAGGGGGCATGTTCCAAATGTGGACGGTAAGCCGCATAGTGGCGATGGTCATACTGACAGGACTGTCGTTTATGGATTATAAGATCAGGAAAGTTCCGAGAGATGTACTGTTATTGTGTATGGCAGGAACGGTTCTATATCAGGCAGTTACACAGAATATAGAATGGATGGTATCGCTGGGAGGCGGGCTGATCGGTATGATATTTATAGGAATCAGTAAGATTACACGGGAAGCAATTGGATACGGGGACAGTCTGGCGATTCTGATACTTGGAATCTATTTGGGAGTATGGGGACTTCTGGAAGTTCTTGCGACTTCATTTTTTATTCTGGGGATTCTTGCTCTGGGATGCGTGACCCTGAGACGGAAGAAGAGTCTTGCATTCCCATTCTATCCGTTTCTGACAGTGGGCTATCTGTTTGGCGTATGTATCGGAGGACTGTGAGATGGAACGGATCATAAACATAGATAAGAAACATGCTCTGAACGGAAGCTTTACAGTGGAAATGTCCCTGCTGATGCCGATGATATTATTTCTTGTTATGGGGTGCGTCCTGGCATGTTTTTATTATCATGACAAGAATATTATTGCGGGAGCAGCATACGAGACTGCTGTTGTCGGAAGTACGAAAGCCAGAGAAAAGGACGGAATACAGGAAGCGGAATTAAAAGCCTTATTTCAGGAGCGGGTCGGGAAAAAGTGCATCCTCTTTCCGGGAGCCGTGGCGGTATGTTCCGTGAGCAAAGAAGAGATCCGTGTGTCGGCCGTGGCGAAAAGACGGAAGATGTCACTTGCGGTAGAAAGCAGGGCAGCGGTAACAGAACCGGAACGGTATATCCGGGATATCCGCAGGATAAAGAAATAAATGGGGAATGAAAGAATGGAACGAAAGATAACGATAGAAGAACATGTATTATATAAAGAGGACTATCAGATGAAGATGCTGAAAGCCAATTCACCGGAAGGATTCCTTAAGGTGGCAGGAAGAGGCATGAATGGCAGTAGTTATTATGATTATGATGTAAGCGGAAAGATATCTATGCAGGCAATGTATACAAGAGCAAAGTTAAAGGCGGAGGATATACGGCAATTTATGTACCAGTTTGGGAATGTGCTGAAAGAAACCGGAAAATATCTGCTGGATATCCACTGTATTCTACTGGAACCGGAATATATATTTTATGAGGAAGGGCAATTCTTTTTCTGCTATTATCCGCCGGCAACGCAGGATCTATGGGAGAAATTCCATGTGCTGACAGAGTACATGGTGAAAGTTGCGGATTACGAGGAAGAAGAATGTGTCCGGATGGCATTTTTGCTGCATAAGGGAACGATGGAAGAAAATTACAGTCTGGAGAAACTAATCGCAGAATGTGGGGAAAGAGAAGAAAAAGATATGGAAAAACCAGTAAGAAAAACAATGATAGATGAACTGCTGGAAGAAAAAAGAGAGCGGACATCTTATTACGATACGGAAGAACATGACTGGATTACGGAACAGGAGATGGGAAGCTCGATCATGCGTGAGACAGATAATCTGTGGATCCCGGTAAAGCGTTTCCTGAATAAACATAAAAAAACAAAATGGGGAGAATGGGACGGACTGCATATTGAAGAAGAGGAATTGTAATATTTAAGTAATCTATGTTATACTGATAAAGACAGAAAATGAATAGATTGAAAGGTAACGGACGATAGAAGATGAATAAGAACACGATAAAAGCACCATGTACTGTATTACTGGCAGTTGTGAATGTAATAGTCTTTCTGGTACTGTCATTTCAGGGAATGACGGAGGATGGAAGATTCATGTTACAGCATGGGGCAATGTATGTTCCATATCTGATAAAGAACGGAGAGTATTACCGGCTGTTTACGAGTATGTTTCTCCACTTCGGATACGATCATCTTTTCAATAATATGGTTGTGCTTGTAGCGATGGGGTGGAATTTGGAACTTGAGATAGGAAAGATAAAGTTTCTCATCGTATATTTTGTAAGCGGCCTTGCAGGGAATATCCTGTCTGCATGGTGGGACATACTGACAGGAAGTATGGCAGTATCGGCAGGCGCATCCGGTGCAATCTTCGGAATTATCGGTGCACTTCTGTATGTTGCGATCCGTAACCGGGGAAGGATAGGAGAGATATCCGGCAAAGGATTAGTGTTTATGGTTGTGCTGACATTATATTATGGATTTACCAGTGGCGGCGTAGACAATATGGCACACATCGGAGGTCTGGCAGCCGGCTTCCTGATGGGAGTATTACTGTACCGGAAGCGTAAGGGTAAACGTGGTTCCGTTATGTAAGACGGAGTTGAACGCAATTGTTCCGTGATGAGCCTGGATGATCCGGCGGGTGATTGCAAGTCCAAGACCGGTTCCGTCCGGTTTGTGAGTGACAAATGGCTCGAAGATAGTCTTCTGATCTTCGGGAGCGATACCGCAACCGTTGTCCCTGACCTCGATATGCAGAGAATCTGTCTGGAGACTGACAGAGAATGTAATGACCGGCTTCTGGGAATCAGGAGCCTTTTTGTTCAGTGCATCGCAGGCATTGCGAAGAAGATTCAGAACTGCCTGACGGAGCTTTACGGGATCTGCAGATATTTCCGGGAGATCCTCTGGAATACGGGAAACAAATTCGATATCTGTATCAACAATAGAAGCAGCGAAGGATAAAGCAATCCTGCGGAAATATGTACTTGCACTTACCGGGGTAAGTTCCAGACGTTCTCCGTTATTGTAAGAAGACAGATCCTCCAGGAGAAATTTCATGTATTCGATATCCTGATGCAGTTCCGTCCAATGGGAAAATGTAAGGACTTCCGGATGTTGTGATTCGATAAGCTGGAGTGTACTGTAAACCAGTGTCAGAGGATTACGGATCTCGTGACTTATGGTACTGATCTCCATCTGATGAGAGGTTAAAAGCCGGTTTATAAGTGCTTCGTTTTCAGGATTTTCCTGCATAATCTGTTGTAATTTGTCATAGTCTGTCGATGATAACATAATAATTACCGCCCCTTTCTGAGGTATCAGTTTAGCATTGGCGGTTTAAATAATCAATCATAAATTTTAAAAGAAAGAAGGATAAGATTATGAAGGATGAGAATTGTATTTTTTGTAAACTGGCGAATGGAGACATTCCGACAGCGACTGTGTATGAGGATGAAGATTTCCGTGTGATCCTGGATGCCAATCCGGCAGCAAAAGGCCACGCACTGATCCTGCCAAAAGAACATTATGCCAATCTGTATGAGATTGATGATGAACTTGCGGGAAAGTCGATGATCCTTGCGAAAAAAATGATCACAAAGCTCACAAAAGCACTGGACTGCGATGGTTATAATATTGTCCAGAACAACGGTGAAGCTGCCGGACAGACAGTATTTCATTATCATGTACACATGATCCCGAGACATAAAGATGACAAAGTCGGACTTGGATGGACGATGCATGAGTTGACAGAAGAAGAAAAAGAAGATGTTTTATCAAAGATTAAGTAGATAAAAGGTAGGAGCGTAAAGTGGGAAGAGAGTTTACAGGGGAAAGTGCTTTTGTGGATGCATATAGCGAATACTTTGACGCTGTATACAGGGAGGCACTCAGATACTCTGGAAACCATCACGTAGCAGAAGAAATTGCGCAGGATGCCTTCTTCATGGCATATGTACAGAATGGAAATGAATCCAAGCAGCAGATCAAAGCATGGATGCTGATGCTTGCAAAGTATAGAGCCATGAATTATATAAGAGACCATAAACGCGAAGTGTCGTTAGAGGAAATAACGATGTCGGAAGAGAAATATCCGGACGCTCTGGTTGATGACAGTTCAGAAGAGTATGTGATAGCGATGCTCAAGGAACAAAGTTTCCGCAAACTCGGAATTGATATATTCCGGGAACTGTATCAGAAAAAGGCCAGATGGTATCAGGCAGTGACACTTGTATATTATGTAGATATGCCGCAGAAGGAAGCCGCTAAGCAGATGGGCGTTACATTATATGCATTGGAAGGTATGCTGAAAAGAGCAAGAAAATGGATGATAAAAAGGTACAAAGATGAGTATGACCGCTTACACAATACATAAAAAACAGGTGGAAGTACAACCACCTGTTTTTTATGTATTACAGAGATAAATGCAGATCAGTGTCTGGCAACAGATTCGATCAGGTCGATAATGGTATCGATGGAATTCTGCTGAGGAGAATTTTTCATTGCCTGAATGTACGTCTCACGGTTCTGATAAAGGTCCGTGATTGCTTTCAGGAGGACATCATGATTCAGTTCCTCTTCTTCCAAAACAACACTGTATCCCTGACGTTCGAAAGAACGGGCGTTCAGGATCTGGTCACCACGGCTTGCGTTTGCGGAGAGTGGAATCAGAAGATTCGGTTTGTGCAGTGCAAGAAGTTCGCAGATCGCATTGGCTCCGGCTCTTGAAATAACAAGATCTGTCAGAGCGAAGAGATCCTTCAGTTCGTCTTTGATATATTCGAACTGAGCATAACCTTCCAGGTCTTTCAAAGATTCATCAATTTTGCCCTTGCCACAGAGATGAACTACCTGGAAAGACTGAAGCAATTCAGGAAGGACACTGCGGACAGCATCGTTGACGGCAACAGAACCAAGACTTCCGCCAACGACCATGATCACTGGTTTGTCCTGAGTGAAGTGCAGAAATTCCAATGCCTTATATTTATCACCGGATAACAGTTCCTGACGAATCGGAGAGCCTGTGAGAACAGCCTTTCCGGCAGGAAGATGCTCGATGGTTTCCGGGAAGTTACAGCAGATTTTTGATGCCGATGGCATGGAAATCTTATTAGCAAGTCCCGGTGTCATGTCAGACTCATGGATAATGGTCGGAACATGACGGCTTTTACCGGCAAGAACAACAGGAACGGATACGAAGCCTCCTTTGGAGAAGATGACATCAGGATGAAGGATCTTCACAAGTTTTTTGGCTTCGCCGAGTCCTTTGATCACACGGAACGGATCCGTAAAGTTCTGCACGCTGAAGTAGCGGCGGAGTTTACCGGTTGAGATCCCGTGATACGGAATACCGAACTGTTCAATCAGTTCTTTTTCAATTCCATTATAAGAACCTATATAGTGAATATCATAGTTTAATTCTTTCAGGCGTGGCAGAAGAGCAATGTTAGGTGTAACATGCCCGGCAGTACCGCCACCGGTTAAGATAATACGTTTCATAATTACCTCCAGACTTGAATATGTATTATTCTTGCATACATCAAATATAATAAAGATTATATCTATATTATACTTTCTGAAAGAAATAGGTCAAGTGGCAAAACTATGGAGAAATTTACAGACCAGTCAAAAATTTGAGGGTAGCAAAATGAATGATAAGAAAGACGAATTTAAAGAATGCATTGCCAGAGAATTTGAAGAGATTGCCAGAGAGGAAGAAGAATTTCTGGAAAATGACACCAGCCTTGTCGTGCCTGAAGGGACAAAGGAAGCTGTCCTCGCAAGAGTAAGAGAACAGATCCGTGCGTATGAGATGGAACAGGCTGAGAAAGAAGCAAAAGAAAGAGAAGAAGCAATCAACCATCTCTCTGAAGAAGACCGCGAGGCTCTGGAGCTGGGACGCAAGATGCTGAAGGCCGGGATCGGACAAAATGATCCGGAGGAACCTTCCGGAAAGAAAGTTCGCCGCAAAAAGAAGCCTTTGAAAATGTATCTCGCACTGGCAGCAGTTATTGTCTGTGTGCTGGCAATGGGGATTACCAGTATGGGAGGTCCGGAGAGGATCGTGCGGATGATGACGCAGAATGTTGGGGATAGAGAGGTTGATCAAGTAGATTCAAATCATACAGATAAAGAGAATAAGGTCATAGAAGGAGAAGAGGAGGAAAAGGCGTATCAGGAGATTGGAGATGTGTTTAATACTGATATAGTTAAATTATCTGCGAACTTAAAAGGCATGAAGTTTGATTCAATGAATTTAGATGAGAATAATCAAATCGCAGAAAATTATTATACATATAATAAAAAAACGATAGCATATATTATAAGTGCACCATATCGAGAAAATTCATGGGGAGTAGACTTTGAAGATCCAATAGAAAAAAAATATACTGAAAAGCTTCATAATTGTAAAGTTGATATTACCGTGTATAAAATAGACAAAAATGAAGGATTTGGTTATGCAGCTGAATTTAAATATAATAATATAGATTATTTGTTGACTGGAACAATGAGACAACAGGAATTTGATAAATTATTAAAAAGTTTATTTTTTCCAAAATAAAAGCGACAGTTTTTTCAAAAATATGTGTATTAATATATGAGGGCAGAAAAAAAGTATGAATGGAGGTGAGATATGAAGAAGAAAATCGTGTCTGTATGTCTGACTGCAATGTTAGTCGGAGGATTGTCGATGACATCCATGCAAGAGGCAAGAGCCGCAGAGGGTAAAGTGATAGATGGCTCTGTGCTGACGCATGAGGAAGAATCCATAGGTTATGATACGAAAGGTACCCGGGGTGTAGATTTGATGACAGGATACTCCAAATGTACAAAATTAGGAGAAGGCAAAATTTACGCAGGAGGGACAACGATTGCGAGACAGGTAGTAAAAAGTGTGCAGATCGCAGTAATTGTGGAGCGTGCAAAAGAAGAAGATACAGAGTGGACAACTTATGATGGTTGGCAGAAGGAAAATAAAAATACCAACAGAGTAATGTCCAACAGAACGCTTTACGTTGACGGCGGCTATTACTACCGTGTCCGTTGCACACATGCTGCTAACAGCGATATGAGCAGTTCCTTCACCAACGGTGTCTATGTAGAGTAACCAAATCCTCAAAAAGCATAGAAGGACAAGAACATAAGACTAAAAAAAGAAGAGCAAAACAAAAAGATTACAAATCAAAAGATGAAGAGATTAAAGTAAAGAAGTGGACGGAAAAACCAGAAACCATGCAGACCATGACAGTCAAACAGTAGTTGGGATAAAGTGAAGATTACAGCTGAATGAAACAGGTAAAACAGACAAAGAAAACCATAAAGTAATGTATATAAAAAGAAGACGACAATAAAAAAAACCATAAATAAATTCATCGATAAGTAAGTGCACAATATGTAGGAGCGAATAATAATTAGAAAATACAATGAAAAACAATGAAAGAAACAATGTAACTATTAATAATTATTTATTCGTAACCAGTCAACGGAAGTTTTGACAAGGGAAAAGCAGGGTGTGAAAAAAAGAGAAAAAAATACCAAAAATAAAAAATCACCAAAATGAAAAAGGATACAAGTCTCCCGGTCGGGGGACGAGTATCCTTTTTTGTCTGCGTTATTCAGATCAGCCGCTGGCTTATTATTCGCCAAGTGCCTGTCTTAAAGCTTTGGATAACTGGTCAGGACAAGATGTCGGTCTTTCGCCACATCTGGTTCCTTCCAGGCGCTTGATGACTTCGTGTGCATCCATTCCTTTAACAAGGCTGCTGATTCCGGATGTGTTACCGGCACATCCGCCTACGAATTCTACGTTAGCAATTTTATCTCCGTCAAGTTCTACGTGAATGAGACGAGAACAGACTCCGGTTGGTTTGTAATCCATATCTATTACCTCCTGATAATGTTCTTGCATGTTTTTACATGATTCGGTATCAACAGACAGAAACAGAAAGCAAATCTGTTGACTGTCATACTTTCCGATTATAACAGAAAACCGTCAAATTATCCATACATTTCGTCGGTTGAAATCCATTTTCCTATCGTCTATAATAAGGCGTAGATAAATTCGTGAAACACAGGAGGATATAAATATATGATAGGTATTATCGGCGCAATGGAAGAAGAAGTTGCGGAACTGAAGAAAGATATGCAGATAGAAGAGACCGTGGAGATGGCCGGTATGGTATTCTGCAAGGGAACGCTTGGCGGGAAGGAAGTTGTTATTGTAAGAAGCGGAATCGGTAAGGTCAATGCAGGAATCTGTGCACAGATACTTGTGAGTCAATTCGGAGCAGATACACTGATCAATACAGGTATCGCAGGTTCTCTGGATGCACAGATCGACATTGGAGACATGGTCATTTCCACAGATGCGCTGCATCATGATATGGATGCGACGGTGTTCGGTGATCCGGCAGGACAGATTCCGAGAATGGATACATTGTCATTCCCGGCAGACAAGGAGCTTGTGAAGAAGGCGGTAGCAGCGAATGAAAAAGCGAACTCGGATATTCATACATTTACAGGAAGAGTGGCGAGCGGGGACCAGTTCATTTCCGATAAGGAAGTGAAAGAAAGAATCGTGTCATTATTCCACCCGATGTGTGTAGAGATGGAAGGTGCCGGAATCGCACAGGCCGCTTACCTGAACAAAGTTTCGTATGTCATTATCCGTGCTATTTCGGATAAAGCCGACAACAGTGCGACAATGGACTATCCGACATTCGAAAAGAAAGCAATTGCCCACAGTGTAAGGCTTATGAAAGAATTGCTTCCGATGATCTGAGATACCGGAACGACCTGCGCAGTACAGAATGTTACAGGATATGCACGAAAGTGACAGAAAGCAGCATTTCCCGTGCAGAATAGGAAGAACGAAATAAAGCGCCCTTCTCTTTGATATACAGTATAATGCATATCAAAAAGGAGGGCTATTATTATGCTGGAAATGTTATTGGACAAGAAGTTGTTATTTGTGCTTATGGGGATGCTGACCGGACTTGGAGTGGCGGACAAGTGTATCGTGAGTATGACGATGAAACACATGGTAGAGGCGGCGGGAAGTATGAGCAAAAGCAATCATCCGTTGATGCGCCTGGTCCGGGCGAAATTCGAACATGCATGTATGATCAGTGACACGGTGGAAAATGTAGGGGTATTTGTGGATAAATATCTGTACGAATACAAAGTATGTGGATTACGTCTGCATTCGCTCCGGAGACTGGAAAAGATGTGTTCCGGTCTTCTGATCGTAACCGGACTTGCGGGAGCGGGAATTACCTGTCAGGTCTATGGAATGGGAGACGAAGCGTTGCGGATGGGCGCTGCCGGCTGCGGACTCGGAATCCTGGTGTGGCTGTTCCACCTGACAACGGACGAGAATTACTGTATGGAGATGGCGAAGAATTACATGGTTGATTATCTGGAAAATGTATGTCTCCGCAAGTATGAAAAGATGAATCAGAAGGAGCGGACCGTGCGTGTAAACATAGAGAATGGACCGGCGGAAGAGGAAATACAGAAGGATAAAATACAAAAAGACGAAATACAAAAGGATGAGATACAAAGGGATGAAGTACAGGAGACGGAAGCCGGAACAGAAGAGACACCTGCCCCGGTACCGGATCACAGTGTAGTCCATATGCAGCGTGAGAACAGACGGAGAGAACGGACTCAAAATACCGCAAAAAATCTGGCAAAAGCATCGGCAGGACTTGCCGGTATGGAGGAAAGTAAAAGCCCGGAAGCGGAAGAACAGAAAGATGCACCGGAGGAGCTTGCAAAGGACGAGATGATACGCCAGATCCTGCGGGAGTTTATGGCTTGATAATATAATGTTATTTTGTTAAAATATATGCATGTATAATATATTTGATAAACTAAAGAATTACAGTGATTCCGACTACTACGCATTCCACATGCCGGGCCATAAAAGGAATCTGGATCTGATGGACGGAACCTCTCCGTACAGGATCGATATTACAGAAATCGATGGCTTTGATGACCTGCATCATGCAGAAGGGATTTTGAAAGAAGCGCAGGAAAGAGCGGCAGAGGTGTACCATGCGGATGAGACACATTTTCTTGTTAACGGAAGTACCGTCGGAATCTTGAGTGCAATATTAGGAACAACTGAAAAAGGGGATTCCATACTTGTGGCAAGAAATTGTCACAAGTCTGTGTATCATGCGATATATCTGAATGAACTGGATCCGGTCTATCTTTATCCAAAGTTTGATACAGAACTGGGACTGAGTACAGAGATCGATGCAGAAGATGTGCAGAAAGCACTGGAAGAACATCCAAAGGTCCGTGCGGTGATGATCGTATCACCGACCTATGACGGCGTGGTGTCGGACATTGAAAAGATTGCAGAGATTGTACATGAAGCGGGATGCCTGCTGATCGTAGACGAAGCGCATGGGGCGCATTTTGGCTTTGATCCGTATTTCCCGGAGAGTGCGAATATGTATGGCGCAGATCTTGTGATCAACAGTCTTCATAAGACGCTTCCGGCCCTGACGCAGACAGCGTTGCTGCATGTGAACGGGGAGCGGGTGAACCGCAGGAAAGTAAAGCGGTATCTGGATATGCTGCAGACGAGCAGTCCGTCGTACATACTGATGGCAAGTATCGATGCGTGTATTCATCTGCTGGAAGAGACACAACTGCAGAAGTGCAGTATTTTCAAAGAATATGCGGCACATATCGATACCCTGCGGGAAGAATTGAAGAAACTGAAGTATCTGAAGATTATCCGGACGGAGAATGCAGACAGATATGACAGGTCTAAATTCGTGATCTCCGTAAAGCATGCCCCAATGTCCAGTCATGAATTGTATGAGATACTGCTTCGTGATTATCACTTGCAGATGGAGATGCTTGCCGGAACCTATGTCCTGGCAATGACGACGGTAGGGGATACGCAGGAAGGGTTGGACAGATTGCGGGATGCATTGCTTGCAATTGATGCTGAGATCGATACAAAGTTAAAGTCAGGATCCGGACAGGAAGATGCCGGGCAGGAGCAGAAACCGATGCAAATGACCGACACGGATCTCCCGCTTTCCGGAAGACAGCCGTCACTGGAAAAGGTGTGGACGATCGCGAAGGCAGTGAAGTGCAGAGATAAGATGCAGAACCAGAACCACCAGAAGGATTCAGAAGACATTCTGTATTTGGTGAACCCAGGCAAGATGGAAAAACGAAATTTCAAGGACAGCGCCGGATGCATTTCCCTGGAATATGCGTATCTCTATCCGCCGGGAAGTCCGCTGATCGTTCCGGGAGAACGCATTACGCAGGAAGCGGTGGAGATTCTCTGCTGGTATCAGGAACACGATTTTTCAATTGAAGGACTGCAATCAGAAGATAGCATAGAGGTATGGATAGATGGGTAAGATATTTTACATGATGGGAAAGAGTTCTTCCGGTAAGGATACGGTCTATAAAGAGATCAGAAAAGAGCTTCCCGAGTTGAAGACGCTGACATTATATACGACCAGACCGATGCGGGAAGGTGAAAAAGACGGCGTGGAATATTATTTTGTTTCGAATGAAATATTAGAACAGTATGGAGAAGAAGGCAAAATAATTGAACTTCGTACCTATCAGACCGTGTATGGTGACTGGAAATATGCTACAATAGATGATGGACAGATTCATCTGACCGGGTCTGATTATTTGATGATCGGTACGCTGGAATCTTATATGAAGATGAAAGCGTATTATGGACAGGAGAATCTGGTTCCACTTTATATTGAAGTGGAAGACGGGGAACGCCTGATGCGTGCGATCGCAAGAGAGCGGCAGCAGGAACATCCGGGATACGAAGAAGTCTGCAGAAGATTTCTAGCAGATCAGAAGGATTTCTCAGAAGAGAATCTTGCGGCAGCAGGAATTACAAGAAGATATCAGAATGACGATAAAGTACGATGTAAGGAAGAGATAGTAGAGGTAATACGAGATGGGAAGCTTTAAAGATGTGGTTGGTCACAAAGACATATTAAAATATATCAGTAGCGCAGTGGAGAATAACAGAGTGTCGCATGCGTATATTCTGAACGGGGAGAGAGGTTCCGGTAAGAGGATGCTGGCGAATCTGTTCGCAACGACTCTTTTGTGTGAGAGCGGGAACAGTGAACCTTGCGGGAAATGTCATTCCTGCAGGCAGGCAGAGAGCGGAAACCATCCGGATATTATCCGTGTAACACATGAGAAGCCGAACAGCATCAGTGTAGATGATATCCGTACACAGGTGAACAATACCGTGGATATCAAGCCGTATCAGGGACCATACAAAGTATATATTATCCCTCAGGCAGATCTGATGACACCGCAGGCACAAAATGCAATTCTGAAGACGATCGAGGAGCCGCCGGCATATGCGGTATTCTTACTGCTGACAGAGAATGCAGAGACGTTACTTCCGACGATCAACTCCAGATGTGTCATGCTGAAGCTGCGTAACATCAAAGATACACTGATCAGAAAGTATCTGATGGAGAATCTGGAGATACCGGATTACAAAGCAGATATGTGTACCGCATTTGCCCAGGGTAATGTGGGACGTGCGATCATGCTGGCGAATTCCGAGCATTTTAATGAGATCAGAGAGGAAGCGGTACAGCTTCTGAAACATATCCATGATATGGAACTGAGTGAGATTGTTGCTGCGGTTAAGAATATATCCGTATATAAATTAGAGATCACGGATTATCTGGATATTATCATGATCTGGTACAGAGATGTCTTACTGTATAAAGCAACAAAAGAGATTGACAAGGTCGTATTCAAAGACCAGTTACAGAGTATAAAAGAACAGGCGAGAAAAAGCTCTTATGAAGGAATTGAACTGATCCTGGAGAGCCTTGAGAAAGCGAAAGCCAGACTGAAAGCGAATGTTAACTTTGATCTGGTTATGGAGCTTTTGTTCCTGACCATAAAGGAGAACTAATCATATGACGAAGGTAATAGGCGTTAGATTCAGAACCGCCGGAAAGATCTATTTCTTTTCGCCGGGAAAACTGGAGGTAGAGACGGGCGATAAGGTTATCGTTGAGACTGCAAGAGGAGTGGAATTTGGTTCTGTAGTCACCGGACCTAAGGAAGTGGAAGACGATAAGATCACACAGCCGTTAAAATCTGTGATCCGTCTTGCAACAGACGAAGATAAGAAAAAAGAAGAAAAGAACAAAGAAAAAGAAAAAGAAGCATTCAAGATCTGCCTGGAGAAGATCCATAAGCACGGGCTGGAGATGAAGCTGATCGATGCAGAATATACATTTGACAATAATAAGGTGCTGTTCTATTTTACTGCGGACGGACGAATCGATTTCCGTGAGCTGGTAAAGGATCTGGCAAGTGTATTCCGTACAAGGATCGAGTTAAGACAGATCGGAGTGCGTGATGAGACGAAGATCCGCGGAGGGATCGGTATCTGTGGCAGACCACTTTGCTGCCATACGTATCTGTCCGAGTTCGCACCAGTATCGATCAAGATGGCAAAAGAGCAGAACCTTTCACTGAATCCGACGAAGATCTCAGGTGTCTGCGGAAGACTGATGTGCTGTCTGACGAATGAAGAGGAGACATATGAAGAACTGAACAGTCATCTTCCGGCAAATGGTGATCATGTCACAACACCGGAAGGCTTAAGAGGAGATGTCCAGTCTGTCAACGTACTCCGTCAGCTGGTGAAGGTTGTTGTAACACTGGATAATGACGAGAAAGAGATCCGTGAGTATCCGGCAGCAGAACTGAGATTCAAGCCGAGACGTAAGAAGAAAGACGTAAGACTTTCCAAAGAAGAAATGAAGGAACTGAAGGCGTTAGAAGAAAAGAACGGAGCGTCAAAGTTAAATGATGACTAAATTACTTCCGAATGAAAGACTGGATGACCTGCAGATCAGAGGATACGAGATCATCCAGAGTCCGGGACGGTTCTGTTTTGGAATGGATGCAGTGCTTTTGTCCGCATTTGCAAATGTGAAAAAGCACGAAAAAGCACTGGATCTCGGAACAGGAACGGGGATCCTTCCGATCCTTCTGGAAGCAAAATATCCGGGGCTGCACTATACAGGACTGGAGATCCAGGAGGAGAGCGCAGATATGGCAAGGCGCAGCGTCAGCCATAACGGACTGGAAGAGAGGATCGACATTGTAACGGGAGATATCAAGGAGGCAGCATCCATATTCGGAGCCGCCTCTTTTGGAGTTATTACGACCAATCCCCCGTACATGATCGGAGACCACGGACTGAAGAATCAGAATACAGCATTGTATATCGCCAGACATGAGGCACTCTGCACGTTGGATGATATATTAAGAGAAAGTGCGAAACTATTGAAGGTCAAAGGAAGGTTTTACATGGTCCACAGGCCATTCCGGCTTCCGGAGATCATGACAAAGATGTGCGCATATGGAATCGAGCCAAAGCGTATGCGGCTGGTATATCCGCATATAGACAAAGAACCGAACATGGTTCTGATCGAGGGTATGAAAGGCGGAAATCCGAGAATGCAGGTGGAACCACCGCTGATCGTATATCAGAAGGATGGAAGTTATACAGAAGAACTGCTTGAGATGTACGGGATGAACAAGAGCGAGCATAAGATGGAGGAGTAAGAGATGGCAGGAACATTGTACTTATGTGCGACACCGATAGGAAATCTGGAGGATATGACCTTCCGGGCGGTGCGGATTTTGAAAGAAGCAGATCTGATCGCGGCAGAAGATACCAGGAACAGTATCAAGCTTCTGAATCATTTTGAGATTAAGACACCGATGACCAGCTATCATGAATATAATAAGATTGAAAAAGGGCACAAACTTGTGGAACGTTTGCAGAATGGTGAAGATATCGCAGTGATCACCGACGCAGGTATGCCGGGAATCTCTGATCCGGGAGAAGAACTGGTAAAGATGTGCCAGGAGGCCGGGATCACGGTTACAGCTGTTCCGGGAGCATGTGCATGTGTGACAGCGCTTACGATATCCGGACTTGGAACGAGAAGATTCGCATTTGAAGCATTTCTTCCTACGGATAAGAAGGAGAGACAGGCTGTCCTGGATGAACTGAAAGATGAGACCAGAACAATGGTGATCTACGAAGCCCCACACAGACTGGTCCGCACGTTGAAGACACTTCGGGAGACGCTTGGCAACAGACGCATCAGCATCTGCCGGGAACTGACGAAGAAGCATGAGACGGTATTTGCCACAACGATAGAAGACGCACTGGCATATTATGACGTACAGGAGCCGAAGGGCGAATGTGTCATGGTGATCGAAGGAAAAAGCAGGGAAGAGATCAGGAGTGAAGAAAAAGCCAGATGGGAAGAGATGAGCATTGAAGAGCATATGGAACTCTATCTCGGACAGGGCATGGATAAGAAATCCGCGATGAAACAGGTGGCAAAGGACAGAGGCATAGGGAAAAGAGACGTCTATCAGGCGCTGTTACAGACACTTTGACCATAAATAACGTTCCGTTCGTCAACTTGTATAGAAAATGAAAAAAAGATTGTTCAACTTGGGTATTACCCAGGTTGAACTTTTTTTATATACTTTTTATCAGAACGAAACAGGTAACAAAATGAAATAAAACGATTATAAATCAGGAGGATTATAACAATGGCAAGTTTATCATTAAAACACATTAACAAAACTTATCCAAATGGATTTGAAGCGGTAAAAGACTTCAACCTTGAGATTGAAGATAAAGAATTTATCATTTTCGTAGGACCATCCGGATGTGGTAAATCTACAACACTCCGTATGATCGCCGGTCTGGAAGATATTACTTCCGGAGAATTGAAGATCGGGGACAAAGTAGTAAATGACGTAGAGCCAAAAGACAGAGATATCGCAATGGTATTCCAGAACTACGCTCTGTATCCACATATGACAGTATATGACAACATGGCATTTGGTCTGAAGTTAAGAAAAGTACCAAAGGACCAGATCGACAAAATGGTTCGTGAGGCAGCTAAGATCCTGGATCTGGAACCACTGCTTGACCGTAAACCAAAAGCTCTTTCCGGTGGACAGAGACAGCGTGTTGCTATGGGACGTGCGATCGTTCGTGATCCAAAGGTATTCCTTATGGACGAGCCTCTTTCAAACCTGGATGCAAAACTCCGTGGACAGATGCGTATCGAGATCTCTAAATTACACCAGAGATTAGGTACAACCATCATCTATGTAACACATGACCAGACAGAAGCTATGACACTGGGAACCAGAATCGTAGTTATGAACGCAGGTATTGTTCAGCAGGTAGATACACCACAGACTCTGTACGATTATCCATGCAACCAGTTCGTAGCCGGATTCATCGGATCACCACAGATGAACTTTGTTGACGCTACATGTAAAGTAGTCGGAGATAAAGTATATCTGGTAGCAGGACCTTCAGAGATCGAGCTTCCACCGGCAAAAGCTAAGAAGCTGATCGATGGCGGATATGAAGGAAAGACAGTTGTTCTTGGAATCCGTCCGGAAGATGTGCACGACGAGCAGATGTTCATCGAAGCTTCTCCAAATACAGTAATCGAAGCAAAGATCCGTGTATATGAAATGCTCGGTGCAGAAGTATTCTTATACTTCGATTATGAAGGATCAAGCATGACAGCAAGAGTGGATCCTAGAACAACAGCAAGAACAGGTGATACTGTTAAATTTGCTCTGGATGCTGAGAAGATCCATATCTTCGACAAAGAGACACAGGTTACAATCACAAACTAGTCTGTAAGAAAGGCTTGATATAAGAGCCGCAATGATCGTGAAAAACAGATGAATATAAGAGGACCGGGCGTAAGAAAGCGTCCGGTCTTTTCGTTTTTTTTCGCAGACAATAAAATTTTGCTTTGTTAAAGCATGATTATCTGCTATAATGTATTCGTAATGCAGTTCGTTAGCGTGCTAAAATGTATACAAGTATGCAAAAGAACACGAAGAACAGCATTGCGGATAGGAAATGGAGGACAATGCGTGTTATCAAATCAGATATTACACAAAACAGCACAGGATATCAGGGAGATCACAGGATTTGACTGTGCAATATGGGATATGCAGGGATTCTGTCTCGTAAGAACGAATGAGTCCCTGACCGGGTATGAGATCCAGATCCAGGATTTCCGTGATGACGAAGAAGAACCGGAAGAGATGATCTTAGATGAGATGGGAATGTTCCGCATCTATGAAGACAGTGATCCGGTATATATATTGATGCTGCATGGAACCGCAGACGGCATGGAACTGGCAGGACGTATGGGAGCCAGCCAGCTTCGGAATCTTCTTTATGTATACAAAGAACGGATGGATAAGAACCGGTTTATTCAGAACCTGCTTCTGGATAATCTGCTTCTGGTTGATATCTATAATCAGGCAAAGAAGATGAAGATTCCGGCAGAACTTAAGAGAGTTGTATTCGTGATCGAACCGAAGAATGAAGGAGATGTCCTGGTACAGGAAACCCTGAAAGGCCTGTATGCGACGGGGACAAAGGATTTCGTAACGGCAATTGATGAAAAACATATCATTCTTGTGAAATCACTGCAGTCTACCGACAGCTATCCGCAGGTAGAACAGATCGCCAAAGAGCTGGTCACGACACTGAATATGGAAGCCATGGTAAGTGTAAGAGCAGCATATGGAACCATTGTAGAAGAATTAAAGGATGTATCCAGATCATACAAAGAAGCAGATATGGCTTTGGAAGTCGGAAGAGTGTTTTATACAGAGAAGAAGATTCTTGCATATAATGAACTCGGAATCGGACGGTTGATCCATCAGCTTCCGGCATCACTCTGCGAGATGTTCCTGAATGAAGTATTCGAAGATGGCAAGGCAGATATTTTCGAAGAAGAAGAACTGACGACAGTTTATACATTTTTTGATAATAACCTGAATATATCAGAGACGGCAAGGCGCCTGTATGTGCACAGAAATACACTGGTGTACCGTCTGGAGAAGATTCAGAAGAAAACAGGACTGGATGTGCGTGTATTTGACGATGCACTGACATTCAAGATTGCCATGATGGTAGCGGATCATATGAAATATATGAAAGAATAATCAGGTTAGCAGATGTCTGAACTCAGACATTTTAACATATTCATAATACGATAGCAGGAGGACAAAACATGCTGAAATTATATGACAAGGGAGTCTATTTACTGAATGGAACAGAGATTGTGGAAGAAAAAGAAGCAGTTGCTGCAAAGACAGGTAAAGATGTGACTCCACAGGAAGCTGCAAAGAATACAATGGCATATAACATTCTGGCAGCGCATAACACCTCGGGAAATATGGAGCGTCTGCAGATCAAATTCGATAAGCTGACATCCCATGACATTACATTCGTTGGAATTATTCAGACAGCCAGGGCTTCAGGACTTGAAAAATTCCCGATCCCTTATGTACTTACGAACTGTCATAACTCTCTTTGTGCAGTCGGAGGAACGATCAACGAAGATGATCACATGTTCGGTCTCACCTGCGCGAAGAAATATGGCGGAGTCTATGTACCGCCTCACCAGGCAGTCATCCACCAGTTTGCCCGTGAGATGCTGGCCGGCGGCGGTAAGATGATCTTAGGATCAGACAGCCACACACGTTATGGTGCACTTGGAACCATGGCTATGGGAGAAGGCGGACCGGAGCTTGTAAAACAGCTTCTGAATAAGACATATGATATTAAGATGCCGGGTGTAGTCGGAATCTACTTAGACGGTGAGCCGATGAAAGGTGTCGGACCACAGGACGTGGCACTCGCGATCATCGGTGCGACATTCGGCAATGGCTATGTTAACAATAAAGTGATGGAATTCGTAGGACCTGGTGTGAGCAAGTTAAGTGCAGACTTCCGTATCGGTATCGATGTTATGACGACAGAGACGACCTGCCTGTCATCCATCTGGAAGACCGATGATAAGATCAAAGAATTCTATGACATTCACGGAAGAAGTGAAGATTACAAAGAACTGAATCCGGGAGACGTTGCTTACTATGACGGTATGGTATATGTAAACTTAAGCGAGATCAAACCAATGATCGCAATGCCATTCCATCCGTCTAATGTATACACGATCGATGAAGTGAGAACCAACTTAAAAGACATCCTTCATGATGTAGAACAGAAAGCACTGGTAAGTCTCGACGGAGCAGTCGACTATTCTCTGCAGGATAAGATTGTAAATGGACAGTTATATGTGGATCAGGGAATCATCGCAGGATGTGCCGGCGGTGGATTTGAAAATATCTGTGCTGCAGCAGACATTATCAAAGGACATTACATTGGTTCTGATGAATTTACATTCAGCGTATATCCGGCAAGTACACCGATCTACATGGAACTTGTGAAGAACGGAGCAGTTGCCGACCTTATGGAAGCAGGAACCATTGTGAAGACGGCATTCTGCGGTCCATGCTTTGGTGCCGGAGATACTCCTGCGAATAACGCATTCTCGATCCGTCACTCAACCAGAAACTTCCCGAACCGTGAAGGCTCCAAACTTCAGAGCGGACAGATCGCATCGGTTGCACTTATGGACGCACGTTCCATTGCAGCAACAGCAGCGAATAAGGGATTCCTTACACCTGCAACTGACCTGGATGTGGAATACAAAGGACAGACTTATCATTTTGATAAGAACATCTATGCGAACCGTGTCTTCGACAGCCATGGCGTAGCAGATCCATCGGTAGAGATCAAGTTCGGACCAAATATCAAAGACTGGCCTGCAATGGCAGCACTTCCGGAGAACTTACTTCTGAAAGTGGTATCTGAGATCCATGATCCGGTCACCACAACAGATGAACTGATCCCATCCGGGGAGACTTCTTCTTACAGATCAAATCCTCTGGGACTTGCAGAATTTGCATTGTCCAGAAAAGACCCTGCTTATGTAGGACGTGCGAAGGAAGTACAGAAAGCTGAGAAAGCAATTGAAGCAGGACAGTGTCCGGTAGAAGTATTAGACGAACTGAAACCTGTTATGGATAAGATCCACGAGACATATCCGGAGACCGGAAAAGGTAATCTCGGAATCGGAAGTACGATCTTTGCAGTAAAACCGGGAGATGGTTCCGCAAGAGAGCAGGCAGCATCCTGTCAGAAGGTACTCGGCGGCTGGGCAAATATTGCGAACGAATATGCGACCAAGAGATACCGTTCGAATCTGATCAACTGGGGTATGCTTCCATTTATCACAGAGGAAGATCACGAGAACTTAAGCTTCCGTAACGGCGACTATATCTTCGTGCCGGAGATCAGAAAAGCGGTGGAAGATAAGAGTGCCGAGATCAAGGCTTATGTGGTTGGAGATTCTCTGAAAGAGATCACGCTGAAGCTTGGTGATATGACAGATGCGGAAAGAGAGATCATCCTGAAAGGATGTCTGATCAATTATTACAGAGGATAAAGAAAAGATATAGATATACCAGGGAAAATAAACAACAGGCGCAGGACGGTTTATGACCGCCTGCGCCTGTATTCGTTCGGAGTCATTCCGAATTGCTTTTTAAAAGCGGTCTGAAAGTGACTCTGACTGGAAAAATGCTGATCGGACAGTTTATCAAAAATATCGGCGGTCTTCCTTGCTCTTATGTATTTATGGCGCTGTTTGCAGATGTTCTGGATCATATGGAATGGAAGACAGGATTTCGAAGTGATGGACTGGCGATGTCTGTCTACAATATTATTGCGATAGCAATGGCAGGTGTCTGTACAGGATTATTCAATGGGCTGTTGGCAGGAAATGGTTATGTGGCACCGGAACTTGTAAATGGCGTGACGGTAGCTGCAATTCAAAATGAAGCCGTTAAACATGTTATTACATTTGGATATGTAGGTTTTGAAGTGATCACAGCAGTAATACTGGTGATTTTATTGATCTTTTTAAATGTTGAAAAGGATATTGATAAAAAACAGGAAGAAATTAAAGAACGACAGTAAGAGACCTTCAGGGACGGGGATTAATGGCTTTTTTGCTTGCAAAAAAGCCATTAATCCCCGTCCCTGAAGGTCTTCATTCCCGTCCCTAATTAGCTTCCCGATTGTTGGGAAAACATGTTATAATAAACAAAGAAAAAGGTTATAACATTAAAGATAGGAGAGTATTAATAAAAAAGATGAAGCTGATTGAGAAGGCTCCAAAAGAGTTATATAAAATATTTGGAAGTAAATATATGGAATTTTATATGCAGTTTCTGGTTGCACTTTATGAGGAGAGCAGCCAGTCTTTTTCTCTTCTTGGACTTACTGAACGTGAGTGTCAGATGATTATGAATGAACGATTGGCGAAGATGTCACTCGATTGGAGTGAGACAAGAGTTGATGAGGAAGGAGAACTAATCACAAGAGCAAATATGGCATCAGTCAGTCTGAAACATTTTGAAGACTGGGGATGGCTTAGACGGGATTATGATGAAACCTTGAATAGTTATGTTGTTTCATTTCCAGAATATAGTCAGCTGTTCCAACAGATGTGCTGGGTGGAATTGTGTTTGGAATCCTGTCAGGTGTGATGGGGTATGAGATAGTGAAGAAGAAAATAGGGAGAGCCAACGGGGACGGGGTTAGTGGCTTTTCCGATTGGAAAGAAGGAGAAGAAAGTATGGCTACATTAAAGGATATAGCATTGAAAGCCGGAGTTTCACAGAGTACGGTTTCAAGGATATTGAATAACGATCAGACATTAAATGTAACAGATGAGACAAGAAAAAAAGTTCTTGAAGTTGCACAGAAATTAAATTATCGTTCTTTGTCGCAAAGATATAACAGGGAAAATTCCCAGTCAGAAGAAAGAAAGAACGTCTGTATTGGGGTTGCACAGATGCTTCAGATGGAAGAGCTTCAAGAAGATATTTATTATCTTCTTATAAAAAATATTCTGGATAGTGAATGCTTTGAAAAAGGGTGGACTACTGTTCCGTTGTATCGGAATGAAAAAGGTCATTTTGGAGCAGGGCGGGATATTGAACTTAATGGAATCATTGCAATTGGAAGATTTACAAAAGAAGAGGTGAAAGATTTTCACTATTATACAAAAAATATTGTATTTATTGATTCTGCCCCTAATGAGATGATGTATTACAGTATTTTACCTAATTATCATATGGCAGTAAGGAATGCTTTGGATTACTTTGTGGAGATGGGACATAAGAAGATTGCTTATGTAGGTGCTGTGAACACTTATAATTATCAAAAAAAACTGACAAGGGATGCAAGATTCTATTATTACCGGAATTCAGGGATTATAAGAGAGACATTTGATAATGATTGTGTGATTGATTCTGAGATGAATCCACGGAGTGCATATAAGTCTATGACAAAATATTTAGAGATACATGGAAAACCACCGGAAGCAATGCTGCTTAGTAGTGATGTGATTGTTCCAGGAGTAATCAAAGCCTTGACGGAACATGAATTTGTAGTTCCGAGAGATACAAGTATTATAGTATTTAATAATACTTCTATATCTGGAAACTGTAATCCGCCATTGGATGCTATTGAGACATATATTCAAGAAACAGTTAAAGCGGCAATTTTATGTATAGAGCAGTTGTGGGTGGGGCAGAATATTCCCAAAAAGGTTGTTATTCCATGCAGTCTGGTAAAGCGTGGAAGTGTGAAAAGGAAAAAATAGACAAAAAAATGTGTGTCAGAGTAAGCTGATATGCATTTTTTTTGTGCATTTCCCTGATAGTAAAAATGCAAGTGAAACTTTACTGAAAATCCATTGACTGCTGGTAAAATATTTAGTAAAATTGTGGGGCGTAAGAAAGAATAAAGGAGGTAAGGTAGTCGTGTGGTTAGGTGTTGATTATTATCCAGAGCAATGGGATATTGATATGTTGGAGCAGGATTTGGATACTATTGTGGAGATGGGATGTAATGTAATCAGAATCGCGGAGTTTTCCTGGCATATGATGGAAAAGGCAGAAGGACAATATGATTTCGCTTTCTTTGATCATGTAATTGAAGAGGCAAAGAAGAGGAAACTCAAAGTGATTATGGGAACTCCTACAGCTACAATTCCAGCGTGGCTGGGAAAGAAACATCCGGACATCATTTCTGAATTTGAGGGAGGAAAAAAAAGGACATTTGGAGGAAGACATATATATTGTTTTAATAGTACTGTTATGTATGAATACTCAGAAAAAATTATTCGTGCATTAGTAGAACATTATAAAAATGAAGAAGCAATTGTAGCATGGCAGATAGATAATGAGATTGGACATGAAGGAAGTGATATCTGTTATTGTGAAAATTGTCATAAAAGATTTCAAGGCTATTTAAGTGAAAAGTTTCAAGAAGATATCAATAAATTAAATGACACCTATGGAACTACTTTTTGGTCACAGGAGTACAATTCTTTTGACGAGATTCCACTTCCGACAGAGACCATTACCACACATAATCCTGCACTTCGTCAAGATTGGGAACGTTTTCGAAGTAAAGTGATTGTGGATTTTATTGATTTTCAGGCAAAATTAATTAAATCAATTGTGCCATCAGCAGTTGTAATGCATGACTTTCCGGGCGGAGGAATTCAAAAACATGTTGATTATTCCAAAGTGGCAGCTATGATTGATCAGGTCGCATACAATAACTATCCTGTATGGGGAGGACAGAAAGAACCACTTGCACCACATGAAATTGCTTTTGGTCTAGATTATATACGTGGTTTAAAGGGAGAAAACTTTTGGATCACAGAAGCAATCATGGGGGCACAGGGGCATGATGTAACAGGATTTCTGCCACGACCAAATCAGGCAAAGATGTGGTCTTATCAAGGAATGGCACATGGATGTGATTCATTGATGTATTTTAGATACCGGGGGGCAACAAAAGGAGCTGAACAGTTCTGTTATGGAATTTTAGATGCAGACAATGTTAAGAGAAGAAAATATTATGAAGTACAGAGTTTCTTTAAAGATATCAGAAATTATGATATGGCGTTGAAAACTCCAATCAAGAATCAGGTGGCAATTGTTTATGATTATGATTCTCTGGCATCTTTTCGAATTCAAAAACAGAGTATTCTACTTGAACCAGTTTCAGAGATGCAAAAATTTTACAAGCCATTTTATGATGTGAATGTTGGGGTAGATGTAATTCCGGAAGAACGTGATTTTTCACAGTACAAAATAATCATTCTTCCACAGATGATTATTCATAAACCAGAAATGGAAAGAAAAGTGAAAGAATTTGCGGCACAAGGTGGAACAGTTGTGCTTACCTACCGCTGTTCAGTCAAAGATGCAGACAATAATGTGCCATTTGGAAGGACAATACCGGTTGGATACAATGATTTTGCAGGTCATTGTGTTGTAGAAACAGAGAGTCTTCAGACTCTGGACGCATTTCCGGTTGTTGGCACTGGGGCGTTTGAAAAAATTAATGGTATGGGTGGCATTTTCAGAGATATGATTCAGGTAGATGATGCAGAAATACTTTTTCGTTACGGAGACTCATTTTATGATGAATTTGCAGCAGTAACAAGAAAAGCCGCTGGCAAAGGAATGGTTTACTACATTGGATGTGGATTGGAAGAGGCTATTACAAAGATATTGATGGAGACAATCATGAAGGAAAAAGACATTCCAATGTACCCATCGCAAAATGGTGTGGAAATTGTTATAAGAGGGGAAAAAGGACAGCAGATCAAAATGTATATCAATCACAATGCAACACATGAAGAAGCAGACGATGTTAAGCTGGCTCCGTTCGAATGTGTTATTAAAGTGATAGAGTAATCAAAATCAAAGGAGGAAGAACAGTGAGTATTTTAGTTAATGATTCACAAAATCTCTTTTTGCTTCATACTCAAACAAACAGTTATGCGTTTGGAATTGACAATCAGGGCTTAGTGAGACATTTGTACTGGGGGAGCAGAATTGATGCAATTGAAGATTTTGATATACCAGAACTTGTAGAAGTATCTACGAATGATCCAGTATATGAAATCACAAGAGAAGAATTTCCTGTATATGGAGGACTTCGATATAAAGAGCACTGTCTGAAAGTTACGTTTGTAGATGGAACAAGAGAAGTAACTTACGAGTATGTCAGCTATGAGATTCAGAAGAGTGAACAATGTGAGGAATTAATTATTGTCTTAAGAGACAAACATTATGCTTTGATAATAGAATTACATTATAAGGTCTACGAAGATTATGATTTGCTGGAGCGTTTTGTTGTTTTGAAAAATGAATCAGCAGAAGTTATGAATGTGGAAAAGCTGCACAGTGGGCAATTTCATGTACCATATGAAGGATTAAACTTTCGAAATGTACATGGACATTGGGGTGCAGAACAGCAGAAATTTGTACAGAAGGTTGATTATGGAAAGATTGTTTTTGAAAATCGCAGAGGTATTTCCAGCCATAATCATAATCCATATTTTATTTTGGATAAAGATGCGACAGAGACGACAGGAGAGGTGTACTTTGGAGCACTTCGTATGACAGGAAATTTCAGTGGTGTAGTAGAGCAGACACAGTATGGTGAGACTTTGGTGCAGATGGGAATTAATTCTCATGACTTTGAATGGGAACTGCAGCCTGGAGAAATCTTTATTGCACCCAAAATTCTCTGTGGATATTCGGCAGATGGATTCCAGACAATGTCGCATAATCTGCATCGTTTTGCACAGAAATTTATTCTGCGCGAAGGACTTCGCCCGGTACTTTACAATTCTTGGGAAGCAACGGGATTTGCTGTAACTGTAGAAGAGCAAAAAAAACTGGCCGGTAAGGCGAAAGAATTAGGGGCAGAATTATTTGTAGTAGATGATGGTTGGTTCGGAGAACGTCACGGAATCGATAATGGTCTTGGAGATTGGTATGTGAACAGAGAAAAGTTTCCAAATGGTATTGATGAACTGATTGAAGAAGTAAAAAAACAGGGACTACTGTTTGGTATTTGGGTAGAGCCGGAAATGGTAAATCCAAAGGCAGAGCTTTATGCAAATCATCCGAACTGGATTTATCATTTTGATACAAGAGAAAGTGATACATCTAGAGGACAGTACGTATTGGATCTTACGAAAAACGAAGTTCAAGATTTTATATATACCATGCTAGATAATTTGTTATCTAATCATGAGATTGATTATATCAAATGGGATGCAAATAGACCGATTTCTCAGACAAATTTAAAGAAAGATGTCTGGTATAAGCATATTCAGGCACTGTATGATATTGTAAAAGCATTAAAGAAAAAACATCCAGAAGTATTGTTTGAAGCATGTGCATCTGGTGGCGGAAGAATTGATTATGGTATCCTTGGTATTTTTGATGATTATTGGACAAGTGATAATACGGATGCATATGACCGTCTGTTTATTCAAGATACATATTCATACATTTACCCAATCAAAGCAATGCGTGCATGGGTGACAGATTGCCCGAACTTTTTGTCAAATCGCATGATTCCAATGAAATTCCGCTATCATAGTGCGATGATGGGAACATTAGGAATTGGATGCAATATTTTGAAATTTACGGAGGAGGAGATTGCACTGTCGCAGGAAATGATTAGACAGTACAAGGAAATCCGCCCAATTATTCAGGAAGGAAAATTTTATCGTTTGAGTCATACTTCAACGAATGATTACTTCCTATATGAGTATTTGAAAGAAGATGAGGGGGTAGTATTCGTATTCCTTCCACAAAGTAAATTGGGACATCGTGGAGTGACTGTAAAACTTCGTGGACTGGAGGAAAATGCATCTTATGAACTTCTTGTGGCAGATGGCAAAATTACAAAGAGTGGAAGCTATCTCATGAAACATGGATTTGACATGCGTTTGTCGGGGGACTATGCAAGCATGTTGATTCGTATAAAAAAATTATAAATATCTAAAGGAGAATGACAAATGAAACTATCAAATTTTTCTAAATTATCATTTGGTATTGGTGCGCTTGGAAAAGATTTATGTTATGCTATTATCTCATATTTTTTAATGATCTATTTTACAGACACTGTTGGACTGACACCTCTTTTTGTAGGTAACCTGTTTTTAGTAGCCAGAGTATGGGATGCATTTAATGATCCAATGATGGGATTTGTTGTGGATAACACAAGAACAAAATGGGGAAAATTCAGACCATGGATTTTTATTGGTACAGTATTAAATGCTATCGTTTTAGTATTTATGTTTACAAAACCTTCAGGATTAGAAGGAACTAGTATGTATATATATTTTTCCGTTGTATATATTCTGTGGGGAATGACTTATACAGTTATGGATATTCCATATTGGTCAATGCTTCCGTCCTTATCAAGTACAAAAAAAGAAAGGGATTCTATGTCTGTTATCCCAAGAATTTTTGCAAGTACAGCATGGCTTCTGATGGGGGCATTTGCTTTAAAATTGGTGTCAATCCTTGGTGACGGAGATAGCGCTACTGGATATTCAGCACTTGCAAAGATTATTGCGGTGATTTTTGTGATTACATCTACTATTACAGTAGTCTTTGTAAAAGATCGTAGCTGTCAGGATGTAGAAACAGGAAAAAAAGCACAGAAACTTACAATAAAAGATGCTCTTCGTGTAATTACTGGAAATGATCAGTTGAAAGTATTCATCGGTGTTGTTCTTTGTTATAATCTGGTGGTACAGCTTGCGGGAGGCATTGCAATTTATTACTTTAAGTATGTAACTGGAAATGAAGGATTATACCCAATTTTTACAACTGCAGCACAGTTTGCAGAGATTGCTGCATTGTTCCTTTTCCCAATCCTTTCTAAATTCTTTACAAAGAAACAAGTATTTGCAATTGCTAGTTTCAGTCCTGCAATTGGTCTTGCGGGAGTTGTACTTTGTGGGTTCGTTGCACCGCAGAATGTAGCAATCGTAGCAATTAGTGGTATCTTCTATAAATTAGGTTCGGGTCTTACATTAGGAGCAACAACAGTTATGCTTGCTGATGTAATTGATTATGGACAGGTTAAATTAGGAAGCAGAAATGAAAGTATTATTGCATCCTTCCAAACATTACTTGTTAAGACAGCATCTGCTGTATCAGCATGGTTGATTGGTGTAGGTCTTACAATTGTTGGGTACGTAGCGAATGCAGAGCAGACAGCTTCTACTCTTATGGGAATGAGAATATTAATGGGTGTTGTTCCTTCTGTTATTACAATTTTAGCATTTGTAATCTATGCAAAAGGATATAAACTGGAAGGTGCATACCTGGAGGAAATTCTCGAAAAAGTAAAAAACGTTAAAACGGAAGAATAATAAGTATTACTGAGCCCTCACATTTGTTCTTCCGCTTGAAGATAAGGTCTTTACAAGAGAACTGTGGGAAATGGCAACAGAGTGTCCTGTAGTATTCCCGGCTGGAATCGGTGTAGTTCCGTGGATGGTACCGGGCGGAAGAGAAATTGCAGTGGCAACAAGTGAACTTATGAAGAAATATGATCTTGCCATCTGGGCGCATCATGGAATGTTTGCAGCCGGAGAAGATTTTGATCTGACATTCGGACTTATGCATACAGCAGAGAAGTCAGCAGAGAAGTCAGCAGAGATTCTTGTCAAGATGTTATCTATGAGCCCTGATAAGCTGCAGACAATCACACCGGATAATTTCAGACATCTGGCGAAAGATTTTAATGTTACATTGCCGGAAGAGTTTTTATATGAAAAATAATACAATTGTATTGTGGATACAGCAGGAAATCATGGATTTCCTGCTGTTTTTCCTTATACAGAGATGTAGATACTGCCAAAATAAGGAAAGTTCTTGTATAATATGATAAAATACCTGCAACAATGTGAGCGGGAAAAGACTCTTATCTATATAGGATTTATAATAATTACCGGAAGATTAAAAACAGTGATAAAAGATTCATATCTGAGGGAGGGTACGATATGATATGCAGTGTAAAGAAGTTCTCAGAAATGTATGAAACGGTTTACCGTGATCTGTACCATTACGCACTGTGCCTGATGAAGAATCCACAGGAAGCGGAAGATGCGGTGAGCGAGGCGGTTGTTGCGGCATACGAGAACATACATAAATTAAAAAAAGAAGAAGCATTCCGAAGCTGGATATTTACAATTCTGACGAATAAGTGTAAGAAGAGACTGAAGAAGGCATTAAGAGAAGAGCCGGGAAGAGAGGAAGAACTTCCGGAGCAGCCGGTTGTACCGGATTATGATCTGGCAATGGATGTCAGGAAAGCATTCTTCGTATTATCGGAAGAAGAACAGATATTAGTCGGATTATCCGTATTCGGCGGGTATTGCAGTCAGGAGATCGGGGAAATGATGCGGCTGAATCCGAACACGGTACGCTCGAAGCGGAGCCGGGCACTTAAGAAGATGGAATGTGTGCTGGGCAGTTACGGAGAAGCAGAGCAGGGAAGAAGGGAGTGAGAATGTATGCAGCGTGAGAATGAACATGAAAAAAAGCAGAACGGATACTGTGAACAGGATATGGTGGATCAGATAGCACGACTGTCAGAAAATACAGAGGTGCCGGACAGTCTGAGACCGGAAAATATAGAACAGTTACTAAAAGGGAAAAAGCAGAAGAAACATTTTCACTCATACCGGATCGGACTTGCAGCGGCAGCCTGTGTAGCAGTTGTGGCGGGAATTATAGTGTGGCAGTCTGGAAGGATGCATCCTGGAATGACAGACGCTAAAAGGTTGTCGGCAGGTAATACAGAAAGGAAGATCAGCGGAAGCAGGAAGATAAAGACAGCCGAAAGCTATGACGAGATCTATAAATATATCAAACGGTCGCAAGGTGACGAAGGAATTGCGATGTACGCAAGAAGTGGAAACGAGACATCAGCAGCAGCGGATGTAGGCAGTGGAAACGAGACATCAACGGCAGCAATGGACGCAGATGGCGGTTATTCGCAGACCAATGTCCGGCAGTCCGGTGTAGATGAAGGAGATATTGCAAAAACGGATGGAACGTACCTGTATGTACGGGAAGATAATGGTCGGACGATCGACATCGTAGATGCCGGGAAAGGGCAGCTGAAAAAATACAGTGAGATCACTTTGGAAAAAGAATATACGATCCAGGAGTTTTATATAAATACAGATCAGAAGAAACTGGTGGCGGTATGTCAGAAAGAATGTACAGATGCAGACAATAAAAAGCAGGCCGGTACAGCTGCCTGGCAACAGACAAAAACTGCGGCAGTTACCTATGACATCAGTGATATCAGAGAGCCGGTAAAAGAAGGCGAAGTAACACAGAGCGGTACTTATAATTCATCGCGCATGGCAGACGGATACCTGTATATGTTCAGTGAGTATTATACAGGAAGTAACATAGTTAAAGATAAACCGGTCACCTATGTACCGATGGTGAATGACAAAGCAATGAGCCAGAGCAGTATCTGCCTGCCGCCGGCAAACTGTGGAATGATGTACGAAGTGATCAGTTCCGTGGATATTAGTAAACCGGATGAGACAGCAGATCATAAAGCGATTCTCTCAGAAGGCGGTCAGATGTATGTCAGCAAAAAAAATATTTACTATTATGAATCAGAATGGCAGCAGGGTAATCAGACCGTGACAACACTTAGAAAAATTTCTTATAATAAGGGGAAATTAAAGGCAGCAGCACAGGGTAAAGTAAAAGGCTATCTGAATGATACCTTTTCGCTGGATGAATACAAGGGCAATTTAAGATTGTTCACAACAGATAATGACGAAAATCTGGTGACGATACTGGATAAGAAACTGGATAAGATCAGTACCATCGAAAATCTGGCAAAAGGCGAAACCATCTATTCAGCAAGGTTCATGGGAGAATCCGGATATTTTGTGACATATGAGCAGGTGGATCCGTTATTCAGTGTAGACCTGTCCGATCCGGAGAAGCCAAAGATTCTCGGTAAATTAAAGATTCCGGGATTTTCCGAATACCTGCATTTCTATGGAGAAGACAGATTGCTCGGTATCGGAATGTCAACCGACGAAGAATCCGGCGTGGCAGAAGGAGTAAAGATAACAATGTTCGATATATCTGACCGGTCAGATGTAAAAGAAGAATCTACGCTTGTGCTGGATGATCTGTATGGAAGCCATGCAGCATACGATTATAAATCGGTGCTTGCCGATCCGGAGAAAAACGTAATCGGATTATCCGGTTACAGCCAGAATGGGGAAAGCTATTACCTGCTGACATACAACCGGTCAGACAGGAAATTTGAGACAATCCTGCAAGAAGAAGTCAATGGAAATACATCTCAGGGAATCCGGGGAATCTATATAGAAGATACGCTGTATGTGATCAGTGGAAATATTATTGAAGCTTATGATATGAATACGGGTGTGAAAAGCGGAGATATCATATTATAAATTAACTTGGGATTTAATTTATTAACTGGGAAGCGGCCTCTCAGTCCTTGAAGGAAACAATAGATAAGGCTTCTTGTTCAGGTTCCATACCATAAGAAACACTAAGAGAGTCAGAATCACCTAAAAGCAAAGGAACTACGCTCAAACTCGGCGTTCGCCTCAAACACGTTCGCTTCGTTCCTTTAACGGTGCTTCTGACTCTCTAACTGTTTCTAATGGCATTCCACATTCACAATAATCCTTATCTATTGTTTCCTTCAAGTCGTGACTGGCTGCGGATGTTAATAAATGAAATGCCCGAACAGTGTAACCCGGCGAAGGCCACTACGGTCACGCATTTGCCATTTGATTCGTAAGGCATTTGATACACACGGAATAAAACTTGGAAAGGCGTTCCAGTGAA
>ERZ1026901.265-NODE-265-length-46028-cov-28.995541_pt1 | contig 46028 bp, 71 predicted proteins | sample MGYA00380179_ERZ1026901 | MGnify/ENA primary metagenome ERZ1026901 (study PRJEB33269, sample SAMEA4719815) | human gut metagenome | biome: human-associated habitat; feature: organic feature; material: feces | place: Cameroon | collected 2013-10 ... | reverse complement strand
TTTTCAAGCTTTATTCCGGTTCGGGTATCCACAGCCTTCCTGAATTAAATCCCAAGTAAATCTATGCATCGAAGTCTACTTCAAATGTACCTTCCGGTGTCTTCATCGTCAGAACTCCCAGATTAAAATCTTCATCCCGAATCGTAATATGATACTCAAATACCACATCTTCTTCAAATTTTGACAATAATAAATACGTCCCGTTTTCTTTTCCATCGATCTGATCACAGATATCATCATATACATCTGCCCCCGAGATTGGTCTCGGATATCCGGATGCCTTTATTTTTTTTTCAATCAATTCATATAATTCATTCATTTTCTTTCTCCTTTAATCTTCCTGATTATTATTTATTTTGATCTCATACTCTATTGATTCATAATAATGGTTAAATCACTTTATATCTTAACCATCTTCTGCTATGGAATCTCCATGTAAATATTACTGCACGTACCGTCCAGTCGGCAAACATTCCGATCCAGACGCCCATCGGTCCAAATCCCAGAAATCGGATCAGTATCACGCACAGACAAAATCGGCACAGCCACATGACCAGACACGACGTGATCATAGAAAATTTTACGTCTCCCGCCGCACGAAGTCCGTATGCCGGAACAAATGCCAGCGTCCATACAATCGGCTTCACAAGCGTAATCCAGGTTACCATATGGAAACACATCTTTGCACTTGCAGGCTCCATGCCGCCAAGAACTGTTACAGGTCCGGTCAATGCAAATACCAGCAAGCAGCTTACAATGATTGCCACTTCTGCGATCACGCTTAATTTTTTTATGTAATAGACCGCCTCATCTTTTCTGTCCGCTCCCATACACTGACCTACAATTGTCATCAACCCTACGCCAACTCCGATTGCCGCCATTCCATTCAGATTCTCCAGAATATTTGTCATTGCCTGTGCTGCGATTGCTGTTGTACCTAATGTTGATACGGTAGACTGTATCGCCAGTTTCCCAAGCTGGAACATACTGTTTTCCACACCGGACGGAATTCCGATTCCGAGTATTCTCCGGATCATTGCCCAGTCCGGACGGATTTTCAGGTAATCTCTTACCACGATTGGCTGCCGGTCTTTTCTTAATTGAATCAATACTACCACTGCACAGAATATACGGGAGACCAGTGTAGAAATTGCCGCACCCGCAACTCCCATATGGAAAATCCAGATCATAATTGCATTTCCAACAATATTCATCGCATTCGATATCATGGAAATGAGCATTGGACCCTTCGTATTCTCCTGCGCGCGAAAAATGGATGCCGCCGAATCATATGCCGCTATGAACGGAAATGAAATAGCTGTATAAAAGAAATATGTCTCTGAGGCTCTCATAACGTCAGCTTCTACTGAACCAAAAATCAGGCGCAAAAGCGGTTTCTTAAATCCCAGACATAACACACTGACTGCGATCGAGATGGCCGTGATGATGAATAACACCTGTCTTGCAGATTCATTCGCCATCTTTTTATTCTGTTGTCCGATATACTGTGAACAGACAATTGCTCCTCCTGCTGCCAGTGCCGAAAATGCCTGTATCACAAGAATATTGATAGAGTCCACCAGCGATACTGCCGAGATAGCTGCAGATCCAATATTACTTACCATCATCGTATCTGCCGTTCCCATAATTGAATTCAATAACTGTTCCAGAACGACCGGTATCAGAATACCGGCGATCATTTTATTTGAAAACATATGCTGTTGTTTCACTTTTTCTGTCATCACTTTTTCTGCTCCATAATATGAATGATTTCTTTATCCGTCTGCGCCATCCCCTGATTACCGATCTGTGCCATATGACGGATACAGTCTTCCGGTGTCTCTGCACAGATACCGTCACTCACACGAAGCGGCGCATCATGAACGGCCGTCAGCGCACAAAGCAGGGCTGCTGATGATCCTGTTGCAACCTTCATTGCACAGCCGACCTTTCCGCCGTCACAGATCATTCCCGTTACCGTCCCGGACATATTTCGCACCGCATACCCAAGCTGTTCGTCACTGCCTCCCAGCAGGTAAGCAATTCCTACGGATGAAGCCGTTGATGATGCCATGACACAGGAGCACATCGGTGACAGCTTTCCTATATAAGCATTGATATAACGGTTCACCAGGTGAGCAATTGCAAGCGCACGCACCTTTTTCTCCATTGACACTTCCAATGCGTCTGCTGCTTCACTGACCGGCAGGATCACTACCAGACCTTTTGTTCCCGCACCGGAACTGCTCATCGTCGGCAGCGGACAGCCGTCCAGACGGCTCTCGGCTGCCGAACTTACTTTCAGCATAATTCTGGTCAGCAGATCATTCTTCAACACCTCTGAACCTTTTTCACTCCGAAGCGTATCTGCAATTCCTACTCCGACTTTCTTATCTTCGGAATAAGCTGCCAGTCTTTCATTCATTTCCACTCCATCCATCAGGAAATGTAATTCTTCCTCTGAAGCTGTATCTGCAACCTGGCGGATCTGTGCAATTGTCATCTGTTTCAACGCCTCAATCAGAGCATTATCTGATGCCTGTCCGTTTTCCTGATTTTTTTCATATATAAACTTTCCATTTTTCTCCAGATATACAAGATTCGTATGTGTTCCTCTGATGACCGATGTGATCATATCTGCTTCTGTCTTGATCTTACATTTCACATACAATCCCTGCTCCTGCTCTTTAATCTTCACGGATACAGCAGCCATACCGCACAGTTCTTTCATCTGTTCCAGAATTTCCGGTGTGATATCTTCCAGAAGTTCCAGCCCTTTTTCCGGATTCTTAAGATATGCTCCCAGTGCTGCTGCATATGGAAGTCCTACATAATCACAGCCTGGGATTCCTACCGACATTCCATTTTTATAGATTCCTGCATTTACTTCCACTTCTATCGAGCGGATCTTATTTTCCGTCATTTTCCCTGCATTTGCTGCGCACAGTGCTACACATACCGGTTCCGTGCAGCCAAGTGCCGGAACTACGTCATTCTTTAAAAGTGTAATCATTTCTTCTTTTTTTAACATATCTCTTCCCCAAACTTTTTATTTCGACCAGGTTGGTTCTTCCTCTCCTGTATAGGCAAATCTGCCGTCATTCTTTTCTTCCAGTGCTTTGATCATATGATAGGTATATTCATTATATGGTGTTGGAATCCCCAGTTCTTTTCCCATACGCATCAGCGCTCCGGAAAACATATCGATCTCCGTATGACGTCCTGCATCCAGATCCTGTAATGTGGAATAACGGGCCTTTGGCGGAACCGCACTTCCCCGTCCGGACATTCTGTCCGCTTTACTGATGTCAATTCCTTTCGCTTCTGCAATTGCTTCCAGTTCTTTTTTCAAACCATTCTGAATTGCTTTCATATGTTCACTGTCCCGGTAACAGCCAACACCTGCTCCCAGGATTGCCTGTGGCAGATTATTGCAGACATTCAGACGAAATTTACACCACACTTCTTCTATTGCATATTCCGTTGAGCGGTAATGGATTCCCGTACCGGCAAACAGTTCTTTCACCGCCTTTATCCTTTCACTTTCGTATGGGGCTTCATATTCACCGAAGATGATCCCAAGTGTTGTCTCCGGATCGAAATGATATCCGTCCGCTTCTCTGTGTGACGCTACTTTAATCACAGCCGGAAGAATGTGTGACTTTCCAATCTGTTCTGCGATGATCTCTTCGCTGTCCACGCCATTCATCAGGCTCATTACACTGGTATCTTTTCCAACTATTTTTCGGATGCTTTTCAATGCTCCCGGTAATGCACCGTATTTTAACGAAACGATCAGGAAATCCACATTTTCTGCTTCCTCTGGTGTCCACACCTCCGGATGATAGACCTTTCCGTTGATCGCACAGCCCTGACGGCTCAGTCTTTCCTTTCTCTCTCCTTCGGCGATCACGCCAAGCTTTATATCTTCATGGTCCGCAAGTCCCCAGATCACATAGGAACCTACCGCACCTGCACCTAATACTGCAACTGATGTTATCTTCATGATTCTTGCCCTTTCATGTTCTGTCTCTGTTAATCCTCAGAATCGACCGCCAGTAACTTCTCTTGCATACTTTTGTATCTACATGACCTGCCACTGCCAGCTCCTTACGAACACATGGCGATACCCAAAAAATGGCTGCAATCAGTTCCCTGACTGCAACCATTTTATCACATTTTTTATACTTCGGTAGGATTATTTCTTTACATCGGTGTTCCTACTTCGATCAGATTGCCATCTGGATCATAGAAACGGACCACCTTCTGCCCCCAGCTGTGTGTCATCAGCCGGTTGACATACCTAACATTCGGATACAACTTTTCAAGCTTTCTGGCAAATGCTTCGATATCCGGTTCTTCGAAATATAACTCACTGGCATGATTTTCCGGAATAATATCCTTATTCAGAACTTCTTTCCATATCTTTTCGTCCTGAAGTACCAGGCCTTCCGTTAATATCACATTGCCGTCATTGTCAAGAATTGTATTCAGTCCGAACAGGTCATGATAGAATTGTTTGGAATGTTCGATATCTTTTACAACAATTAATATATTTTTTAATCGCATTTCTTTTCTCCATTATGCATTGACTTTTCCCGGATTTCATTTTCCCTGAGCTTTATTTTATCCAGACTTTATTTTCCCTGCTCTGCCAGATATTCTTCTGTCAAAGCTACGGCATCTGCGATACACTGTGGACAACTGCAGAGAACTTTTCCTGTCTCCACACCTTTTAACTCCCGGCAGATGCAGGAACCATTTTTCTCTTTGAATTTTTCTACTTTGCTTCGGATCTTCTTATATGTATCCCCTTTGGTTCTGGATCCTTCTTCTGTGCCTCCCTGACTGTTATCAAGGCCGATGATCATTGCCATTCCAGACAATGCACCACACATCTCCATCACGCCCATACCCAGACCAAAACCTTCTGCGATACGAAACATATCGTCTTCACTGATTCCGAATTCTTTGCAAAATGTACAGGCTACTGCCTGGGCGCAGTTGCATCCTCTCTGGTGTAATTCTGCTGCATGTTCTGCTTTTGTACTCATATTTCTCTGATCTCCTTTTTTGCTTCATTTACTTCCAATATTATTATTTCATAATCAGATTCAACACACCTGTTGACTGCAGGAACAGAATCACCATGATAACCGGCATAATATAACGCATCATCACATTATATAACTTTTTACGTTTGAATTTCTCGCCATTCAGTTCCATTTCATCTGCAATCCATGACGGCTTCATGATCCAGCCGATCAAGATTGCTGATAACAGCGAAATAAACGGCATCATAAAGCTGTTACTGATATAGTCCATGATATCCAGAAGCTGTCCTGTACTTCCGTTTGGAAGTGCAACTTCTACATAGAAGATGCTGTATCCAAGTGCGATCACTGCTGTTGCGATAAGGTAGATCACCGATAACACTCTGGTCGTCTTCTTACGCTCTGTGTGAAATAATTCCATACAGTTTGCAGTGATTGATTCCAGTACCGAAATGCAGGATGTCAATGCGGCAAATCCTGCCAGTACAAAGAACAGAATTCCGATCACACGTCCGACCGTTCCCATACTGTAGAATACCTTTGGCAATGATACAAACATCAGTCCCGGTCCCGCTGACATTCCGTCCAAACCGGAGAATACGAATACTGCTGGGATGATCATAACACCGGCAAGGAATGCAACTCCGGTATCCATAATCTCAATCTGTGATACTGCCTTATTCAGATCTACATCTTTCTTAACATATGAGCCATATGTAATCATAATTCCCATTGATACACTCAGAGAGAAGAACAGCTGGCTCATTGCGTCCAGTGTAATCTGCAGGAAGCGGCCAACCGTAATTCCTGTCAGATCCGGTTTCATATACACCTTAAGCCCCTGCAATCCGGTACGTACCGTTCCATCATCCAGCGTAGTCTTCAATGTAAGTGAGAAAATTGCAATTCCGATTACCATAATCAGCAGAACCGGCATGATAAATTTCGAAACCCGTTCGATTCCCTCTTCTACACCGTTATATACGATCAATGCTGTCAGCAGCATAAAGATCAATCCATACCACACCGACGATGGTGAAGAAATGAATGCGGTAAAGCAGTCATCTGCTACTGCCTGCTTTCCTGAACTTGTAAGATAGATCACGATATATCTTAAGATCCATCCACCAATCACCGCATAATAAGTCATGATCAATACTGGAACCAGGAATGTGATCACTCCAAGAAATTTCCATTTTTTTCTCATTGATTCATAGGCATAGATTGCGCTTTTTCCCGTCTTGCGGCCAATTGCTATATCTGTAGTCAGTAACACAAAACCAACCGTCAATACCAGCGCAAGATAGATGATCAGGAAAAGTCCTCCCCCGTCTTTTGCTGCCAGATATGGAAAACGCCAGAGGTTTCCCACGCCGACTGCGCTTCCGGCAGCTGCAAATACAAATCCAATCTGCCCGCTAAAGCTATTTTTTTGTTTCATACTCTTTTTTCCTCTCGTTTTTGTTAATACTTCAATATTTTACCATTAATTCATTTAAAATAAAACAAGAAATTTTATAATCAATCCGCCTCCCTGTCACTGATCTTTCGCATCTGAATATACTATAAAGCATAGAATATATTTCCCCGGGAGGATCTTATGAAAAAGCGTATCACCGCTCTTCTTCTACTTTTTACACTATCCGTCACTTCACTTTTGGCATGCACATCCGCTGATAAACCGGAATCTGCGACAGGCAAAACATCAAAAACTTCAAAATCTATCAATGATAAAAAGACGGATCTGACTCCTGTCACACTGAATGAAGTCGCTCATTCTATCTTCTATGCACCGATGTATGTTGCAATGGAAAAGAATTATTTTGAGAAAGAAGGAATCGACCTTTCGCTCGTGACCGGTTTTGGAGTTAGCTAGTTAGTACAAGACGATTTTGATTATCCTACATAAGTCTTTCCGCCATATCGTACAGCAATCCATCCAGATGAACACCGCTGATTTTCTTCACTGATACCATATAATAGAAAAAGCGAAGACCTTTTGCCTCCGCTTTCCATACAACATCTAGTTAGGTGTTGATCTTCTATGTCCACCAACCCTTGTACCATCGCTTCTTGTATATGGTTTTACAACCACAATCTTTTTATCCTGTTTTCCTCTTACGCTTGTTTTTGTTTTCGCCATTATAATATTCTCCTTTTCTAAAACAGGCAGAATATCGGTCAGCTTATAAACTGCTAATAGTAGTAACTCTTTAATAATATACATGCTTCGTTGATTCCGGTTCTGGTCCCGGACCGATCCAGATAGGAAAACCACGTTTTCCATAATCACGTGCATATATTACTGTGCCATCAGGTAATTTTCTTGATGCTCTAATTATATACATAAAACTCTCTCCTTTCGCAATTTCACTTGCCAAAAGGAACTGTATTGTGCTATACTCATCTTGTCTAGGGAAAAGTATAGCTGACCGAAGCAACTGATACAGTTTCTTTTGGTAGGTACCAAGCGTCTTATGCGCTTGGTTTTTCTATATAAAAAGCAGCTTTTCTGCTTGAGTTTTCTTATGCGACATCAAACAAATCTATTATATCTATTTCATATTCTTGATATTCATCTCCACCATACCGAAGCCACTTGCAATAATATTGGTACGCATTCCTTGCCGCCTCAAAACTGAGATCAAATGTTTCCTTAATCGTATCAGTATTTATTTTGCCTTGCATTTGATGAATCAGTGGTGGTGGAGCCAAGGCATATTTGGCGAAAAAATTTGCTTCTGCTTCTTCCTCTTCTCCAATATTTACATGACCAATCCAATAATGCCCTATCTCGTGCATAATTGTTTGATTTATTCTTCCATATGACTCACAACGATCATTATAATAAATGCTCCATGCTTGTTTGCTTTTTTCAATTGAGAAACCATCTTTGCTTATTCTCAAAGCAACCTTTTCTTTTTCTTCGCTTAAAGCAGAATATGGAATAATTTTTATTCCCATTTTAACAGCTATTTCAAATGCACTTATAGGAATACATCGTATGTCATATTCTTTAAATAATGAAACCACTAATTCTTTAATATCTTCGTATTGTTCGTCTGATAATCGCATAAAACCTCCTACTCTTCTTTCATCAACATTCGGATTAAATCAAGTCTTTCATCTTTTGACATTTTACTTGAATTACGAGCAATCAGCATTTTTACTTCTTCTAATTCGTTATTGTATCCAACGCTATCGCTCTCATTCCGTAACAAATAATCCGTTGTTGTTCCTAATGCTTCTGCTATTTTAGTAAGATTTGCCCCTCTTGGCTCTCTATTTCCTTTTACATAATGAGAGATAGATGATTCCGTTATTCCGGTTCTTAATGCCAATTCTTTTTGAGTCATCTTTTTTTGCGATAACAAATCCGTTATTTGACATGCCATGTTCCTCATCATAGTTAACCTCCATTTGCGACTATTTCCTTTGCACTTACTAGAATACATCAAAATTATCATTTTGTCAACTATAATTATCAGTTTGTGGATTTTCCTATTACTTACTTCTTTTACTCTCTATCAATGCCCACCTTTCAAAATATAACAAATGATTGGCTAAATCTCTTAACTATTTTGCATTCAAAGCAAAACTCTCCATGTGTTCTGTCCGACAATACCGTCTGGTGTAAGTCCATGCACTTTCTGCAATGTTTTCACTGCATTCTCTGTTCCAGCACCAAAGATTCCATCTATTTTGCCACAATTATACCCCAGACTATTCAATCTCTTCTGAATCAGTCTTGTGATATTTCCTCGTGCTCCTTTTCTGCAGGTTGGACAACCGGCAAGAGTATTCTTTCCTGGAATTCCATCAACAACCTGTTTGGAAAATCCCTGAGCATTACATTCTTTCTGCAGTCTGCGTACCCAGTCGTTTCCTGAAAGTTTTGGGGTCTGAGCAGGTTTCGGTGTTGTATTTACTGAAATGTTTGAAGCTTTCGTTCCAGTAATCTCTTCAAATGGAAAATTCTTTCCCGGACAGCTGGTAGAACATACATCTCTGTGTGCCTGTACTTTGCTGATGTCATATTTTTCTTTCAAATATGCTACCAGCTCCTTTCCGGCATCGATCTGTGCCTGTGGCATGGTTTCTGTCATATATGCCCCCTCGAAGCAGATTCCAATGCTGTCAGAGTTGGCTCCCTGAGCGTGAGCTCCTACTTTGTTTTCTGGCCGGAGCCTGTAAACAGATCCATCTTTTCTTACCAGAAAGTGGTATCCGGCACCTGCCCAACCATTGTTTAAGTGCCAACGGTGGATATCTTCTGCTGTACACTTACTTGCTTCTGCGTGGTGCAGGATGGTCCTTTTTGTTGCAGATCTGTTTGTCATGCTGTTTTTAAATTTTAAACTTGTTTCAATAATATTCATAATGATCTCCTTCCTGTGCAACCTGTGCGACGTCGCACAAATCTCTAATTTGCAAATACCCAATCTTCCGCAAGCATATCTGTCTGAGACGGTGTCCACGGCACTTTATTTTTAGGCGCATAAGGATTTTCTGTCTGTAATCCAGTAGTGTTGATATATATGAACGAATGCGTCATATAATTGAATGCTTCAATGGTTGTTCTTGCTGTAACTCTGTCGTATTCTTTCACTTCTTCACTTAGTTCAGAATACGGAATCATATCCGGGTGATCTGTAACTCCCTGTTTTTTCTTTTCTTCCCACCATGCGTTATGCACTGCTTCTGCAATAGTTTCAAGATTGACTTCTGGCGAATACATTTCCAGATAGATTCCTTTACCGTTCCAACCTTTACGAGCTACCTTGAAACCTCTCTTCAGGTATTTGATTGCCTCTCCGAACGAGAATGTATTCTCACCTCCGAGTTCTAGACAATTCTTTTCGTCAGCAACAATCCAATCGTCACTCACAATATTCTTAAACGTATACTCCGGTACCTGTGTCTCTCGGATATCCATTTCTATACCATCTTTTGTATGTATGATAATTGTTTTCTTTTCTTTGGACCAATACCAATATCCACCCCAGCTTGGCAGTTTTACTTTCAATCCATTTTCCATTAAATTAAAGGCTTCGCTAAAATACATAGGCTTTTTTCTCCTTTCAAAAAGAGGACGATCACTCGTCCTCCGAATTCTTATCTTCCTTCTTATCTATATTAATCCGTTCTTCCACCTGCGATCTGATATGTTTAACCAGTGGTTGCAGGAAAGCCGGAATATTTACTCCCATGTCCTGTATATTTTCCAAAATCGAAATAATTTCATTACAGATTAGCCACATCGCCACAATGCATGCGATCAGGAATGTAACCGGCACCGGCTTTCCTATCGTTGCGGCTGCATATAGCAACAGTTCGTCAATTATTGCCCCTACCACCACTAAAAGCCACATAGAAACTTTTTTAAAAATACCTCTTATGCTCTTATAGGAATTAATATCCTGCGATCTGTATTTGCTCGCCATCAAACCCGTAGCGTAGTCTATCAGGTTACATGTGACCAATAATATTACCGGCACTGCCAGTACTCCAAGGAGCGCTGACAGGAAGGCGAATACCGCTGTGAAAATAGCTTTGATGTAATTAGCCTGTTCCATTTTCATATACCTCACTTCTTTCTTTAGTTCGAATTTTCTGTATAAAAATAAGACCTTTCGGTCTTGCTCTGTCATGAACTCATTTACAAATCGTTCTCGCATAACTCTCCTTCCCAAAGACTGGAGAATTATGTTATAATACATCCAAGCCTTTTAGGTGCAGGAGTCGAACTTTCTTGATTGGTAGTCGGTGGTTCGGCTCCGTTTTTTTTGTTACACTTTTATTGTAATGAATTCTTCTTTTCCTAATATTTTTGCAAATAACCTCATTGATTTTTTTAAACTATTCGCACTTCTTCAGAATTCCGTATAACTTATTACGGAATTTTTTCTTCGAAAATCTTCAAAGTTCATTTTGGTTCTATCTGCCCTGTCATATAATTCAGTGTAAGGTGTTCGTGTTTCGGATCATACATTTTAATCAGCATATCTTTTTCAATCAATGTTAGATCCATGTTTTTATTGGCGGTTAAGTAAAATATCCCGTCCCCGCCTTTTTTCTCAACATTCCGTATGACAGCAGCGATAATACCAGGACGGGCGGTATCTTTTAATTCTTCTTTTTCTTTTTTATTTCTAAACGGTTTAGGATCCGGTAAAATATGCATGAATTTCAATAATTCTTCTGCACAATCCTCACATAAGTCGTAGCGGAATGTACGATACGCATTTCTGCCAGCCCCAATGTCAACTCCTTCGATTGGAAAACTGTCAACCGCTACGTTTCTGTTGGCATCTGAATCATAATATTTTCCGCAACGATCACATTTTTTTGCATCACTCATAATTTAGCTCCTTTATTCATTTTTCCGGAATTGCTACGGTCTTGCTCTGATTTCCATGCGTTCACCTACTTTTCAGGCTCTGCTTTTCTTGTACATGATACAGGAAAGTCATAAGGAAAGTCATAAGGATAATCTATTATCTCATTAATATCCACGGATATTACATACTTTTCTCCAGCATTCACCGTGTTCTTGCTTAACTTCACATTTGTAATTTCAAGCATCAGATTACCTCCACTTCTATCCTTGCCTTTCTCGTCGAATCACCAACCACGTATGTGATTTCCAGCACATAGCATGACTTGTTCTGTGGCGAAATTTTCACGTCAAGATAATGACCATCTATCTCACACTCTCCGCTCACTTCCACTTCCCCGTACCTGAGAAGACTGTAATGGGCGCTTAATATCGTGAATGGTTCATCGTTGGGACTTCTGATCAGAAGTTTTACGTGTTTATCTTCTCCTAGAATGAATTTTACCTTATTCACAGCAACACCCCCTTCCATGATGACACGGATACACTGCCTCTACTTGAAAATCATCATTTTGCATGATGGCATCATATTCTTCCGGAACGACTTCGGCAAAATAATCAAGCGCGACAAGCTGCGCGCATAGCGTAGCTGGATCCACAATCAACAGTATCTTTGTACAAAACGCTACGTTTCCCGCATCGTCATAAGCTGTGACTTCAACCACATATATTCCATCTAAATCAAGAGGGACTGTGATATTCCACAAGTCCCCCTCTGCATGCTCAAAGACAACTTCTTTTCCATCGACCTTACCGATTACTTTCGCAATCATACGGTACCTCCTTAGTCTACCACCTCAACAGAGATAACGAATGTCTTACCGCAATCAACTGGGTTCGGTGTAAGAGTAATACCCTTGAATACAGGTGCACCGGTATCAAGTGTTACCTTACGTGTTACAGTTGTAGTCTTGCCGGCTTTGTCTTTTGCAACAACGGTAATTGTGTTAGAACCATTGACAAGCGTAATCTCTTTTGAGAATGTACCATCCGAGTTAACTGCAACCGCCGTTCCATTGACTGTAACTGTTACAGGTTTAGATGTCGCATCATCTGTTTTACCAGATACAACCAGAGCGGATTTGTTTGTGATAAGCCCATCTGCTGGATTTGTAAGTGTAAGTGTCGGTGGAATTGTATCAATCGTAAATGTGACCGTCTTAGCTGTTGCAGCGTTTCCATCAAAATCAGATGCTTCAATTGAAATAGTATGCGCGCCATCTGCCAATGCTGTTCCTGGAGTGTAGGAACACTCGTAACCACCGGTGATTGTTGTTTTTGTGAATGCAGTTGTAACTTTTGCGCCATCAACTTTGATAACGATTGTATCTGGATTAACCCCAGAGTCATTATCTGTCACCTTGAATTTAATAACCGGTGTTACATCGGTAATGTACGCGCCCGCGGTTGGGTAAGTGAAAGCAAGTGTTGGCGCAACTTTTTCAAGAACGCGAAGTAGCAAACTTGAACCAAATGTGGCATGATCCTGATTTACGGTCGTTGAGTTTCCGGCATCATCTGTAGCTATTACAGAGCCCCCATATTTATGGCCATCTTGTGAGTAACTGGATTTGCTAGGCGCCGGCACTGTTGCCTCATATTTTCCTGTAGATGCATTTAGCGTCAGATCATATGTCTGCCCATTAAATACATACTGTACTGTTTTAACTGCCATTTTTCTTTTCTCCTTATGCCTCTACAATTACATCTTCATACCCATCTGTCTTTAAAATGGTATCAACTTCCTCTTTCCAGTTCTTGTACAGACCGGTTCTCACGAAATAAGCTCTATACTTCTTCTGACCTGCCTCAATGCTTTCCTTAGCCTTTTCCATAATTCTACGCGCAATAAATGTTGTCATATCTTTCATCCTTTCTTTTTTTCTATTCTGTTTTTGTGGTTTTTTCCGTGCTCATCAGTGCCGGAATAACTTCTGTCAATACACTGTCAATCGTTGCTGAGAGTTCTGCGTTCTCTGCAGATAATGCATCGGCTTTTTCTTTCAGCTCTGCATTTTCTTCTTCCAGTGCTGCCAACCGCTCTTTTGGCGTAGCTCCTTTTTTATAGAGCGTCACACCAAGAATTCCCGCGGTGTACTTCACGATAGCATTAAACTCTGTATAGTTCTCGTACTCCGCAATCGTAGACTCACGTTCTTTCACGGTCATCTTCTGCAACTTGAAGCTGTCAGAGAAGATTGTTCTCAGCTCTTCCTCAGTTGCGGAGATGGACTTGATAAGAAGCGAGCCATCCGTGCTGGTCTCAGCTGACTGAATCGTTAATTCTGTTGCGTCATTGAATATCAGTTTCATTGTTTTCTCCTTTCTGTGCGATGTCGCACAATATAAAAAGAGCCTTTCGGCTCTAGTTGACAGGTTTCTATATAATAAGCGCATGACATATGAATGTGAATTGTATTTATCGTAAGGAAGGCTCTCCTTTCTTATTTTTTATGGGTGTCATGCGTTTATTTTCCTTAACTAAATAGCAAAATAGTATCACTCGCTGAGTGGAAACAATCCTTCCTTGGGAAGCGTGTTTACAGATTACGGTTCGGAAATTCCAATAACGGGATTATACAAACAAATCAACTATCAATTCCTTGGAGACCAGAAGAGGTTACCGTAGAATTGTTTGGACTCAATATACAAGGCGCTGGAGCTGTGCCAATCGATTACAAGGTAGCTTATCTTTCTGAACAAGGTGGACTATATGTATATTGCTCAACACCTGGCGCATCTGGTGTAAATTTACTTCCTTGGCAAGTTGTTGATGTAACTATTTTGATACAGCGCAAATAGTTATAATGGGTACGAAACCGTAAAACCAGCTTCTACGAACGAATCGCCAGCCACAAGACATATCTGTCCGTTTGGCTTGATCTCAATGGAAGCACCATGACGTTGCGAGCTTCCATTTGCTGTCCAAGCTTGAGACTTAATTGTATTTTTCGGACATATTGAACTAGGAAGCTTTGCAACTAAAAAGGATATACCCGGTACTCCACCACTTACAACGCAATGATAATCAATATATATAATGCCAGATTTCTTTGTAATATGATATGTGGGATTCGTCCAATCTAAAGAATCGAAGTTATAACTTGTTTTGCTATTTAACTCAGTAAGTTCTTTCTGTAGACTTGCCATGTTTTTCAGAATATTGAACATCGGCTCGACTTCTGTTATGTTCAACCCTGTAATTTTCACCCTATAGAGTGCCATCTCATGCAGCGTTGCTCCTGACCGGATATCTCCTGTTGTTACTTTTGGATCCACAGCAGCTCCTGCATTCGGTGTTCCTTTGATGACCGCATATTCTGTAGATTCTATCTCGGAACTCTCATTTTTTTTGTATCTCCTTACAATGATGTCGTTTCGGTTCATGCCTTGCGTACCGTTCGCAATCGTCACATCTGTATATCCGCTCGCCGGAATCACATCTCTGCGTCCCTGTATACAATACACCGCATCAAATATACGGATGCTGTTATTGGTAAGCACCTGCGCCTCAGATTCTCGCCCACCTTCCAACACATAATCATCAGATCCGAATGTCGCCTGATGCGCAAGCCCTAACTGTACTTCCGTAACGTGCGGGCCACCCGCATAACCATCTATCAATGCTGTTTGCACAAATTTTGCCATTACTCTTCTCCTTTCAACTTATACGAAATGTTCATGCGCCCTCTTCCCGTTACGTCTACAATCTTCCGGATAACCGGCGCTGCCATATAAATATTGGTGATACGCTCTCTGCCGCCAACGATGTCTCCAAGTTCAAGATCTGTATCGTCTACAGATATTTTCAGCTGCTTATAATTCTTTAATTCTTCAAATTTATCCCTGCCCTCTTCTTCCAATTCTGCCAGGGTATCAACGGTTGTATTCTCATAATACTGTTCGATTAGGTCAATGCCTGTATAATACTGCTCTTTCCGAATACTTCCGTCTGGCCATGCGTACAGATCTACTTGCTGCCGCTGTTCAAGTTCTCCAGCTCCGAGGCAGATCAGGTGATTAACTCCATTCTGACAATCCAAGATATTCAACTTTACAGATCCATCTTCGTTCAATTCTATATTACTGGAGTGGTCCGTAATCGGAACTGTCCGGAGTAACACATACCCTCTCCCGTTTGCCGGTCCTTGTTTGTACCGAATTTCAAGTCTTGCGTCTTGCGCTGCAAGTGCTTGGTCAAACGCATCTAGTAACATTGTCTGTAGCGGCACCTGATAATTCTTAAGAATAATTCCACTATCTTCTCCTGACACTTCGAACAGTTCGGTCATTCCAAGCTTTGCAATATACGCAGATAATACATTATTCGCCTCGCCATTCAAATAGACATATGTGTTCTTGGATGGATTGATTGCACGTTGATTTAATAGTCCTCTCCAAGTCATTCCTGTAAGCTTCACCGTCTTATCGGATGTTATCGGATTTGTGTTTCGAATCAGTCCTCCGTACTCTGTATCAGGACAGAAGAACCGGCAGTTCTTTCCATGCCGTTCCTTGTCGTAGAGACTATTCTGAATTGTTATCTGGAAATCATTGTCTGTTCCCAGGACCATATTCACACCGCAATGCTCAAGAGGACCTTTCTCCTGTCCATATATGTCCGTTAATGTAAAGTCCATCTTGGCGTCCCCCTTTCATTAAAAAGAATGATGTCAAAGCCGAACGCTCCATTCCAGGATACAATACTAAGTCCGGCCGGAATCTTCTCCCAGATAGAACTCTCATTATTCTTACTATTGAACAGGTTCTCTTCCGTTCCATCAGTCTTTACTTTCACAATCTTCCTGTCTTTTGCGTATCGGGTACTGGAATCAATGACTGCATATTCGCCATCATACAATGTCGTCCGCAGTTCATATATATGTCCCGCAATTCGAATCAGTGGATTGATGCATGGACCGTAGATAATCATCTTGAATCCAGAAGCTGCGTAATTACTGTTGTTGATATATTGGAGATTTCGGACTTTAGAAAATTCGTAAGGTACATCGTAAGGAAATTCCAGCCATTCCAATGCTTCAGAGCTTTCACTGCCTTGCTTGTAGAACCGGAACTCTTCCTCTGTAATCCAATACGGATAATCACTCTTAAATGTCAGTTCATTGCTGATGCTATCGATATCTTGTAGCCATCGGTCTTTTGTTGTTCCGACAAGCCAGCCTTTTATATAACTGGATCCAACATAGAGCCGTCCAGGTGTTGTGTTCAATATGTCTTTTTCAGCTACATTTTCTAATCGATCAATAGCTTGTTCTAACGACACCCCAACTGCATGTATCTCTATATTCAGCTTTTTACTGGTGATCTTTCTTTCCCATCCCTGAATTCGGTCATCATCTTCGATTGCATCAAATTCTCCATCAAACAGATCTCCGCCAGTAACCATATACGGCCACTGGCAGAAATCAATTCTTTCAGAGTTTTGTGCTCCAACGTAATAGATATCATACATAATCAATCAAATCCTTTATCAATCTTGCAAACTCTCGTTCATCACACTTAAATCCTATTCCTGCCGCAATCATAGCATCAGCGGCAGCTCGTCCAAATTTTTCGTAATCAAATTCTCTGTTCTGGTTCTGTACATTTACACTTACATTCGAAGAGTTTCTGTCGATCATTCCAATCATTCCCTCTAAACCACCATAAGATCTAAGTATATTTGCTTCTTCCTTCGTCAGTACCCATTCTCCTTCATCCAGATATGCAGGGTACAGATCGTATGGTACGTAATCCATACCGACTTTCATTCGATGCATCTTCGGAAGACTCCAAGATCCTCCTCCGATTCCTGGCACCCAATCCGGAACCGTTATACTTCCAAGACTGCTTGCCAGACTATTCCATCCATCTACAATTGCATTAATTGGTGCTTTAAAGATAGTAGCCAATCCGGATACCGCATTACTGAAGATCTGTTTCACATTCTCCCATGCTCCGCGCCAATTTCCAGTAAATACATTTTTGATGAAATCAATTAGATTTCGGAAAATATTAACCAGATTTCCTATCACGCTGCTTCCAGATGAATACAAGCTGTTCAATGCTCCTGTAAATGCCGGGACTAAAATAGCTTGCAAGGTTTGCACTAATGGAGTTATTGCATTACTTACTAGCATATTAAAAGCCGATATCAATGGTGTAATCGCTGCTCCGATTAATGTAATAATCGGACTCAACATAGCCATAAACAGCTGAATTAGCGGTTGTAAAAAAGAAATAACTGCCGGCAATACTTCACTGGCCAAAGTCTGCAACAACGGAATCAATGACTCTCCAATAGGAATAATCGCTGTACTTACATTTCTTTTTAAGGTTTCAAACTGAGAACTTAAGTCATCATACTTTACATCCTTGATCTGATTCATCGCATCAGCTGTATCGTAACTTGATGTTTGAATATCTGCCATTGCAGTCACTGCTTCAGGTCCCAGATCTTCCCACATCGTTCCAAACAGATCAACCCCTGCTGTGTTTTGTGCAATCGGATCTTCCATCTCAGCCAATCCTTTTATGGTTTGCTGAAAAGCCTCTTTCGCAGTGTCGCCTCCTGCTGAGAATTTCTTCGCCATTTCGTCAGCATTTAACCCAATCTTCTTAAATCCATCTACTGTCGTATCAGAACCATCAATTGCACGAATAGAAAACTCTTTTACCGCATCACCGACTTTATCAAGGTTAAATGCTCCTGATTCTGCTCCCTTCTGGAAAATAGCAAACATATCATTTGCTCCAAGTCCAACCTTGTTAAATTGCACGGAATACTCAGAAATGCTATCCAGAAGTTCTCCAGAATAATCCAAACCATTTTGTGCACCTTCCGCAATTAAATTCATTGCCTGGTCTCCAGATATTCCGAAGTTGTCCATCATGGCTTTGGCCGCCCTGGTGGATTCCGGTATTTCATAGCCGAAGGTATCTCGTAGTGCGAACGCTGATTCAGTTACGCTTTGGAGCGGTTCACTGTCCATATCTCCCAGATTTTTTGTAATCTGTTCGATCCCATCAGCTATGTCCCCGTAATCTTCACCATAATTATTTTTATAAACACTTTCTAGTACACCACGCCATTTTTCAGATTGCTCTGTAGTTGCTCCAGTGGCTGCAGTTAACTGATTCATGGCAACGTTGATATCGTTTGCGCCTTTCACGCCAGCAACAACAACGCCTGCTGCCGCCACACCTGCTCCTAAGGCAGCAACTTTTGCTCCAGATAAGCCCTCTGTCAGCTTTCCAATATTTCCAACCAACGGAAGAGAACTATCTGCCGCCGCTCCAAGAGATTCCTTCAACGCGCCTCCAAGATTGCCGGCTACGCTTGCGCTTTCACTAAGCTTTTCCGATATCTTTTCTCCTGTTTTTTCCGCAACATCTTCCAGGCTTTCGATTCCGGATCCTGCGTCCGATACATCCGCATTCACGTCAACATCAATATTTTTATCCTTACTGACGCGCTCTATTTTCCGCTCAGCTTTTCCCGTGTCCGCATCTGCATCTACGGTAATTTCTACATCATCATCTAATTTAGAAAGTGCCTTTTCTGCATCTTCCCCAGCATCTTTCCATGCATCGGTAACATCATCTGCGGCTTTTTCATGATTTTTTACTACTTTATCCGATTGCTTCTTCAGCTTTTCCGTTTTTTCTTCTTCAATCTTGACTGTTTTATCAGCGGATTTCTCTGAAGATTTTTCCACCTTTTTATTTGCTTTATCAAGATCTTGTTCTAACTTACTATCATCTCCTCGGAGTTCATACGTGACTTCTCCACCACTATTTTTGCTCACAATGTCACCGCCTTTATCCTAATCGCCGGCACAGTGGCACAATGGCTGTTATAGTCTTATTTCAAATTCCTTTCTGCAGTCTGGATTTTTGCACTTAAAAAAGAGCCCTCTGCAACTGGCTCCTGTCTTGTAAAATATATTCTGTTTATGCCCGCAATGCGGACACGCTACTTTTTTTATTTTCTTTCCGTCTGCTATCATCTCTTTGCCATTCCCTCCAATGTATGGAACAATAGATCTAATCCAGACTGCCCTCCTCCGCCTTCTACCGGAAGAGCATAATAGGATTTCATTTCATTTATTTCCTGTATTTCTTTTGAATTCTTTCCGTTGTATTCCGGAACCGGCATCTGTCTGATCCGCATGATCTGTTTAATTTTTGTGTCCGCTGGTAATCCGTTGAATAAATACAGGAATTTTTTCCAAGGCAATCTTCCCTGCTCTTCGATCAGATCAATCCGGTATGCTTGCATAAATGAAGCATAAATATAGTCTCCATCTTTTTCAAAATCTAACACAGGGAAAGGACTCTTCTTTATCTGCGGACGCTTTTCTACTTCAACATATCTTTGCGTAATCACGCTCAAAAGTTTTTGCTTCTCTTCTGGATTCAGCAGTTGTAAATTCCATTTGTTTTTTACCAACATCCTCAACGCCTGATCAATCTTTTCAAATTCAGTAAGCACATCCTCTTTATATAGTTTTTGTACTTCAAGAACGATATCAAATGCTGGATTGACCAAGAATTTTGACTTATTAGTTATCACCTTGTTACACGGAATATCTGTCAGTACCCCCATCAGATCAGCTCCTTAAGAAAAAACGCTTCTGCTTTCTGTTATATTTACTCAACAGAGCTTTGTGATTATCTTTTTTGATTTCAATCATTCGTGGAATTACAACACTTGATATGAACGGCAATACTTCTCTTGACATTTCTATATATGAACTCTCATAAAATTCTAAAAGAACCTTGGCGTTCTCTTCTCCGAATACTGCTTGCAGTAAATCAACCATAGCATTACCAAGCACCTCGAATACGCCTTGTAATTCTTCCGCTGTTTCAGCTTTTCTTTTTGCTTCTGTAGTTTCCGAAAGAGCTCTTGTTAACGCTGTATATTTCCTGTTGATTTTAACAGCCATATCATCCGCATCCAGTGAAATATGTAATGTATGTTTAACATTTCCATCCTCATCCACCAGTTCAAAATCTTCCACATATTTTTTGCTTCTCTTCGCCTGATAAGCCATATATCCATACCTCCTAAAAGGGAGAGCTATACTCTCCCTACGCCGTCATACCAATAGCTGGGCGACCATTCCCGTGAATTGTAACAGTAAGCGAATTGATATTATTCGCATCGCCGTATGCCGGTGTAATATTCGCCAGTGTAATCGGCCAGATAATTACTTTCTTTCCCTTCTGAAGCTTTAAGTGTGTCTTTCTCTTCTCACCAAGTCCGTACATTACGTCATCACCAAGAATATAATCACATGCATCGTCGCCCGGCTTTACAGACCCAGTAAGTGTCAATGTCATCTGCGCTCCGGTTACCTCGCTGGATCCCCATCCTTTATCAGCATAATATGTAAGCTGCTGAATAACCTCATTCATACTCTGTGCCATATTAGTTGTTAAATTTGCAAGTGAGGCCCAGGTTGGCTGACTATCTGCCGGCGAAGTATTAATAAATGCCTCTGTCTCATAGTTGATTTCCGGAGTAATCGGATTGCTCGGAAGCTCCGGTTCTGCGAAAATCTGTAAATCCATCTTTTCCATAATATCATCCTTTCTCAACAATATATTTTACAGTTTAAGATGCAAGAATAATGATATACTCCATCTTCATCTCGTCCTATTTTACTTGGTTCTTTTGCAATTTCAGTATTCAACCAAGCAAATGTCTTTCCCTGTGGATACTGTTTTAATCCCTGCAAATATCCAGCAATCTCACACAATTGCTCCAGACAACGTTTCTGATCCGGATGCCGGCATAGAAACAATACAGGGATTACTTTTACTTCCTGTTTATTGTAACTGGTGGATTCTCCAAACCCTTCTCCTAGTTCAGCGTAGATACCCCCTTCTGCCGGAAGCTCTTCCATCGTTATTCCTGTATCCAACTTACAATGTCCTTCTACTGTCGCAGTAATTACTTCCAATAATTCTGTTAACATCACTTAATCCTCCTCTTCAACGCTGCCTGATACACCTTTTTCCATTGTTCTCCATATACTTCTCTGGCATATTTTGCCCACTCTTCATGTGCAAGAGCCGACGTAAACGAAATCCTTTTTGGACCATATGTCCTTGACGTTGGATTTCCATACATTACATCTCCATTCCAAAGATACTGTGCATATGGTGTACTCCAGCGCATTATATACTTGCCATTGAGCGCTTTTGTATCACTGTTCGATAATCCACTTCCTTCAAGGACTCCTTGATCATGTGGCACGTGTTTTGATACATCTTGTAATGCCTGATTACCCATATCGGTTAATGCAGCATTATTTGCAGCTTTGATCATCGCTACCGCTTGAGGAGTACGCAACGTAACTCGTGTCTTAATTTTTGCCATCCCTCACCATTCCAATCTCATAATGATGAAGCTTTAAATTATCATACAGTGGTTCTATCGTTTTAATCTGATGTTTCTGTCCATTGAAATCAATGATCTGATCAACCTTAAAATTTATACCGATCGGCTGACTATTACGGCAATCATAAAATAATGTGGCAGCAAGCTGTATCTCCGAATTGTTTTTATCCCGGACAATTTGATTGGATGGCTCTATTCTTACTTTTGATAATACCTGCCCATCATCCAACTTCTCGCTTCCCCATTTATCCATGTTTGTTTTCTCGTACAGCATAACCGTATGGATTAACAATTTCTTTGGTATCGGTTTCATCACCAGTTACCTCCTCGATAAGTCAACCCGGTTGGCCACAAGATTCTCTCTGCCCTCGGCGAAAATATAGATTGCTCCGTAGATCCATTGCCCGAAGATGCTCCGGAATATGAAAACTTTCCAAGCGTTGCTCCAGACATTCCATTTCCCATATCTATTTCCGCTCCACCGTTTGCATCCAAATACTCCATCTGAGCGCAAACTGCATTCTTCACAAGCTTCTGTTTGATTTCTGATATCATTGGAAAACTTTCTTCGGTCAACCTGTATAACGTCATCTCCTCAATGATTTCTCCAGCACGCTGGCACAAAGCCGGGAAGTCGGCAGAATCTACCGGCTCCCCTTTGAATACATCATTATAATATGTTTCATCTACATACATTCAGGATCAACTCCTTATGCTGCTGTTTCTGTTCTCTTAACATATACTGTCTTTGGCTTTGAAATTTTCATACCATAGATCTTACGTCCCTGAACAGCTGAAGCTCCGATATAGCTTCCTGATCCATTAAGATCCTGAAGATGAATAGGAACGCTCCAGTCCTGCACACGATGACACCAGTTTGGATGGCCTGCAACAAAGTCCGTTGTAGTCTTTTTAGATGGAACAACGTTCTCATCATCAACCATTGTATTTCCTGATTCAAAAAGCGCAAAACCAGCAATAGCTCCTGTTGCTCCTGCATCCTTCATCTGCTGTGAAAGATCTCCCTGACGGATGTAGTGATCATCCAGCATAAGTGTGGCCATAAACTCTGGCGAACAGATCATCCAACGTCCATCTGCTGGAACTCCCGTTCGTGTCAAATATGTTTTTGCCGCAAGTACTTCTTTGTATGCAGTCTCATCAGATACTGCGGATTTATTCTTTGCTACTTCGATACCATCAGTTGTCTCAAGCATATTGATAGATTTCACATCCATCTCCAATGCAAGCGCATATCCGGCAGAATCTAATCGATCCGCTGTAAGATTATCTGGCACAGATTCAGCATCGTATCCATCAATCAACTCATTTACCGCCTTATCCTGATCAATATCCAGATCGATATAATCTGTTGAACCATTGCTGAGATCAACACCCTTAGCTCTATCGTAGTCTTTTACTTCTACTTCTGTATCTCTTACCGGAATCTTAACTTTTCCTGCTTTAGGATTTCCTTCGTAATTTGTATTGAAAATATAATTATCTCTTGTTACAAGTGTCTTTCTGAGCTTTTTATCTACCAGTCCGGACCATCTTTCCTGATGTTTATGTGCAAAAAGCTGTAAAAACATTAAAAATTTCATATCACTATCACTCCTAAATTTTTAATCTCGTAACCCTGGATTGCGATCATAGAACGCTGCCTCTACACCAGACATCTTTTTTCTGCGTCCGCTTTGCCTCTGCCCCCAGGATTTGTTCTTTGGTTCTTCTTCATCCTCTTCCTCGTTTTTATCTTTGGATGATTCTTTAAACTGCGGGTATTTCTTTAATACCTCATCGATAGCATCTTCGATATCCATGTCCTCATCCTTAGCCATGTGCACTCTGGCCAATGCGAGAACATCATCCACACAAACTTTATCCACGTCATGTTCCAGACATGTCCACTTCATCTCCATTTCATCTGCCTTAGCAGCTTTATCACGGAGTTCCTGTGTTTCAGCATCATCTTCGTCTTTATCGTTACCTTCTCCGGTCTTAACCTTCCCGTTCGGTTTCTTTCCAGCCTTTTTCTGCTGTTCTCTCTGCCATTTTCTCTTTTCTCTGGCAAGACGTTTCTTAACAACATCTTCTACATCTTTCTGAGAAAATTTCTTTTCATTCTCTTCCGGATCATCATCGTCGTTGTCATCATCATCGTCTCCTGGATCATCGTCATCATCTCCGCCTTCGTCTTCCAGGTCACTATCTCCTCCGTCTCCGGCAAAAACCTGCAGATTCATTGTCCAGTATTTTTTCTTCATGTTCATGTTCTTCATGATATATCCTCCATTTCTCCGCTTAAGGCCCGTCGGCAGCCGTAGCTTGTACGTATTTTGTACCGTAAGTTCGTTGTATGTCACTCACGGCAATAAAAAAAGAATCTACCAGAAGACATCCCTGTTCTGATAAATCCTTATATTCTATATCAATATGCCCGTCAGCAATATGGTAAGAGATCTCGTCATCTGTAAGTGCTTTGAGCGAATGTACAAGTCCCTGTGTTAATGCTGATACTGCAGCACAAATGATATCATTTCCAGTTTTTGCATATCCTGCATGGTCATCTACTGTAAGGCCGGTTCTGGTAACCTTTATTGCAATCAATAGCATCACCTCCTAAAAACACGTATAAAAATACCACCAACCATTTCTGATCAGTGGCGTTAATCTTCTCTATGATTCGGACATTTTAAACAAATTTCCTTATAACCAGTGACTTTTCGCACCGCTTCCGGAATTGTCCAATCAGGTGCCAGTCCTTCAACATTCATATGAATATCAAAGCATATCCCATCTTCAATTTCAGTCCCCAATAACGGACATTTAATCTTTTTTGATGCCATATTTTTCTGCCACCTCCCTGATTTTTAATGTTTGTTCATCGAATTGTTCTTTCTTAAATGCTGTTCGGATATTATTATTTTCCGTATCAACGTATACGGCTCCATTAGGTCCGTAATAGTTTACAAACCTTCCATTCCAGCGAGTAAGAGAAATATCAGCTTCTTTTATAAATCTTTCTGCCTCTTCTCTGGAAACACTATGTTCTCTTTCTGCATTTATATGTCCAGCATCAAACGAGAACTCCGAAACATCTATCTTATCCGGATTAATTCTTGGAACGCCTCTTATTTTTGCTTCTGTTAGTTCTTCTTTTATTTTATCATTTCTTATCTTTAAAGCAACTTCTTTTTGTACTTTCTTATTCTTCGCCACGGCTTCTGCAGATAATCTCTTATCAAACCCTACGATCTGTTCCCTGTCGGTCCTGCGATGTAATCCCGGTGTATCCTTCACATAATACTTCAGCTTATTCTCTGTATGCTTAAGCCTTACAGATGCTTCCTCGAATCCTTCTTGATCTCCGGCAGCTTCCAGCATCATGCATTCCCGCTTCTGTTTTCGTACCTCTCTCTCAAGAGTTCTCTGCACCTGTGTCTGTTTGTACAGCTTGTCGTTCGCATCCATATCTTCTGTTGGAAAATGTCTCTGCACATTTACCCCCGGAACGAATGGCCATTTATGGTGTCTGCAATTTATTCCCAGAATCCCATCCGGTTCACCATAACTGGACGAATTCCAGGGATAATACCGAAGCTTCTTTCCATACAGATCTTCCGTGTAACCACTCCCGTTATTCAGGTCAAATATCTTGCCCTGGTCTTTTGCACATTTAGGACGTGCACCTGAATGGCTGTCAATCTGAACCAGGTGACACCCGGCATCTCGTATTCTGGCATCTTGAACTTCCTCGGCTGTGCTTTTAGCTGTATTTCTCATAGCCATATTTACATACGCTTCCGGTGTCCATTCTCGCCCTCGTTTATCCACAAATGCCGGTATTCCTTTCTCATTCAGTTGTCTGATGCACCGCCGGACCGCTTGTTGCCGTGCTTCAACACCGCTCACCACTCCGGCAGCATCACTATTCAATATATTCCAAGCTTCCTGAGCGATGTTGCCTACAAGTCCTTTGTATTTTTCAGATGCTTTATACAACATATTGGTATTGCACATATTCAGTGTATCTTTCGCTTGCTTTCGAAAATCACGCACCACCTGTTTTACGTTCTTACTTTTATTTGCCTTCACTGCCGGTTCAGCCAAACCCCGTTCAGCCAAATATCGAAGGCCCGGATCTAAACTCTTGATAGCATCTTCTGCAGCTGCATTTAACATTCTTTCTGCAGCCGTCCGGCTTATTCCCGACATCCTGGCAATCACCTGTAAGTTTTCCTGATTAAGCTTTCCAATCTCAGCCAGCTTCTGTAGCAACCACTGATCTGTATCAATAGGTTGTTCCCATCCCTGTAAGTGTCTGGCAATATTCTGTAATATCTGTGATTCCAGATCGATATAAATGCCATCCACCGGTTCTGCAAGCTGTTGGTTTTCCAGTATATTCACAAGCTATCACCTACTCCTTATCACCCGGATCAGGTATTTTATCGCTCTTAGAATCATCGGAGTCTTGATTTTCTTTACCCTCTTTTTCTTCGGGTGAATCATCCTCCTCGCCCAGTTCATCATCGTCTCCTCCTGTCCAGTCAATATCCTGTCCGGTTATCTGGTTGTCTTGCCTGATTCTCTCTAATTCTTCCATAGCTTCCGATTCAGAACATTTATTAATCTCCATGATCGCGGTAAGCTTAGATCTAAGTCCTGCATTCACAAGCTTTATATTCTTATCAATGAGTGTATTGCTATCCTCGATAATCGAGTCGTCAAAATCCACTGTTGCTTCAACAGCTTCTTTGACATCAAGAAATGACACTGCACGGACCATGTTGATGATCACATCTTCAATCACAATGCAATGCTTCTGTCGATTCTGATACAGATCTGACTTGTCCGAAATTACTTCAGTTGCAGTTTTAACTCCTCCAGAATCATACCGGTATCTTCCAGCCCCCATTCCAACTTTGAGACTCAGAAGATCTAACGACTTCTGGATACCAAGTTCATGCTCCTGTGCCCGGATAGTCATATCAACCTCAGTCAACTGATTGTTTCCGTTTCTATCTTCTGGAAGCAGATAATACACAGTGTCATTAGGGTCAAAGGCTGGACTGACTGTACCATCTTTCTCCATCTGCACTCTTGCCTGACTAATCGGAACCATGATTCGTTTACGTCCCAGAACAAATTCATTCATGTAACTGTCATAGGTAAGATCGCAGCCTTTTACCTCATCAATTCCATTAGCATATACAGATATTCCAAGAGGACTGTCCAGATCTACATTGTTGCAAATATTTGGTGCCACAATCTGAAACAATGGTTCCGTACTTTCTGTTGGTACCAATTCTTCAATATCCTCCGGAGCATCAGTCTCTTTTCCGCTCTTCGCATCAATATAAATGTTCTCAATGTAATACTGATCATCATTTTCTCCATCCTCGATTTTCCCAAATCGATGCAACTGTAGATAAATAACTTCTTTTCCTTCTAATATCCTTGATGTTCCAAATGCGCATTCCGTAACATCTCCATTATCCCAGGATAATGGATAAATCATATCAGCTCGGATATAATCTATGATCACTCTGTCATTTGCATCTTTATATTCCACAAATGCTCCCGTTCCAAGTGCGAATGCTTTTTCAATCAACTGATTTCCCTGCTTAGAGAAATTATTGTATCTAAGTATTTCAGACAACCGTTCACTGTACTTTCCAGCTTTAATGGATACCTTTTCGTTCAAAAGCAGATTTGCCCAGTCCTCGCAGACTGTTTTTGCCATTCCCAGCCTAAACCGTTCCTGATTCGTCGTAATTACTCCGTTGTATAACTTATAGTGGTGGAACTTCTCGACATCGTTCTGATACCACTCCAGCCATTCATCAATGTGATCATATGTTTCATCCGGAACTGCATGATACCCTCTCTGCACCAGATATTCTTTTACTTTCTTATATGTGCTATCACTCATGTTTCCACCTCCTATGCTGCAATATACATGATCTCATCCTGTATACTCTCTGTACTGTATTCCGTGCTGTCCAGACTATCAACGTTCATCTCGCCATCATCCAGTCGCACGTCCATGTTCTTTTTCTTCTCGTCATATACTGCCTCTTCAAACGCAGTAATAATATGTGTGCAGTGCTTCATGACCTTCCATCTGTGCTGAGCTATCAGGCTGTTATAGAACGCTATCCGATCATTAATCGGACCTTTGATGGCATTCTTAATATCAATTGCCACATGCTCTTGAATACAAGCCATCTCCAATCCTGATATCAATGTCTGCTCTGCGTTATCACAATATGCTTCATATGTCTTGTACTGGCTCTGTGCCCTCCGAACGAAATCAATAAAATCATCCTGCAACTGTTTCGGATTGATGCGCTTCTTGCAGTAATATTCATCCAGAACAACCACCTGTTTAAATCCTTTGGTAAACCCTGTCAGGGTAAAAGAATGAGCCGACTTCGTGCCACCGAAATCGACTCCTATTACTGCATATACTATTTGATTTTCGTCCAGCCACTTCTGGTCAACAAGATAATCTTGTACACGATCCGCAAACTGTTGATAAATAAGTCCATCTGCCGCAACCCATTTTCCAAGAATGAAACGCTTATAGAATACACTTCCATGCGGCCATGCATTCTTATATTCTTCTTTACGTTTCAGAGAAATCGAAAAGTTATCATCCATCGTAAAATGCAGATGATATACTTTTTTCTGCTTCATAGCTTCTTCTGTCAAATACTCCTCACGTATGAAATGATGCGGTCCTGCCGGGTTGCAGTTCATCCAGAACTTCCAGCCATCCACTGAGCATCTGGCAATCGCCTGATCCACAAAACTCTTTGGAAACAATGCTGCTTCATCAAGATAAGCACCGGCAGCAGTTAATCCCTGCAGTGCATCTTGTGCCGCTTCTGTATTTGCTCCGTACAGATAATATGTGTTTGTTCCAATCTCCAACCTCGCATCTGTGCCCGATCTAATATATTCATAAGGCCATCCCCATGCTTCCAACATTTGCAGCATCGGTCTGACCACATTTTTCTTCAATGCTCCCATTGTCTTTCCAGCCAGGATAAATGACTCACCAGAGAACATCTCTTGCGACCAGATTAGAAATCCAATGATACAGGCAATCGTCTTTCCCGATCGAATAGATCCATCTGCGATCACATAATTGTTCTCCGAAGTTCTGATCATTGGTCTCCACCAGTGAATCAGCCTCTGCTGTTGCGGAGAAAATGGCTTGAAATTAAACTTCGCCGGTCTCTTCTTCCGCCTCGGCATTTTCTTCATCCTCCTCAAATAATCCCTGCAGATCCTCTGCTGTTGGTCTCATTGCCTTCAGGAAGTTCTGAATATTGTCGTCTTGACTATCCGTATCTCCAACTTCCTGATCTCTGGCTCTCTTGGCTCTGTCTGTCCGGATCTTCTGTTCTTCCAGATCTTCTTCTGATTTATCTGTCTGTCCGACTGTTTTCATGATCGCTTGGTAAGCTTTTACATCTCCAAGCATTGCCTGTTGGATCATGGCCATTGTAATTACTTCTTCGTAAGTACTTTCTCCACCATCTGCCCGCAATATATCTGATAATCCGTCAACTTCTACTTGCATAGTCAACAGCCTGTTCATTGTGTCCCTGAGAGCTGCTTTCCTACGTCTTGTTGCACCGGATTTAATTCCGCCTTTTCTTCCACGCTCTCTTGCTTCCCTCTTGCTTCGTACCGGTTTTAAGTTGTGTTCATTCGCCACTTCACCACCTTCAATTCTGGTTTATTTTTGCATAAAAAAAGCACCCTTTTAAAAGTGCTTAAAATTCCATTTTTTCTTCATGATCGTATTTAATTCCAACAAGTTTTTGTAGTTCATCTCGCCTTTCTCCTAATACATCTGTATAGCAACCATTCTCATATTTTTCTAGGTATTTTAATAAATCTTCCATTCTTTCATTGATTTCTTTATCAGCAATTATACCAAATTCGCATTTTTTTATCATCCTTTTCAGAGCCTCTGTCTTAACATAAAGCTCAATAAGCATATCCATAACTTTCTTATTTGCATCAACCAATCTTCCTCTTTGAAAAAATGGATGAAATTCTATTGGGCGCAAATGTATGTAGTCCCTCAACATATCGCATGCTGACTCTATTATTTCGATTTGTTTTTGCGAATCAAAATTTCCACCTTCAAAAAACAGGTTATTTAACGGCATTAATTCTAATATTAAGCATTGTGTAAAATTAAGCAATTCAGTTATGATTTTCTTTCTTTCAACACGATAGTTTATAACGGCCGTAATTAAAGCAAGTATCGATCCAGAAAAAATTCCAAGCAAACAATTAATAATAAAGTCTGCTTTTGGAAGCAAATTATTCAGTTTTTCATTATATTCAAATACAATTGCCAAACCTAACGATACTATTGTAATTACTAATGTAACATATATTGCATTTCTATTTTCTCTCATTTTCTTCTCCTCGACATCATAATATCTTACTTTCTAATATTCTGCAACACAAAAGACACCTGATAGCGACAGGTGCCTTTCATGCAACAAAAATACCGTATAAGGAGAAATTAAGATGTCCTACCGAGAAGCGTTCCTCTTTTTCCGTTTCTCGATGATACCATAATAGCATATGTAAAACTGCAGTGAACTGCACTCTTTAATCAATTTTTATTTTCTTCAGTGCACGTCCATGCAGATCATATATCCATCGTTCACTATAGTCCAAGATCTGTGCTATCTTCCACCAGTCAAATCCCTTAATATACCGGTAGAACAAAACATCTCTTTCATCCTGATCATCTATTTTTCCGATTTTATAAGCAATATCTTTATATGTCTGGACCTGCTTCACACCTTCCTGATACAATTCCTCTTCTCTATCATGTAAGATGGCAGCATAAGAACTCAAATCATTCTGACCAGATCCATGAGGCATACCATCATTATTCATCGATGGATACATCTTCATATTCCGGATTTCTTCTATTTCCGCTTCGATCCGATTGATTCTTTTTCCATGTTTTCTGTATCCTCTCAGATATTCCTTCTTCCGGTTGTTCTCATTCTTAATATTGCTTTCTTCCAGTCTCTGCTCCACCGGCATCTACTCCCTTCGTTACGTCTACTCCCATCTTCCGCAAGTAATCCTCCACCGAATAACTCTGATAAGCTGGTGGTGTATGAAATCTCTCACTTGCTTTCGCATCATGGCTCTCTTCCAGCTCCTTATAATGATCCTGACTATCCAGCTTTATCTGTCTTCTGTCTCTTCCTCTGTTCAATCATTCCTCAGCTCCTTCGTCGTTTTGTTTTCTCTTTCGAATTTCCACTATATCCTTAAGCTGTACGCTCTTATCCCGCCTTGTTCCTCCGGCACTATAATGGAATCCTGTATCTGTAATCTTTGTGATCCGGCAGCAACCATTCCCTCCACCGCTGGTATACTGAATCGATACTTCATCACCAACCTTTAACTCTTCACCCGTTTCCTCACAAACGATTTTCTTTTCAACTTTGTAATTCATCTACCTTCTTCTCCTTCACCTCAAACTTCATATCAATCACAAGGCTGACATTTTTTCTTACCTCAACTTCCAATGTGCAGCTGTTCGTATTTCCTGCTACACAACACTCAACAATGTCTGCAATGGTTTTTCGGAATCCTTCGCTTACTTCTACATGCATTTACTGCTCCTCCCTGTATGGTTCCGGCAATGGCATCCATGCATTGACAAATATTCCATAGCTTGAATAAGACTTTTCATCATCTCCCGGATAGAATGTACCGCCTTCATCATTTTCTTCATATCTTGCGATATCCAGCATTGTTGCATTCTCAAATGATACCAATATGTAACTTTCATCCTCCGGCAACTTCTCACTACATGGAATCCATTTGCCAGGGACATTTGTGTCCTTAGCATCTTCCCTGTCCTCATACATCGCCAGTCTATCCACCAGCTCCTGTTTCTTATTCGGAGACCAGTATCCTCGCTTTATACCGTTCTCTCTTTTATGTGTTAATCTCTCCATGATCTATTCCTCCGCATCCTTTACTCGCATCCTTGCACCCTTCTCATACTTCGTGCATTCCTCTACCTTGCATCCACGGCTGTGTTTCATAAGTCCGGCATAATCACAGCTATTCACTGTCGGCCGGTTGCTCCGGAACTTGCAATTCTTACACAGATGCCGGTCTGAATTGTCTACTGCAGGCTCTTTTTCTTTCTTCCGGAATCTCGCTGCATGATACCCAACCGTTCCGAACGGGATACCAGTCTGATCAGCGATCTCACGATTGGTATATCCTTCCTCTACCAGTTTCCGGATCTTCTCTTTCTTATCTTCGATATTGTCCGCCGGAAGATCTATCGTTTCTTCTTCCATCCTTTCCTCCGGCTTCTCCGGGGGGGGGGTAATACTTTCCTGTGTTTCATGCACTGCCCGAATGATTTCTTCCGGATCTACCTGATCAGCTTCTGTCATCTCCTGCACAGCCTGCTCGAAATCCGGATTTACGACTGCCGGCACATCAACCAGAAAGTGATTCTCTGGTTGGTCAAGGATATCCGACAACGGCATTGCATTCATACCACCGTCTTCACCTATCCAGAGTGCTGTTACTGGTTTGCCTTTTATGTAATATTCTAATGCTTCTTTTAAGCTCTTCTCTACTAACATTGCTTTCTCTCCATCTATTTTTCTTCCAGAGCCATTTCACTAAATCTTTTCAACGCTTCCGGAATATTCATTCTCTCAATCGTATCTTTCGCAAGGTTCTCTTTTAACTTCTGCTCAAACGATTTTATCAGAGATTCCTCTACTTCCCTCTTAGCATTTGCAATCAGCGATTCAACCTTCCCTTCAAGTTCCTTTTTCAGGTACTGCCCCGTAAGGAGATCGGCAGCTGATAATTTTCTGTCACTGGAATAGCTTGCAATGCATCCGTCTCTATCGTATCTCTTTTCTGTAAGGAACAATTCAAACCTTTCTCCTACATATTCGGACAGAGGTTTATACGTTACCTCTTCACTCCAAGTGTTCTTCTTTTCCGGGATAACAATCTTTCCAATCTTCTCCTCGCACACATTCGTAACGAACTGGTCTACGGTTGCCTGTATCGTTCCTTCCGCTTCAAGAATTTTTTCTGCGATTTTATCATCAACCGCTTTCACAGCTTCTGTTGTTGCTTTTCTAAGAAGTGCATCCTTAATACCGCTAACAACTTGCTCCTTGATTTCTTCATCAATTGTATATCCTTCTTCTCCATCTACCCAATCCAGTTCTACTTCAATATTAAATTTCGCCATTATAATTCTCCCTTTCTATTTTTCAATCAATCCCATATACATCTCCTGATCATAAGATCTGCCATCAAAATTATTAAAGTTATCCTTCTTCTTTGTTGGTGATGTCCTCTTTCCTTTCTTCATTCCCCGAAATTCCTTATAACCACCAGCCGTTGCCTTCTTCACAATAGCAATCTGTTCCTCTGCCTTATCACTCAGGTTCAACAGATCTTCCCTCAGAGCCTGTACCTGTTCCGGGAGAATCGGTCCATAGTTATGTTCTCGAACAAGAAGATACATCTGGAAAGCCGATTCAAGTTCCGGAGACTGAAATACTGTATTATCTTTTTTATTTACTTTACTATTCTTTATAGGTTGCACATCATCATTTGCACCTTGCAAATAACTATTTGTCGGTTGCACATCTGGAAAAAGGCTGACTTTAACTAGGCCTTTGCATTCTTCGGGTTTCAAAAGCCAATATTCGCTATATACTGTTTTATTCCGCCGTTCCGAAAGCACTGTCCAGAAACGCCGTTGGATACCTCTACTGGTAAGCACTCCCCACTCATCAAATAACCTCTTGTCAAAGAGATCCACCTGTAAGCAGTAGTCCACAGTTTCTTTCACTGTACCGGAACTGATGCCGCCGCCCATCTTTCTTGCTGTAGTTGCACAGTCGTCATAGCCCCATTCATAGAAATACCCATTTACTTTATATGCTCTCTGACACAAAAAGAAGTAGATCCCGAATCCCTTCCAACCTTTTGCATCCAGAAGCTTATCTATCTTTTTATCACCATCAAATATATCAACCGACCAACCCGAATAATCTATTCCTTGTTTTGGTCGTCCTGCCACGCTATAGCTCCTCCACACTCTTTTGAGCGTTACATTTTCTGCATATCGGCATCAAATTTCCATATGAATTAATGATATCGCAAGAAATCATTTCTTTCGCACCTTTGTAAACCGATATTATATGATCAATTTGCAGATCCTTTTCTGATCCGCACAAATAACATTTCTTTCCTTTTTGTTCAAAAATGTATTTTCTTACATCTTTTCTGGAAATAAATCTATTAGACACATCTCGCAATGTTTTATAGCGTATCTTAATATTCCGAGATTGTAATTTTCTTGCCGTTGGAAGATATATCCTGCATTTTGGAAACTCAGCTTCTTCCACCATGCTGCACCTTCTTTCCTATCCCTTATATTCTTCCACAGTAACATCCAATCCTTCCAATGAAGAATAGACTTTCTTTGCCACTACCATAACAATCTGTGTATCATCATGGTATGCAACACCGTTCAAGGCATCTGCTACAACTTTTACGATATTATCAATATCCGGCTTCTTAAGCGGAAGTTCCTTTCCCTCCAACATGAGAGCCGTACGCTTCTTACTGGTGCTCTTCGGCGGAAGAAATCTTGCTACAATCCGAAGAGTTACCGGTTTGCCCCGTTCCAGGAACATTCCATTACACTTATTCAGGAACCGATCTTTAATGTAATTCTCATACAACAGATCTGTTTCCGGAGTATAAGACATCGTATTTCCGGTATGCTTATTTCTGACCGTCTTTGCCCTTGCTTTTCCCTGGGGTTTTCCCGGAACATGAAATGTCACAGAATTCATCCATTGCTCCTTTCTTTCCATGGGATAGTAATAAATGATCATCTATCCCATGGAATACTGCATAATCAATATGTTACATTCGTGATACAATCCAAAAGGAAGTACAAACCCTAAGCAATGACTGTGATCTTATGTTTCTCTAATTCTTCGCTCAGTTCAAACTCCAGATATTCCTTGATCTTTTTCATGACTGCATTCTTCCATAAACCACCATCAGCTTCTACCAGTTTAAATGCCGGTCCCCGGTCTCCATCCTTAATACGGAATACATAAGAACTCTCCGGCTGTTCGATTTCTGCAAATGTACGGTATGGTCTCAGCTTAACCGGATTTGGTACGATCACATCAGCCAGCTCCACGCCCGTTTTGATCGTTGTCTTCTGCGATACCCCATCATCCGAATAATTGGCAGTTGTTCCGGATTTAATATTGCCGGCAACCTGCATGATCGTAATGAGGTCCTCTGTCTCTACAAAGTTTGCCTGAAGCTCGATCAAGAAACGTTCCTGATCATAATAGCTGTCAAACGAGAACTCATTTACAATCGCCCTGGCATCGATCAGAGTCTCTCTGTTTCTTTCGTCAATCAGCCCGGAATATAACAGAACCTTTGTCGGACTTACCACATGGATAATAGAAGATTCCCTTAACTCTTCTGGTTTTCCTTTGATATAATCCACCAGTGCTGTCAGCGTATTCACCTCAATATCTGACGCCATTGGGAATCTGTGATATCTGGTAAGATCATTGTCAGTGCAATAGGTTCTTCCTTCAATCTCTACCAGCTTCGGTTCCATACTCTTTGCTTTTAAGCCTGTAATATACTGTAATGCTTCTTTTAATCCTTCTACCATCTTTCTTTTCCTCCTTACGCTTCTCTTCTTCTAAGATCTACGACTTTACTTCCAGCAGTGCCTACAATTTCACCTGTATCTGTATCCACTGCCTTGCCTTCAACTTCCACTACGTTCTCAGGAACAACTCCCGGCACGTCATTTACCGACATCTGCCCTGGGATCTGATTTCCCATTTCAATTGCTTCTACCTCGCCAGTCTGCAGGTTCTTGCCCATGCTGAAAGAGTAACAGCTCCGAGTGCCGGTGCAAGTGTTGTCTTTGTCTGTACACCGGTAGCAACAAAGTTACGCTCTGCATTTGGTTTAAATGCAATTGTGACTGTAATCTTTCTTGTAGCACCGGCATCCGTGTTAGGATTCTGGATGTTCTCTGTTACCTCTTCAATGGCCCTGTTCACCTGCGCAGAAAATGCTCCATTTGCAAATTTCTCTAAATCTACATGTTTCATCGCTTATGTACCTCCTGTGTTATTTATTGAAAAACTCCGCTTCAATATCGGATGCTTCTCTCTGATCTGATTCTTTCTCAGGCTCCGGTTCTTTCGTTTCCGGCTGCACCTCTTTAATCTCCTGTTCTGCCACAACATTATCGTTATCGATTTCGTCTGTAGCATTTTCTACATAGTCTGCAGATCCATCTTCCTGAATAACTGCCATATCTTTATCGATTGCCTTCTGCAGATCGATACTCATGATTCCCCACTTGCTGATCAGCTGTCTAAGCATGGTTTTTAATGCCATACCATCAAAATCTTTGAACCAGAAAGAAGAATACTTCCAGAGATCCTTTTCCGGAATTTTGCCCTGCTCTAAAAGTTCCAAAGTCTTCGCTCCGCCATTTCTGCTGAATGCAGGTGAATATTTTTCCGCATGTGCCATCATTTTCTTTTTGGAGCAGTACATTGTTTTCCGGAATCCATTTTCATATTCGAACATGGCATAATATCCCATCGCCGGAGTCTCTTCACGGATCACATCATCATCAATCAGCTCTACTTCAATTTCTTCATCAAGTGGATCGTATCGGATCAATTCCCCTTCCTTAATAGCAAGCACATTCAGTTTTTTGTAATATCCAGAACGCTCCGCCAGCTGAATATAGCCTTTATATCCAAGTTGGAACTGTGCTTCTTTACAGCCTTTCTTCCTATTGTCGAACGGAACCATATAAAACTGTCCCAGCTGCGGAGAAGGGGAAAGATTCAACGCCTCTCCCAAAAGTGCTGCAGACAAGATACTCGGATTCGTACATTCCTGTAATGCCGGTGTTGCCTGGGCTGCAGACACAATACTTGAAATAAATCTTGTCCCGTTCTTTCCACCTACCACATTATTGATCTGTTTTTTAACAGCATCCTGTGACAGATATGCTGTTAATCCCATTTTTGCCGGCTTTTTCGCCAGACTGTTATTTACTGCCATACTTTATTCCACCTTTCCGAATTTTAAATTATTCTGTTTCATGTAATCACGTAATGCCAGGATCTGTTCTTTGGTTCCCCATACGCGGAAATCTATTCTCATAACCGGTTCTGAAACAACTCTTGTATAGTCGTTCTCCTCGGCTTTTTTAGGAGTTTCCTGAGTATCCACAGCTTCTTCCGGATTTTCTGATTCCTTTCCTGCAGCTGCTTCTTCTGCTTTTCTTCTCTCTTCCTCGGCTTTCTGTCTGGCAAGCGCTTCTTCCTTTCTCTTCTGAATGTCAGCCAGCTCCTGTCCTTTCTTAATTGCCTGTGTAAGATCCAGCGTCTTTTTGTAGACTTCCATTGCTTCGAAGCTGAATTCTGGCAATCTGCTGATTGTTCCAACTTCTTCGCCGATTTTGTACATGATCTCTTTCATCTGATTTTCTACTTTTGACAGTGATACCGATGCATTCAGCCACTTCTCATCCCAGATCATCTCAAGTGTCACAAACTTTTGGAAACCGATAGATTCAAACAGTTCTTGGACAGCTTTCCGCTTTTCCTCTCTCTTAATCTGCTCGACTTCTTTGATCTGAACATCAATTGCACTAATCTGTTCATCAACCAGCGCAAGAACTTCTTTTACTTCTTTTTCAAATTTATCGTATGGCTCCATGCACAGCTTTTTAACACGTTTCCGCTCATCGTCAATTGCTCCACGAAGCTTATTTAAATTTGCCCTGTCCTTCTTTCCCTCAGAAATAGTCTCTTCTGTAAAGACTAATCCTTTGTACTCTTCCATCTTCTCGGCAATTGCTGCCTTCAGTTCCTCATTGTTCCACTTGATTTCTGGTACAAATCCATTCTCCTGTGGACTGAAGATTTTTAATTCCAACATAAAATACCTCCTATATTTCCGGGAGAATCAGTGGAGGCTTTCTTCCGCTCTCCACATATCTCCAAAATTTTTCTTCTTCCTGCTGCAGCATTGTAAGATCATCTTCCACATCACTTCTTTCAATAAAGTAATGTTTGACTGTTGTACGCTTTTCGTTACCCCAGTTGGTATTCAAATGCGCTCTCAGAACTACGAACTGCCAACCGGTTACCAAAAGATAATGCAATATCTGTATGTAATAATTATCCGGAATCCGATCCTTCCACTTTTCGTACTGCATGGACTGCAGAATATTTGTAGTTTTAATCTCCAATATTCCCTTGCGACCCTCCCGATCGGTCAGCTCGCCATCAAGAGATGCCTGCATGAACGGATGGTCCTTGCTCTGCAGAATCCGGAATTCGTGATGATCAACCGTGTATTCCGGATAATCCAATTTGAATAATTCCCGGATGTATTCTTCTGCTTTCTTTCCGTAGATCACGCACGGCTTGTCCGAAATATCTTTCGGTATCACCCTGCCAATCTTTTCTTCAAACAGATCAATATTGCTTTTATACGGATTCATTCCAACCACAGCACTGGCATCACTGCCGCCGATTCCATTCATTCTGCCTTTTAACCACTGCTGTTCATTTTCGAAATCATAAGCCTTAAAAATATCATTCATATCTGATACCCTGTTTCTGCACAAAGCTGCAATGCTCTATTTCGGTGTTCGCTCTGGTTCTTTAACTGCAGTTTCTTTTTACTTTTCTTTTCCTCCTGGCAGTCACATGGTTCTCCAGGATCTAAATTTGCTCCGCATAACGGGCATTCGTTGTAATACATTCTCTATTCCTCCGTATTTTTGGCAGCTACTTCTGCCAAGATCTGTACAACATCAAAGATACGTGTCACAGCACGATATGCCTCGAGTTTCGTCTCCGAAAAAGGTTCCGAACCATTCAGGTGGCTCGTTATTCTTTTACATAAACCCGCCGCAAATCCACTGAGTTTCTCCTCTTCTTCCCTTGCAGCGCCTTCCGGAATTGTATCTGCCATCGCTAAACCAATGTACATTTTTAATTCCATCTCTGTAATTTCATATTTCTTTTCTTCTGCCATTTGACTAATTTCCTTTCTTCTCATATAATATAGTTGACTAATTTTCTGAGCGCCCAAAGCTTGCCGGCTTATACGGGTGCTCTTCTTATTTCCACGTCAGATCAAATATCTGTCTTAACTGATCCGGCGTATAGATTTTTGCTGATGGCACCGTCACACAGCTGATCAGGTAGTTTCTCCGCACCTCTACGGTATTCGAACCCTTACTGATCGCATTTAAGTGCTCCTGGATTCTTTCCAGTTCTTTCCGGAATTCATGATCATCCATCAGCCTTGGTATCTCTTGCAATATCCTCACCCCTTTCACTTTGCAAACAACCAGATAAATAACACTGCATCGAATGCAAGTCCGATTGCTCCGCCAATCAGCAGCTCAAACACCACTTCCCGGACGATTCTCTGCCATTTTGTTCTTGGTCCTCTTCTTTTCATGCTTGTCCTCCTTTCTACCGCCTAAGCGGTTTTCTCGATTGTATAGGTGATTTCCACCTTTTCCTGTTCCTCCAACAGAGATATCAACACTTCAATGATTTTTTTCATATCTGGTTTATTTGACATATACATCACCTCTTCTATAGGTTATGTGGTATGGTTTGTACTTGTTGCTATGAGATGCAATCCTTTTCGCATAATTGTGAATACGCCAAGAAATAATAAAAAAATTAATATCATCATTCCAATGGCAGTAGGTAAAATACTTATAGCTTCTATTAATGCCGCTGGCGTAAAAACTAGTATCCAGCCAATTATCTTTCTCAGTTTCATCTACTCACCTCCCGCATCACTGATTAGCTCGTCAACTGTAATGCAGAAGTAATCTGCTACTTTCTTTAGGTTTTCAATTGAGGGACTGGAGGTTTTCCAGCCACGAACAGTACCATTCCCCATTTCACACTCGCGTTCCAGCTTTGCAATAGATATATTTTTATCCTGGCAAAGCTTAGTTACTTTTTCAAAAAGCAAAATCTCTTCCTCCTTTCTTGATTGATTTAGAGAAAAACATTGACAAATATTAGAGAATAACCTAAAATATGAATTGTCAGAAACACATTATAGATTATCCTTTTTGTATTTAGGCTTTTCTCTAAATCATGCTTAGATTATATAGGGTATTCTCTAATTTGTCAATATCATTTTTAGATTTTTCTCTAAATTTTAGGAGGTACTCTATGAATAGCGTGGATAGAGTAAAAAAGATATGTAAAGATAGAAAGATACCTATCTCTAAACTTGAACGCGAGCTCGGTTTTTCAAACGGTTACATAAGTCAACTTAGAAAAGGCGTATTTCCAGCCGATAGGCTAGTATTAATAGCAGATTATCTACAGGTATCCGCAGATTTTCTTATGACTGGAATTGATAGTGACGGACTAACTGAAAAAGACAATCGCGACATTGCAAAAGACATGGAAAGTATCCGCACCAAATTATTAAACGGTGCAGATGGTCCTCTCTCATACGATGGAGAACCAATCCCAGAAGAAGATGCCGAATTACTTCTCGGACAAATCGAGCTGATGATGCGCCGACTGAAACCTATTAACAAGAAAAAATACAATCCGAATAAAAACAAGAAGTAGGTGTTAGGATTTGAAAGCACATGATGTTAAGCGATTAGCCGCTTACTACGTCAAAAAATACAATACACGAAATCCTTTCGAATTAGCTGATTATCTTGGTGTAGAAGTGCAGACAGGACAACTAGGTGAAAGCTCCGGATTCTACATGTTCCTTAAGAATCATAAGTGTGTCTTTTTGAATGAAGACTTAGAAGAACACGAGCGCACTCTTGTCATGGCTCATGAACTAGCTCATTCAATCATGCATCGAAAAGAGAATTGCTACTTCATTAGAAATAAAACGCTGATGTTAACTTCAAAGATGGAGATTGAGGCGAACACTTTCGCAGCAGAGTTACTGATACCGGATGATCTGATATACGAGAATCCTGGAATGAACAGTACTCAGATTGCACGCCTGGTTGGATATGATGAAAAGATAATGGAATTCAAGAAATTATAAATTTGATTCACCCAGTATCTCTAACCATAAATATATTGCCATCTTGATACTTATATCTATTTGTATGGCGGAGATATCTGAGAATATATACATAAGAAAGGAATGGTAAAATGGGGCTACGATTTAGAAAAAGTATTAAAATCGCTCCCGGTGTAAAAATCAATCTAAACAAAAAAAGCACCAGTGTCACTTTTGGTGGCAAAGGAGTTCATTACACATCCAGTTCAACTGGGAAGAAAACTGCTTCTGTTGGTATTCCTGGTACGGGAATCTCTTATACTCAAACAACTGGCCAATCAAGCAAACAAAAGAAAACTAACAAAGGAGGATCTCAACCTATGCCTACAGCACCTCAAGCAAATTTTCAGGATCCTGATCACAAAAAATGGTATCAAAAAACAGGTTGGATTATTGCATTATTAATTTTGTTCTTTCCTGTAGGATTATTTCTTATGTGGAAATATACAAACTGGAAAAAACCAATAAAGGGAATTATCACTGCTTTAATTCTCATAATCGCACTTTCGGGCATTGTTTCTCCCGATAAATTAGAGCAAATTACTCTCAAAGCAGACACAGAACAAACATACGATATTAATCAAAAGATTTCTATAGAAGCGACTACAACACCTAGTGATTATGAGTTAAGTTCAAGTGACTTTAAATGCTCTGGTGGAAAAATAACCACCAATAATCAGAATATTTCTTTTATCGCTACTAAAGATGGTTCTTATAAAATCTGGGCAGAGCATGATGGAATAAAAAGTAATAAATTAACAGTAAAAGTTGAAGACAAAGCCGCTATTGCAAAGCAGAGAGCAAAAGAAGAACAAAAGCGTTTAGCCGAAGAAAAAGCCCAAAAAGAAGCTGAGGAAAAGGCCGCTCAAGAAAAGGCTGCTCAAGAAGCTGCCAAAGCTCAGGCAAAAGCTGAAGCAGAGGCTCAGGCTGCCGCTCAAGCACAGGCACAAGCTGAAGCTCAGCAACAAGCGCAAGCTGCCACTCAGGCTCAACAAAATAATGATCCCACCGTTTATATAACCAATACTGGTGGGAAATATCATCGAGCCGGCTGTAGATTTTTAAAACAATCACAAATTGAAAAGCATCTTTCAGAAGTGAAAGGAGTTTACGGACCATGTGGTGTATGTAATCCACCACAATAAAACCACTAAAGCAAAAAAAGAACCGCCCCTGTTGGCGCAAGGACGGATCTTCATAGGCAATACCGAAGATGGTATCAACCAAACTTTTGACTTACATATTGTATCATCTTCAGGCAGCTATCGCAAGCGGAACACACGTTCTATGCCAGCTGTTATTCTTATACCCATTTTTGTGCGATGTCGCACATATACTTAGGAAGGTGATATGATGAAATTGCAACGATGTGCAATCTACATCCGTGTATCAACTACAGAACAGATGATGCATGGTAAATCTTTGGAATCCCAAAAAGAATATCTTATTAACTATGCCAAGGAACACAATATGGCTGTCGTTGGTGTATATGCTGATGAGGGAAAAACTGCCCGTAAAGAGCTTAAAAAGCGTAAGGCTATTCATTCTCTGCTTGAAGATGTAAAAGCCGGGAAAATCGATGTGATTATCTTCTGGCGTATCGATAGATGGTTCCGTAATCTATCTGATTTCTATAAGGTGCAGGATATTCTTGACAGCCACAACGTCCGCTGGATCAGCACCAGCGAGCCTGGCATCAACATGGAAACCAGAGATGGAAGACTGCAGCTTAATGTAGTTCTGTCGATCGGCCAGAACGAAGTCGATACCACCAGCGAGCGTATCAAATTTGTAAATGAAGCATCTATCAGAAACGGTAAATTAATTTTCGGTGATGTGAATATGGGATATGGCTATAAGTCAGGTATCGTTGATGGACAAAAGCGCATGGTTAAGGATCCTGATCGAGAACATGTCGTGGATGCATTTTATAAATATTTCTTCAAGCATCAAAATAAGTGCGCTACACTCAGATACATACAAGAAACCTATGATCCTGATTTCAGTTTCGGAATCATGAGGACGCTTCTTTCCAGCGAATTCTACAAGGGTACCTATCGAGGATTTCCTTACTGCCCTGCATATCTTACCGAAGATGAATGGAACAAATTGCAGAAGATACAAAAACGAAATGTTAAAGCTACACCTTCCGGCCGCATCTATCTGTTTGCAGGAATGATTCGATGTCCCGTGTGTGGTCAATTGCTATGCGGTACCGGGTGTTCGTCTATCATCAACAGGAAAACTGGTGCTAAAAGAACTTACTGCTATTACCGATGTAACAGAGCTATGATCGATCACATATGTTCTTACAGACACAGACTGAGCCAGAACCTTGTTGAAAATTATTTGCTTGATAACTTAGAGAATGAATACAAGAATTATAAAGTAAAGTGCAAGAAAATTGAAAAAGAGAAAGAGAAGCAAAAGAAAAAGCAATCTCCTGAGAAATTAAGAAAGGAATTGGACCGTCTTAATTTTCTATTCCAGAAGGGCCGGATTGATTGGGATTATTACAACGAAGAGTATGGACGCGTCGAAAGTGAGTTGAATAATCTTCAGAACGCTCTTCCGGAACCAGTGACGAATTACGGTTACCTTGAAGAACTGTTGGATACAGATTTTCGGACCATGTATGATCAATTATCACAAGAAAACCGCAGAGCTTTCTGGCGTTCCATCATTCAGGAGATTCATGTGAACGAAGACCATGCCATAGCCTCCGTCGATTTTCTGTGATGCGTCTTGTACTAACTATACTGTTCCATTTGGTGCCGACAAGACCATGACTGCTGTCCTTTCCGGAACAGCCGACATCGGATTTATGGGATCAGAGGCTTCCATTTATACTTATAATGAAGGGGCTCATGATTATGTCGTAAACTTTGCACAGCTCACTCAGCGTGCCGGAAACTTTCTGGTTGCCAGAGATGATATCAAAAATTTTAAATGGGAAGATCTGAAAGGCAAGAAAGTCATTGGCGGGCGAAAAGGTGGCGTATATATATCCGTGTAAATTATGAGACGATTGTGATTTTGTGTAATTGGGTGGATGGGATGAATAGTGTGAAGAAGGTATAAAAGAGAAAAGAGAGGGGCCTCGGCACCCTCTCCCGATCGCAGGCTTCACAAGTTTCTGCAATCTGATCACTGATGAATACTATATTCTATTTTCTGCTAAAACGCAATAAAAATATATGAGAGTCTGGATATTAGATAAGCATTAACACATCTTATTTTCATAGTCCTGTAATTCATGAAAAATATTATCGACAAAAACAATGTCCTCTGCAATGCGATACATCATAAAATATCTGTGATTCAAAAAATTGATACGATGGTATCCCTGCATACGAAGTCTTGGATTCTCACATAGCTTCAAACTGCCTGCTACATGCTTCAAACATTCAATGGTTGCATCATAATCGTCTAAAACATTTCGTGCTGCCTGCGTACTCTTTTTTTCAAAAATCAGATATTGGATGAATCTGTCTAAATCTTCTTCCGCATCTTTTGTCACTACAATTTTATAATCCATATTTTCCCCTCATATTGCGAGAAACCTCTGAAGCATCACGATATTTTCCCTCTGCTGCATTCTGGCGGGATTTTTCTAACTTCTCCAAGAACTCTGCTTCGGATAATGCTTCATATGGATTCGTGCGTGCTCTTTTAATTTCAAACGGAAAGCCATTCACAGACAAGGCCTGCGTTAAAAACATTCGGATTGCCGTTGTTGTATCTGTACCCAAATCTTTAAATAGCTCATCTGCTTTTGCTTTTAATTCATCATCTACTCGAATTTGAATCGTGCTTGCCATATATGATTCCTCCTATTTTTTAACCATGCTATTGTCTTGTTATAACTAGAATAGCAAAGAAGCATTGTCAAGTCAATACATTTGCAATGCTTCAGCAATGTTTTGTAAAGAAAACCATTCTTTCTTTTAACTCATCACTGAATTCTTCTAAGTCATTCATATTAAAGTGGACAGACACGAAAACTGTCCGCTTTTTATATGATAATGATAGAAAATTTAACAGAAAGGATGTGATAGCCTTGCGTAAACCAACGTATTATCTCTGGCGCAACGATTTTTCCTCACAGGAAGAATTTGAAGCTGAACGCAGGAAATATGTTGGTATCGGCTTCCGGGTTGTCACATTTCAGGATGGAAATCCAGACACTGATATTCATGAGGGTATTAAAGCACTGGTGAAAAATCACTGGGATGATATTATGTGATTTCACACTGTCACATTTCATACAAACCGGATTTTTTATATTTCAAAACATATACTGTAGAATTATGCAACCTGTTTTACATGCGATAGCTTACATAGAGGATGAATCTCCAAGATATGTTTAACAGACTCGTACAATTTCAAATAACTCTCTCCGTAGAAATACAAAGCAGTCTCAGTTCCACCTTCCCACCAACTGAACATAAAGCATTTGTCTCCAAGAGCATCCTGCAACTTTGAGATTAGTTCATTAATATCATTTGTCCGGTAAACTTCTGCAGGTAAATCAGTCCCATTTAAATAAATTGCCATCCCCTCAGCCTGGCCGATGGGAGTTATTTCTTGCTTACAAATGATTTTACTTCCTTTTGGGATAATCTTAATCCTTTGAAGATATGCAAAAACCTTTGCTATCCAGTCATCTTTTACTTCCAGAGTGATATCACATTTCTCAATCTCCCCTGTAGCTGACATAAACGTTCCACCACCTAAAACTTCACCCACATTAGCCTGAATCAAAACATTCTCCAATGGTTCTTCAAACATTTCTCCTCTGTGTATTGGTTGAAGTCTTGCATTTAGTTCTACCGTCAATTCCACCATAACACTCGCCTCACATACAACGATATATTTCAAGTGACATGCTCCCACCACTTAAATCTCTGATTTTGAAGTGGGGGCTTCTTGTTCA